>JACDJC010000487.1_pt1 | contig 45724 bp, 39 predicted proteins | sample 7454191 | NCBI WGS metagenome assembly JACDJC01 (sample SAMN14253291, study PRJNA609438) | sludge metagenome | isolation source: sludge after 25d culture with pyrite and EDTA | collected 2018-12-20
CATCTTCAAGGGCCTCGACGACCCGGCGCTCGAGGCGCGCATCGGCACGGCGATGCTGGCCGAAGTCCGCGACGAACTGGCGCTGGTGCGCGGGGCTTCCCACCCCTTCGACCAGACCGCCTACCTGGCCGGACAGCAGACCCCGGTGTTCTTCGGTTCGGCGGTCAACAATTTCGGCGTGCAGCCGCTGCTCGACTTCTTCGTCGAACACGCGCCGCCGCCGCAGCCGCGCGCGACCACCACGCGCGAGGTGTCGCCCGGCGAGGAGGGGTTCTCCGGCTTCGTCTTCAAGATCCAGGCCAACATGGACCCGATGCACCGCGACCGCGTGGCCTTCCTGCGCGTGTGCTCAGGCCGCTACGACGCCGGCATGAAGATGTTGCATGTACCCAGCGGCAAGGAGATGCGCATTGCCAACGCGCTGACCTTCATGGCCTCGGACCGCGAACTGGCAAGCAGCGCCTACCCGGGCGACGTGATCGGCCTGCACAACCACGGCACGATCGCCATCGGCGATACCTTCACCGCGGGCGAGCCCCTGGCCTTCACCGGCATCCCGAACTTCGCACCCGAGCTGTTCCGCCGCGCGCGCCTCAAGGATCCCTTGAAGATGAAGGCGCTGTCCAAGGGATTGGGCCAGCTTTCCGAGGAAGGCGCCACGCAGTTCTTCCGCCCGCTGATGTCCAATGACCTCATCCTCGGCGCGATCGGCGTGCTGCAGTTCGAGGTGGCGGCCTACCGTCTCAAGGACGAATACGGCGTGGAGGCCCTGTTCGAGAACGTCGGCGTGGTCACCGCGCGTTGGGTGCACTGCGATGATGCGAAGAAGCTGGAGGAGTTCCGCGAGAAGAACGCGCTGCACCTGGCCGTCGATGCCGCCGGTGAGCTGGTCTACCTCGCACCCACGCGCGTCAACCTGCAGCTGACGATGGAACGCTGGCCGGACGTGCGCTTTGCCGCCACGCGCGAGCACGCGGGCGCGCTGGCGGCGAGCTGAGCCGAGGGTCCGCGGGGCGGCGCGAACCTATGCGGACCCATGCACGACGCCCGCCTTGCCAGGCCGCCACCCGCTTGCGCGCTTGGCCGCGATCGACGAACGCGGCTCAGCCGCCCAGCGCAAAGCTCGCGCTGAACAGGTGATCGCCACGCTCCTGCGGATGCGTGGGCGCCGTCTTGCCGGTGCCATCGATCGAGGCAGCGAAGATGACGTCGCGTGCGGCAAGTCCGCCATCCGCCTGCGGCACGCTCGCCACTCCGGCGTTGACGCCCTGCCAGGACACCGGCGCATGCCCCATGGGTACGCTCAGCGCCAGGCCCAATGCAAGTGCGAAACCGGCGGCGATGCCGCCCGCCCAGCGCCGCCGCACGGCGTGGCGCCGAGCGCCGGCCGCCGCAGCGCGATGGCCGCCCCGGCCACGCGCCGGATGGGCACGCTGCAACTGGTTCACATCCGATGCCAGGCGTGCCGACGCCGGCTCCAGCGCGCGCAGCAGGCCGGCCACATCCGCGCCTGCCGGCGCCGTCGCGAGCAGGGCGGCAAGGTTCGCATCGGTCGATGCCGTGGCATCGACCTGCGCCTGTGGGCGCGCTGCGCACAGGCGGCGGTACAGGGCGGACAGCGAGTGCTTGTTCATGATTTCAGTCATCAAAGTCACCGTGACCCAATTCGCGCAGCCGGGTTTTCAGTTCTTCCAGGCCCCGCGACACCAGTTTCCGCGCCGCCTCGGCCGAGGGAATCCCGGCCAGGTCGGCAATCTCCTGCATGGAAAATCCCTGCAGGTGCAGGGCGATCGGCAAGCGCCGGCGCTCGGGCAGTTCGGCCAGGCAGCGTTCGAGTCCTTCCATCCGCTCGACGTCGCCTGCGCTCTGCTCGGGCGTCTGCGAGGCGACGGAGAGTTCAAACACCCCGTCATCCTCCTCCGGCAGCGGCTCGGCGGCGCGGACCTGTGCCCGGCGCAACGCATCGATGACCGTGCTTGCCACGACCCTCTGCACATAAGACGCATGGAAGGCACCAAACCGGTCACGCTCGATGGCATGCCACAGCCGGATGCGCACTTCCTGCTCCACATCGGCCGGGTCGACGCCGTGGCGGTCGAGCCCGTAGGTGGCGAGGATGCTGCGCACGCGGGCGCCGTAGGTGGAGAACAGCTCCTCGAGGCGGGCGTGGACGGGATCGGTGGGGTTGGTCATGCAGCCAGCGGCGCTCCGGGGCCGGGTATGCTCCCCGACTGGAGCGCACACCGCAACGCCAGGGCCGGATGCAGCCACCCGCGACAACCTGCCCGGCCCACGCCGGCCCGCGGTTTGCAGCCTGACCCGCGCCGGAGCCGATTCACGCCGGCCCGTGCAGCAGCGGCGGCAGCGGGCAATGCAGCGCCGCGCAGATGACGCGCAACAGCTCGGCTTCGGCGACATTGACGGCTCCATCGGCGCCGATCGTCCGCGTCAGCGCCCGCACCACCAGCTCCTTGCCGGCCGGGGCCAACAGATCGAGCCTGGGCAGGGCACGATCGAGCGCCAGCATCCACTCGTCGGGCGGCGCATAGTCCACGGATTCCCCTGGCAGGACCTCGCGCAGGCCCAGCGCGTAGGCGTTGCGGGCCGCCGCTTCGCCGTCATGACCGTGGCGCGCCACCACCGCAAGCAGATCCTTGAGTTCGCTGGCCACCCGCGGCAACCTGGTGCGCCCCATCACGCGTGCGGCGGCGGGATCGAGCGCCTCGATCACCTGGATGCGCAGCAGGGCCGCCAGGCAATACTCGTCCAGCGTCACGCAGCGGTCCGCCTCGATCAGCGCCCGCACCGCGATCATGAAGCTCGTCAGCTGGGGACGCGGGCGGCGCCGCAGGGCCGGGAAGGCCAGCGCGGCCAGGGGCAGGCGCTGCATCGGGTGGAGGTCGGCCAGTTCGCCGTGCAGGGCGAGCACGGCGGCGCGCAGGCTCGCGCCGAACTGCTGCTCGACATGCTCCAGCTGACGCGCGCGCACCTGGGCCGCGTCGTTCAGCAGCAGCGCGAACACCAGCGCCATCGCCTGTTCGCCCTGGCCGGCGGCTTCGCGCAGCCTGGTCGGGAGAGCGGCCCGCAGCCCGCGCGCCAGGATGTGATCGTCGTCGCCCGGGTTGCCCACCTGTCGCGACACCCCATCCGGGGTGAGGTGCAGATCGGCATCGGCAGCAGGCAGCCCGGCCGTGGCCGGCGCCACCCCGACGCCCGCCGGCGCGAAACCGGCTGCGGAAACGTCCCGGTGCCATTCCCCCTCGGCAGTCTTGGCGGCCGCCACCGGCTGCGCCCAGGCAGCGGCAATGGGCTTGAAGTCCCGCGGCTCGAAGCCCGGGTCGAGGCGGCGGATGCGTTCCATCAGGGGCGGGTGGGTCGCAAACAACGCGGCAAGACCGAGGCCGTCGGAAAACAGCATGTGCGAAACCTCCTCGGTCCCGCTGGCCGCCAGCTTCGAGCCTTCCGCCAGGGCGCCGATCTTCTTCAGCGCCCCGCCGATGCCGTCGGTCTGGCGCGTGAACTGCACGGCCGACGCGTCGGCCAGGAACTCACGCTGGCGCGAGATCGAGGCCTTGATGACGCGCGCCAGGATCACCCCGATGTAGCCGACCGCAAACAGGGCCAGGCCGAACATCACGACCCCGCCCGTGCTCGAGCCACGCCCACGGCCGCGGCCGGACATTTCGGCGATCCTGCGCCCGATGGTGGCCATGACGAGGATGCCGAAGGCGACCCCCATCAGGCGGATGTTGAGACGCATGTCGCCGTTCAGAAGATGGCTGAACTCATGCCCGATCACGCCCTGCAGTTCGGCGCGGGTGAGCTTGTCGAGCGCCCCGCGAGTGACCGTGATCGCGGCATCGGGTGGCGCATAGCCGGAGGCGAAGGCATTGATGCCCGCTTCCTCCTCCAGGACGAAGACCTCCGGCACCGGCACCCCTGAAGCAATGGCGATTTCCTCCACCACGTTGCGCAGGCGCCGGTACGCGAAACTCGTGGTGTCCGACGCCACGGCAGTGCCGCCCATGCCGCGTGCCACGGCAGCGCCGCCGCCACGCAGGGTGGCGATGCGATAGAGCGAGCCCAGTCCGATCACGCCGGCCACGCCCAGGCTGAGCAGCAGCAACGGGCCTGCCTGGACACGCAAGGCGTCGGCCCCGGCAAACGCGAACAGCACGACGAAATCGGTGACCAGGACGATGACCAGCACGGCCAGCGTGAACATCGCCAGCATGCGCCGCGTCTGCCGGCGGGCGCGTTCCTGGTGGGCGAAGAAATTCATGCACGCCTTCCAGAGCGGCAAACGGCGTTCAGGGCGGTCTGGAACGAAGCCGCCGGCCGCGCCTGGGGCGCGTCCTCAGCTGAACGCAACCTTGGGCACTTCGCGCTTGGTGTCCGACTCGATCGCCAGCTGTTCGGCGGGCAGGAAGGCAAATTGCTTGGCGATGATCGAACCCGGGAACTGCTCGCGACGATTGTTGTAGGACATGACCGCATCGTTGTACGCCTGGCGCGCAAACGCGACCTTGTTCTCCGTCGAAGTCAGCTCCTCGCTGAGCTGCATCATGTTCTGGTTGGCCTTGAGATCCGGATAGGACTCCGACAAGGCGAACAGGCGCCCCAGGGTCTGCGTGAGCATGTTGTCCGCCGCGGAGAGCTGCTGCATCGCCGCGGCGTCGCCAGGGCTGGCCTTGGCCTGCGACAGGCCGGACAGGGCCTGGTTGCGTGCCTGCACCACGGCCTCCAGGGTGCTGCGCTCGTGCGCCATGTAGGCCCTGGCGGTTTCCACCAGGTTGGGAATGAGGTCGTAGCGGCGCGTCAGTTGCACGTCGATCTGCGCGAATGCGTTCCGGTAACCGTTGCGCGCAGCGACCAGACCGTTGTAGAGGGCGACCGCGAACAGCCCGCCGCCGACCAGCAGAACCAGCACGATGACCGATATCATGAGTTTATTTCCCTCGTCCGATCCGACTAGAATCGATGCGCGGCAACCACGTCCGTGCGAGCATAACACGCGGGTCGGCAGCGACCCCGGAGATGAACTTGAGCAAGACCCGAGGCGCAATGCTGGCGCTCTGCGCCGCCATCGCGATGGCGCTGGCCAGCGCTTTCACCGCCCATGCAGCGCCCCTGCAGCCGATCGGCGAAAGCACCGCACCAGGCGTGTCGGCCAGCGCGCCGATACAGCTCGCGGCGCGCAAATCCACCCGCGCCAGGAAACCACCCGCGCCACTGCCGGTGCCGGTTGCCGATGACGGCGCGGTGGCAGCCGATCCGGCCGGCGTGTTGCGCGACTTCGATGCCTGGTTGGATGGTGTCGCGGCCAGCAACGGCGTGGCCGGCCTGGCCGCCGCGATCGTCAAGGACGACCGCGTGCTGTACGAACGCGGCATCGGCTACGCCAATGCATCGACCCGGGAACCGGTCACGCCGACCACCGTGTTTCGCCTGGCCTCGCTGTCGAAGGCCTTTGCCGCAGCCATGGCCGGCATCCTGGTCGAACGCGGCCGGCTCGGGTGGGACAGCAAGGTCGCCGAGTTGCTGCCCAGCTTCACCCTGAGCAGCGACGCCGCCACCCGCCGCCTCACCGTGGCCGACATCCTGAGCCATCGCGTCGGCCTGCCGCACAACACCTACGATCATCTGCTCGAACAGGCCGAGCCCTACCCGCTGCTCGTGGGCCAGCTTGGCCAGGTGCCGCTCGCCTGTCCGGTCGGCGACTGCTACGGCTACCAGAATGTCGCCTTCAGCCTGATCGGCGACGTGGCTTACGCGGTCACCGGCGACTTCTTCTACCACCTCGTGGAGAAGCGCATCTTCCATCCGCTCGGCATGGACAGCGCAACCTACGGACGCGACGCCCTCGAAGGTTCACCCAGCTGGGCGCGGCCGCACCGGCGCAGCGGTTCGGGCTGGACACCGTTCCTGCCCAACGAGAACTACTACCGCGTCGCCCCGGCCGCCGGCGTGAATGCCAGCGTGCGCGACATGGAGCAATGGCTGATCGCGCAGATGGGCGGCCGCCCGGATGTACTCGCGCCCGAACTCCTGGAGGTGCTGCACACTCCGCTGGTGGAAACGGCCGGCGAACTGCGCTCCACCGCCTGGCGCCGTGGCCGTCTGAATGACGCGCGCTATGCCCTGGGCTGGCGTGTGTATGACTATGCCGGCACCACCCTGCTGTTCCACGCGGGTGCGGTGCAGGGTTACCGCGGCATGATCGCGTTCCTGCCCAGGTACCGGTTCGGCGCAGTCATGCTGTGGAACTCCGAATCGGCGCTGCCGGCGGGGCTGATGCCAATGCTGCTCGACCGCTATCTTGGCCTGCCGGACGCGAACTGGGCCGGGCTTGATCCGGGTGAAATGACCGACCGTGCCGGCGGCGCGGAGTGAGCAATGGCCGCGCGGACCCATGCGACACGCGGTGTACGAATCTGACCTTCAGTGCGCGGGACTGACAGCCGCTTGCGGTTGGCAGGCGCCAGCCGCCGATCCGCCACAGGCTGCCGGCTGGCAACCTGCGGCGCCACCGGTGCTGGTGGCCGTCAGTTGAGGTTGAATTCGATTCGCCGGCGCAAGGTGGCCGCCTCCGCCACGCCGTTCAGCAGGCGCGGCTCGAACTTCGCCTTCTGCACCGCCGACAGGGCTGCCTGGTCGAACACGCCGCGCGGCTGCGACGCCGTGACCCGGGCGTTCTTGACCGAGCCATCCTCGGCCACCGTGAACTCGACTTCCACCCAGCCGTTCTGACGGTTGCGCACCGCGGCCGCCGGGTAGCTCGGGCTTGGCGGCACCAGCACACGCACATCGCGCGTCTCGCCAACCGGCGCCGGTGGCGGGGTGGGCGGCGCGGCTGGCGTGGTGGTCGCCACCGCCGCGGGTGCTTGAGCACTGGCGGGACTGGCGGCCGTTGCGGCCGGTTCCTCGGCGACCGGCTCCGGCGCCGCCGCGGCGGCCGCTGCTTTGGCGCGCGCCTCGGCCTCGGCCTTGGCGGCCGCCGCCAGGGCGACTTCCTTCTGCGCTTCCTCGCGCTCGACCAGGCGTCGCTTGGCGTCGAGCTTGCTGCGCAGGATGGTCAGCGCATAGTTGCTCGGATCGGCCTTGGCGAGCAACTCGATGATGCGATTGGCTTCGGCAAAGTCGCCCTGGTTGATCTGGTCTTCCGCACTGCCGGTGGCGAACGGGAAGATCTCGCGCAGCGCATCCATGGCGGTGGCATCATCCGGCTGCACGGCAAGGATGCGCAGGTAGTATTCCAGCGCGTTGTTGCCCGGCGGCGCGACCATGCGGTTCTCGCTCATGGCCGCGCGTGCCTGCTTGTAGAGATCGTTGACGTTGAGGTTCTCGCGCACCTCGACCGGCTCCAGGGTACCGGTGTTCTCGGCCGTGGCCACGGTCGGCGTTGGCGTTGCCGGTGCCGTCACGGGCGCCTTGCGGCCCAGGAACCACCATGCCGCCCCTGCGATGACGAGCACGACCAGCACGACCAGCAGCATCGGCACCATGCCCAGGCCGCGCATGCGATGGCTGCCGAAGCTTCGCTCCCGCCAGCCGGCCGCCCCAATTCTCCCGCCCATCCAATCAATCATTTCAGCCCCCGATGTACGTCGTTCCCCGCCATGACCGCTGCGGTGGAGATCTGGTTGTGGTCCGGCCACGCCTGCGTGTCCGCATGCCCCGCCGGCTGCCGTGCGAAGCCGACCACGGTCAAATGCCCTGCCTGGGTTTCCGCCATTCCAATTCCGCATGAGCAAGATATTGCCTGTCGCACCGCGGATGCAACCATGCGGAATGCAACTTGCGCGCCAGCCTGTGGCAGGCGGACGGTCGCAACGGCCGCAAGCGCACGCAGACACCGCGCCAGCGCATCCGGCCGACTGGCAATGCGGCCCCCGCGAAGGCGGGTGGGATACACCGGGTGGGGCGCCGCGCGCCGAGCGCTGCAGGGCGCGCGGTGCCGGGTAGGCCGGGCGAGAGACCCCGCGCGACCCGAGCGCACCGCTCGCGATGGCCGTGGAAACCACAGGCCCGAAAAACGAAATGCCCTTCCCGCGCTGGGCGTCGCGGGAAGGGCAACATGTCATGTCACGGCGTCGGGACAGCACGCCTTGGGCTTGGTTGGCAGTCGCCTACTTCTTCGCGGCTACCTTGGGCGCGGCCTTCTTCACAGCCGCCTTCTTCACGGCGGCCTTCTTGGCCGCCGGCTTCTTCGCCACGGCCGTCTTGCCCACCGTGGCCGTCTTGGCCTTCGCCGTCGTCTTCTTCACTGCGGCCTTCTTCACCGCTGTCTTCTTCACCACGGCCTTCTTGGCCGCCGGCTTCTTCGCCGCGGCAGTCTTGCCCACCGAGGCCGTCTTCGCCTTTGCAGTCGTCTTCTTGACCGCAGCCTTCTTGACCGTCGTCTTCGTTACCGCCTTCTTGGCGGCAGCCTTTTTCGCCGGCGCCTTCTTTGCAGCAGCCTTCTTAGTAGCCATATCTCGTCTCAGCTCCTCGTCAGTTGGCAATGGTTGCCCAGTGAAAGCATGAAGGAATGCTTCGCATAGCAGATCGCTGTTGGTGGCGTGGCGCAGGTTGCCGACCTGGCGGCGGGTCCGTTCATCGGACAAGAGCCTGAGGACGTGGAGGGGAATCGAGACCGTGATCTTCTTCACCGACCCGGACTTGCTGCCGTGATCGACGTAGGGAGCGATGAAGCGGGTTGCAGTCATGATTCCTTGGTTGTTTTGTCACGCCGGCGCCGAAACTATTACTGTCCATTCGGCGTGTCAACAGGTTTTTTGAGACGAAACAAGAAGTTCCTCGCCGGGCTGTCAGACGATGTGCGAACCGCAGTCGGCGGAAAATCCCGTTTGGCCATCCATGCTTCTGGCCTTCCAAAATATTCCTCCGGGCAGCGCGAGCCGAAAAAAGCCAACAGGTACACGATCTTGCAGACAGGTGCCGTTCCGGTGCGCGGATGCAAGCACACGTGCACACGCGTTTGCGCGACGCGCACGGCGCTGGTTCCGCAGCGGACGAGGACGGATTCCTGCGACGAATGGCAGGTGAACGAAGTTGCCGGAAACACTGGCCGCTGGCGCAGGGATCCGGCCGCCGCACGCGGGCCGATCAGGGCCGATTGCACGTGCAGGACGCAGCTCGGCATCGCCCGCGAAGCGGGCGATGCCGCCGGAAGACTACTCGTCTTCCTCGATCGACTCGGCGTAGGCGTCCGGGTCGAGCAGTTCCTCGAGTTCCTCGGCCAGGTTGTCAGGCTTGATCTGCAGCACCCAGCCATCGCCGAAGGGGTCCTCGTTGATCGTTTCCGGCTTGTCACCCAGGGCCTCGTTCACTGCGAGGACTTCGCCGGACACCGGCGCGTAGAGATCGGAGGCCGCCTTGACCGATTCGACCACCGCACAGGCCATGCCGGCCTGGACATGGTCACCGACACTCGGCAGCTCCACGTAGACGATGTCTCCGAGCAGGTCCTGTGCATGGTCGGAAATGCCGACCGTCACCGTACCCTGGTCTTCGACGCGCGCCCACTCGTGGGATTTCATGAACTTCAGATCGCCGGGAATTTCTTGCATGGCTCGGATCCTGTAGCGGGTGCCGGGGAAGCGGATTCTAGCAACCGTGGCGCAGGTAAGCGACGGATGACGACCGCGGAATTCAGATGCCCTCGCGCGGCTGGCCGTCGCGCACGAAGGGATATTTGACGACACGCAGCGGCACCAGCTTGCCGCGGATGTCCACATGTACGTCACTGCCCGCATCGACCGGCACGCGCGCGAACGCGATCGCCTTGCCCAGCGTCGGCGCAAAGATGCCGGACAGGATCTCGCCATCGCCCTTCGGCGTGACCACGCGCTGCCCGTGGCGCAGGACGCCTCGTTCGTCCATCACCACGCCGATCATGGTGCGCGTGACGCCCGCGGCCCTTTGCCGTTCCAGCGCGGCGCGACCGACGAAGTCACGGCCTGCGTCCAGGGCCACCGTCCAGGCCAGGCCCGCCTCCCACGGCGTCACCGACTCGTCCATGTCCTGCCCGTACAGGTTCATGCCGGCTTCCAGGCGCAGCGTGTCACGCGCGCCGAGGCCGGCCGGGTGCACGCCGGCCTCGTGCAGGCGGTTCCACAGGGCGACCGTGGCTTCTTCCGGCACGATGATCTCGAAGCCATCCTCGCCGGTATAGCCGGTGCGCGCGACGAACAGCGACGCACCATCGGGGCCGGTGACCTCGATGGCGGCAAACCTGGCCAGCTTGTCGACCCGCGCCGCGTCCTGCGGCGCCAGCAGGCCGAGCACCCTGGCGCGTGCCGCCGGGCCCTGCACGGCGAGCATGCCGAAGTCGCGCCGCTCGCGCACCTCGACGCCAAACGATCTGGCATGGCGTTCGATCCACGCCAGGTCCTTGTCGCGCGTGGCCGCGTTCACCACCGCGCGATAGAACGTGTCGCCCAGGTAGTACACGATGAGGTCATCGATGATGCCGCCCTCGTCGTTGAGCATGCACGAGTACAGGGCCCTGCCGGTGAGCTTCAGCTTGTCGATGTCGTTGGCGAGCAGGTGGCGCAGGAAGTCCCGACAGCGATCCCCGTGCAGATCGACGACGGTCATGTGCGACACGTCGAACATGCCCGCATCGCGGCGCACCGCGTGATGCTCCTCGATCTGCGAGCCATAGTGGAGCGGCATGTCCCAACCGCCGAAGTCGACCATCTTGGCGCCAAGTGCGCGATGGCTTTCGTTGAGGATGGTCTTTCTGCTCATGGCCGGTCTCGAATGAAGGGATCGCGCATTATCGCAGGCGCAGCGTTGTGGTCATCGGACGCGGGAACAACGTGAACACGACGCGTGCAAGGGGAGCCCGGCGCCTTCCGGCTTTCCGGCTGCAGGCAGAAGGCCCGGCGATGCGGCTCGCCAGGGTCCGCTTGCCTGGGCGGTCGCGACAACCGCACTCCGGATCAATCCGCGCCGCCGACCTCGCGCACCGTGAAGGTCGTGCCCTGCAACGCGACGATCTCCACCTCGGCGCCCAGCGGCAGGTCGGGCCCCTCGGCCAGCCATTCGCCGTCGCCCACCTTGACCTTGCCGCGCCCATTGACGATCGCCTCGCATACCAGCACGCGCCGGCCGATCATGCGTTGGCCGCGACGGTTGAGCAGGGGCTGGTCATCGCGACGCTCGGCCAGCGGGCGGATGTATTTCCAGTACACGAGGCAGGTGGCGAGCGAAAGCAGGGCGAACACGATCGCCTGCACCATCACCGAAAGGCCGGGCAGGACCAGGGTCAGCAGGCCCATGAAACCGGCCGCGATCCCGATCCAGAGCATGAAGTAGCCCGGCGCCATCACTTCCGCGGCAATCAGCACCAGCGACAGCAGCCACCAGCCGTAATGGGTCAGCAGTTCATCCATCGAAGGCGCTCCAGGCAGGACCCGGCATCCGCTGCCGGGCTTCGTATCCGATCATCAGGCCGGCGGCGGCACGCGCGGCGGCCGCGGCGGCGCCTGGGGTGCGCGCGAACCCTGGTCGCCAAGTGCACTCCTGGCCAGTTCGGCAATGCCCGCCATGGAGCCGATGATGCCGCTGGCCTCGATCGGCAGCAGCAGCATCTTCTGGTTCGGCGAGGCAGCCATGGCCTTGAGCGCCTCGACATACTTGTTGGCGACGAAGTAGTTGAGGGCATTGACGTCGCCGGCGGCAATCGCCTGCGATACGACCGCCGTGGCCTTGGCCTCGGCCACGGCCAGGCGTTCGCGCGCCTCGGCCTCGCGGAACGCGGCTTCCTTCTCGCCTTCGGCGGCCAGGATGGCCGACTGCTTTTCACCCTCGGCCTTGAGGATGGCCGCCTGGCGGAAACCTTCCGCCTCGAGGATGTTGGCGCGCTTCTCGCGTTCGGCCTTCATCTGCCGGGCCATCGAGTCCACCAGGTCGCGCGGTGGCTGGATGTCCTTGAGTTCGATGCGGGTCACCTTGAGGCCCCAGGGATGGGTCGCCTCGTCCACCACGCGCAGCAGCGCGGCATTGATCTGGTCGCGTTTGCTCAATGATTCGTCGAGATCCAGCCCGCCGAGCACGGTGCGGATGTTGGTCATCACCAGGTTGATGATGGCGAGTTCCAGGTTCGCCACCTCGTAGGCCGCCTTCGCCGCATCCAGCACCTGGTAGAAGACGATGCCGTCGACCTTGACCACGGCGTTGTCCTTGGTGATGACGTCCTGGGAAGGCACATCGAGTACCTGCTCCATCACGTTCATCTTGCGCCCGATGTTCTGCATGACCGGAATCAGCAGGTGGAACCCCGGTCCGAGCGTGTGCGTGTACTTGCCCCAGCGCTCGACGGTCCACTCGTAGCCTTGCGGCACGATGCGCACGAGCTTGTACAGGATGACCACCGCGACGGCGATGATGATGATTGGCAGAAGACCCGCCATGGGCTGCGCTCCTCGACAGACGAGGCGCGCAGTATAGGTGAGCCCGGGCGGCAGCGGCGCTCAGGGATCAGCGCCCGGCCTCGGGCGGGCCGGACCGCGGCAGGCCCAGCGTCACCACCAGACCGCCACCGGGGCGGTTCGCCAGATGCAGGCGCCCGCCATGCGCTTCGGCGATTTCCCGCGCCAGTGCCAGGCCCAGGCCCGAACCGCTGCGCTTGGTGGAATAGAACGGCAGCAGGGCGCTGGCCAGCACGATCTCGCTCATGCCGCTGCCGCGATCGGCCACCTCGATGCGCCATTCTTGCGCGCCGGGCCTGACGCCCAGTTCGATGGCCTGCGCGTCGCCGCCTGCCTCGTGCGCGTTCTTGAGCAGGTTGATCAGCACCTGCTCGACCTGCGTGCGGTCGAACCAGCCCGGCTGTGCCGGCAGCGGCTCCACCACACGGAAGGCGTAGTGGCGCGACAGCCCAGCGAGGAACGCTTGCCACGCCACCGGCGCGGGTCGCGGCGCGGGCAGGCGCGCGAAGCGCGCATAGGCCTGGATGAATCCCTCCAGGTGGCGACTGCGTTCCTCGATGGCGTCGAAGACCGTGGCCAGGCGCGCACCATCGCCCAGGCGCGCCCACTCGCGTCCGGAGTGCGACAGCGAGCGGATCGGCCCGAGCGAGTTGTTGATCTCGTGGCTGATCACACGGATCACCTTCTTCCACGTCGCCACTTCCTGGCGCGCCAGTTCCCGCGTCAGGCGCTTGAACTGGTAGAGCCGGTGCACGCGGCCACGCAGGGTGAAGCGCCGTTGGGAGAGATGGAAGGCTTCCTCGTTGCCGTCGAGCGCCACGTTGAACAGGCCGTCGGCCGCCTGCGCCACCGCCTGCGCCAGCGGCTCGGGCAGGCGGGCGGCGATGCTGGCAAAGTCCTGACCGAGGAACGGGCGCCCCCCGTTGAGCAGGCTGCGGGCGGCAATGTTCGCGTACACGACACGCTCACCGTCATCCACCAGCACCAGTGCGGTCGGCGTATGTTGCACCACCGTGTCCAGCAGCAGTTCGCGCTGGAAGAGATGCTGGCGCTGCTCGCGCAGCACGCGCCCGAGCTCGTTGTGGGCGGCGACCAGGTCGCCCACCTCGTCGCGCCGGCGCGCACTGATCGAGAAGCTGAAGTCGCCGTCGCGGAACGCGCTCACGCTGCCCGCCAGGGCGCGGATCAGGTCGGCCACCGGCCGCGCGAGGAAATGCGCGAATACCAGCGCCGGCAGCAGCAGCACGCTCAGCGCCAGCGCCGCCCCCAGCAGGGCCGATTCCAGCGCCAGCGTTGCCCAGGCGGCCAGCGCCCCCGCCGCGACCACGGCGGCACCAAGGGCGGCGGCGAGCTTGCCTTCGAGGGAAAGGAGGCGCATTGGACCGGGCATCGGGATGCGGGAATCGGGAATCGTAAGCGCAGCGCCGTGTGTGACCGCGCGCTGCCTCAGGCCATTCCCGCGTCCCGATGGCCGATGTCCATTTTTTCCATGCGTCGATACAGGGCCTGGCGCGACAGGCCCAGCGCCGACGCCGCCTGGCTGACCACGCCGCCGGCCTCGGCGAGCGCAGCTTCAATGGCGGCGCGATCGGGTTCGGCCGCCGGCGGCGTTCGCGGGGCGGCCGCGCGCGGCGCTTCGAGGCCCAGATCGGCAACGCTGATGACCTGGTCCCGGCACAGCAGGACGGCGCGCTGCAGCACGTTCTTGAGTTCGCGCACGTTGCCTGGCCAGGCATGCGCCAGGAGGGCATTGCGCGCAGCCCCGTCCAGCGCCGCCGCGCCGGCAAGGAAATGTTCGGCCAGAGGCAGCACGTCCTCGCGGCGTTCGGCCAGCGGCGGCAGCCCCAGTTCGATCACGTTGAGGCGATAGTAGAGATCCTGGCGGAAGCGGCCTGCGCGGATCATGTCGGCCAGGTCGGCATTGGTCGCGCTGATGACGCGCACCTTCGCGCGGCGCGTGCGACTGGAACCGAGCCGTTCGAACTGGCCGCTTTCCAGTACGCGCAGCAGCTTGGCCTGCCCGGCCAGCGGCAGGTTGCCGATCTCGTCGAGGAACAGCGTGCCGCCATCGGCGATCTCGAAGCGGCCCTCGCGCGCCTTGCTGGGCGCGCCCGTATAGGCACCGGCATCGGCACCGAACAGCTCGGCCTCGATCAGCTCGGACGGCAATGCGCCGCAGTTCACGGTGACGAAGGGGCCGTCCTTCACCGCCGAATTGGCCTGCACGATTTCGGCGATGCGCTCCTTGCCCGCGCCGTTGGGACCGGTGATCAGCACCGGCACGTCGGCGCGCGCCACCTGACAGGCCAGTTCCAGCACGCGCAGGGTTTCCGGCGCGGCAAACACCAGGCCGCGCAGGTCGTAGGCCTGCTCCAGGGCCTGGCGGCGGCGGCGATGCTCGGCGCGCAGTCGCGACACTTCGCCGGTGGCCTCGGCCAGCTCGAGCAGGTTTTCGACGGTGGCAAGCAGCTTGTGGTCGTCCCAGGGCTTGGCCAGGTAATCGGCGGCCCCGGCCCTGACCAGGTCCACGGCCGTCTCCAGGTGCGTCCATGCAGTCAGCAGGACGATCGGCAAATCCGGATGCCGCGCGCGAATCGCGCGGAAGAGCTCCATGCCTTCGATCCCGGACGTGGTGTCGGCGCTGAAGTTCATGTCCTGCACCACGACGCCGATCGGCTGGCGCTGCAGGATCTCCAGCCCTTCTGCTGGCGAAGTGGCCGTCACGGTGCGGATTTCGCGCAGGGCGAACAACGATTCGAGTGCCGTACCGACGGCGGGGTTGTCATCGATGACGAGGATCGAGCGCATTGGGGAATCGGGAACCGGGATTGGGGAATCGGAAAGGGTGGAAGCCGTGGTCTGCCAGCGTCCGATGTCTGGCGGGCCGGTCGGTACGATGTTACCTGCTCGGGGGCGGCCGGCTCATGCGATTTCCCATTCCAGATTGCCCATTCCCGGCCCTTCGACTACACGGTCCGCGTGGCCACCGCGGGCGGCACGCGCGAGGCGCGCAGGGCCGGCCCCAGCACCGCCAGCTGACCCAGCGCCCACAGGCAGAGGAACCCCGCCGGCACGTAATGCCAGGGCAGCCGCGGCACCTGGTAGGAGCGCATCAACCAGAGACTGAGGCCATAGGTGAGGAGGCCGCCGGCCACGAGGCCGAGCGTGGTGATGATGAAGTTCTCGGTCTGGAAGTAGCGCAGGATGTCGCCCCGCGTGGCGCCGAGCGCACGCCGCGTGCCGATCTGGCGCGTGCGCTGCGCCACCCAGAAGCTCGCCATGCCGACGATGCCGAGCGCGGTGATGGCGAGTAGCGCGAAGATCACCGCGCCGAGGATGATGGCCATCGCGCGGTCGCCCGCGTAGCCCTCGGCACGCACCTGAGCAATGGTCTTCATCTTGCCGATGATGCGGCTCGGGTTGGCGGCGAGCAGCTTCTCCTCGACCGCGCCCATGACCTCGTCGCGCCGGCCGGGTTCGGCCCGCACCAGGTAGCGGCTGCTGGTGGCATAGGGCAGGTAGGCCGGCACGAAGGTCGAGTTGTCGACGAAGTCGGCGCTGGTCCAGGGCGTCTGCAGGCGTTCGACGATGCCGACGATGGTGCTGGTCGGGCCTTCGTTGTTGTAGTAGACCTGCTTGCCCAGGGCATCACCATCCGGGAACAGGCGCTCGGCGAGCGCGCGGGTCACGATCACGGTCGCGGCCTTGGGCGGGTCGTCCATCGTGTTGAAGGTGATCTCGGTATCGCGGAAGTCGCGCCCGGCGACCAGCTTCGCTCCGTAGGTCGACACGCCGTGCGCATCGACCATGTACATGGCGGTTTCGGCCGTGGAATTGTTCTGGTTGGGCTGGAGGCTGATGCCCGTCGACCAGCCACCCTCGCTCATCGGCACCGAGATCACCGTGGTCGCGTCGGCCACCCCGGGCAGGCTGCGCAACAGGGCGAGGTCCGCCTGCATGGTGCCGCGCACGTCGAAGCCCTGGCCGAAGCCGGTGGAGACGAACCAGAAGGTATCGGTCTCGTTCATGCCGCTCGGCCGATGCATGCGCTCGAGTCGTTCGCTGATGATGAACAGGGCATTGCAGACGATGGCGAGCGTCAGGGCGACCTGCAGCCCGATCAGGATCATCGAGACCTTGCTGCGCAACAGGGCGGAGAGGATGGGGCGGATTTCCATGGCGTCGGTCCGGAAGGCGTTCGGGTCGGAGTCAGATCTTGAGCTGCGCGGCGGGCTGCACGCGGCAGGCCCGCCAGGTGGGATACAGGCCGGCGATGATGGCCGAAGCCACCGCCAGCACGACGGTGGCCAGCACCATCGTCCAGTCGAGCGCCGCCACCGCCTTGTAGTCGGCATAGAGCGCGCGCACCGCGAGCAGCCCGAGGCCGGTCAGTGCCAGGCCAAGCACGCCGCCACTCAGGCCGATCACGCCCGACTCGACCAGGTACTGCTGGAACACGTCGCGGCGGCTGGCGCCGAGCGCCCGGCGCAGGCCGATCTCGCCGGCCTTGCGCGAGAACTTGGCCAGCAGCAGGCCGATGGTGTTGACCAGGCAGACGATGAGGAAGGCAAAACCCAGCCCGGTCTGCACCTGCACGTCGCGCGACACCACGCGCTGGTCGGCCATCCATTCGTTGACGTCGGGCAGGCGGTTGTTGGGCGGGCGCTGGAAGCGGCCGAGCTTCTTCTGCTCCGACACGTAGTTGTCGAGGAACGTCCGGTAGTCGGCCAGGCGCGCGGGAGAGTCCAGCTCCACCCACATCTGGATCCACACGCATTCGGAATCGAGGTAGGCGTCCCAGCCGGTGCCGGGCGCCTTCCAGCAGCTGTTGTTGCCGACCGAACGCTGCTTGAGGTCGATCGCCGTGGTGAAGGGCATGAAGAACTCCTCCCGATCCGCAAACGCGCCGTTGGTGAGGTCGTAGTAGCGGGCACGCAGCTTCCACGCATCGAGCACGCCGACCACCGTGTAGTCGTTGCCGTTGAGGCGCACCGTGCGCCCGGTACTGTCCGCGCCGCCGAACAGCTTCTCGTTCATGTCCGGGCCGAGCACGACCACGCGCGAATGTGCATCGTCTTCGGCCTTGCTCCAGCCATGCCCATAGCGGAACGGCGGCTCGAACATCGGGAAGAAGTCGGCGAAGGTGGCCCGCCCGAGGCTCTGGAAGGGCTTGACCTGCGGGTTCTCCGGCTGCACCGGCTGCACCACCTTGAACATCGCCACCTGGCGATCGGCGCGCGCGGCGGCCATCAGCGCGGTGGCATCGCGGTAGGTCACCTGGTCGGGTGGACGGCCATCGTCGCGGTAGGGCGTGTCCGCACTCCAGCTGTCCAGCTGCACGTAATGCAGCTTGTCGCTCTTCCACGGGATGGGGTCGGCGCCCATGAGGTGCATGACCGTCAGCGTGGTCATGCTGGCGGCGATGCCGAGCGCGATGCCGGCCACCATCAGCGCGGTGAGGATGGGGTTGCGCCTCAGGCTGCGCAGGCCGAGCTGGAGGTAGTAGGAGAACATGACCGGGACTCGGGAATGGAGGATGGGGAATCGTTGCGGCAGCTGCGGGAAGATCAGGAATGGAGGGGGGCGGCTTCGGCCCTCGACGAATCCCGGCCGGCGATTGCCGATTCCCGCGCGCTGTCGCGCAGCGACGGCTCGCCGTCGAAATCCGTCACCTGGCCGTCGATCACGTGCACGTTGCGATGCGCGCGGGCGGCGAGTTCCGGATCGTGGGTGACCATGACGATGGTGGTGCCCTGCGTGTTGATCTCCTCGAGGAGTTCCAGGACCCCGCGCGCCATCAGCGAATCGAGGTTGCCGGTGGGCTCGTCGGCGAGCAGCAGGCGCGGCGTGCCGGCCAGCGCCCGGGCGATGGCGACGCGCTGCTGCTGGCCGCCGGAAAGCTCGGAGGGATAGTGCTTCATGCGCGAAGCCAGGCCGACGCGCCCGAGGACTTCTTCGATGCGCCGCTTGCGCTCGGCGGCGTTGTAGCCGCGATAGCGCAGCGGCACGTCCACGTTGTCGAAGAGGTTGAGATCCGGGATCAGGTTGAAGCCCTGGAAGATGAAGCCGATCTTCTCGTTGCGCAGGCGCGAGCGCGCGTTGTCATCGAGCCCGTGCACGTCGATGCCGTCGAGCTGGTACTCGCCGCCGGTGAACTCCTCCAGGAGTCCGGCGATGTTGAGGAACGTGGTCTTGCCCGAGCCCGAAGGCCCGGTCACCGCCACGAACTCGCCCTCGCGCACATGGATGGAAAAATCGCGCAGCGCCGAGGTTTCGATCAGGTGCGTGCGGTAGACCTTCTGCAGGTGGGACATGGTGAGCATCGGCGTTCTCTTGTGCGGGGGTTGGGAGTGGGGATTGGATAGGCGGGCGTTCGAGGGCAAACGTTGTCACTGGAGTGTTGCGGCTGGTTGGGATGAGAAGGCGCGAAAGGCGGGCGATTGCGAATCGCGAATCCCCAATCCCGGCTAGTTCAACGCCACCCGCTGCTTGCCGTCGAACTGGTCGGTGCCGGAGATGACGATGCGGTCGCCTTCCTTGAGGCCGCTGACGATTTCCACTGCGTTGAGGCTGGTGGCACCGATCTGGATGGCGGTGCGTTCGGCAACGCCATCCCTGACCACGTAGGCGACGCGACCCGCACCGCTGTCCACGAACGAGCCGCGTTCGACCATCAGCACGTTGGGGTGCTCGTCCATCAGGATGCGCGTGGTCAGGCGCTGGTTCTGGCGCAGACCCGCGGGCTTTTCGCCGGAGAAGCGCACGCGGCCGATCACCTGCCCGTCTACCACTTCCGGCGAGATGGCGCTGACCTCGCCGGCATACTTGCCGTTGGCGTCCTGGATCTCGGCCGCCATGCCGGGGCCGAGTTCGCGGGCGAACACCTCCGGCACCTGCACCTCGATCTCGTAGGCGCCAAGATCGATCACGGTCAGCACGCCGGCGCCGGCGGCGACATTGGCGCGCTGCTGCACCAGCAGCTGGCCGACCTGCCCGTCCACCGGTGAGCGCATCCTGAGCTCGTCGACCTGCCGCGCAAGGTCCTCGACCAGCAGCTTCTGCCGGTCGTGGGCGAAGCGCCTGGCCTTGAGCTCGAAGGCCAGGGTATCGCGGTCCAGGCCGACATTGCGGCGCGCATCCGTTTCGGCGAGGCGCGCCTTGGCGAGCGCATCCTCGGCGCGCAACACGGGCATTTCCGCCTGCGCACCCAGTTCATAGGCGCGCCGGTTGCGCTGGACTTCGCGTTCGGCCGTTTCGCGGTCGATCACCGCCTGCTCGTAGGCCGTCTGCGAGGCCGCCTGGGCCTTGCGGTTGAGGATCGTCGTACGCTCGACCTCGAGCGCGAGCCCATCGAGCGTCGCCTGTTCCTGCTGCAGCCGATTGGCGAGTTCGGGCGAGTCGATCACCGCCAGCACGTCGCCCTTCTTCACCTTGTCGCCGGCCTGCACATCGAGCGAAACGGTGCCGCCACTGCGCGCATACAGGGTCGGGCTGAATGCCGCGACCACCCGCCCCTGCACCGAGACATCGCGCACCAGGTTCCCGCGCCTGACCTCGGCGATGCGCAGGCGCGCGCTGCTCGCCGACGAATCGACTGACATCAGCCGCGCCACGCCAGGCACCAGCAGCACCGCGAGCACGACCACGGCCGCAGCGATGCCGCCCCAGGCGATGAGCTTGCTGCGGCTGCGCGGCGCGTTGACGACCCGGTCCTGGGCGGAAGTATCACGAATCATGCAAGACAGCCCGATGGAGTGACGCAGTCGATTTAGCAATGAGCGTGCCAAATCGCAGCTCATTGAAATGCATGCATTTATCGTCAACAGGATGGCGGTGGACAGTGTCCGCGCCGGCGGCGGACAGGCAGCGGACGCTCGTGCTTGCGGCGCCGGCAACCGCGATTGCCGGCCGCGCGCGGCCGGCTTGCGGATCACGTTGGATCCGGCGTTCTACCCGGACAGAAAAGTCGCCATGCGGCGGAGTCAGCGCAGCCGGCCAACCCTGTACAGACCGAGGTGGCCCCGGTCGGGGCGCCGCGCGCGTGCTGCACGCACTACGGCGAGGCTTCCAGTGCTTCCCAACGCGCGTAGGCGGACTCGAGTTCCGCCTGGAGGGCGGCCAGCGCCTGGTTGGCGGCGGCGATGGCCGCGCCATCCTGGGCATAGAAGGCCGCATCCTGCATCGCTGCACCGAGCTCGCCGATACGCGCCTCCAGCGCCTCGATCCGTGCCGGCAGGCCTTCGAGCTCGCGCCGCTCCTTGTAGCCAAGCTTGCGCCGCCCCGGCGCCGGTGTCGCCGGCGCCGCCGGGTCCGGGTCCGAGCTGGCCGGCGCGGTCGGCGCAGCGCGCGGAGCGGTCGCCTCCTGCGGCGGGCGCTGGCGCAGCCAGTCGGTGTAGCCGCCGACATACTCGCCCACCCGGCCCTGGCCTTCCAGCGCCAGCACGCCCGTCACCACGTTGTCCAGGAACTCACGGTCATGGGAAACCAGCAGCAGCGTGCCGGCGTAGTCGGCGAGCAGTTCTTCGAGCAGCTCCAGCGTCTCGACGTCCAGGTCGTTGGTCGGCTCGTCCATGACCAGCAGGTTCGAGGGTTTGGCGAACAGCTTGGCCAGCAGCAGGCGATTGCGTTCGCCGCCGGACAGGGCGGTGATCGGCGCCCGTGCGCGATCGGGCGAGAACAGGAAATCCTGCAGGTAGCCGAGCGCATGCTTGCGCATGCCCGCCACCTCGATGTATTCGCGCCCCTCGGACACATTGTCCAGGGCCGAAAGATCTTCGCGCAGTTGCGCACGGTGCTGGTCGAAGTAGGCGATCTCGAGGTTCGTGCCTGGCGTCACCGTACCCGCCTGCGGCACGAGTTCTCCGAGCAGCAGCTTGAGCAGGGTGGTCTTGCCCGAGCCATTGGGCCCGATCAGGCCGATGCGGTCGCCGCGCTGGATGGTCGTGGAAAAATCCTTGACGATGGTGCGTCCGGGGAAGCCGAAACGGAGGGCCTCCACCTCGATCACCCGCTTCCCGGAAGGCACCGCAGCCCCGGTCGCCAGCCTGGCGCGACCGCCCAACTCGCGGCGCCCGGCGCGTTCGCGCCGCATGGCCTCCAAGGCCCGCACGCGGCCCTCGTTGCGCGTGCGCCGCGCCTTGATGCCCTGGCGAATCCACACTTCTTCCTGCGCCAGCTTGCGGTCGAACAGGGCGTTGGCCTGGGCTTGGGCATGCAGGCGTTCCTCACGCCGACGCAGATAGTTGCCATAGTCCCCAGGCCAGCTGGTGAGGGCGCCGCGGTCGATCTCGATGATGCGCGTGGCCAGCGCGCGCAGGAAGCGCCGGTCATGGGTGATGAACACCACGCTGCCATCGAAGCCGAGCAGGAGCTGCTCCAGCCATTCGATCGCCTCGATGTCGAGGTGATTGGTCGGCTCATCGAGCAGCAGCACGTCCGGCTCCAGCACCAGTGCGCGGGCCAGCAGCACGCGCCGCTTCAGGCCACCGGACAGGGCGGCGAACTGCGCATCCGCCGGCAGGTCGAGCCGCGTCAGCACGCTGGCCACGCGACGATCCAGTTCCCAGCCGCGAGCCGATTCGATGCGCGCCTGCACGGCCGCCAGGGCGTGTGCATTGGCCGGCACATCCAGGTGCTGGCTCAGGTGATGGAACTCGGCCACCAGGGCGCCCAGCTCGCCGAGTGCCGCGGCAACGACATCGAACACCGATCCGCTCACCTCCCGCGGCACTTCCTGGGCAAGGCGCGCAATGCGCACCCCACCCTGCACCCGCACCTCGCCGTCATCCGGGCGCAGCTCCCCGGCGATCAGCTTCAGCAGGGTGGACTTGCCGGCGCCGTTGCGACCCACGACCGCGATGCGTTCGCGCGCTTCGATGGCCAGTTCGATCCGCTCCAGCAGCAGCGGCCCGCCGACCGAGTAATCGACGTTGACGAGGTTGACGAGCGCCATCAGCGGACCGGAACCGGGACGGGAAAATCGTGCACGTCAGGCCGCCTGGCGCAGTTCGCCGCGGCGTGCCGCCATGGCCCGTTCAACCACGCCCCAGTCCGCCCCCGGACGATGGGCCTGCTCGCTGAGCACGCGCCGGAACGCGCGCGCGCCGGGCAGGCCCTGGTAAAGACCGAGGATATGGCGGGTGACATGCTGCAGACGATCACCACGCGCAAGATGGGCTTCCACATAGGGCCGCAGTCGCGCCAGCAGCGCATCGCGCTCCGGCAGCGGCGTGCCATCCAGCGCATGCGCCACCTCGGCCAGGCGAAACGGTTCGTGGTAGGCGACCCGGCCAAGCATCACCCCATCCACCCGGCGGAGATGCTCTGCCACGTCCGCGAGGCTGGCAATGCCGCCATTGATGATGACGTTCAGCGCCGGCAGCTCGCGCTTGAGGCGGTACACGCGCTCGTAGTTGAGGGGCGGCACCTCGCGGTTCTCCTTCGGCGACAGGCCCTGCAGCCAGGCCTTGCGCGCGTGCACGATGAAGGTCGTGCAACCGGCCGCGTGCACGGCATCGACGAACTCCGCCAGCGCCGCGTACTCGTCCTGCTCGTCCACGCCGATCCGGCACTTCACGGTCACCGGCACCGATACCGCGGCCTGCATGGCGGCAAAGCAGCTGGCCACCAGCGCCGGCTCGCGCATCAGGCAGGCACCGAAGCGACCGGACTGGACGCGATCGGAGGGACAACCGACATTGAGGTTGATCTCGTCGTAGCCAAGGTCCGCTCCGATGCGCGCGGCGTGCGCCAGTTCGGCCGGCTCGGCGCCGCCCAGTTGCAGGGCCAGCGGATGCTCGGCCGGATCGAAGCCAAGCAGGCGCTCGCGCGCGCCATGCACCACCGCCGCCGCCGTCACCATTTCGGTGTAGAGCAGCGCCGTCGGTGCCAGCAGGCGATGAAAGTAGCGGCAATGGCGGTCGGTCCAGTCCATCATCGGGGCGACGGACAGGCGCGCGACCGGCGAGGGCTGGGCGGGCATGGAACTCGATTACACGTCGCGCGGCCCTGATGGGCCGCCTGACCGCGCATTTTGCCATGTCCGGCGCCTGGCGCGCTCAGCGCGCGTCGAGCAGCCCGGAAAGTGCGCGTGCCGCTTGCGCCGATGCAGACGCGCAGGCACATCCGCGCAGGCGCAGCTACCGGGAGGCGGCGTGATGAACCGCCACGGTGGCGACCACGGGCCGGCGCAGTAGCGGCGCACGGCCATGGATCAGGCCTGCGGAGCCTGTGCCGGCTTGCCCTGCCTTCAGGAAAAAGCTGCCACACTGGCGCCCGTTGCGTTCCATCGAGTGCCATGAAACCACTGCCCCGCCCGTTCCGGAGCTGCCCGCGCGCGCGCTGCGTGGGGAAGGTGCCACGCGCATGGGTCTGAGCGGGATGTCGCCGGTCTGGGCCGCGCTCGTGGGCGGCTGCATCGCAGCGGGCGCGACGGCCGTGGGCACCCTGCCGGCGCTGTTCCTGCGCACACTGGACAGCCGCGCGCAGGACGCCATGCTCGGTTTCGGCGCGGGCATCATGCTCGCGGCCAGTGCGTTTTCACTCGTGCTGCCCGGCATCGACGAAGCGCAGGCGCTCGGCCACGGCCAGTGGGGCGCCGGCCTGCTGGTGGGGCTGGCGATCCTGGCGGGCGCGGCTGCCATCATGGTGCTGGAACGCATCCTGCCGCACGAGCACTTCATCAAGGGACCGGAAGGTCGCCAGTCCGCGCGCCTGCGCCGCACCTGGCTGTTCGTGTTCGCGATTGCGCTGCACAACCTGCCCGAAGGGCTGGCCATCGGCGTCGCCTGGGGCAACGATGCAGCACACGGCCAGGTGATGACCACGGGCATCGCGCTGCAGGACCTGCCCGAAGGCCTGGTGGTCGCGCTGGCGCTGATCGCGGCCGGCTACGGACGCGCCATGGCGATCACGGTGGGCATGGCCTCGGGCCTGGTCGAACCGCTGGGCGCGGTGTTCGGAGCCAGTGTCGTCCTCGGCATGCCGCACCTGTTGCCGGTGGGGCTGGGCTTCGCCGCCGGCGCCATGCTGTTCGTGGTCAGCCACGAGGTCATCCCCGAGTCACACCGCCAGGGTCACGAGACACTGGCGACGGGCGGGCTGATGATCGGCTTCGTGCTGATGATGTTGCTGGATACCGCGCTCGGTTGAACCCGGCTGCGCGCCGTCATCCGAGCGACCAGTGGCGCAGGTTCGGCGGCCTGCCCCGGTCTCGCCTTTGGCGCTGGCGGCGCGGCGCGGCACAATGCAAGTCTCGCGCCGAGGAAATCCCATGGACACCCAGCACCCCGACCTGCATCCGCTCTACCGCGCCCACCTGGACACACTCAAGGCCCACGCCGATGAGGCGCTCGCGCATGCCGGCTTCGACCACCTGGTGGTGGCTGCCGGCGAACTTCACTACCAGTTCCTCGACGATCGCGACTATCCGTTCTGCGTCAACCCACATTTCAAGCACTGGGTGCCGGTGACCCGCGCACCCGGCTCGTGGATCGTCCATACGCCCGGTCGGCGACCCAAGCTGGTCTACCTGCAGCCACGCGACTACTGGCACGTGGTGCCGGAAGCGCCGGCCGGCTACTGGGTGGAGCATTTCGACATCGTGGTGATCCACGCGGCAGCCGATGCACGCGCGCACCTGCCGCGCGAAGCGGCGAACTGCGCCATCCTCGGCGAAGCGAATGCCGCACTCGCCGATTTCGCACCGAACAATCCCCCCGCGGTGCTCGATCGCCTGCACTGGTATCGCTCGTTCAAGACCCCCTATGAAGTGGCCATGATGCGTGTGGCCAACAAGATCGGCGTGCGTGCGCACCTGGCCGCCGAAGCGGCATTCCGCGCCGGCGCCGCCGAGTTCGACATCCACCTCGCCTACCTGGCGGCCGCGCGCCAGGGCGACAACGAACTGCCCTACGGCAACATCATTGCCCTCAACGAACATGCCGCGGTGCTGCACTACATGGTGCTCGATCGTGCGCCGCCGGCCGAGCGGCATGCGTTCCTGATCGACGCGGGCGCGAGTTTCCACGGTTACGCCAGCGACATCACGCGCACCTACGCGGCCACCCAGGGTGGCGAATTCGCCGCGCTGATCGAGGCCGTCGATGCCGCGCAGCAGGATTTCTGCGCACGGGTGCGCCCCGGACAGGGCTATGCCGACCTGCACCTGCATGCGCACCACGTGCTGGCAGGCATCCTCAAGGCGCACGGAATCATCCGCACCTCGGCCGAGGGCGCAGTCGAGTCGGGTCTGTCCTCGGTCTTCTTCCCGCACGGCCTGGGCCACCAGATCGGGCTGCAGGTCCATGACGTGGCCGGTTTCCAGGCCGGGCCGGAGGGCGGCACGATCACGCGCCCGCCAGGCCATCCCTACCTGCGCACCACGCGAGCGCTGGAGCCGGGCATGGTGGTGACGATCGAGCCCGGGCTGTATTTCATCGACCTGCTGCTGGCCGAACTGAAGGAGAAGCCGCTCGGCAAGGAGGTCGATTGGGCAGCGATCGACGCGCTGCGCAAGTTTGGGGGCATCCGCATCGAGGACGACGTCGCCTGCACCGAGGGCGAACCTGAAAACCTGACCCGCGACGCATTCCAGGCGGCGCGGCAACCGAGCGGCTGATCCGCGCAGGGCAGGAGCTGCAGGCCAGGAGTCTTCAGGCCTGGGGTATTGCCGTGCGCAGGGCGGCCGCCCCTGCCGCGTCGCCCAGGCGCGCATAGACATCCGCCAGGCGCTCGGCCGCGGTGCGCGTGCGTGCATGCGCGGGCCCGACCAGGGCGAGCAACCGCGCGTGCGCCGATTCGAGCGTGGTGCGCGCCTCGACCAGCTTGTCCAGGCGCGTCAGGCACAGGCCCTGGTTGCTGGTGAAGATCGCCGTCATCAGATGCCCGGGGCCGACGGCCCGGGTCGCATCCGCGACCAGACTGGCGAATTCGGCCTCCGCAGCCGTGAGTTCGCCCGCGTCCATCAACAGCATGGCCAGATTGTTGCGCGGCGCAAACGCCGATGGATGGCCACTGCCGGCGCGTTGCTGGATGGCGATGATGCGCCGATACAGCGCTTCCGCTTCGCCGCTTCGTCCCTGCTGTTCGAGGATGTAGGCAAGCGAGTTCATCGCCGCCAGCGTCTGCACGTGCGCCTCCCCGGCCATGCGCTCGAAACCCTCCATGGAGGTGCGTGCGGCCTCGGCGGCCTGCGCATACTGCTTGTCCTCGGCCAGGATGTTGGCCAGCGTCTGCCAGCTGGTCAGCGTGGCTGCGTGGTCGTCACCGAGCACTTCGCGGCGCAACGCCAGTACGCCCCGCAGTTCGGCCTGCGCCGCGGCCAGATCGCCGCGCGCATACAGGACCAGCGCCAGGTTGTGGCGACTGGTGAGCGTGGTCGGCGCACGTTCGCCGAAGGTGGCCAGGCGCCAGGCCAGTACCTCGCGCGTGAGTTGCTCGGCCTCGTCCAGGCGGCCCGCTTCGCGCAGCAGGGTGGACAGACTGCTGCGCGCCGTCGCCAGCGTGGTCTGCAGGCGCCGATCCGCCGCCAGTGTCTGTGCATCGAATCCGCTGCCATGAGCGATCAGGGTGCGCAGGCCGTCTTCGGCCATGTCCACCTTGCCCTCGTCCGAGTCCGCGCGCGCCAGCTCCAGGTCGAGATCGAGGTCGGCCGCCAGGCCGGCCGCGGGCCAGGCGGCGCGCGCCTCGGCCAGCACGTCACGCGCCTCGTCGAAACGCGTGAGCTCGATCAGGATCGAAGCGCGTTCGCGCAGCAGGTCACGCCGCTGCGAGGGCGTGGCGCGCTCCGCCAGCGCGAGGGCAAGATCGCTGAGCGCCAGCGCTCCCGGGTAATCGCCCAGCGCGCGACGGGTCGAGGCGAGGGTGGTGGCGACCGCCCGTTGCACGGCCGGCTGGCTGGCCAGCTCATCGAGTTCCCGCTCGGCCGTCGCCACCACGTCGGCCAGCGCCGGCGCCTGGCCACCGGTCGTTTCCGGATTGGCCGAGCCCAGCATGCGCTGCAGGAAGGCATTGACCGCAGCCGCTTCGCGGGCGTGCTGCTCGGCCTGGGCACGCGCGGCGCGTTCGCCCAGCGCAAAGCGCAGCGACACGACGGTGGCCACCAGCAGCGCCGTGAACACGATCGCCGCGGCTGCACTCAAGGCGCGGTGGCGCTGCATGAAGCGCCGCGCGCGATAGGCGGCGGTGGGCGGGCGGGCCCGCACGGGGCGGTGTTCGAGGACGCGTTGCAGCTCGTCGGCGAACGCCCCGGCGCTGGCATAGCGGCGCGCCGGATCGCCGGCCAGTGCCTTCATCACCACCGTGTGCAGATCACCGCGTGCGGCGCCGGCCACACTCGCCAGCGGCACCGGCGTCTCGTGATGGAGGATCTCCAGCGCTTCCAGCAGCGAAGCCGTTCCCAGGCGCGGATACGGCAGGGCGCCACCAATGAGTTCGTAAGCCGTGACCCCCAGCGCATACACGTCGCCACGCACGCTGGCTCCCCGTTCGCCGTGGCCGAGCTGCTCGGGGCTGACATAGGGCAGTGTGCCAAGCACCTGGCCGGCCAGGGTCAGGGTGACGCCAGGCTCATCGGCGCGCCGGGCGATGCCGAAATCCAGGATCTTCGGCCGGCCGGAGCGATCCACCAGGATGTTGCCCGGCTTGAGGTCGCGGTGGATCACGCCGTGCTCATGCGCAAACTGCACGGCGCGCGCGATCTCGATCAGCAGGCGCAGCCGCTCGGCCAGTGATGCGTTGCGTGCGCGCGCGAACTCGAGCAGGTCCATGCCATCGACGTATTCCATCGCCAGCCACGGCGTATCGATGCCCTCGACACGGGCTTCACCGGCAGCGTAGAGCCGCGCGATGCCCGGGTGCTCCAGGGCGGCGAGCACATCGATTTCCCGGCGCAGGCGCTCGCCCAGGCCCGGTGAAGCGCCGCGCACCACCTTGAGGGCGACCTCTCGCGCGGGATGCGTCTCCCGGGCGAGGTAGACGCGGCCCATGCTGCCACTGCCAAGCAGTCGGACCAGCCGATACGGGCCGACCATTGCTGCCGCACCGACATCCTCCGGTCCCGCTCCCGCTGCACTCGGCATGGTCTTTCCCCAGTACGCCCGTTCTGCATGCTGCCACACGCGCCGCCGCCGGATCACGCGTCGTCAGTAGCCGATCGCCACTTCGCGCACCAGCAGCAGCTCGCAGGCCCCACCACCGGTATCCTCGCGCGACAGCGAGCTGCGCGCCTGCCAGCCATCCGCGCGCTGCGCCGCGACCAGCTGGCCGCGCAAGGTGACGATGTGTCCCACGACCACGCGCGAGAGCTGACGTTCGACGGTGGCATCGCCCGGGATCAGGTGGACGTTGGTGCTGGAACGCACGATCTCGGGCAGTGGAATGGGTGGTTCCCCGTGCCAACGGTAGGTATAGAAGCGTGCCGACTGCGACATGTCCAACTGCTCCAGTACCGCGCTGTCGGACATGCGCCCCCAGCCCAGCGCCAGGTCGGTCGGCACCAGCGCGCTCATCGCATCGAAGCGATAGTCGGCACGCGAAAGCACGCGCGCCTGGATCGTGAAATCAGCCAGCGGCGTCAGCGTGAAGTCGCCATGTTCCAGCGGCGCGGCATCGCGGGGTGCGCTCTGCACGGGCTCGGCTGCCACCAGCACGCCCGGTGCATGCGCAACCGGGCGATGCCGCGCCCAGTGGAACGCACCGGGCAGTGCCGCCAGCACGGCAACCAGCAGCCAGCCGCGCCTGCTCACACTGTCCCGCCAGGCGCGCGGATGGCCTGCCGGCGCCGCCGCTCAGGGGATCCAGCGTGCGATGTAGAGGTCGGTGTCATGGCCCCCCGGCGGGTTGGCGCGGTTGCTGGCGAATACCAGCCACTTGCCGTCGGGCGAGAACATCGGAAAACCGTCGAAGCCCGGCGCGGTGGTGATGCGCTCCTGCGTGCCGTCCCAACCCACGTAGCGGATGTCGAATTCGCGCGGGCTGGCGCCGGCATTGGTCGAATACAGCACGCCCTTGCCATCCGGGGTCGGATACGGCGCGAAGCTGCCGGCACCGTGGTGGGTCAGCTGTTGCACGTTGCTTCCGTCGGCGTCCATCACGTAGATCTCCAACCGGTTCGGACCGACCAGGTCGAGTGCCAGCAGGCGCCGGTAGTCGGCCAGGTCGGCGCCTTGCGGCCGCGAAGCGCGCCAGATGATCTTCGAGCAGTCCTGGTTGAAGAACGCGCCGCCGTCGTAGCCAGGCGTGTCGGTAAGCTGGCGGATGTTGCCGCCGTCCGCATCGGCGACATACAGGTCCAGGTCGCCGTTGCGTTTGCTGGTGAACAGGATGCGGCCATCGACGAAGCACTCGGTGGCCTCGGCGTCATAGCCAGGTCCGCTGATGAGCGGCGTCGTGGTGCCGTCCGCCGCACGACGCACGATATCGAAGCTCGGATAGGTCGCCCACACGTAACCGAGCGAACGGTCGGGCTTTTCCGGGCAGGCCTTGGCGTGGCCTTCGGTGGTGGCGTAGATGAGCGAACCGCCGCTGGGATAATCGAAGTACCCGCAGGTGGTACGGCCGGCACCGCTGGAGACGAGCTCGGCCCTGCCGATATCGAGATCGAGCACGTACTGGGCATCGCAGCCTCCCTCCGGCGGCGTGCGCTGGAAGATCAGCTGGCGCCCGTCCGGCGACCAGTAGGCTTCCGCGTTCTCGCCACCGAAGCTGATGCGGCGCAGGTCCGCCAGATGCGTTTCATCGGCCTGGAGCAATTCCGGCACCGGCTTGCCGGCTCGCGGAGCCCAGCCATCCTGGCTCGCCGCCGGCGTGCTGCCGACCTCGAAGCTGGCATGTGGCGAAGCGGCGGCTTGCGCTGGCGGGGCCGGTTCGGCCGATCGGGGATGCGCGGCCGGCGTGCCACCCTCGGGCCGCTGCGCCAGGGTGACGCGAAGCCGTTGTTGCTCACCATCGCGCAACAGCACCACGTCGATGGTGTCGCCGGCCTTGTGCTCGCGCAGCACGTAGGTCATGTCGTAGAGGTTGTCGATGGTGACACCGGCCATGCCGATGATCACGTCGCCCTTCCTGACCCCGCCCTTCTCGGCGGGGCTGTCGGGCCGCACGTCGCTCAGGCGCACGCCGCCGCTGGTGGCCTGCATGGCCGAATAATCCGGCACCGATCCGAAATACGCGCCGTAGCCACGGCTGTCGCCGCTCATGGGTGCACTGGTGCGCACATGGTCCGGGCGCGCTGCGGTGCGCAGTCCATCGGCAAGCGCGGCGGTAATGCGCGTCACCTGGGCGCCGCCGGCCATGTTGAGCAGGGCCACGTCGTCTTCCGGTGCGTGATATTGCTCATGTGCGCCGGTGAACAGATGCACCACCGGCACGCCGGCAGCATAGAAGCTGGATTGGTCGCTGGGCCCGTAACCGTCGCCACCGGCGGCGATCTTCACCTCGGGTGCCGCCCTGTTGGCCGCTTCGATCAAGCCGGCCCAGGCTTTGGAACTGTCCGCCCCCAGCACGTTCAATTCGTGGTTCCGCATGCGTCCGACCATGTCCAGGTTGATCATGGCGACGATGTCACCGATCTCGCCGGCCGGCGGATGCCGAACAAACCAGGCGCTGCCACCCAGCCCGATTTCCTCCGCCGAAAAGCCTGCGAACACCAGGCTGCGGCGATCACCGGCGGGCGCTTGCGCTGCCTTCAGCAGGCGCGCGGCGCACAGCATGCCGGCCACGCCCGAAGCATTGTCGTCGGCACCGTTGTGGATGGCGTGCAGGTCCGGCTTGAAGCTCCCGCGGCCGCCCCAGCCAAGATGATCGTAGTGGGCGCCGACAACGACGTATTGATTCGCCAGCGCGCCCCGGCCGGGCAGCAGGCCGATCACGTTGCGCGTCTGCGCAATGACCGGATGCAGGTCCACGCGTCCCGCGACACGCGTACCCGGCAGGGCGAACGAGGCCGGCTTGTAACTGCCATCGATCGCCGCCTGCGCCTTGGCAAGGTCGGTCTTCCTTGCCGCCAGCCAGCGATCGGCCAGCGCGCGCGTCACCTGCAGCACCGGCAGGCCCGCATCCGACAGCGGCCCCATGAGCTTGAGCGGCGGCAGGCGATCGGGCTCGTCGGCCGACTGCGGCGGCGCGACCAGGATCAGCGCCGCGGCACCGGCCTCGCGCGCCTGGATGGCCTTGCTGCGCAGGTCCGACCAGTGCGTGGGCTGCTTGCCATCAAACGGGGAATCGGCGTCGGCTTCGCCCGGTTCGAAGCGCATTGCCAGCACCACCTTGCCTTTCACATCCAGGCCGGCGTAATCGTCGTAACCAAGTTCCTGCGCCCGGATGCCGTAACCGGCGAAAACGAGTTCACCAGCGAAGGTGCCGGATTTGGCAAAGCCCAGCGGAATCCAGTCCTCGCCATAGCGGGCGCCTTCGAGCGCGTTATGTCCACCCACCTCGATGCCGATGTTGGCTTCGAAGGGCTGCATGCGGCCACCCTCCGGCGCGCGCAGCCCGAGATCGTCCATCCACGCGGCAATCTGGCGCGCGGCCATGGCCTCGCCCCGGGTTCCCGTGCCGCGCCCTTCCATCGCATCATCGGCGAGCACCGTGGTCACCGTACGGAAACAGGCCTGCGGGTCGGCGGGAAGCGGCGCGCCCGACGCCGCGCCGGCGGCCAACAGGAAAATGCCCAGGGGTGACCAGCGGAGCAGGGAAGGCATGTGCAAACGACCTGAATGAGAACCAGTGCAGCCTAGCAGCGTCGCCCGGGATCATGCGCCGGCAAGGACAAATTGTCGCAGGCTGCGCGCCGTATGCCCATCATTCGAACCCGTCGCGGAACACGAGGTCGGAGTCGGCGCCGCCAACGACCAGCAGGTTCGCCGACATTGCCGGCAGGCCGGCCAGCAGCAGTGTCGATCCGCTCAGGTCGCCGGCGGCGATGGCGTGCACCGGCTGAGCCGCATCGAAGCCGTAAAGCGTCCAACGGCTGCCTGGCACGGCAGCGAAGTCCACCGCCACGTCCTGCGTGGCACCGGTCTTGTTGGTCAGCAACAGCAGGGTGCGCGCAGCGTCACGGAAGGCATACGCACCCACGCGATCGGGGTCGGCACTGGCCGCGTGCACGCTTGCCCCGCTCACCCGCGTACCGGCACCGTCGTAATCGAGCAGCAGGCTGAAGGCGCGCTCCACCCGGCTGCCGGCCGCAGGCGCCACCCAGCGCGCGGCCAGGTCCACGCCCTCGCGGGCCAGGATGCCGAACAGTTCGGCCTGCGCCACCGCGCCGCTGGCGGTATCGTCATTGCCCCAGTTGTATTCGGTGATGGCAAGTTGCGTGCCTGGACAATACGCATCGATCCAGGCGCGCACGCGCGGGATCAGGTTCGGCCTGGCGTAGTGATTCGCGTCGCCATCCCCCAGATCGGCAATCCACGACTCGGACACCCAGTCCGCGTCGTACAGTTCCTTCAGCGAGCGCAGGCGCCGCGCAGCCGTGGCGGACGAATCGTCGTCGCTCAAGGCAATGCCCTGCCCCTGCGGGTACCAGTGCAGATCCAGCACATCGACCGCCCGCGCACCACCCGGCAGCGGGTTGGCGCAGACCTGCTGCAGGTACCAGGCGACGAACGGCAGCCCGCCGTGCGCGGCGCGATCGCTGCCGTCCACGCAATTGTCGGCAGCCGAACCGAACAGATCGCAATAACCCCAGGTCACCGGGCCGGTCACCCGAGCCGTCGGATCGGCCTGCTTGACCATCGCGCCGTAGGCCAGGGCCTTGTCGCGGGTTTCCCCAAAGGTGGCCGGTTGCGGATGCACGTCACGGTGGGTGGAATTCCAGAGCATGACTTCGTTGTCGAGTGCGTAGTAGCGCACGCCGCCACTTGCGGCATCGCCAAAGGTGGCACCCAGGTGCGCGATCCAGCCGCTGAAGAAGGCTGGCGACGCCTCGCTCGAGGTATCGCGTGGATCATTGCCGGTGATCGGACTGCCATCCACGCGCACGCCATTGCCGGCGTCCGGGTCCCACGGATCGGTGGCCTGCTGCGGGCCATACCTGGCCACCGAATAGCCGGCGAAATAGGGATGCAGCTGCGGACTGTCCGCGCGCGGCACCCAGCCGATGGTCGGCAAGGTCACGATCACCTGCGCATCGTGTGCGCGCGCCGCGCCCACCAGGGCATCGACCGCATTCCCGGCCGGTGGCACCTGGCTGCGATCGGCAGCACCGGGGATGTTCTCGAAGAACCAGTCCTGCGCGGTGTTGTGCACGTCGACCCGCCAGTTGTAGCGCGTCGTCGCATTGCCGCCCCAGCGCTGCAGCGGATAGCCCATTTCGGCATTGCGCGCGGCATCGCCGAAGTTGACTCCGAAGATCAGCGGACTGAACGGACGCACCTGGGCGTCGCGATCGACGCTGACCTGCACGGCACCCGTCGCCACCGCAGGCCCGCACAGAAGGGAAAGCCATGCGCACAGCACGAGATTCAGGGAAACGCGCCCACCGGCCGACATGCTCTTCTCCTGCATATGGACGCCAAGCTTACGCAATTCCTGCGCCGGTCAAGGGCCACGCTTGCTGCGAATCGCTGGAAGGGAACGACCGCCATTCGCGCATTTCCGGCTGTGCGCATTAGATCATTTGCGTGCGGCGTGCTAGAAATGCCCAATATTCCGCCAGGCAGATTCCAGAGGAGCCCTTGATGAGCCAACCCGTTGCGCAGTTCCGACTTGGTCGCTGCATCACGCATCGCGCCGTTCCCGCCGCAGTGCTGGGTCTGCTGGCCGCAGCCGGCGCCCATGCCGCCCCGCTCTGGGTCAGCGACGGCGTGGCGCCGTTCCAGGTCGGCAGCCCTGCGGCGATTGGCGCCGAGCGCATCCAGTTCCGCGCCGATGCCAGCCAGGCGGACAGCCCGTACCTCGAGCTCGCGGCGAGCGGCAACCTGCTGCAGGCCACGCGCATGCATTCAGAGCGCTTCCCTGGCGGTTGGCACTGGAGCGGCGCCATCGATGGTGATGCCGACCAGGTCGTCACCCTCACCTGGTCGGAAGGACGCCTGGCTGGGCGCCTGCAGACCACCACCGGTCTGTGGGAAGTGCGCCCGCTGGTCGAAGGCGAGTCGCTGCTCGTGCAGATGGACACCGATGCCTTCCCCGACGAGCTGGCGCCGCTGCAACCGGACCTCCCCCTGGCGCCGTACCGGCCCGCCGAGGCGACGTTGCCGGCGGCGGAAAATGCCTGGCGCCTCGACGTGCTGGTCACCTACCTGCCTGCCGTGGTGAGCGAGGCCGGCAGCCTGGCCAACCTGCGCGCCAGCGTGCGCAATTTCGTCTTTGGCGCGAACGTGGCCGCGCGAGAAAGCGGCTTCAACGGCCGCTTCCACCTCGTCGGCCTGATGCAGAGTGCCGTCACCGACGATCCAGACCTGGGCGTGATTCTGCCGCGCGTGCGCACCGATGCCGCGACCATGGCCGAGCGCAACGCGGTCGGCGCCGACCTCGTATCGCTGCTGGTGCCCGCGGCGGGCCATCCCGACGGCTGCGGCATTGGCTACGTCATGCAAGATCCGGCCAGCCCGGGTTTCGATGCCTGGGCCTACCAGGTGTCCCGCTACGACTGCGCCAAGACCTATTTCAGCTGGGCCCACGAGCACGGCCACAACCTGGGCATGGGCCACAACCAGGAGCAGACCCCCAGCACGTTCTATCCCTATGCGCACGGCTGGGGGGTGGGCGGCGTGTTTCGCACCATTCTTTCCTACGCCTCCGCCTGCACCCCGTCCTGCCCGCGCGTGGGCCGCTTTTCCACGCCTCACCGCAATTACTCGGGCCACCCCGCAGGCGTGGCGGATCTGGCCGAAAACGCACGCGTGGGCAACAACACGGCCATGACCGCGGCTGCCTTCCGCACCGGCAACGTGATCTTCGCAGACGGCTACGACGGCTGAGGCGCAGCCCGCGGCGGCGCACAACCCACCGCCGGGCGCCGCGCCGCCTGGCGTTGTGGCCTATGATGCGGGGTTTTCCCGCCGAGGTTTCTCATGGCCACCCTCAAGTCGCTGGCGTTCGAAACCCGCGCCGTCCATGCCGGGCGCGAGGACTTTGCAAGGATCGGCGCGCATGCGCCACCCATCGATCTTTCCACCACCTACCCGGTGGCGGATCTGGACGTGGGCACGGCCAGCTATGACGCGCTGAGCGGTGGCGCGGCGACGGCGGCCAATCCCATCTATGCGCGGCTGTACAACCCGACCGTCGCCCGCGTGGAAGCGGCACTGGCCAATCTCGAAGGCACCGCGGCATGCGTCGCATTCGGTTCCGGCATGGCGGCCACCAACGCCCTGCTGACGGCGGTGCGCGCCGGCGGCGCGGGACATGTCCTGGCCGTACGCCCGCTTTACGGTGGCACCGATCATCTGCTCGCCTCGGGCCTCGCCGGACTGGACGCCGAGTTCGTCACGGCCGATGAAGTCGCCGCACGCCTGCGTCCCGAGACCGGCCTGGTGATCATCGAGACCCCGGCCAACCCGACGCTGGACCTGGTCGATATCGCAGCGGTGGCCGTCGCCGCGGGCAAGGTACCGGTGATGGTCGATTCGACCTTCGCCACGCCGCTTCTGCAGCAACCCGCGGCCCTCGGCGCGCGTTACGTGATGCACAGCGCCACCAAGTTCCTCGGCGGCCACGGCGACGTGATCGCCGGCGTGATCTGCTGCAGCGAAGCCGACGCGCAGCCGTTGCGCCAGGTGCGGGCCATCACCGGCGCGCTGCTGCACCCGCTGGGGGCCTACCTGCTGCACCAGGGCCTGCCGACGCTGCCACTGCGGGTCGAGCGCGCGCAAGCCAATGCCGGCATTCTCGCCGAACGGCTGTCCGCGCACCGCGCGGTGGCCAGGGTATACTGGCCGGGCTTGGGCACGGTGCGCAACAACCATCTGCTGGACACCCAGATGCGCGGCCCGGGGGCGCTGATGTCGTTCGACCTCAGGGGTGGGCACGCCGCCGGCGCCGCCGCCATGGCCGCGGTGCGCCTGATCACCCCGGCGGTCAGCCTGGGTTCGGTGGACAGCCTGATCCAGCATCCGGCCGCGCTCACCCACCGCGCCCTGGACGAAGCCACCCGCGCCGCCACCGGCATCACGCCCGGCCTGATGCGCCTTTCGGTCGGCATCGAGAACGTCGAGGACTTGTGGGCCGATCTCGCCCAGGCACTTGAAGCATGACGGCCGCGTCCTGGGCGAATGCCGGCTGAACCTGCAGGCCGGGCGGGCGACTGCGGCTCGGCTATGATGCAGGACCCATGACCACAGAGGAGACGATGACCATGGACCTGGAAGGCAAGTTGATCGTCGTCACCGGTGCTTTCGGCGCCCTCGGCTCGGCGGTTACGCTGGCGGCGCAGGTCGCCGGTGCGCGCGTGGCCGCGATCGACCACGCGCCGTCCCCGGGCACGGCCCTGGCCGCGGCCGAATTGTTCGGCGGCGTCGATCTGGCCGATACGAAGGCCGCCGGCAAGGCAATGGAACGCGCCGCGGTGGCGCTCGGTGGCATCGATGGCCTGGTCAATGTTGCGGGCACCTTCCGCTGGGAGACCCTCGCCGACGGCTCGCTGGATACCTGGGACCTGCTGTATCGCATCAACCTGCGCACGGCTGCCGCAGCCAGTCGTGCCGCGCTGCCGCATCTCAAGCGCAGCGCCGGCGGGCGCATCGTCAACATCGGCGCGGGGGCAGCGGAGCATGCCAGCGCCGGCATGGGCGCCTACGCGGCGTCCAAGGCCGGCGTGGCGCGGCTGACGGAGGCGCTGGCGGCCGAACTCAAGGACGCGCGCGTCACGGTCAACGCGGTACTGCCGAGCATCATCGACACGCCGCCCAACCGCGCCGACATGCCGGAAGCGGATTTCGAGCGCTGGGTGAAGCCCAACGAACTGGCCGACGTGATCGTGTTCCTGCTCTCCGACCGCGCCATCGCGGTCACCGGCGCGCTGATTCCGGTGAACGGGCGCGTCTGAGCGCCGCACCCATCCCGCCAACCGGGCGAACCGCCACATGCCGCCAATCGAAACGCTGTGGTACCTCATCGCGGCACTGCTGATCGTGGTCGGTTTCGCCGGCGCGGTGCTGCCGGCCCTGCCTGGCGTGCCGCTGGTGTTCTGCGGCATGCTGCTGGCTGCGTGGGCAGACCGCTTTGCACACGTGGGCACCTTCACCCTGATCGTGCTCGGCGTTCTTACCGTACTGGCGGTCGTGATCGACTTCATCGCCGGCATGCTGGGAGCCAAGCGCGTGGGCGCCAGCCGGCGGGCCATCGTCGGTGCCGCGCTCGGCACCCTGGTGGGCATTTTCTTCGGCCTGCCGGGGCTGCTGCTCGGGCCCTTCGTCGGCGCCCTGCTGGGCGAACTCAGCAGCGGTGCGAGCATGCAGCGGGCGACCGGGGTCGGGGTCGGTGCGTGGCTCGGTTTTCTGGTCGGCAGCCTCGCCAAGCTCGCGATCAGCTTCGCGATGCTGGGCATCTTCGCGTTTGCATTCCTGGTGGCCTGAAGGCAGCCGGCGGCGCTCAGGGGCGCGGCAGGACATACAGCCACACCGCGAAGAACTGCAGCACGCTGCCCAGCAGCACGAACACGTGCCACACCGCGTGCATGTAGGGCACGCGCTTGCTGAGATAGAACGGCACGCCGACGGTATAGGCGATGCCGCCGCCCAACAGCAGCCACAGGCCCGGATCATCGATGGCTGCCGCCAGGGGTTCGATTGCAACCACCCCGAGCCAGCCAAGGCCAACGTACAGGGTCGCCATCAGGGCGCGGTTGCGGATGCGCCGGAACTCCAGCGCAATGCCGGCCAGGGCCAGCACCCAGACCACACCGAAAAGCCACCAGCCCGTACTGCCATGCAGGCTGATCAGGGTGAACGGGGTGTAGGTGCCGGCGATCAGCAGGAAGATGGCCGCGTGATCGAGGCGGCGCAGGACGGCTTTCGCCGGCGCATGACGCAGGCCGTGGTAGAGGGTTGAAGTCGTGTACAGGGCCACCAGCGTGATGCCATACACGCACACGCTGAGCAGGTGGCGCAAATGGCCGTCCTGCACCCTCACCAGCATCAGCACGAGGCCCGCCAGGCTGAGCGCGATGCCGAGGGCGTGGATCAGGCTTGACGCGCGCTCTTCGGCTGGACCATAGGCAGGGGGTGCCGGGCTACCGGCGGTCGGTTTCATGTGGGTTCCAGCGGGTTGGCGGAGGGGATCTGGAGCAGGCTCCCAACATACGCGCGCCGCGCGTACCGGCCAAGCGGAATTGCCGGCCGGCCGCGGTCGCCGCGCTGCGCGCATTTGGGTGCGGGTCAGGCAAGGCTCTAAGCTAGGCGGCATGATCGACCACGCTGAGCCGGACATGCAAGCCTCTGCAGCGCCCGCACTGGACATACTGATCCACCTTCGCCGCACCGATGCCCTGACGCCTGCCGCGACGGTCGGCTTGCAACTCGCCCAGCGCCTTGGCGCCTTCGTCACCGGGCTGCACGTGGTGCCGCTGGCAGCGGCCGCGTTCGCCTCGCCCGAAGCGGTGGCGCTGTACGTCAACGAAACCGACGACCTGTTCCGCGAAGCACAGCAGCGCGAATCGTTCTGGCGCGAGGAACTGGCGCAGCGCAGGCTCGAGGGTGAATGGCAGGTCTCCCAGGGGGATGTCATCGAAGCGCTCTGCCACGCCTCGCGCTGGTGCGACCTGGTCGTCGTCGAACGACCGCAACTGGTGCCGGATGCGCCCACCGGCTGGGGCGTGGTATCGCGCACCGTGTTCGGTGCCTCGGCACCGGTGATGGTGGTGCCGGAAACGGCGCAATGCGCGTCCGCGGCCGCGCGCATCGTGGTGGCCTGGAACCAGAGCCGCGAGGCCATGCTGGCGATCCACGGTGCCCTGCCCCTGCTCAGCCGCGCCGACCATGTGGTGGTGCTGGAGGGCGAACCCCGCGAGAACCCGTTCGGGCTGCGCTATCTGCCGAAGCTGGACCTGCGCGCCTGGCTTGACCGGCGAGGCATCGAGGCCGAGTTCCGCCCCTTCGCCACCCACAAGGAATGTGGCGCTGCCCTGCTCGATGCCGCGCGCGAGGTGTCAGCGGACCTCATCGTGATGGGCGCCTGGGGCCATTCGCGCATCACCGAACTGGTCCTCGGCGGTACCACGCGGCATCTGTTCCAGGCCAGCGACCTGCCGCTGGTGGTGGCGCACTGAGGGGTTGGGTTTGGGGATCGGGAAAAGCAGCGTGGCGTGAGTCGTGGGAACTGTCGGCCACGATGGCGCGAAAGGAAACGGCAGCGAAATGTCCACCGCGACTCACCTTGACTGGCCCGACGACAGGACTAGGCTGGCATCGCCAAGCGACCCAACCCCGTATCCCGGAGGATGCCATGAAAGGTCTCGACCACCAGCACCATAGCGACAAGAAGAAACCGAGGCGCAGCATGATGGAAAAGCGTGCGGAGCGGCACGCGAAGAAGCTTGCCCGCACGCAGGACGTGCATGTGCGCATCGACGCGCCGCAAACGCCCGCGGCGCACTAGCGAACCCGCCAACGCCTGGTCATTCCCGCAATCGTCCGTCATTGAACACCGGCGGTTCGGATGCAGCCATGAGGCGGGCAGGCCACGGATACCGGGCCACCGGGCCGACGCGCTTCAATCGTCACCGGATGCTTGGCGCAGCAACGGAAAGTCGACCACCGAAAGCGTCAGCGGCAACCGATTCCGCATGCGGCCGGGCCGCGCTGCATAGTCGATGCGGTCGGCCTGGATGTCCATCCGGCCTACCAGCACGTAGTGATCGAAAACGAAGGGCAAGCCCTGGGCAAGTGCGAAGTTGCGACTGTCCATCAGCTGGAAGTGGAGATGGGCCAGATCTGAATTGCCGTTGTTGCCGAGCTGCGCGAGCACGTCGCCGGCCCGTACGTGTTGCCCCACCTGCACGCCGATGCTGCCGGCTTTCAGGTGGCCATACATGGCCCACACGCCATCGCCCAGATCCAGCACGACATGGTTGCCGCCTGCTTGGGGCAGGCTCGGTGGCGGCAGGGCGGCGCCCGGCGGGACGTCCTCCAGCGCATCGTAGACATCGACCACGGTGGCATTTGCGACGGCGAATACCGGCTGGCCGAATCCGTAGTAATTCTCGTTGATGTTGCTTCCCGTGTAGAGCTCACCGTCACGATCCAACTGGACGAAATCGATCGCGTATCGCTCCGGCAACACGAAATGACCGTCGACCGACCGTTGCCCGCGGCGATGATGGTTGGACGCGTCGCAGCACGCTTCGAGCACGCCCCACAGGTCGCCCGCAAGCGGCGGTCGGATGATCCGGGCCGGCCGCATGTCCACCGGTGTGACCACGCGCGTGACGGCATCGCTGGCCGCCACCCCCTCGCCAACGACGCTGATGCGCGTTTCCAGCGCTGCCGGCACCGACTCGCCGGCATCCAGCGCAAGATCGAGCCATGCCGTGGCACCGACACTCGGCCCGATCGCCGAAACCCCCTGGGTCCAATCGCCCAGTGCAGTCAGGCGCCCGGGAATCGCATCACCTGTGTGCTGCAGCAGCTCGCGTGAGCCGTCGGCCGCCCACACGCTGATCGACTGCACCTGCAGGGAAGCCCGGGTCAGATTGAGTGCCTGCACCTCCCAGGTCAGGTGCGTGCGACCATCACCGGCGGCGAACGGCTGCGGGGCCAGCGGCACCGACAGCGCCACCGGATTGAGCGGCAGAACCGTGCTCGAGGGTGGGGCTTCGGCCGCGAACGCACCGACCGCTGCAAGCATCAAGGGCGCAAGAAACACCCCACCTGCAGTCCTTGCAACCGCTGTACGCATGCTCGCCTCCCCACCTGGTTGCGCGCCACCACGATTCGGCGTTGGACCCACAAACGGCTCAAGGATCCCCTCGCTGGGCCGCGCGGTCACGATAACCAAGTCGTCCGCCTGCGCGCAACCGCAGCCGGACGACTCCTGCCTTCCGCTGCGAAAGGTTCGCAGCGGAAGGCCAATCAGCGCGCGTTGGCGAACGCGAGTGCCATGTCCAGCATGCGGTTGGAGAAGCCCCACTCGTTGTCGTACCAGGACAGCACCTTGACCAGGGTGCCGCCCATGACGCGCGTCTGGGTGGCGTCATACACCGACGACAACGGGTTGTGGTTGAAGTCGATCGAAACCAGCGGCTGGGTGTTGACGCCGATCACGCCCTTCATCGCGCCGTTGGCGGCCTCGTTCATGGCCGCATCGATCTCTTCCCTGGTGGTCGCACGCCTGGCGACGAAGGTGAGGTCGACCACCGACACGTTGATGGTCGGCACGCGCATGGAGAAGCCGTCCAGCTTGCCGTTCAGCTCCGGCAGCACGAGTCCGACGGCGACCGCCGCACCGGTGCTGGTGGGGATCTGGCTGTGCGTGGCCGAACGCGCACGGCGCAGGTCCTTGTGGTAGACGTCGGTCAGCACCTGGTCGTTGGTATAGGCATGGATGGTGGTCATCAGGCCGTGCACGATGCCGATCTTCTCGTGCAGCACCTTGGCCATGGGCGCCAGGCAGTTGGTGGTGCAGGACGCATTCGAAATGATCGTGTCGCTGGCCTTGATCTGGTCATGGTTCACGCCGTACACGAAGGTGCCGTCCACATCCTTGCCGGGGGCGGAGATGATGACCTTCTTCGCGCCGGCGGCGAGGTGCCCGGCCGCCTTGTCTCGCGTGGTGAACAGGCCCGTGGACTCGACCACGATGTCCACCCCCAACTCGCCCCAGGGCAGCTTGGCCGGATCACGCTCGGCACAGACCTTGATGCGGTCGCCGTTGACGACCAGATCCCCGCCCTCGACCGACACCTTGCCCGGGAAGCGGCCATGGGCGGTGTCGTACTGGGTCAGGTGCGCGTTGGTCGCCGCGTCACCCAGATCGTTGATGGCGACGATCTGGATCTCGCTGGTGCGACCCGATTCATACAGCGCGCGCAGGATGTTGCGGCCGATGCGGCCATAACCATTGATCGCGACTTTCACAGGCATCACACGACTCCTTGAAAAAGAACGGATACATCCGGTCGATTTTAGCCGCTCCGTGCCGCGGGCGCACGGCGAGGGTGGCGGGAAGCCGGTTTCGCGCGAGGATCAACCGACGGCTTCAACGCCCGCTGGCCGACTCCATCGCTTCTGCGCGCGGTGAAGGCGGCGCTTCTGGCGCAACCCGTGGCGCCGACGCGCCAGGCAGCGGCGGCGGTGCAGGCGGTGTGGGCGGGGCCGGTGGCGCATGGCCGGCTGGGGGCGGAAGCGTTGGTACACCGTGGGGAGGCGCAGGCACGGCGGGCGGGGCGACAGGCGCCGCCGCGGGCGGTGGCGGTGCTTCGGGGGGTGCCGGCGGCGGGGGTGGCGCGGGGGGAACATGGTCGACGAAGGCGATGCGGCCCTCGAGGCGGAAATCGGCACCGGCGCTGCCGTCGATGGCGATTGCAAAAGGCTCGCCGGCGCGCGAATGGATCTCCGGCGTCGCGACCACGCGGCCGTTCTCGCGGATCGTCGCGCGCAGGATGATGATGTCGTCGGTTTTCGCGGTCGCCACGAACTCACCGCGCCAGGCACCATCGGCGAGCTCGAATGGCTGGCCGAGCGGGTTGATCACGCGCACCGGCGTGCCGTGGTTCTGCCCGTGGTCGATGCGCAGCGTCGCCTCGATCAGCTTCTCGCCGGCGGAGGGTGCGCGGGAAAGGCGCTCGGGCTGGCTGGCCCACGCCGCCCAGGCGCCGCCGAGCGCGACAATGCCAACGAGGGCGAGGCCGATCGTGCGCGTCGAACGTGCGGGACGGGATCGTTTCAGCATGACGATGCGCTCCTTGAGATTCTGTCGGGACGGCCACGTGCACCCCACCGGCAGCGGCAGCTCATGTCGCGACTGGCCGGCGAGTTGCACCTTCAGCATCGCGTCGGCGTAGAGGCGCCGTGCGTGCGGGAACCGGTCGATCACCGCCGCGTCGCAGGCCAGTTCCTGGTCGAGCCGGAAACGGCCCACCGCACAGTGCAGCAGCGGGTTGAACCAGTTGAGTGACTGCAGCGCCGCAACGAAGGCGTTGACCCAGGGGTCGCCGCGGCGCCGGTGGATCTCTTCATGGGCGAGGATCAGCGCCTGCTCGCGGGCGTCATAGCGCCGCTCGAAATCGGCCGGCAACACGATGCACGGACGCAAGGCGCCGACCAGCGCCGGGCCGGCGAACACGGATTCGGACTGCACCACGCGCGTGCCGGCGCGTGCAGCCAGCTGTCCCAGGCTGCCCAGATAGCGCCGCTGCTGAACGGCGAGCCAGGCGGCAGTTCCGGCAGCGCCGATGAGCCAGAGTGCCAGCAGTCCGGAGCGCGGGTCCAGGATCGGCGCCGACGCCGCGACGACCGGCGCCAGGCGGGCGGCGTGTGTGACCGGGGCCGGCGTCGCGACCGGCGCCATCGGTGCGGGCAGCAGTAACGCGACCAAGACCAGCGGCACCGCTGCCCAGGCGGCATAGGTTACCCCGGCGCCGAACAGCCGATGCAGCGCAGGGCGCAGCAGCAGGACTGCGAGGATCGCGGTCGAGCCGCCGAGGGTCAGGCGCACAAGCGCGTCGAAGAGCTCACTTGCCATCGTCGATCGCCTCGATCAGGGCGCGGATTTCCTCGATTTCCTCGCGGCTTAGCGCCTGGTTGCGTGAAAAATGCGCCACCAGCGCGGAGACCTGGCCGCCATACAGACGGTCGAGGAAACTGCGGCTCTGCTCACTCATCCACGTCTCACGGGCCAGCCGCGCGCGGTACAGGTAGCGCCGACCGTCACGCTCGGCAGCAATGGCCTGCTTCTTGAGCAGCCGGTTGAGCAGGGTCTTCACGGTCGCCTCCTGCCAGTCCTGGCCGGCCGCGACCTGGGCGACGATGTCTTCGGCGCTCTGCGGCCCGGTCGCCTGCCAGAGCACCTGCATCACCACGCTTTCGGCTTCGCTGATACGCATGTCGATTACATCCGTAAACCTGACTTCGATTACAGATGTAATTCATGTCCCTGTCAAGGGGCGCGACGCCCCGCGCTGCGCATCGCCTGCCGCATCGCCTGCCAATGCGCGTCAAGCGTGCTCAGGCTGGCAATAGATTTCGTGCAGCGCAGCGATCAGGTGCCCGGCCGGGCCTTCGGCCAGGCTGTAGAAGATGGTCTGCGCCTCGCGCCGCGTGGTGACCAGCCCTTCCTCGCGCAGGCGCGCCAGATGCTGGGAAAGCGCGGACTGGCTGAGCTCCAGGTGTTCGTTGAGCTCGCCCACGGAGCGCTCGCCCTCGACCAGGATGCACAGGATGCGCAGGCGCTGGCCGTTGGCGAGCGCCTTGAGGAGCGCGGCCGCCTCGTCGGCGTGGCGGCGCATGCGTGCCGCGTCGAACTCCACCAGTTCGTCGTCCTTCCCGGCGCCCGGGTGGGGAATGGGAGCGCGCATCGCTCAGCCCTCTCTGGTCACCGGGTGCCCGGCCAGCGGCCAGGGCCTGAAGCCACCGGCAAGCGATGACCCCGCGGGAAACCCCATGCGCCTGAAGGCTTCCGCAGCCAGGATGGCGCGCCAGGCACGTTCCGGGGCCGTCCGGCAGGCCAGCACCGAATGCGTCTCGACCTGGAACGCCAGCACGCCGCGCGAAAGATTGGCGGCAGCCACCTCCGCGCGACGGCGCAGCGCACCGGCGTCGCTCTCTTCAGCGCGCTGGCGCGCAGCGGCAACCAGTTGCTCGGCAGTCGATGCCATGGGGTCTCCTCCGGAAGTTGGTGTTGACATTATGCATGACGCTAATTAAGCTATCACTAAATTAGATACACTTCAATTTATCCTGCGGCCCGACGCACAAGACATGGAGACCACCCACGAAACCCACGCCACCCTCGGCTGCCGGCTGATCGGCCCGCACGCCCTGGCGGCGCTCTGCCACCCCCATTGCGTGCGTGACGCCACCCTGTTGCGCGGACTTGCCGCGAACCCCGCGCAGCCGGGCGGCAGGCACTTCCTGGTCGTAGATGGAGGAGACACCCATGTCCCATATCGTGATCATCGGCGCCGGCATCGGCGGTGCCAACCTGGCTTACGAGCTGCGTCACCGCCTTGGGCCTGACCCTCGCATCACCCTGATCGGGGATGGGCCGCGCTTCTCGTTCACCCCCTCCAATCCGTGGGTGGCGGTCGGTTGGCGCACCGCCGAAGCCATCGGCGTCGATCTCGCACCGGCGCTCGCGCGCCACGCCATCGAGTTCATCGCCAATCCGGCCGTGCGCGTGCATCC
>JACDJC010000490.1_pt1 | contig 45422 bp, 41 predicted proteins | sample 7454191 | NCBI WGS metagenome assembly JACDJC01 (sample SAMN14253291, study PRJNA609438) | sludge metagenome | isolation source: sludge after 25d culture with pyrite and EDTA | collected 2018-12-20
GGAACGCGCCGCTCGTGAACGTGGCCGCCTTGCGCCGGCCGGTCCTGTGCCGCTTCTTTGCCGGCGCTGGCCGCGAAGTCCTGCCAGATGCCCGTGCCGCGGTTCCCGGACCACAGCGGCGGTTGCTCGCCGCCCCGGCCGCCACTCTCCTGCGCATGCGCTTCGGCTTCAGCCGCCTGGCCGCCGCGTGGCACACCGGCGGCGGTTTCCACCAACTCGGCGACCTGATCGACGCTCTCCGCGGCGATGCGTGCCGGCGTGCTCGCCGCCGGCTCCTCCGCCGCGGCTTCGGGCGCCGCGTCATCGCCCTTCCTGGCGCTCTGCCAGCGTCCGTTACGGAACTCGAAGCGGGGGTCCGCCTCCAGGTACTCAGCGACGTCGAGCCCGGCGGCCAGGGTCGGGAAGAGGACGTGCACCTCCGCCTCGGTGGCGGCCACCCCGGCAGACGCAAACTCGTCGAGCATGGCGGCGACCGCAGCCGGTCGTGAGTCGGCGGCGCGCTTGACTTTGGTGATGACGTCGAAGCCGAAACGGTTGTCGCCCAGCGGGGTCACGTGGAGCTCGTCGTTGACTTCCAGCTGATGAGCGCCGAAGAGGTCGCTCAGCCCGGCGAGGACTCGAGGTGCGGTCAGCTCGAGTTCGTACTCCGCGCCCGTCTCGTTGTCGACCGCCACGATCGGGCCCTGTTCGGGGAACAACTGAAGCATGGCCAGCGGCAGGGTCATGGTCCCGCTCTTCAGGCAAACGCGTGTGAGCGGGTATCTGTATGCCTGTGCCATGCGGTATCTCCCTGTCATCACGTGCGTGTGGTCGCTGGGCCGAGGGCTCGACGACGGGGCGCGGGGCTCTTCGGCGGTTGGCGAAGTCTACCAGACGAAACCGGGGTGGACCTCACCCGAATTTCAATACCTTCCGCTTCTTCTTCGGCTTCGCCGGGGCCTCGGTTCCGCCCTTCGGGGGCTTGCTTCTCGCGGGCTGTTCTCTCGCGGGTCTGCTCTTGGCGGGCTGCTCTTTCGCAGGTTTGCTCTTCGCGGACTGGTCCTTCGCCTGCTTGCCCTTCGCGGGCTGCTCTCTCGCGGGCTTGCTCTTCGCGGGCTGCTCTTTCGCCTGCTTGGCCGCCTCGGGCTGCTCTTTCGCCTGCTTGGCCTTGCCGGCCCGCTCCTTCGTGGGCTTGGCCGCGGCTGCCTTGGCGGCCCCCGCCTCGGCCGCGCCCTTCTTGGCGTCGCCCTTCTTGGCGCCGCCCTTCTTCGCGTCACCGCCCTTCTTGGCGTCTCCGGCCTTCTTCGCGTCGCTGGCCTTAGCGCCCCGGCCCGCCGGCTTGGCGCGCGCGTTGCGACCGGCGATCTCGGTCACCACGCCCTCGGCGGCGCCCTGCTGCGGCGTCTTGAGTTTCCCGGGCCGGCGGGTATCGGCCGGCTTCTCCTCCGCCTCCAACTCGGGCATCGGCATGTCGGCCGGTATGAGGTCGATCTGGCGTTGCGTCGGGTTGGCGGCCAGGATCCTGATCTCCACCCTGTCGCCCATCCGGTAGCGCTTGCGCGAGTGCTTGCCCATCAGCATGAGCTGCTCTTCGATGTAAAGGTAGTAGTCGTCGACGAGGTGGCTCACGTGCATCAGGCCCTCGACGGCGTTGGGCAGCTCGACGAACACCCCGAAGTTGGTGACGCCCACGACGATGCCCGTGTAGGTCTCGCCCACGTGCTCCTTGGCCCAACGCGCGTGATAGTAGCGCGTGAGGTCCCGCTCGGCCTCTTCGGCCACGCGTTCACGCTCGCTGGCGTGCTCCGCCAGCGCGGGGAAGTCGGTCTTCATGCGCTCCTTGAGCGTCGGCGAGAGGCGGTGCTGCAGGAGCGCGCGCACCACGCGGTGCACCACGAGGTCGGGGTAGCGGCGGATGGGGCTCGTGAAGTGGAGGTAGCTCTCGAAGGCGAGGCCGTAATGACCCAGGTCCTCGCTCGAGTAGCGCGCCTGCTTGAGGCTCCGGAGCAGGAGCGTGTTCACGAGTTGCGCCTCCGGTTTGCCGGCGGCCTGCTTGAGGATGGCCTGAAGGTCCTGAGGCTTCGAGTGCTCGAGGTCGAGAACGTAACCCAGCCTGGCAAGGGCCTTCTGCAGCGCCTGGACCTTCTCGGGGCTGGGGTCCTCGTGGACGCGGAAGAGGGCCGGCACGTCGCGCCGGCTGAGCTCGCTCGCCACCAGGCGGTTGGCCAGCAGCATCATCTCCTCCACCAGCTGCCGGGCCGAGTTGCTCCTCACCGGGTTCACGTGAAGCGCGCCCTGGTCGTCGACCTCGACGCGGGCCTCGGTGAAGTCGAAGTCGAGCGCCCCGGCACCGATGCGTGCGGCGCGCAGTTCCTGCGTGAGGTTGAGCATGACCTTGATGTCGCGCTCGAGCTTGCGCTTGCCCGCGGGCAGGCGACCGCCGTCGGCGAACTCCTGCACTTGCCGGTACGTCAGGCGCGCGTCGGACTGGACGACGGTCTCCTTGAACTTGAACGCCTTCACCTCGCCTGTGCGCGTTATGTCCACGAACAGCGAAAGGGCCAGGCGCGCCTTGCCCTCGTCGAGGGAACAGATGCCGTTGGAGAGGTCCTCCGGCAGCATCGGCAGCACGCGTCCCGGGAGGTAGACGGACGTGGCGCGCTCCACGGCTTCCTTGTCGAGGCTCGTGCCCTCGGCCACGTAGTAGCTGACGTCGGCGATGTGGACGCCTACTCGCAACAGGCCGTCCCGGGCCGAATCGAGCCGCTCGATGCTGAGGGCGTCGTCGAAGTCCTTGGCGTCCTCGCCGTCGATGGTGAACGTGACCGCCTTGCGGTAGTCGGAGCGGCCCGCCATCATCTCGGCCGTCACCTCGTCGGGTACGGCCTGGGCCTCGGCCAGCGTGGCGGGGTCGAACTCGGCCTTGAGGTGGTACTTGACGATCACGGCGCGAGTCTCGACCTCGGGGTCGTCCTCGGTGCCCAGGAACTCGGTCACCTCGCCGAAGGGCTCCCGCTCGCCCGACTCCTCGGGCCAGACCATGCGCGCCACGATGCGCGAACCGCCCTCGAGCTTGCCCACGGACTCCGGGGTGAGGAGGATCCGCGACTGCAACCGCACGGAGTCGGGCCGCAAGATGGCGTAACCCCTGGCGTACTCGAGCGTGCCCACCACCTTCTCGTAGCCGCGCTCGATGATGCGGACGATCTCGCCGGAGGGGCGCCCGTCGTCGCTCTTCATGGGGTTGGGGCGCGCCATCACCCGATCGGAATCCCAGGCGCCTCCCAGGCGGTCGGCGGGGATGTAGAGGTCCTTGCCCCCAGCGTCGGGGATGACGAAGCCGTAACCGCCCGAGGCAACCTGCAGGCGGCCCAGGACCATGTTCATCTCCTGCGGCAGGCCGTAGGTCCGGCGGCGCGTGCGGATCAGTCGGCCTGCATCGGCTAGTTCGGAAAGGATGTGTCGCAGCTCGGCGCGGTCGTCCACCTCGAAGCGGCGCTGGATGTCTTGTACGTGCCAGGGTCGCTCGGGGTGCTCCAAGAAGAAGCTGAGTACCTGGTCGGGATTGATATCTGGCATCTGGCGTAGTGTAGCGCGTCCCCGGCCCGCGGCCCGGTCGAGCGTCGAAGGGCCGTCAGCAAGGTCGCGGCCGGTGAGCCGCCGACGCCCGGGCCCGGCGAGCGTCGAAGAGCCCCGGCTAGAGCCTCAGCGCAAGCGAGCGACTTCTTGCCGCGCCAGCGCTGCCAGTGCCGCGCGGCTCGGTGACGGGGCGAAGACGCCGAGCGCCGCCACGGCTTCTTCCGCCTGGGCCTCTATCTCGCTCCTCGTGCGCTCGTGGGCACCGTGCGCCGTGGCCAGCTCGGCCATGCGCTCCACGTCGCCGGGCCGGGCCGCCCGCCTCGCGAGGATGGCCCGCGCCTCCTCGCAATCGTGCTCTAGGAGAAGGCTCAGCACCGTGTGCGTCGCCTTGCCCTCGCGAAGGTCGCCGCCAACGGGTTTGCCTAGGACTTGGGGGTCACCGAGAAGGTCGAGGTAGTCGTCGCGCAGCTGGAACGCGCGCCCGAACGCCATGCCGTAGCGGCGCAGCGCCCTCAAGTCCGCGTCGTCGGCGCCGGCAACCAGTCCAACGCCCTGGCTGGCGGCGGCCAGCAGCACGGCGGTCTTGCCCTCGATGACCCGCGTGTAGTTCTCCCACGAGTAGTCCTGGAGCGTCGCGACCTGGAACTGGAGGACCTCGCCCTCGCACACGTCGGCCGCCGCCTCGGCCATGAGCGACGTGAAGCCGGCGCTTCCGCTGGCGGCCAACAGCCGGAGCACGCGGGCGAGCATGAAGTCGCCCGACATGACGCTCACCACGTTACCGTAGCGCCGGAAGGCGGCCTCGCTACCCCGCCGCGTGTCGGCGTCGTCGATCAGGTCGTCGTGTAGCAGTGACGCCGAGTGAAGGAGCTCGACCGAGAGGGCGACCTGCATGGCCGCCTCGGGCGGTGCGCCTAGGAGGCGACCGGTGAGGAACGCCACGCCGGGCCGCAGTCGCTTACCGCCCGCCTTCACCAGGTCGGCGCCGATGGCCTCGATGAACGCGACGGAGGAATGGAGTTCGCCCTCGAGCCGCTCCTCGAAACGCACCAGCTCCTCAGCAACGAGTTCGAACACGCGGCCAGTATAAGGGGGCTTGTGCGCCCGGGTACTAGCCCGCCGTCGCGACCAGGTCCTGGTGAGGTTGCAGGTAGAACGCCAGGCGCTTGAGTCCCGCCAGGAAGTCGACCGACTCCACGCGAACGCTGTCGGGGACGTCGAGCACGGTGGGCACGAAGTTCAAGACGCCGCGCACGCCGGCCTCGACGATCATCTCGGTGGCGGCCTTCGCGCTGCCTACCGGCACCGTCAAGAAGACGATGTCGAGCGTCAGTTCCCTCACGCGGCCGGCCAACTCGTCCATGCCATAGACGGGCAGTGTGCCGATGCGGGAGCCGACCTTGGCGGGGTCCCGGTCGAAGCCGCACACCAGGTCGAAATTGAAGCCACTGAAGTGCGGGTAGTCGGCGAGGGCCTGGCCCAATCGCCCCATACCCACGATCGCAACCCGCCAGGAACGGGTGAGGCCGAGAGTGCTGCTGAGCTCGCGGCGCAAGATGGCGACCGTGTAGCCACGGCCGCGCGTGCCTGACGTCACCTTGGCGAGGAGCAGGTCTTTGCGGACCTGGTGAGCGGAGACATGAGCCGCGTTGCCCAACCGCTCCGAGGTGGCGTAGATGACCCCCTCCGCCTCCATGTCGGTCAGTACGCGCAGGTAAGCCACTAGTCGGCTGACCGTCACCGACGGGAGGTCCTTATGCATCAGCGAGCGAAGCTCTCGATGCCTGCAGCCGTCAATCGGTCCTGAGCTTTGGCAAGGGAGGGCGCATCGTAAGGCCCCACCAGGAGCTTGAGGAGGGAGCCCTCGGTGCGCTCCACCACCTGGAAGCCGAGTTCCTGGAGCCGCTCGATCTGCGGCAGCGCGCTCTCGCGGCTCCCGTAGGCGCCCACCTGCAGGTAACGTCCGTCACTCGTTGCGGTGGTCGGGGGGCTCGCCGGCGCGGGCGGCGTTGACGCCGGCGGGGTGGCGGCCGGCGGCGCGGAGGTGGCGGGGCTCGTCGTGGCGGGGGTATCCGAGGCGGAACCGGCGCCGGAACCGTCGGGTTCGTAGAGGTAGACGGTCGGATCCGGAACCCCGAAGTCGCCTGCCTTGATGCGCCCGGCCACGGCCCGCGCTTGCGCCTCGGTCTCGTAGGGGCCGACGAGAACGATGGTCAGGCTGCCCTGAGTTCCGAGCAATACCGGGTAGCCGGCGGCCTGGAAGGTTGCCGCCAGGCGCTGCGCGTTCTCGGCATTGCCGAACGCACCCACGGAGACGCGGTACGAACTGCCCTCCGCTGGAGCCGTGGCGGCGGCGGGCGCTGCCGTGGCGCCCGCGGCGGTTGCTTGGCTGGGCGGGGGCGTGGTGGGTTGCGCGGCGCCAGAACCGGGAGCCGGCGTGGAGGGTGCTTGGGTGCTTGGCGCCTCGCCACCCGGAGGCAGCACCGCTATCGGGGCGCCCGATTGGCCGGAAGCGCCAGGCTGCGCCGAATCGGTTGGCTGGGCGGCCGGAGGAGGGCTGGCCGTGGCGTCCGCGGCACCCGCCGCAGTGCCGGGTTGCGCCACCGGCCCGCCGGCCGGGGCTGCGCCGACATCGGAGGCGGCCGGCTGGCTGCTACCGGACTCGGCCGTGCCAGGAAGGCCGGCGCTGGGTTGCGTGGTGTTCGGTTGAGCCGTGCTTGACGGGGTCGCGGTTTGCCCGCTGCCGGCACCGGGAACGGTGGTCGAGCTTTGGGTGGTGCTGCTAGAGCCGTTGGTCTTGGCCCCTTGGCCGACCGGGAAGAAGGACCCTCCCGAGATCAGTGTGGCGATGATTCCCGCGATCACGGCCACCAGGGCCACGCCGATCAGGAGGTCGGGCCAGTTGCGTCGAAGCCAGTCCATGGGTCTCATTCTACCTTTGCGGCCTTGTACGGTCTCGCCTTGGAAGGGGAGTGCCCCGGGCGTTCGTCACGCCGACATCCGAAGGCGCTCGACGGCCGGGGCACCCCCACCCTCACAAGTAGTTACTGATGGCGTTGCAAGCGGGCTGGTAGCCCTGCTGGCAGGACGTCACCCAGGCGTCGCGGGCGCCGCCACGGCGGTCTTGCGAGTACAAGGACCAGCCAAGGTTGTAGATGCTCTCGCTGTCGTCGGGATTCTCCTTCACGAGCTTCCCATAGACGTTCTCGGCCTCTTCGTAGCGCTGCGCGGCCAGGTAGCCGGCACCCAGGTTCATGCGCGCCTCGGTGCTGCTCGGGTCGAGCTGAACGGCCCGCTCGAAGTTGCGGACGGCCGCGGCGTAATCGCCCTGCTGGTAGGCGGCGAGGCCGGCCCAGAGCTGGACCTGCGCGTCGTTGGGGCGGTCAGCCAACACGGCCTGCAACTCCGCCGAGGCCGCCGCGTAATCGCCGGTGCGGTAGAGGGCGCGGCCGGCGATCAGGCGCGCGTCGGTGACCAGCTTCGGGTCGGAGAGCCGCGAGATGGCCTCACGCGCGCTCGAGAGGGCGTCGGTGCTGCTGGAAACCTGGTCGTAGGCAGTGGCGAGTGCTAGGTAGACCTCGGCGCGGTTCGGGTCGAGCTTCTGCGCGGTGCGCAGCGGCTCGATCGACTCGCGCGTCTGTCCGCCCTCCAGAAGCGTGACGCCCAAGTTGTACTGGGCCTCCCAGGAAGCGGGGTCGATGAGCACGGCACGTTCGAACGAGTCTCGCGCCTGCGTGTCGCGGCCAAGGCCACGCTGGAGGGTGCCCAGCTTGACGAGGGTGCTCGATTGCGCGGCGGCGTCGTTGGCCTTCTCCGCCTTCTGAAGCGCGCGCTCGAGCGACCAGACGCCGTAATCGATCTGCCCCTGGCCGACGTAGATGTCGGAGATGAGCGCGCTGACGCGGTAGTCGCCGCTGTTGGCCTCGAGCGTAGTGAGTTCAGGGAGCGCCTCGAGACCCTTCCCGGCCTTGTAGAGGGCCTGGCCCCGGCGCAGGATGTAGTCGGCGTTGTTCGGCTCGAGCTCGAGTGCGGCGGCGTAGGCAGCGGCCGCGCCTTCCCAATCGCCGCTCAGTTCGAGCTGCGCGGCAAGACCGAGCTGCGCCTGGACGCGGTCGGCGGGGCTCGCTTCGGGCGCGGCCTGGGCGATGGCCTCAGCGAACGCCTTGGCGGCCTCGGCGGGCTGACGTAGCCGCGCGAGCGTGACTGCGCGGTTGAACTGGCCATCGAAGCGCTCGGGGTAGAGGCGCGTGACCTCGGTGAACTCGAAGAGGGCGGCCTGATAGTCGCCCCGCGAGAACTCGGAGAGCCCTAGCCCGTAATGCGCGTCACCGGACGTGTAGTCGAGCGCGATGGCCTCGAGGTAGTTCTCCTTGGCGAGGTCGAACTCGCCCTGGTCGTAGTAGGCGTTGCCGAGTGCTACCCAGGCGACCACGCTGTCGGGGTTGGCTTCGACTTCCGCGCGCAGCTGGGCGACAGACTGTCCCCACACCGGTGTGAGCAGGAGCATGGCGGCTAGCGCAACGAATGCCGCTCGGCCACTCCACCTGCGGGTTCCTCTGATCATGCCTGCCTCCATATCGCTGTGTGCGGAGCCGCCACAGGGTGTGTCTGGCCACCTCCTGGGGGAGGCTTCCGGGCACCCCACTCGCCCAGCGGCACCGCGTGCCACGCGAGAGTTGAGGCCAAGTCTATACCGACCCAGTGGGCGCTTCTTGTGAAATCATCCACCTGCTCGGGCGCCACGTGAAAGCCGCCACGCACGCCCCAAGCGCGGATCAAGCGCCCGGCATGACGACGCCCGAGTCGGCCACCGCTGCTGCCCCGGCGCCCTGGAGCGCCAGCTGCCCGCAGGCGGCGCCGGCGTCGCGACCCCGGCTGAAGCGCACCGAAACGCTGACGCCCCTGTCGGTCAGTCGCTTCTGGAACTGCGTGATGCGCTCTCGCGGGCTGCCCTGGAAGCCCGAGGCGCCCCACGGGTTGAACGGGATGAGGTTCACGTGTGCCGTCAGGCCCCTGAGGAGTTCGGCCAGCATGTCGGCCTGCCACGGGTGATCGTTCGTGCCCTCGAGCATCGTGTACTCGATGGTGATGCGGCGGCCCACCCTGTCCTGCCAGTCGTGCAGGGCCGCCATGATGTCGGGAACCGTGTGGGCGTGGGCCGTGGGGATTATGCGCTGCCGCGTCTCCTGATCGGGGGCATGCAGGCTCACCGCCAGCACCAGGGGCAGCCCCTCGCCGGCGAGCTTGCGGATGCGCCCCGGCAGCCCGACCGTAGACAGGGTGATGCGGCGCGGCGACATGTCGAGGCCGGCGGGGTCTATCCAGGTCGTAATGGCGCCGAGGGCGTTCTCGTAGTTGAGCAGCGCCTCGCCCATACCCATGAGGACCACGTTGCGGATGCCGGCGGGTGGGACGCCCTCGTGGCGCGCGACCTCGACGAGCTGCGCGACGATCTCGCCGCGGGTCAGGTTGCGCCCGAAGCCGAGCGCGCCGGTGGCGCAGAAGGCGCACGCGGCCGGGCAGCCGACCATCGAGCTGACGCAAACGGTGCGGCGCCCCTCGTACGGCATATATACGGCCTCGGTCTGCTTGCCGTCTCGCAGGGTGAACAGGTACCTGACCGAGCCGTCGTCCGACTCGAAGCGTTGGAAGGAGGCGAAGGGTTGAGAGGCATGGTTGGCGCTCAGCCACTCACGCAGCCCCAGCGGCAGGTTCGTCATCTCCTCCGGGCGCGTGGTTCCCCGGCCGTAGACCCAGCTCGCGATCTGCCGACGCCTGAAGGGTGGTTCCCCCTCGGGTAGCGGCAACTCGGAGATGTCATGGTCGTAGAGAGTGGCCTCCAACCGCTGCATGACGGTCACGCTACAGCAAAGTCGCCGCGCTATCATGCAGCCAAGCCGACAAGGGAACGCGTGAACCCCGTGAACCCCAAGCCAGTTTCCTCACGACCGCAGCACGCCTGAGAACGGCCAGCGCCTGGAGGACGAATGACAACCCACAAGGTCAAGACCATCGGCATGGTTCTGGCGGGCGGGAAAGGCTCGCGGCTTCATCCACTCACCTGGCGGCGCACCAAGCCCGCCGTGCCGTTCGGCGCCAAGTACCGGATCATCGATTTCGCCCTCAACAACATGATCAACTCCGGCGTGTACGGCATCTACGTCCTCACGCAGTTCAAGGCGCAGAGCCTCACCGAGCACATCCAGCGCCATTGGCGCTTCGGCACGTTCCTGGACGACCACTTCATCACCCTCGCCCCGGCGCAGATGTACCTCTACGAGGAACTCGGCGCCGAGTGGTACCGCGGCACGGCCGACGCCATCTACCAGAACCTCCACCTGGTCGATCACAATCGCGCCGGCCTGGTCGCCATCTTCTCGGGCGATCACATCTACAAGATGGACATCAGCCACATGATCGAGTACCACCTCGAGCACGAGGCCGACGTGACCATCGCCGCCTACCCCACGCCCGTCGCCGACGGGCGCCGCTTCGGGGTCTTGCAGATCGACGACGATTGGCGCATCAGCGAGTTCCATGAGAAGCCCGAGGAGCCCAATCCCATCCCCGGCCGGCCGACTCACTGCCTGGCGAGCATGGGCAACTACGTGTTCTCGGTCGAGGCGCTCATGCAGATGCTCCAGGACGACGCCAACGAGCCGGGGTCCGACCACGACTTCGGCAAGGACGTCCTCCCCCGAGCCCTGCGCGAGGGCAGGCGCTTGTTCGCGTACGACTTCGCGCGTAACCCCATCCTCGGACAGGCCGGACCCAACACGTACTGGCGTGACGTGGGCACGCTCGACAGCTACTGGGAGGCCAACATGGACCTGGTGGCGCTGAAGCCGGAGTTCGACCTCTACAACGAGGAGTGGCCCCTTCGCACGTCGGCGGAGTTCTCGGCGCCCGCCAAGTTCGTGCACGAGGAGGAGGGCCGGCGCGGGCAGAGCTTCAACTCGCTGGTCGCGGGCGGCGTCATCATCTCCGGCGCCACCCTCAGGCGCACCGTGGCGTTCCGCCGCGTTCGCGTCAACTCTTACGCCACCGTCGAGAACTCGGTGCTGCTCGACAACGTCGTGGTGGGCCGGCGGGCCACCGTGCGCAACGCCATCATCGACAAGAACGTGGTGGTGCCGGACGGCGAGCAGTTGGGCGTCGACCTGGAGCAGGACCGCGCCCGGGGCCTGTTCGTGAGCGACAAAGGCATCGTGACGGTGCCCAAAGGCTTCACCTTCTCCTGAGGCCACGCCGTGAGGGGTACGACGCCCCCGGTACAGTGATGACTCATCGTCCGATGCTAGGCTTTACGCATTGGTCCGAGGCACCCGCGGCGCTTGCCCGTAGCCTCACCGCGAGCTACCGAAGCGGAGCCCGGATTCTGGAGGCAGCTGTTGAAACGTTCGTTCAATCCCTGGCTGGTCGTGATGCTCCTCATCCTGGGCATCTTCGTATTCAACCAGTTCAACTCGGGAACGGGTAGCCGCGAGATCAACTTCTCCACCTTCACCGGGTTGGTCGACCAGGGCAAGGTCGCCTCGGTCGTGATCGACCGGAGCAGCGGGGTGATCACCGGGGAGTTGACCAGCGAGTCGCAGGTCATGGTGAACGGCGAACCACAGACGATCAAGTCTTTCCGCACCACCACGATCCTGACCGACAGCCTGCTCACCGAGCTTCGTTCCGACGTCAAGAGCGTCACGATCCGCAACCCACCGCAGTGGCTGAACCTGCTGCTCGGCTCGATACTGCCTGTCGTCTTGCTCATCGGCGTCTTCTGGTTCATCTTCATGCGCTCGCAGGGCGGGCCGAACCAGGTGATGCAGTTCGGGCAGTCGCGCGCCAAGACCTTCGGCCGCGAGAACAAGGTGAACACCACCTTCGAGGACGTGGCCGGGCACAAGGAAGCCAAAGAGGAACTCATCGAGGTCGTCGACTTCCTCAAGACGCCGCAGAAGTACTTGCGCATCGGCGCCGAGATCCCCAAGGGTGTGCTCCTCGTGGGCCCCCCCGGCACCGGCAAGACGCTGTTGGCGCGGGCCGTCGCCGGTGAGGCGGGCGTGCCGTTCCTGACCGTCTCGGCGTCCGAGTTCATGGAGATGTTCGTGGGCGTCGGCGCCAGCCGCGTCCGGAGCCTCTTCGAGGAGGCCCGCAAGGCGGCGCCCTCCATCATCTTCTTCGACGAGCTCGACTCCATCGGGCGGCGCCGCGGTGCCGGCATCGGCGGCGGCCACGACGAGCGCGAGCAGACCCTCAACCAGATCCTGAGCGAGATGGACGGCTTCGAGAAGGACACCTCCGTCATCATCATCGCGGCCACCAACCGCCCCGACATCCTCGACCCGGCGCTGCTGCGCCCCGGCCGTTTCGACCGTCAGGTCACCATCGGGCTGCCGACCATGTCGGAACGCGAGGACATCCTCAAGGTCCACGTGCGCAACAAGCCCGTGACGGACGACGTGAGCCTGCGGCGCCTCGCCGAGGCCACGCCCGCCTTCTCGGGCGCCGACCTCGAGAACCTCACCAACGAGGCCGCCCTGATAGCCGCGCGCAACAACAAGCAGGTCATCACCTGGGTCGACTTCAACGAGGCCCTCGACCGCATCACCCTTGGGCTCAGGCGCAGCAGTCTGGTGCCGTCCGAGGAGGAGCGCCGCATCCTCGCCTTCCACGAGGCCGGCCACGCCGTGGCTTACGCGGCGCAGCCCGAGCTGGGCGACATCCGCAAGGTGACCATCATGCCGCGCGGTGGCGCGGGGGGCTTCATGGCACCCCTGTCCAAGGAAGAGATGTTCTACAACGTCAGCCGCTTCAAGGCGCAACTCGTCGTGGCGTTCGCCGGCCGCCAGTCCGAGAAGCGCATCACGGGCACCATCTCGTCGGGCGCCAGCAACGACCTCAAGCAGGCCACCGAGACCGCCAAGCAGATGGTCCTCGACCTCGGCATGGGGTCGCAGGAGTTCGTCGCCTGGGGCTCCGACCAGGGGCCGATCTTCCTAGGCGGCGAGATCTCGCGGCGCAAGGACTTCTCCGAGGAGACCGCCCGGCAGCTCGAGGAGGAGGTCTCCGGCATCCTGGAGGCCGCCTACCGCGACTCCGAGGCGCTGATCGAGGAGAACTGGATCTCGGTCGAAGCCGTGGCGACCGCGCTGCTCAAGCGCGAGACCATCGACGGGAAGCTCATCCACCGGGCCCAGGAGCTGGCGCAAGAAGGCAAGTCGGCCGAGGAGATCAGCGATTGGATCCTCGAGACGGCCGCCGAGGCCGAGCGCCGCGCGCAGGCCACGGAGGAGCGCGAGCGGCGCGCCGCCGAGGAGGAACGCCGCCGCAAGTCCGCCGAATCGGGCGGCCGACCGCCCGTCGAACCGCGCCCGGAACCCCGCACGGCCAGCGAGTCGGGCGACTGACGACCGCACCACCTAGGCGTGCGCGGAAGAGCGTGATTCGCGGTCAGTTGCCGGCCGGAGCCATATGTCGTTACTAGACGGAAGGTATGAGGTCATCGCGCAGCGGACGCTGGACGGCGGCCTCACGCTCTTCGAAGCCACGGCGCCCGACGGGGCGCCGCTTCGCATCGAGTGGTTCGAGCTGCCGCCAGAACGCGAGGCCGAGTTCGAGAACTACCGCAGGCTCCTGCGGCGCCTCAAACAGGCGGGGGTAGCGGCCGTGCACGACGTCGTGGGTCGGCCCGGCGCTCACTACGTGGCCTGGGAACGGGTGCCCGTCGGCGCCACGCCCGTGAGTTCGGCCGCTGCCGCGGCGTTGACCCTACCGGGGCTGAGCTCCGCGGGCGCGGGCCCGGCCGACCTGGGAGGCGTGCTGGCGGCCGCCGGCTACTCGCTCGAGGCCTGTGACCTGCGGCGGACTCCGGCCCGGCCGCAGAAGGTCGGGCTATACGGCCTCGCGTTCGGCCCGAGCGGCGCGAGCGCCCCGAGCGCGCGGCAGGTGCACGTCGACGAGGGCCAAGACGCGGCGCGCGGGCGGCCCCTCAAACAGCACCGACCTCCACTGAAACGTGGTGCGGAGGCCATCGCCCAACTGCCCCCGCGCGTGCTCTCCTGGGGCCTCGCCGGGATGCTCGCACTGGCGGCCGTCCTCGTGGGCGCGGTGGCTTTCAGGTCGAGCGCCGTCGACGCGGTCGTCACCGTTCCGGCCGTCGTGGGGCTGGACGCGCGGGTGGCCGTGGACCATCTCACCGCGCTCGGGCTGGGGGTGAACGCGACCCCCATAGTCTCTGACGAGGCACCGGGAACGGTGCTGGCGGTTGACCCGGCGGTCGGCGCCTACCTCCGGCCCGGACGCACCGTCGTGTTGCGTTACGCGCTTGGCGCCGGGCAGTTGGCGCCCGCCGAGGTTCCGGCCCTCATCGGGTTGGCTTACCCGGATGAGGCCAGGGCGGCCTTGCAGCGAGCCGGGTTGCGGCTAGGCGAGGTCGCGCGCCTGCACGCCGCCAGCCCGCCGGGCACGGTGCTGGCGCAGGACGTCGACCCGGGCAGTAGGACGGGCACCGACGCGCCCGTAGCGGTACTGGTGAGCATGGGTCCCGAGCCGGTTCAGACCTTCGTTCCGGACCTCGTCGGGCTCGATCTGGAGACGGCCCGAGCGCTGGCCCAGGTGGCCGGCATCGGCGTCGACCGCGTGTTCGTCGACGAGATCGTTTCGTCGAGTGGCGAGAGGGGGACCGTGCTGAACCAGTCACTGGCGCCCTACGTTCCGGTGTCCCGGGACGAGGCCGTGCTCCGCCTCGTCGTCCAGAGCGGCGAACCGGCCTCACCCGCGCTGGCGGGTGGCGCGCCCGACGTGGTGGGCCTGAGCCTCGCGGCCGCGCGCAAGGTGGCCAACGGTTGGGACGTCTCGGTCGTCGCGCTCGGCAACCCCGGACTGCCTGCGGGAGTAGTGGCGCAGGAACCGCAGCCAGGTGCGGGCGCCGCCGCCAACGGGGCCACCCTCGTCCTGACCGTGAACTCCCATCCCGTTCCCTTGAGCACGGCGGGAGTGCGCGCCGAGGTGCGCCGCCCCACGATCAGGCGCGTCGACTACGCCTGGACGATCCAACCCGGCATCAGCAGCCAGCGCGGCGAAGTCTGGGCCTCGGACTTGGAGGGCAACCGCACGCTGGTCGCGAACGTGACCGTCCGGGGAGGCGAGATCTTGAGGGGCAGCTGGACGACGGTGACGGCGGGTCCCGTCACCTTCGAACTCTTGATCGGCGGGGTTCCGTATGGCGAGAGGTTGTTGGTACCATGAGCGTTCTGCCTAGCGGGTATAGTTACCGCTAGCTTTTTCGGCGGCCGCCTATGAACTGACCGCGCCGCCGGTCCGAACGGTCTCCCGCCCCGCGTACGTTACGGCACGACGGCGTGCCACGCGCGGGGTGGCCGACCGTGTGCGCTGCCCGAGTTGCTTAACCCAAGGAGTCGAGTGCTCAAGACCTTCCGAGACCTGATGCCCTACCTGCGGCCGCACGGCAAGACGCTGCTGCTGGGCATGACGCTCATCGTCGTCAACGGGTTCTTCGCGACGCTCGCCCCCATCATCCCGGGCCGGGCGATCGACGAGTTCCGTAACCAGTCCATGACGATGGGCAAGCTAGGGCTGTACGCGGGCGCCATCGTGGGGGTCATGGCGATAGCGTCCTTCGCCATGGTGTTCGTGAGACGGACCTTCCTTTACACGAGCTGGGAGGTCCAGTTCGACATCCGCCACGACATCTTCAAGCACTTCACCAAGCTGGACGGCGGCTATTTCGACCGCACCCGCGTCGGCGATCTCATGGCCCGCCTCACGGCGGACTTGGGCGCCGTGCGCATGCTCGCGGGCGTCGCAGTGTTCCAGGGCTTCAACACGCTCCTTCTGTTCATCTTCACCTTCGTCCGGATGTTCAGCCTGAGCCCCCAGCTATCGTTGATAACCCTGACGACGGCGCCGCTCATCTCGCTTGTCTTCTACCTCCTGCTGCGCGTCGTGCACCGCCGCTACCAGTACGTGCAGGAGCAGTTCTCGAACGTGTCGTCGATGGCGCAGGAGAACTTCTCGGGCATCCGCGTGGTGAAGGGCTTCGGCATCGAGGACCGCGAGGTGAGCAAGTTCGGGCGCCTCAACGACGAGTTCGTGAAGCGCAACATGTCGCTCACGCGAGTGGATGGGCCGCTCTTCCCCATGATGGAGTTCCTCTTCGGCGTCACCATGTCGCTCCTCCTCCTCGTCGGCGGGCGGCTGGCGCTGGGCCTCGGTGGCAACCTGACCGTGGGCGAGTTCTCCAGCTTCGTGTTCCTCTACGAGGGCATCCAGTGGCCCATGATCTCGCTCGGCTGGATCGGCAGCATCGTGCAGCGCGGCACCACCTCATGGGGGCGCCTGAAGGAGATCCTGACGTCCGTCCCGACCATCGGTGACGACGCCGACACCGATTACTCCTTGCGCACGGTCAAGGGCCGCATCGAGTTCAAGGGCGTCAGTGTCGCGTTCGACGGCGTACAGGCCCTCGACGACGTGAGCTTCGTGATCGAGGCCGGCGAGGCCGTCGGCATCACGGGACGCACGGGTGCCGGCAAGACGCTGATCGTCAACCTGATCGCCCGCATCATCGACCCCGACGAGGGGCAGATACTCATCGACGGCATAGAGCACAAACGCTTCCCGGTGGAGGTGCTGAGGCGCTACATCGGGCTCGTCCCGCAGGAGCCGTTCCTGTTCTCCGACACCATCGCCGACAACATCGCCTACGGCCTGCCCGAGGCGCCGGTCGAGGAGCTGACGCCCAAGGTGCTGCGCGCCGCAGACATCGCGCAGTTGACGGGGGACATCGAGGACTTCCCACTGGGCTTCGACACCCACTTGGGTGAGCGCGGCGTCACCCTCTCGGGCGGCCAGCGCCAGCGCACGGCGATCGCCAGGGCGCTCGTCCGCGAGCCCTCGATCCTCATCTTCGACGATGCCCTGTCGGCGGTCGACACCCAGACCGAGGCGCACATCCTGGAAGGGTTGGCGAAGGCGCAGCACGGCCGCACGACGGTCATCGTGGCGCACAGGGTGAGCGCGTTCCAGAACGCCCACCGCGTGCTGGTGCTACACGAGGGCAGGGTCATCGAACAGGGCACGCACGAGGAGCTCATCGCCCTGGACGGCTGGTACGCCGACATGGACCGGCGCCAGCAGCTCGAGTCCGACCTGGAAGTCGCATGATCCGCGCCGCCGACCGCAGGCCCGCCGACCTGCTCGATACCGACCTGCCCGAGTACTCGGTCGAGGAGGCCAAGGCCGCTTACCGCACGCGCGATCGGGAGCGCCGCCGAGCCATGCGCGCCGAGAGCGTCCGCGACGAGGACGGCGAGGTCTTCGAGAAGGCCTTCGATCAGGGCATCATGCTCAGGCTGTTGCGCTACCTGAAACCGTACCGGCTGCAACTCGTGGTCGGCGTCACGCTACTGCTGATCAACAGCGCCCTCACGCCCATTTTCCCCACCCTGCTCGCGCGCGCACTGGATGACTACATCATCTCCAAGGCCGAGCCGTTCGCCAGCATGAGCATCGACGCGCGGCTGCAGGGTCTCTGGATCGTCGTTGCCCTTTACATGGGCCTGCGCCTAGTCAGCTTCGTCGTGCGCTACGGCTACACCTACCTGATCTCGTGGCTGGGGCAGCGCATAATCTTCGACGTGCGCCGCGAGATCTTCTCGAAGGTCCAGCGCCTGCACATGGGCTTCTTCGACCGCACGCCGGTCGGCCGCCTCATCACGCGCATCACCAGCGACGTCGACGCCATCCAACAGATGATGACCGACGGCGTGGTGGGCCTGATAGCCGACATAGGGCTCATGGGCGGTCTGCTCTTCTACATGTTCAGCATCAACTGGCGTATGGCCTTAATCACGCTGGTCGTGATGCCGCCACTGTTCCTGACGCTCAACCTCCTGCGAAGGCGCATCCGCATGGCCTACCGCGCCGTGAGGCTCAGGACCTCGCGCTCCAACGCCTACCTGGCCGAGAACTTGAGCGGCATGAAGACGGTGCAGCTGTTCAACCGTGAGGCGCGCAACTCCCGCCGCTTCGACGAGGTCAACCTGGAGCTGCTCGACGCCAACATCGAGCAGGTGCGGTGGTTCAGCCTCTTCTTCCCCGCGGTTGGCATCATGAGCGCCATCTCCACGGCCCTCATCCTCTATTACGCCGGCACCCAGCTCATACCCGGGCTGGCGACGTTCGTGACCATCGGAACGCTGGTCGCCTACATCCAGTACTCGGGGATGTTCTTCCGCCCGCTGCAGGACCTCTCCGACAAGTTCAACATCATCCAGGCGGCGATGGCGTCCAGCGAGCGCATCTTCGGGCTGCTGGACACGCCCGAACAGATCGCCGACAAGCCGGACGCGCTGAGGTTCGAGGGTCGGTTCCGTGGCGAGGTCAAGTTCGAGGACGTGTGGTTCGCCTACGACCAGGAGGACTGGGTGCTGCGGGGTGTGGACTTCACCATCGCTCCCGGCGAGTCGGTGGCCTTCGTGGGCCACACGGGTGCGGGCAAGACGACCATCATCAGCCTCGTCAGCCGCTTCTACGACGTGCAGCGCGGCAGGGTCATGATCGACGGCCACGACGTGAAGGACTACGAGCAGGTGCATCTGCGGCGGCACGTGGGCATCGTCTTGCAAGACCCGTTCCTGTTCTCCGGGACGATCCGCAGCAACATCACGCTAGGCGACGACAGCGTGCCCCAGGAACGCGTCGAGGAGGCCGCTAAGTTCGTGAACGCCCACGGCTTCATCTCCAAGCTGCCCGACGGCTACGACACCGCCGTGCTGGAGCGGGGTGCCGGCTTCTCGACGGGGCAGAAACAGCTGATCGCCTTCGCCCGCGCCCTGGTGCAGAACCCGGACATCCTACTGGTGCTCGACGAGGCGACGGCCAACGTCGACACCGAGACGGAAGAACTGATCCAAGACGCGCTCAAGAAGCTCATGGAGGGCCGCACGAGCATCATCATCGCCCACCGCCTCTCCACCATCCAGGACGTGGACCGGATCATGGTCATGCGCAAGGGCAAACTGATCGAGGAGGGCACCCACTTCGAGCTGCTTCAGGCAGAGGGCTACTACCGCAAGCTCTACGAGCTGCAGTACCAGGAGCGCGAGGCGCCTACTTCAGGATGACGCGGTAGTAGAAGGGCTCTTCCTGCCCGGGTTCCATCGGGACGAGGAGCGTCCAGCGGATCATCGTGTACTCGGTGGGGTCGGCCACCCGGCGGTCGGTTTCGGGGCCGACCAGCAGGGGCGGTGCAGAGAAGTTGACGCCATCGACGGAGAACTCGGTCAGCACCCGATCGGAGCTTGGGGTGGCGGAGTTGGCGACGTACTCCATGGACTGCGCCACCGGCCCGTAGATCCGGACCACTCCGGCGGGCAGCGTGGTCTCGCCCGAGTTGGTGGCGAAGATGCGGTATTCCACGACCTGCCCCGGGATCGCCTCGGTGGCTGCCGTGAACCGCTCCTCCTTGGTGCCGTCGGGGAGCGTGACCTGGCTCACGATGTAGATCTCGCTGCGGAACGTGATGGGGTTGGCGTCCTGGGCCACGGCGGCGCCCAGGAGCGCACCCACCACGGCGAACGCCAGCGTAGACCTAAGTGCCTTGAATACAGGCTCGTTCGTGCGGGAGTGGCGGCTTCTCATCTCACTCAAGATATCAACACTAGATGACGACTGTTTGAGGCGTCATGAAGGCGCGGCTCATGGAGTGGCGGCCGGAACTCCCGGCTGGGAGTCGGCGGCTTCCCTCGCGAAGGCGACGAGGTCCGCGGCCTCCGCCAGCCCGCCTGCTGCCGCGGCCTCGAACTGAGCCAGAGCGAGCGCGGGGTCGCGAGCGACTCCCCTACCGTGCAGCAGCAGGTTGCCGTACTCGTAGCGCGCGCGGGCGTCGCCGGAGCTTGCCGCCATGGCGTAGAGCGCGGCGCCGCGCGTTGCGTCTTGCTCTACCCCCATGCCCCTCAAGTAGAGGTCGCCCAGCGCGAGCTGGGCCTCCGGTAGGCCCGCCGTGGCGGCGTCGCGGTAGTAACTCGCGGCCCTGGCGTTGCTCCAGGGTTGGCCGAGGCCGTTCTGCGCCATGTAACCGAGGTAGTACTGGGCAACCGGGTTGCCCGAGGCCGCCTCAGGTTCCCACGCGCGCATGGCAGCGGCGAACTCGCCGTTGCGGAACGCTGCGAGGCCCGCGGCGAAGTCGGAGGCTGGAGGACCGGACCTTGCCCGGTCGGCCATCACGAACTGCAAGAGCAGGAACACCACTATGGAAACGATGAGGCTCCACATCAGGTAGACGCGCAGCCTCGGTCCCTCGTGGGGAGGCTCCGCCGCGTGACCGTCATCTATCCACGCACCGGCTTGCGGCCTGAAGCCGCGCCCGGCCGACGTCGAGCGGGCGTCGTTCCACTGCTCCTCGAGGTCGGGGGCGGTGGCCACCTGCGGGACCTCGTCGCCATCGAAGCCGTACTCGTCGTGCGGTGAGGGCACCCAGCGCGTGGACGTCGAGAACGGGGAGGGTTCGCGAGGGGGCACTCTGGGCCCGAGCTGATCGGCCTCGTCCTCCAGTTCCGGGTCGGTTGCCTCGAAGCGCCAGGGGGGAAGGTCGCGCGGCGCCTGGGCCGCTTCACCGGCTGCGCCGGCGGCGGGCGCTTCCTCCCGGTCGGGCTCCCGCTCGTCGGGCGCCTCGACTTCTCGGACGTCGGCTTGCGGTTCGGCTGCGCCGGGGTGTGGCTCGTCCTCCTGCGCCTCGGGCCCGGGCTCCGTCGAACGCTGTGAAAGCCGGCCCCAGTCGGCGGGCTCGTCTACCGCCCAGGCGTGAGTGGCGTCCCAGCGGATCACGTTGGGTTCCGCCACATCCCTGGAACCGAAGTGACGCTCGTCCGTGTCGGCGGACTGCGTTTCTTCCACGGCACTGGGTTCCAGGTCGTCGGACTGCGCTTCTTCCGCCTCACGCTGTTCCGGGTCGTCGGGATACGGGTCTCCGACGCCATGGCGCTCCGGCTCGTCGCTGCGCCAAGTTTCTGCTTCCTGTTCGTGGGAGGGACTTGGCGAGGGCTCCCGCGCCAACCCGGGAGCGGTGCCGAGCCCTGGTTCGGGCGCCGTTTGGGGCCTTGGTTCGGGTGTCGTTCCGGGCGCTTGCTCGGGCGCCGTTCCGGGCTCTGGCACGGGCGCCGTCCCGGGCTCTGGCACGGGCGCCGTTTCTGGAGCGGGTAGCACCACGACCCGCACCCCTGCAGCACGGAACACATCGGCGATGGCCTTGGCCTTGTCGGGGAGTACCGCCTTGGTGACGGCGCCCACCCGCTCGCTGAGCAGCGTCACTATGCGTTGGGGCTCCATGTCGAGCCGCCGAGCGATCTCGGCTGACACTTCCGCAACGGCATCCGCAGGCACCGGGCGGGTGATCTCGACGACGAAGCGCTGTTCGTTCAAGCCGCACCTTCCAGAGTTCCTCTCATTCTAATCGCACGGTGCCGACGGTTTGTCTGTTAGCATGCTCGCAAGATGAAATTGATTCTTGCCATCGTGCAGGACGCCGACTCGGCGCGCCTTCAAGAAGCGTTGGGCGAAGGCGGTTACCAGTCCACGAAGCTCGCGTCCACCGGCGGCTTCTTGCGGGAGGGGAACACCACGGTCCTGATTGGCGTACAAGACCACAAGGTCGCCCAGGTCAAAGAGATAATCCACGCGACCTGCCGCGAGCGGACCAAGGTGGTCACCGCCGGATCACCCATCCACGCGCTGGAGGGCGTCTTCGCCAGTCAGCCCATGGAAGTGCCCGTGGGCGGGGCGATAGTGTTCGTCCTCTCCACCGACGAGTTCGTGCGGATCTAGCCGGCTAGTCCGCTTCCGGCACCTCGGTTACGGCGTTCTGGGACGCGGCGTTCGCGGGGGAGGCGTCACCGGAGGCGGCGCTCTCGTTCTCGGAGGCGAGTTGCGCGCGGCTCGCGCCAAGCGCGCGCAGGTCGGCCTCGCGCAGCGTCCCGAACCGGAACGAGAAGGCCAACGTCACGGCTCCTAATACCGCCGCTGCCGCGAACATGGTGGGCATTACCAACCAGGTCAGCAGCGCGCCCGCCAGCACCGGCGCCAGGCTCGGGATGGTCAGCACGGTGTTCGAGAGCCCGATGTAGAGGGCCCTGTCGCCCAGCGGGGCGATGGCGTAGAGCAGGTTGGACGCCGCTATGCCGACGCCGGCGTTACCCACTGCCGACAACACGAAGACGACCGAGTACCAACGCCAGTCACCGATCAACATTGCGCAGATGGGTGCAGCCATCAGCAGTGCGTAGCCGACCTGCATGACGGTCACGTTGCGACCGCGGTTCGAGAGCACGCCGAAGGCGAGGTTGCCGAGCACCGCGGCGGCCGTGGCGGCCATGACGTAAGTGCCGAGCGCGCCGTCGGGTGCGCCGATGCCCCTGATGGCGTAAACGGCGTAAAAAGGTTCCGCGAGGAGCATGGCCAGCCCGAGGAAGCGCACTCGCAGGAACCGTCGCAAGGCGACGTCGGCCCGCAGCATGCCCGGGATCTCGCGCAGCATGCCTACGAGCGGCCGCTTCATGCCCGGCACGCCCGGCGGTTCCTTGACGAACGAGAAGCTGGCGTACGCGATGGCGGAGAGCAGCGACCCGAGCAGGAAGATGAGCCCGAAGTTGTGCGGGAAACGCATGTCTGAGTCGAGGATCGCCCGCAACACTATGCCCGCGCCGAGCCCGAGCAGGCCGCCGATGGCGTTGCGCATCGCCCAGAAGGTTCCTAGCCGCGAGTGCGGGACGATCTTGGCGGTGACGTCGGCGAACGGGACCCCACCCACCCCACCCGCGATCGCGTTGATCGTGAGCATGACGAGCACGATCAGTATGACCAGCGACGGTGAGTCACCGCCGACGAAGAAGACGGCCGCCGTCATGACCAGCAGCGCCGTCGAGCGGATGGTCGAGGTGATGTGATAAAAGCGGAGCTTCAGCGGCTCGTGCGAGATGCGGTTGGCCACCAGCAGCTGCGGCAGGTACCAACCCCCGACCTTGATGGCGGGGACGAGGCCGATGATGACGGCGGGCGCGCCAAGCACTGCGAGGAACGGCGCGAGCACCAGCCCCGCGTGCAAGAAGGCGTCGCCGGCGTTCACGAACACGCCGTTCATCACCCCAAGCCGGAAGTTGCGCTCCTTGACTCGTTCCCGCCGCATGTCCGGCAATCGTACAGCCCACCCGGCGCCGACGTGGCCGTCACTCCGCGGCCTCCCGGAAGCCCGGCGCCGTTTGACACCCCTCGAGCGGAGAACTTACACTACCGATTGCTCGGGGCCGTGGCGCAGTTGGGAGCGCGCGTGAATCGCACTCACGAGGTCAGGGGTTCGAATCCCCTCGGCTCCACCAGCAGAAGCTGAAGATATTGCCGGCCCACGTCCCCCACGTGGGCCAAGTCTTTCTCTGCGCTAATTTTCGAACTGCCGATCATGCCGCGACTTGCTCGTTAACCCGGGCGTTCACCCGTTAACCAGGCGTGCAGGCGACGGTTATGCTCTTGTCGAGGTACACAGCCTGGATTCGGTTGAGGAGCTTCACGTCCTCCTTCATCGGCCTCTGGAACGCCTTGCGCCCAGTGATCAGGCCGCTGCCGCCGCCACGCTCGTCGAGGACTGCCGTCAGGGCCGCGTCTCTTGAGTCGTCTTCGCCCGAAGCCACGCAGCGAACTGAGCATTGCCAAGTGAGGTGAAGGACGAATCAAGGCGTATCCTCAAACGAACCAGAATCGCTCGCAGCGTAAACCTGAACGTGAGCAAGAAGAGGGTGGGCGCAAGGGTGGGTGGCCTCGACCATTCCTTGGCTACGATAAGGCTGGCGCCCCTCCGCACCGAATCGAGGACCAGAGCGCTCAGTGGCTCGTAAGCGCGCGCTGACTACGCAAACATCCACGGAACGGGAGGAGGTAAGAAGTTGGGAGCGGAAAGCCAGAAGACTCATTTCATCACCGGAATTGATGATTCCGGCGGTACGGCAGAGCTTTTCGAATTCGACGGACGACCCAAAGGGCTTACGGGCCCCCCTATCGCTGGCGCCGCAATGGTTACGGTCCGAGAGGACCTCCAACAGCAGTTTGAGGCCAGCTGGTCTCGGCTCAGAGTACGCATCCAGGAGGAACTAGGCCTAACGACACCGCCGCCCGTGCACCTCCGGTGGATGTGGGGTACGAATAAGCCAGACAAGCACAAGAACCCCTATTACCAGGCCGGCGCCTCTAATGACCAAGTTGCGCGCTGGCTTCGGAGTGCCTGCGATCTTCTGTTACGATTCCAAGCTCGCCGCTGCCAATTCGGAATGCAATCCACAACAATCCCTCGCGAAAGCATCCAACGTGACCTTGGTCTCTATTACCAAAAGGACGAGTGGAAGATTGAGCGCCGATATCTTGCCTCAAAGGCTGCCGCAAAAGGATTCTACCGGGCCTACCACTCGGTTACAGCCCTACCAATAATCCGCATCCTCCCCGTGGTCGCTTGGAGACTTGACAGAGTTATCAGGGCTTGCGGGGGCAGGTCGAACTCAATCTTAGTGGACGCCTTCACAGGTACCGATGGCGCTGGCGCACCTGAAGTCCTGCGTGCTGCACGGTCGATGGCTGAATTGGAAAGCGTACAAGAAATCAAGGTCGTTGAGAGCTACTCCGAATCCAGTCTAGTCCAGGCCGCCGACCTAGTGGCGTGGTCTGTGAACCGGCTGCTCACCCTGGAGCTCCACAACGAGCGGGATCCACCCTTTGAACGCGTGTTTGGGGAGCTACTCCAAAATGGCAGGTCCCCAAACGGAACCAAACTATTGGCCCCATACAAGATAGACAGCGAAGTCTTATCTCAAATCACCTGCATCGTCTACGCATTGGCTAGAGGCGCTGCTGGCAAGATAGATCAGAAATTCGTTGACGAGAACCTAGTCTCTGTTGAGGAGTTCCACGAAAGAGCGACGGCGCCAGGGTTCGAAAGTCGAACCGGAGTATCAGTCCTGAACAAAGTTGGCCAACAACGCGCGAAGGAACACTACCAAAGAATGACAGGGCCGCAGAGCTAGTCTGCGGCCGAGTAATTCAATGCTACACGCGATACCGTAACGTGTCAATGACCTCCGGCACGCCATATCCGCTGGCGAACAGTTTGACCACGATCCCGAAGGCCGACGGCCGATGCCAGGGAAACCCAATTCGAGGCCGTGGTTCTAGTCAGCGTGATTGTGGCAGCCTGAACGGTGCCTGACGCTGCCGGCCGACGCGAAAACGCCGGGGATTGCCCCAGGTGTCAACGTTCCGGTACTACGCCCGTTACCCAGGCATTCAGGCGACCGTAATGCTCTCATCGAGGTACACGTCCTGAATCAGGTTGAGGAGCTTGACGCCCTCCTTCATCGGCCTCTGGAACGCCTTACGCCCGGTGATCAGGCCGCTGCCGCCGCCTCGCTTGTTGAGGACCGCCGTCAGGGCCGCGTCCTTGAAGTCGTTCTCTCCCGACGGCCCGCCCGAGTTGATGAGTCCGACTCGTCCCATGTAGGAGTTGGCGACCTGCCACCTGACCATCTCGATGGGGTGGTCATCGGGCACCAGCTCGCCGTACATGCGCGGGTCGGTGCGGCCGAAGCCCACGGCCTTGAAGCCGCCGTTGTTCTCGGGCAGCTTCTGCTTGACGATGTCGGCCTGGATGGTCACGCCCAACTGGTTGGCCTGGCCGGTAAGGTCGGCGGAGGCGTGGTAATCGACGCCGTCCACCTTGAACGCGTCGTTGCGGGTGTAGCACCAGAGAACGGTCGCCATGCCCAGCTCGTGCGCGTGAACGAAGGCCTCGGCCACTTCGACGATCTCGCGGTTGGAGTCCTGGCTGCCGAAGTAGATCGTGGCGCCTATGGCCACGGCGCCCATGTCGAAGGCCTCCTCCACCGTTCCGAACATCACCTGTTCGTGAACTGTGGGGTAGGTCATGAGCTGGTTGTGGTTGATCTTGGCGATGAAGGGGATGCGGTGAGCGTACTTGCGCGCCGTGAGCCCCAGGACCCCGACGGTCGAGGCGACCGCGTTGCAGCCACCCTCGATGGCCAACTCGACGATCTTCTCGGGGTCGAAGTAGTCGGGGTTCTTGGAGAAGGAGGCCCCACCCGAGTGCTCGACGCCCTGGTCCACTGGCAGGATCGACATGTAGCCCGTGTCGGCCAAACGCCCGTGCGAGTAGAGGCTCTGCAAGCTGCGCAAGACGCGAGGGTTGCGGTCAGACGGCCCGAAGCTGCGGCTGACGAAGTCCGGCCCGGGAAGGTGGAGGCGGTCGCGCTCGATGCCGCGCGCGCGGTACGAAAGCAGCGCTTCGGCGTCTGCACCCAACAGGTCGACGATCTTGGAAGTCATGGCTTCTCCTCTCGCGGTTGGTTCCCGCGGTTTGCCTCAGGCTAGACCTTGCTGAGCGCCGAGCCGCAGCAGACGCACCTTTGTACTGCCCGGCACGCTCTCGGCCCGGGCGAAAGGCCGGTCAACCGAGCGCTACGTCCAGCACGAGCATGATAACCACGCCGACCATGGTGCCCAGGGTCGCGATCCGTTCGTTGCCTTTGCCGTGGGTTTCGGGCACGATCTCGTCGAGGATGACGAACAGCATGGCGCCCGCGGCGAAACCCATGGCGTAGGAGAGGATGGGCGCGGCGACTTGCACTGCCCAGGCGCCGAACAGCGCCAGCGGTATCTCGACCAGGCCGGCCCTTATGCCCGTGAACGCCGCGTATGACAGGCTGCCCATGCCTGCGTTGCGCGCCGCCACCGCCACCGCCAGTCCTTCGGGGACGTTCTGGATGCCTATGGCCAGCATGAGGGCGATGGCCTCGCGCAAGTTGCCGCTGCCGAACCCCACCCCGACGGCGAGGCCTTCCGGCATGTTGTGGAGGGTGATAGCGACGATGAAGAGCAAGACGCCCGAGACGCCGCTACGCCGCCGGGCCTTCGCCGTTAATTCCGGCGACCGATCGTCGCGCACCTTGCCAGTCACCAACACGTGGATATGGGGCACCCAGGTGTCTGCCCTGTCGAGCATGAATACTCCAAGCGCCATGCCTATCACGACCGGCAGCAGGCCACCCACCTCGATGCCGGGCAGGATCAGGCTCGTGAAGGAGGCCGAGAGCATCACCCCGGCCGCGAATCCAAGCGCGGCGTCGAGAGCGCGCTGCGTCGGGTTGCGCCAAACGAGTACGGCCAAGGCGCCCCCGAGGTTGAACGTCGTGATGACGAGTCCGCCCCACAGGCCCTGCCAGACGGGGTTGGGGCCGGCCACGCGCAAGAAGAGTTCGACGAAACCGTCCACTGCCGCCAATAGTAAGCGACACGCGACGTTGCCCTTCGCGGTCCCCGGAGGTCCGCAGGTCCGAGAGCGGACGAGTTGGGGCCCAAACCATATCGCCGGCCACCTCGAGGAGCACATAATCCGAACATGCCGAGCCATCGCCGCGGCCGGGGCCACGACCACTACGACCGCCCTCACCTCCACGACCACCGCGACCGCCGCCCGCGCCTGCGGGGTTCGCTAACGGCCGTCCTCCTCTTCACCGTGGCGGCATGCGCAGCCACGCCCGGGGCCGGCCGCTCCGAGGCGCTGGGCGGCTGCCGACTCTTCCCTGCCGACAACGTCTGGAACGCCCGTGTGGATGCCCTGCCCGTGCTTCCGGAGTCTCCCGACTACGTCGCCACCATCGGCGCTTCCGCGGCGTTACGGGCCGATTTCGGCTCGGGCTTGTGGGAAGGACGGCCGATCGGCATCCCGTACGCGGTCGTCGGGGCCTCCCAGCCACGGGTGAGAGTGACGTTCGACTACGTAGACGAGTCCGACCCGGGACCGTACCCGGTGCCGCCGGACGCCCCGGTCGAGGGCGCACCGCCGGGAGGCGTGACGAGCGAAGGCGACCGGCACGTGCTGGTCGTAGACGCGTCGGAGTGCAAGCTCTACGAGCTCTACGCGGCGGAACTGCAGCGAGACGGTTCGTGGACGGCGGGCTCCGGGGCCGTCTTCGACTTGAACGGCAACGACTTGAGGCCGCGCGGGTGGACGTCGGCCGACGCCGCCGGCCTGCCCATCCTGCCCGGCCTGGTTCGGTACGACGAGGTGGCCGGGGGCGAGATCGATCACGCCATCAGGTTCACGGCCCCCGGGACACGCAGGGCCTACGTCTGGCCGGCCCGGCACTTCGCGTCCCCTCATACCGGCGCCGAATACCCAGCCATGGGCCAGCGCTTCCGGCTCCGCGCCGACTTCGACGCGACCGGCATGTCGCCCGAGGTTGCCGTCATCGTGACTGCCATGAAGCGCTACGGGATCATCCTCGCCGACAACGGCTCGCCGTGGTTCTTGCCGGGCGTGCCAGACGAGCGCTGGGACAACGATTCGCTGCGCCAGCTCATGCAAATCAAAGGAGCTGACTTCGAGGCGGTCGACGCGAGCGGCCTCATGATCGACCCGGACTCCGGCCAGGTGTTCACCGACTGACGGGCCTGCGGCGGTCCGCCGGCCCCGGGTCCGCCCGTCGGCTAGCGCCGCAGGATGTCGTACGCCTCCCCTATCAGCTTGAACTGCTCCTCGGCGAACTCCACCATCACCCGGGGCAGCTTCTTGGAGCGGATGGCGTCCGGGTGGACGGCCGCCCGCAACTCCCGGTAGCGGTTCTCCACGTCGCTGGTCGAGCATCCCTCGGACAGCTCGAGGAGCCTAAGGGCCTCTGCGCGCGTGCGCGGCCTCACCGCTCTGCCGGCCGACTGGGTTGCGGAGGTGTGTGCCGTCTGGGACCCGCTTCTCTGTCCCGCCAGCACTCCGGCGCGGTAGCCGGCCTGGTACGCGGACTGCCGTTCAGATCGCAGGCGCCCTTCCAGGCCGCCCAACAGGGACCGCTCCCCGTCGCTCACGCCGCGCCGGTAGGCCTCGGACACGAGACCGTTCACCTGGGCCTGCGCCTCACCGACGCCGTCGCGGCGGCGCTGAACGTACGCGGCATTGGCGGCCGAGGACACCCGGGCCTGGACGCCGGCGTCCTGGGCGTCGCGCGCAGTCCGCGCGTGCTCGGCGAGGGCCTCCCGCCGCCCCTTCTCGAAGCCCGCCACGAACCGGCCCTCAGCCATCTTGGCCAGGTAGGCCCTGGTCAGTTCCTGCTGCCTGGAGAGCCGCGACCTTACCGCCTGCTCGACATCGTCCTCAGCGTCCGTCGTCCAGGACCGAGCACTCGGGGCGGTGAAGAACCTGGCGTAATCGCGCGGCATGAGCGCAAGCGCCAGCAGCGCACAGATGACCACCACGCCCAACGCGAGCACCAGCCAGTGCCAGGCCAGGAAGCCGGCAGCCCAACCGCTCTGGCCGGGCAGCAGGTCGAGGGCTCCGGCCACCGGGATCGCCACGAGGACCACGGCGCCCCCCAGGCTGGCAAGCAACACCCGCTCCCGCCGCCGCACGTAGAGGGTCACGCGCCGGCTCTCGGCGTCGATCTGCCGCTCCCACGCGCGCTGGTAGCCCCACTTCACGCCGTCGCGGTAGAGCGCCTCGACCAGCAGGTCGACGCGCGCCTCCTCGACCGGAGGCGCCGACTTGCCGCCCGTTCGCGAGCCTCTGGTCACTAGCCACGCCAGAAACACCAGCGCGGCAAGGCCGAACAGAACCGTCACCCGCCAGCCTCCCTGGCGCCGGCCGGCCAGCCATCTCGGCGTTGGCTGCCCCGGCGCCTGGTCAGTCTACCGAGCGCTCCGGGCCCCCGTGGGTGAGGGTGTGGGCGCTCAGGGGCGGTGGCCGTGCCCTCGGCCGGTGCCACTCACCGCACGCCGCCTAGGTATCAGGCTCCCCCAACACCTCCACCATGGCCGTCACCACAGCGTCGGCGTCACCAAACGTGAACGGCAGGGGCGGCTTGATCTTGATGACGTTGTGATAGGGCCCATCCGTCGCTAGCAGGATGCCGCGTTGCCGCATGGCCTCGACGAGCTCGGTGGCGGCTTCGGCGGCGGGCGTCAGGGTCTCACGGTCCGCCACTAACTCCACGCCGAGGAAGAGGCCCTCCCCGCGCACGTCGCCGATCAGTTCGAACCTGTGCTGGAGGTCCTTTAGGCCCGCCAGGAAATGCGCGCCCACCTCCAGGGCGTGTTGCTGCAGGCCTTCATCCTGGATGACATCGAGCACCGCCAGCCCGATGGCGCTTGACACGGGGTTGCCGCCGAAGGTGTTGAAGTACTCCATCCCGTTGGCGAAGGAGGCCGCTATGGCGGGCGTGGTCACTACGGCGGCCAGCGGGTGCCCGTTGCCGATCGGTTTGCCCATGGTCACGATGTCGGGAACGACGCCCTGCAGTTCGAAGCCCCAGAAGTTCCGCCCCACGCGGCCGAAGCCGACCTGGACCTCGTCAGCGAGGCAGACGCCGCCGGCCGCTCGGGCTGCCGCATAGGCGTCCGCCAGGTACCCTTCCGGGAAGAACACCTGTCCGCCGCAACCAGACGCCGACTCCGCAAGGAACGCCGACAGCCTTAGGCCGCGCCGCTCGATGTCGGCACACGCCTCGGCCACCGCCTCGGCGTAGGCGCGCCCGCTCTCCGCCCCGTAGCCTTTGTGTTCGCCGCGGTAGGGGTCGGGCAGGGGCACCACGTGGGTGTGTTCCGGCTTGCCCTCACCCCCGGGCCCCGCGAACTTGTAGTGGCTGACGTCGATCAGCGCCTGAGTGTTGCCGTGGTAGGCGTGTTCCAAGGCGATGATTTCCAGCCCGTTCGTGTGCGCCCGCGCCATGCGCAACGCCAGCTCGTTGGCCTCGCTGCCCGAGTTGACGAAGTAGCAGACGCTCAACGGCTCTGGCAGGGTGGCGGTCAACTGCTGGGCGTACTCGACGATGCCGTCGTGGAGGTAACGCGTGTTGGTGTTCAGCAGCGCCATCTGGCGCTGGCCGGCCTCCACCACCCGCGGGTGACAGTGGCCCACGTGGCAGACGTTGTTCACACAGTCCAGGTAACGGCGCCCTTCCTCGTCGAAGAGGTAGGCACCGGCTCCCCTCACGATCTTGAGCGGCTCCCGGTAGCTGACGCTCAAGCTGGGCCCCAGGTGCGCGCGGCGGGCGTCCAGCAGCTCCGCCTTGCTTCGGCCTGACTTCATGCCGTGCCTCCCAACGCCGCCATGGCGCGTGTGAACTCCTCGCGCGGTGGCTCCTGGCGCGCCAGACGCTCCAACAGCCGCCAGGCCGGCGCCTCGGACACGCTCAGGTAAGGAACGTGTGGCTCGCGGCGCTGCTGATGCGCGCTCAAGGTAACGCTCAGTGCCAGGCGCAGCCGGATCAACTCGTAGATGGCGGCCAGCTCGGCCGCGTGGAGGGGGTAGGCCGACTGGTAGCCGCGCACCAGCTCGAAGGCTACGGCGGCGGGGTCGGGCTCGTCCAGCATCAGGTAACAAGCCGCGTGCGCCACCTCGCACGCCGTGTACGACTCGAGCATGTCGCCGAAGTCGAGAACGGCGCTCACGCGCTCGCCCTCCACCAACAGGTTGTGATCGTTCACGTCGTTGTGGATCAGGCTTATGCGCAGCTCGGGCAGCCGCGGGAGGACGTGGGCGGTGAACGCCTCCAACACGTCCTCGACGAGTCCTCGCCTTGGCGCCGTCAGGTGATGGAGGTGCTCCGCTATCACGTCGGGCGCCGTCTGCGCCGCCCAGTCGAAGGTCCGTCTGGCGGCCGGTTGAGGATGCCGGGCGAGGACCGCGTCCATCTCCCCCAGCGTCCGCCCGATGTCGTTCAGCAGCGCCGGCGACGGCCGCCGCACCTGCTCCGCCGGCGTGCCAGGCTTGAACGGCGTGAGCCACACCAGGTGCCTGGTTCCGTCGGGGCCGGTCAACCTCGTGTATGCCTCGCCGCCCGCCGTCTGTACCAATACCGGATAAACGGAGTGGCGACGTGCGTGAAAGCCGCTATTCCGCGAGGTTGCGGGCAAGGCGGCGGGGCGTGGCGGCGTGGCCGAGGCTCCGTGCGTCGCCGTCGCCAGGTGCTCGAACACCTGCCGCTGCGCTTCCACCAGCGCGGGGTCCTCCTGCGCGTGGAAAACCTTGAGGACGTAAGCATCGCCGTCCGGTAGGTCGATCTTGAAGTTCTGGTCACGCTCGCTCGGCAGTGGCGTGGCGCGGCCGGCAAGGCCGAAAAGCTCGGCGCACGCCTCCTCGGCGTCTCGCGGGCTCAGCTTGGGACGATGTTCAGGGCGCAAGCTGCTCCTAGCGACCTTGAGGATTGCCGCGGCTACGGTCCGGGAGGGAGCCCTTACGGAACATCCGACTGGCCCGCTCGAGCCAGTCGTGCAGGACCCCACTTGGCGCCACAAATACGGACACTAGGGCGCTTGCTCATCCTGGAGAAGCATGCGCCGATCCTAACGCAGGGGCGACCCGTGCGCCCCCAAGAAAGCGCGCTGTGGTGGGCGCCGTTGGCCACGTTCCAACTGGCCACCGCAGCCGTCCTGGTGGTCACGGCGCTCAGCGAGGGATCGAGGAACCTCCGTCCACGGCCAGCGCGACGCCAGTGACGTACGACGACCCCGGCGAGCAGAGCCAGACCGCCGCACTGGCTTGTTCCTCCGGTTCAGCTGCGCGCCCAAGGGGGATGGCGTCCACCACCCCCTGGAACTGCTCGGGCACCTCCTCGGACCAGCCCTTGAGGGCGGCGGTCATGGTGGCCCCGGGACAGATGGCGTTCACCCTGATACCCGCCGGCGCCCCTTCGATGGCGCCCGTCTTCGTCAGACCGATGACGCCCCACTTGCTGCTGCCATACGGGGAGAGGCCCCACGAACCGGACACTCCCGCAGTGGAGGCAGTGTTGACGATGGCGCCGCCGCCCTCCTGTGCCTTCATCTGGCGCATCTGATGCTTCATCCCGTACATCACTCCGATGAGGTTGACGGCGAGGATGCGCTCCCAGTCGGCGCCAACCTGGTCGGTGATCGGTTGCGTCTGGGTCGAGACGCCGGCGTTGTTATGGGCGAAGTCCAGCCTCCCCCAAAGCGCAACCACCTTCTTGACCAGCGCCTCGGCATCGGCCTCGCTAGCGGCGTTGCCATGCAGATACTCGGCCGTGCCCCCTGCCTCGCGGATGAGGCGTACCGTCTCCCGGCCCGCCTCGTCGTTGACGTCCGAAACCAGGACATTGGCCCCAACCGCCGCGAAAGCCATGGCGCTCGCGCGCCCGATGCCGTCACCCGAAGCGGTGACCAGGCCGCTCTTGCCTTGCATGGAAGTCATGATGAAACCTCCTTGCTCCATGGTAAGGCCGCATTTGCAGTTTGCAGGTTGCGTTCGGCCTGGGGCATGACGCTTGCCGTGGCTGGCCCCCTACGACCGCTTCGGTACAGTAGGCGCGTTGTGGAAGACGACCCGCTGAGGCACGGATACTTCCTACCGTTGAGGGAGGGAAGGTTCGGCGCCACCCCTCACGTCGGTGGCGCTTGGTTCGCGGATGAACAGCACATCGCACCCATGTTGGGGCTGCTTACGCATCTGGTGGAGGTCGACCGCGACGAGCGGCGCGGCGACGGTCTCGTGGTCGCCCGTTTGTCGTTCGACATCCTCGGCCGCGTCGGAATGGAGGACGTCACGACCCGGGTGGGTGTCGTGAGGCCCGGGCGGAACGTCGAGTTGGTGGAAGCGGTCGCCTCGCAGCACGGCCGCGACGCGGTGATGCTGCGGGCGTGGCTGATGAAGCCGGGCCCGACGGAGGCGCTGGCGGCTACGCCCCTAAGCACCATCCGTGCGCCCGAGGACCTCGCCCCTTGGGATCCGACACGAGTGTGGCCGGGCGGACTGATCGACTCGATCGAAGTCCGGCGCCTGGAGCACGAGCCGGGTCGCGCCCAGTTCTGGATCCGGACCCCTGTACCACTGGTCGCGGGCACGCCCTCCAGCCGGCTTGCCTACGCTGCCGGCCTGCTGGATATCGCGAATGGCATGACGGTTCGCGCCGACCCGACCGAGGTGGCCTTCCCGAACGTCGACCTCACCGCGCACTTCTTCGCTGTCCCGGTCGGCGACTGGATAGGCTTCGATACCAGCGTCAGCTTCGGTGGCGGCGGTATCGGTGTGACCACCAGCATCATCCACGACCGACGCGGCCCGGTTGGCGCGATGTCGCAGATGTTGACGGTTCGGCCACTTAGCTGAGCGGCAGTCACTTGGGTGGGAAGGCCGCCCGTCAGAGTCTCCGTTATCTGAACGCCAGCGTCGGCTCCAACCTGTGCGGCTCCAGCGAGGCTCAGTGGTGCTTCTGGCGCCAAGCCCGCAGCACGGCCCGCCAAAGGAGACCAAGTACGAGAAGTCCGACGCCGACGAGCCAGATCTCCCGCTCCACGAAGAACGCGAGCGCCAGGCAACTCACCAGGCCGGCAGCCGACACCCAGCGCGGGTAGAAGCGCTCGTCAGGCGCGAGGGCAAGGGCGGCGAGATTGGTGATGGCGTAATAGACCAAGACGGCGAAGGCGCTGAAAGTCCACGTAGTGCGCACGTCGCCGATGGCAGCCAGGCCGGCGATGAGGACACCCACGGCGATCACGGCAGCCGTAGGACTAGTGCCCGTCGCGTCGAGACGGCCGAAGAGCGCCGGCACGTCGCGGCGGCGACCCATGGCCAACAGCACCCTGGAGAGGCCCAGGATGAGGTTCAGCAACACCCCCACCATGGCGGTGACGGCTCCCAAGGCCACGATCCTCGGGACGATGGGAAGACCGAAGCGCTGGGCAGCGACCTCGAGCGGCGCCGCGCGGTTCCCCACGTCGCCGAGGGTCTCGCTACCGGCAGCGCCCACACCAACGAGCGCTACCAGGACGTAAACGACCATGACGACGACGAGCGCAGCGATGATGGCGCGCGGAATGGTGGTGCGCGGCTCCCGCACCTCCTCACCCAAGGTAGCGATGCGCCCGTAACCGGTAAACGCAACGAACATAAGGGCCGAGGCATACAGCAACGCCGAGGGAGCACCTCGCCCCGCCTCGGGCGCGAAGAACGGTGCGAGGTTCGCTGCCCCCTCGCGGAACAAGGTGGGCAGGCCGGCCAGGACGAACACCGCCAAGCTGGCGAGCGTGACGGTAACGACGAGAATGTTCGCCTGGTTCGAGCGGCGCATGCCGGCGAACACGAGCCACGTCAGCAGGCCCACCAGCCCCAGGGCGAGTGGCACCGACCAGGGGCCTCCCCCTACGCCCAAGAGGTTGAGGGCGTAACCCGCCAAGCCGAGCGCGGCGGTGGCGGCCGAGGCGCCTTTGGCGAGCAGGAAGGTCCAGCCGGCAAGGAATCCCAGTGTCGGGTTGAGGTAGCGGTAGCCATACTCGTAGGTGCCGCCCGACACGGGGTGGTTAGCGGCGAGCTGAGCACTGGAGAGGCCGTTGAAGGTGGCGACCAGCGCGCCGATGGCGACGGCCAGGACCACCGAGGGACCAGTGATGCCGGCCGCCACGCCGATGGAGACGAAAACCCCCGTGCCGATGATGCTGCCCAGACCCATCATGACGGCGCCGAAGGCGCCGACCTCACGGCGAAGCTCCCGCGGCGCCCCTCGTCTAGGCGTCATCGGCCTCACGCACGTGCGAGCCGGTCGATATTTCGCCGTGGTCCGCGCGAGTGGCGTTCAAGAAGCCCCGCGGCCACGCGTCGAGTGTCCCGTGCACAACCGGCGATTCGGGCCCCCGGCGCGATGGGGACACGAAGCTCGGCGGAGGCACCGATGAAGTCGCAGAACGGATGGCGGCAACGTGGGGGAAGAATACCCTCCCCGATTCCTTCGTCCGATGGTCCAGATCTCTGCGACGCCCCCACAACCAGGCGTGCCATGGCACTCAGCTTGAACGTCCTGGCCGACATAACGAGGGTCAAGCCTTACGACGGCCGCACTCTCGTGCTGGACGAGAATGCGGCCCAGCAATACCATCGGCCACCGAGTACCGCTCTGCACCTCTCGCGGAGAGTGATTTTGTAGCTCAGGAGACTTGACACGCTAACGCTCATGTTTTATATATCCGGTTAGCGGAAGCCGATGGGCTCACCGCAACAATCCACATCTAGGGAGGTTGCAGTATGACACTCGTCCGTAGGCAAGAACTCCGTCCGAGCGCCATGGGGAACTGGGATCTCGCTAACGCCCGTCCCGTCACCAGCATTCTTGGCGACTTCGACCAGCTCTTCAACGAGTTGACCACGCCCCTGTTCAATCGCTCGCAGTGGGCAGAGGGATACCCGGTCGATCTCTTCGAAACTGGAGATGCGGTCGTCTTGGAGATGGCGGTTCCCGGCATCAGTGTGGATGATCTGGACATCAGCATCGAAGGTCGCCAGCTGAGCATCCGTGGCGCACTCCCCACCGGGTCAAGCGAGGAACGTCGCTACTGGCTGCAGAGCATCCCGCGGGGCGAGTTCCAACGGACCGTCACCCTTCCAGCCAGCGTCGAGATCGATAAGGTGAACGCGCAGGTACAGGGTGGCCTTCTGGTCTTGACCATGCCCAAGGTGGCGGCCGCCAAGGCACGCAAGATCCCCATCAGCACGAACTGAAGCCAGGGGTCTTCGCCAGGGCGTGAGGGATGTTTTTCCTCACGCCCCTCTTCTAATGAATTGCGGGGCGAACGATGAGCCTCGACACGGTAGTAGGTGGTCGGCATGGCGGAACTGGCAGACGACATCGATGTCACGCTGTTGGCGTTAGTGAGCTACCTCCAGCGCCGCATCTTCCTGTTGGAGGGGAAGACGGTGCAACAGGCCGAACGCTTGACTCGCAGGGTCGTGGCGCTGGCCTACCGGATGGCGTTCGGAGAGAAGATCACGGACCTGACGAGCGACTCGATCGACCGTGCGGCCGACGGCCTACTCGCTGCCATCAACGTTCTGGACGATCTCATTGCAGAAGAGGAGCGCGAGGAGGTTCGGCGAACGTCGGCACTCGGCAATGGCGGCGCAGTGCCCGAGTCTGACTGACACCGGACCAAACGGGTGGCTAAGCGGCCCGCGCCTACCTCCTCGACCAGGCCCCCGCCATGGCGCGCCCGTAGGCAGCGGCACGGTCGGCGCCTTCCCTGGCCATTCGGGCTGCTTCCTTGCAATCGTTTGGGTATTGCTGGCAATGGATCACCTGGCCGTAGTACTGCGCGGTCTCGTCCGGGCTGGCTTGGTCGCCAGTGGTGGTGCGGTAAAGGTCGATGAAGTACTGCCGTATCTGGGCGAGAACCTGGTTGGAGTAGGCCTCCGATTGGTCGATCTGCTGCTGCAGCCCGGCTATCTGTTCATCAAGCTCCTGCAACATCGCAGCCATACCCTGGTCGGTCTGCCGGATCATGCCTGCGAGGACCGGGTCGCCGTAGCCCATGATCATGCCGGTAGCGTAGTAGTCCGATCCGCCCATGATGGGGTCGTAGTAGCCCACTCCCGGCGTGCCCTGTTGGTAGCCCTGATAACCGTAAGGGTCGGCGTACATCGGCATGCTGACATCGTAACCGTAAGGGTAGCCATACGGATATCCATATGAGTAACCATATGGATATCCGTACTGGGCAGTAGCACTACCGAGTAGCACTGCTACAGCAACGACCACCGCGCCTAACAGTAGTTTCACGCTGTAACACCTCTCTGCTTAGCGCGCACCAGGAGCGCCGGCGAGTTCGAGATAGTAAGTGTTGTCCCCGAGGTAGAGGTAAACCGTAGTCCCGTCGCGATCGGCCCAGAACTCGTATGGTTGGCCGTTGGCCATCAACTCTCCATGCAGCGTTTCATCGTCCAAGTGGGCCTGGAACTGGTACTGCTGACCTCCGTCTTGGATGTACCCGCTGTAGCCACCCTGGCCGCCCTGCACCACGAGCATGGTAGCGCCCGCATTGCCGACGAAGGTGCCGTTCCAGTCCGGCTGCCCCGCAAACCCTGCACCGGGCGCTCCTGGAGGCATCGTGCCGGGCATGCCGCCAGGCATCTGAGCAGGCTGCTGGCCGGGAAAACCACCGGGCATCTGAGCGGGTTGCTGACCGGGAAACCCACCAGGCATCTGAGCAGGCTGCTGGCCAGGGAACCCACCAGGCATCTGAGCCGGCTGCTGACCGGGAAACCCACCGGGTGCCTGCGGGGGCATGCCACCAGGCATCTGTCCAGGCATCTGTCCAGGCATTCCACCGGGAACCTGGCCCGGCATTTGGCCGGGAAAGCCGCCCGGAGCCTGCGCCGGAACCTGACCAGGCATACCGCCCGGAACCTGTCCAGGGATACCGCCGGGAGCCTGAGGCGGCATCCCACCCATGCCGCCACCGCCCATCGCACCCTGTCGGTTAAGGACTAACAGTGGCGAAACGGGCGTGGGCTGATTGTTGGCGTCGGCCTGATAGAACATCAGCTGCATGGTCTGGCCGTCGGCGCTAAGTTGGGCCTGAAAACCGAAGGGGCCCTGCTGCGAATCAGCCACGCCGTAAGCACCCGTGCCACTCGCTTGCCCCTGAAGTTGATACTGCCCGGTCTGGCCCGTGATGAAACCCGACAACGAACCGTCCTGGTTCTGTTGGATTGCGACGCTCATCTCGCCGCCTGTTGAGACGAACGTGCCGGAGAACGACTGTGCCGCCACGATCCCAAGCAACGTAGCTACGAGCACCGACAACGAACTGACCACCAGCCTGCGCATAAGAACCTCCATCGGCCTCGAGCGTAGAACTGGTGGACTTAAACCCGACTTAATTGGGCAAGGAGTGGTTCGGCAGCGCCACTACTGGCTTGGGCTGTGCCCGAGAGCGCGGGCAAACTCAGATGCCCGCTCGAGCGCGCAGCCGGCGGATCTCGGGCGTGGGCCGCATCTCATGCCGCAGGGGTTAGTTGTCCGTGGGCATGACGACGCGGTCCACGCGCTAGGCATGCGCAAGAGGTTGTTGATCCCGTCGCCCTGGATTCCCTTCTGGTCGTTGCTGTGGGCCGTGTTGCTTGCCGGGCTCCGCCCGCCCGGGCAAGACCTGTACCGGCTGCTTATTAGGACCGAGCGTCCACCTGCTGGATCCGGAGCATGTTCCCAGCCGGGTCGCGCACGGCGCAGTCACGCAGTCCGTACGGTTGATCGGTGGGCTCCTGCACGACCTCTGCGCCGCGCGCCACGAGCAACTCGAACGTTCCGTCTAAGTCGGTGGTGGCAAGATTAACGCCGAAGTAGCTCCCTTTGGCCATGAGCTCCAAGATGGTGCGGCGCTCATCGTCGGTCAGGTCGGGCAGCGCCATGGGTGGGTGGAGGACGATGGCGGTATCGGGCTGGCCGACCGGCCCCACCGTGATCCAACGCATGCCGCCGTAGCCAACGTCGTTGCGAACCTCGAACCCGAGCGTGTCGCGGTAGAAGGCCACCGCGGCGTCGGGGTCGTCCTGCGGCAGGAAGCTCGAATGAATGGTCAAGTTCATGCCGTCATTCTAGTGCTGCGTTACGCGCCGGCGCTTCTCGATTCCTGACCACTTGCCTGCCGGCCCTGCGGACCGCCCGAGACGCCGGGCGGCTCACCCTCTTGGCTACGCAGGCCGGCATGCCGGCCGTTGCCAACTCCTGCTGCTCCCGGTACACGCTCGGCGGCATGCCCACCAGCTCTGTGAACTTGGTGCTGAAGGAGCCTAGGGACGAACACCCGACCTCGAAACATACATCCGTGACGCTGAGGTCACTTCCTCGCAACAACGCCATGGCACGCTCGATACGCCGCGTCATCAGGTAGCTGTATGGCGACTCGCCGTAAGCCAGCTTGAAGCGGCGGCTCAGGTGCCCTGCCGACATGTTCACGCCCCGCGCCAGCTCCTCGACGCTAAGAGGCAGGGCGAACTCGCGATCCATGCGATCGCGCACGCGGCGCAGCCGCACGAGCCCGCTGCGCTCACGTGGCGAAAGATGATGCTGGGACGCGCCGGGCATGAGCCGATGATGCCACACCGCGATAGCCAAAGTGACAAACGCGGCCCGGACGCTGGAGGGACGGGCTTTCGATCCAATAGCGTGCATCACTCAAGGTGGATTGGGCATGCTGCGCGGGTCTTCCCGTTAGACGCTGGTGCGGATTACGCCAGATAGCCCTTGGCTCCGCGGCGCGGAGCGTCGCGTACGCCCGCGAGCCGAGCCCGCCGGGCGGCGTCCGGCCCGTCGGACGTCATGGGAGGCATTACGAGGTCGAACCCGACGCATGTGCTGCCCTCGGGATCGAGACTCCATCCCACCAGGCCTCGCGCTTCCTAGCAGCGTGTGTGCATACCCTTGCGGGCCCGGTTCGCCCCTGAGCTGATTCCAGGGTGTCCTTTCTGGTGGTAAGCGGTGGCGAGCTTGGATCGGAGTTGGCGGCCGGAATCACGTGAAAACGCCGTCCCCAACGAACTTCTGGGTGGTAGAATACTCGTGTTGAAACGCTTCGGTGATTACGATCCCGAACAGCCGTACCTGCTGCCGCCCTCTCCAACCGACTGGTTGCCTGAAGATCACCTGGCGTTCTTTGTGCATGAGCTCGTTGGGCTTCTGGAGCTGAGTGGCATCTACGCTGATTACGCGCCGGAGGTGGGCGGCCGCCCGCCGCTGGAGCCCCGCGTGATGGTGGCGGTGTGGATCTACGCTTACGCGGTCGGGGTGCGCTCCAGCCGCAAGGTGCAGGCCGCCCTCGTCGAGGATGTGGCCTTCCGGTTCCTGTCCGGCAACCAGCAACCGGCGTACTGGGCGCTGAACCGCTTCCGCACCCGGCACCGCGAAGCGTTAGCTGACCTGTTCGCGCAGAGCGTGCGCTTAGCCGTGAGAGCGGGCTTGGTGAAGCTCGGCCACGTCGCCATCGACGGCAGCAAGCTGCAGGCGAACGCCAGTAAGAACAAGGCCATGAGTTACGCCCGCATGCAAGCCGAGGAACAGCGCTTACGACAGGAGATCAGCGACTACCTCGGCGAGTGCGACGACGTCGACCCGGCCGAGGACGACCAGTTCGGTGGGCATGACGGGCGCAGCCTGCCCGAGCACCTGAAGCGCTTCAGCAATCGGCTGGCCGCCATCTGCTAAGCCAAGCGGGAACTCGAGGGGGAAGCGAAAGCGGCTGAAGCACAACGGCTGGAGGGCAAACGTAAGGAGGCCGAAGCGGCCGGCAAAGCCTACCAGCCGCGCAAGGTCGCGGATGAGGTCGCGCCGGTGGGTAAGGCGCAACGCAACTTCACCGATCTCGAGTCACGCATCATGCTGAGCGGCAAGACCATCATCCAGGGTTACAACACCCAGATAGCCGTTGATGCCGCCAACCAGGTCATTCTCGCCACCAGCTTGACGAATCAGGCGGCGCCCACCACCCACCTGCCAGGCCTACTGACAGACATTCACAAGCACACCGGTCGTTACCGGCAAGAGGTCAGCGCTGACGCCGGTTACTACAACGACACGAACATAAGAGCCATCGAGGACGCCGGCGCTACCGCGCTGGTAGCGCCGGGACGCATCAAGCACAACGAGTGGCGCAACCAGAAGGCACCCCGGGGGCAGAAACCCAAGAACCTCACCCGCCGGCAGGAGATGAAGCGGTTCTTGTCGACCAAGGCCGGTAAAGCCAAGTACCGGCTGCGGCAGGTCAAAGCCGAACCCGTCTACGGGCAGATCAAGTCCGGTAGGAGCTTAAGACAGGTGCTGCACCGCGGCCTGGAGAAGAACCGCTGCCTGTGGAACTTCGATGCGGCGGTTCACAACCTCCTGAAGATCTTCAGGCACGCGCCGCACGCTATCAGCAAGCCCATCAGAGCCTGAGTACAGGCCGCCCATCTCGGGCCCGCCCGAACCCGCCAACCAGCAGAACCGGACGCCGCCACGGCGCGCACCAATAGAATCCAGGACGGGAACAGCTACGCGAGCGCCGAACCACTATGCACACAGGCTGCTAGGATCCTGAGGGGATGGTGGTTCATAACCCCTCATCCTTTCTGTAATACAATAATGTCATGACTTCACGCGAGACGATCAAGGGGATTCCCGTTACGGAAGAGCAGATTGCCGGATGGGTGTCCGAGGCCGAGGCGGGCTATGACGTTACGGCCCTGAAGAAGCGGGGCCGTGGTCGGCCTGGGCGCGGTGCGCAACCATCTCAGGTTGTCGCAATTAGGTTCACGCCTGAGGAGCTTGACGAGCTAGATGCTCGAGCTGAGAGCGAGGGGACTACCCGTTCTGAAGTGATCCGCGAAGCTCTCTTCTCGGCCAGGTGAAGCTACACCCGGCGGCGCTGAAGCACGGAATCAGTCCGGAGGATACGTTGCAGGCTGCCGGCTGGCCGCTGTGGATTGAAGACCTGGATGAGGATAGTCCCGCCCGGCAACTTCGGCTTGGTTTCGACACGAAAGGGCGACTGCTGGAAACAGTGGTCCTCGTTTTCGACAGCGGTAACGAGTTGGTGATTCACTCGATGAAAGCACGGCCTCAGATGCTTGACTTACTGCCGTGAATTACCCGGGTCAGAACGGGCTCGTGCGAGTACGGCCAAGTACTGGAGGGGCATTTGTTCTGGCTGCCATCGAAGTGAGTCTTGAAACGAGTTCCAGATTGGACCGTCTGCATCTACCTGTGGCATTCCGGTCATTTTCGCTACACCCTTGGAGCGTGCCGGCGCGAAGGCGTTTCCGGGGCCCGGGATTGCTTCAAAAGCCGTCTCGTAATCTATGTCTCGTAAACCGGTCATCATTCAGGTTTCGTTACACCGGGCTTGGCTGCAAATTCGTCAGCGGGGTCGGGTCCAGGTTGAAGCCCGAGGAAGCCTTAACCTGGCGTGGGGACGGAGGGGCCAACGTGACTAAGCGGAAGAGCGACCACCCACAGACCGAGATGGAGATCACGCCTGAGACCCGCGAGCCGCTCGAGGAGTTCACTCAGGAGGAGATCGACAGCGGAGTGATCGCCACGGGCCGCCCGCCGGTGCAAGGGACAGTTGAGGGGATAGAAAAGGGTCTGTTCGAGGATCTTAAGGAGAGCATCCGGGAGGCCGGCGCCATCTTGCGGGGCGAGCGGGAGGCGGCGCGCAGGACTCGTCTCGGTGACGTTGGTGACGCGGCCCGAGAGGACCGCAGACGCGCGGGTAGTGCCGACTCGGACGAAGCCGACTTGTAGCGCGCTGAAGCCCAACGCGATACGAACTAGCGGGGGCGGCGGCCGCTAGCGACTCTGGCCATGCCGGCGCCCATGACCAGGCCGGCCCTTGTGTTGGCGGTGATGCAGGTCAAATCGTACGGGCGCGCGCACATGTTCCCGCGAGCGTATGTCGGCATGCGTTTCTTCCGTTGGGAGCGGCTGCTCGCGTGCGGGCTTCCTTCTGTGGCTGGTGAAGGTGGCATTTGTCCGCACGGCCGGCCGGTTGTAGTGGGGGTGCGGTGATGGGTGCGCAATCGTGGCCTTCATGATCAAACGTGTGGGGGTACTGGTTATCGTGCTGCTCGGCTCGTTGGCGTGCGCGCAGGGCGCGGAAGCAACGGTCCGGACGAAGTGCGCGGCTAAATGGCCGGGGGACGCGCAGATGCGGGCGTACTGCGAGCGCGTGGGGGCGCCTGGTGTGCGCGTGCGAACTGGAATGGCGGAACGATTACAGCATGCAGGCGTACTGCGTTCGGCGCGCTCTCGACTGAGACCCGAGCGCATGCGTGCGCGGTAGCCGCTCGGTAGGCATCGATATACGCCGCATCAACCAGGTGCATGTCAATCTAAGGGCACAAGGGGAAGCAACACGGTTCTGCTCGCAGAACGGTCAACTACCAGAGAGGACCGAAGTGATGAGGGAAAAGGCAACGAGCATTGATGAGTACCTTGGTGGAATCAACCCTGCATTCCGACCGGAGCTCGAACGCATTCGTGCGCTCGTAACCGGGCTCGCGCCGAACGTCGAAGAAGCGATGAGTTATAGCATGCCGACACTGAAGTATAAGAACCGCGCATTGGTGTATTTCACCGCATCGAAAAAGCACATGAGTCTGTACCCTTCGTCCTGGGCGATCGAGGAGTTCAAGGACCGACTGGCGGATTACAAGACCTCTGAGCACGCGATTCAGTTCACGCTGGAGAAGCCACTGCCCGGCGAACTGATCGAGGACCTCGTACGGTTCCACATACGCGAGATCGACGCCGACCGGAAATAACTGATCACCACGTAGCCTTCTATTGAGAAACGTGGTGAACCCCACCTCAGACGACATCGTCTATCTTGGAGTGAACCTCTCTGTTACTCGAACTGCGCTCGCGTTCATCGAGGCCCGCAATCTACTAATGGCAGACCTCGGCGACTTCACGCGCGATCCCGTTCTCATGCTTGAAGCCTCACCACTTGCAGCTACTCAACGTCGTTCACGACGCTGAGCACGAGGACGGTGCTTTTCAGTCGCGAGCGCTCGAGGGCGACCCGGCCGGTTAGTGATCTTCTTTCGTCGGGCTGGCGTTCGACAACGCATAGGCACTTTGGGGTGTTGCCGGAATCGTGTTGTGTGCCTGACGCGGTTCTTGGGGTTGGTTGGGGCTTCGGGGAGGACGCTGATGGCGATGCGGTCGACGATGAGGTGGAGTCCGGCGACGACGCCTATGCTGGCTTGCGTAAGCGTGGCTACAGCAAGGACAGCCGCAGCGATTTGGCGCAGGCGGTGCTCGGTTTCGCCGTGACCAGGGATGGCATTCCCGTGCGGTGTTGGGTGTGGCCCGGCAACACGGTGGACGTGAGCGTCGTTGAGGAAGTGAAGCGTGACCTGAACGACTGGAAGCTGGGCAGGGTCATGATGGTGATGGACACGGGTTTCAACAGCACCGAGAACCGCCGCACCCTGCAGGGCGCTGGCGACGCTTTCATCCTGGGCGAGAAGATGCGCTTAGGGAGAGACGTCACCCTGCCCCAGGCCCTGACCAGAGCCGGACGTTACAAGACCCTGGCTAACGGCCTCAAGGTCGAGGAGGTCATCATCAACCAGGGCAGCGTCGCCAGCCGGCGCTTCGTGGTGGTGCATAACCCGGAGCAAGCCGAACGCGAGCGGGCAAGCGAGCCGACATCATCGCCGAGGCGGAGCGCAGCTTGGCCGCGCTGGGTGACCTGAGCGGCAAGAGTCACACCAAGGCGGTTTGCGACTTTGGGGCGCACAAGGTGTTCGGGCGTTACCTGCGGGAACTCAAGAGCGGCGCCCTGAAGCTCGACAAGGCCAAGATCGATGCCGAAGCGAAGGTGGATGGGAAGTACCTGATCAGCACCAGCGACGAGCACCTATCCGTTGAGGACGTGCTGCTGGGTTACAAGCAGCTTGACGAGATCGAGAGAGTGAACCGCGACCTGAAGCACACGGTGGATGTGAGACCCGTGTACCACCGCAGGAGCGACCGCATTAAAGCGCACGTGCTGTTGCGTTGGCTGGCGCTGCTGCTTATAAGGATCGCGGAGAGCGAATCCGGCGAAAGTCGGCATCAGCTCAAGAAGCTCTTTCGGCCATTGTTGGTGGCTGAACACGCCACCCAGCACGGAGTCATCAGCCAAACGAACAAGCTCACGATTGAGCAGAAGCGCGTGCTGGACAGGCTTGACCTGAAGACCCCGAAGCATTACCTGGAGATCTCGACCCCCAAGAAAGCCTGAAACAGCATAGGCACACCAGCGTTCGGATCGCCGAGCGCGATTCTTGCGCCGGTGACGGCCTTACTCGTGCTTTTCTGTAGCTAGGCGCTGTCGAACGCCAGCCAGCGCGACTCCGCTGGGGATTCTCCAAAGAGCTGGATATCCCCCATACATCTCCCCAGAGCGCGCCTAGCCTGTTAGTCACAGATGTGGGGAAAAGAAAGAACCCCGTCCAAGACGGGGTTTCTCGTGGTGGGTCGTGTAGGGCTCGAACCTACGAC
>JACDJC010000492.1_pt1 | contig 45321 bp, 44 predicted proteins | sample 7454191 | NCBI WGS metagenome assembly JACDJC01 (sample SAMN14253291, study PRJNA609438) | sludge metagenome | isolation source: sludge after 25d culture with pyrite and EDTA | collected 2018-12-20
CCCGATGAAGACTACCCACTCGATCAGGGGAAGAGCCACTTAGTCCTATATTTGGGAAATAGCACATCATATTAATCGATGAGACGGTCACCGACTGGGGCCGCTATTGGTTGTGGATGTTTCCCACGCTATCCTTATGAACAGGGTTTGGCGCTGTGTACGCTGGCGCACGGACGGCCTTGAGCGAGAAGAGGAGAATTGCTATAGACAATTCACCTGTCCATGAGTGCTGGATGCGAATTATGAACAGACCTTTTAACCTACTGAAGATCATCGTTCGGATAACGCCGCCGATCCGTTTCGAATGCCCGGTGACAAGTAATGCCATTGAATTTCCCAAATCCAAGTTGCAGTTTTGACGCAACCAAAAACCGAGTTGACTTTTGGGGCTATGATAACGTATTTGAGGTTTCCTTCCATCTGGAGGTGGACGCTCTCAAAAAGCTTTGCCCACAGATGGGTGACGCCGAGGCTGGGTTACTGACGGCATTCGATACTGTACGGAAACGGATCTACGATGTTGCTGAAAAAGTTTATGCGCGTGGACGCAAGACCTCCCACGACTACATTCTGGCTGCTAAGGATTTTTGATCGCTGATGGGGCCGATAGGTCCGTAAACCCGCGAACGGAAAAGGCTGCGCAGATCGTCGCTACCGCCTGTGCGGAACAAATTACCCTGAAATAGGCGGCCCCGTCCCAGGATGCTGTGACAGCTTACGGATCCTGAGGTATTTTTCGTTTACGGTAGAAATACATTATCGGCTGCACGGACATGCCGTGCAGCACGGTGGAAATGATCACCGCCGCCAGCCGCCCCGGGGCAGAATTGGGGCGAGGAGAATGTCATTACCATAAAAAGATTTGGTTTTGCGCCACGTACACGGAATGCGTTGGCCAATGACCCGGACACCGAGTTACTGCGCACAGAGTTGTTTAGCATCGAACAACTGAAACGTCATGCGGTAACGCTGGCTGGTCGGCATAAAATCGACCCGCGTCCGCCCGCGGACAAATTGCTGCCGCGCCTGGCAGATAACGCACGCGTGCTGCTGGCGGCTTACGACGTCATCACGGCCGCAGCCACACCGGGACAGCGGATCATGTCGGCGGAAGTCTGGTTGCTTGATAATTTCTATCTCATCGAACAACAAATCGCTCTGGCGCGTCGGCATCTGCCGCGCGGCTACAGCCGGCAGTTGCCGCGACTGGCGGATGGCCCGTCAGCCGGTTTCCCCCGCATCTATGATCTCGCTCTGGAGCTGATCTCCCACATGGACGGTCGGATCGATAGCGACAACGCCACCCAGTTCCTCGCTGCTTACCAGAGCATTGAACCCCTGACACTGGGTGAATTGTGGGCATTCCCGATTATGCTACAGTTGGCGCTGCTGGAAAATCTGCGCCGTATTAGCGTGCGTATCGCTCGGCGTCGCAAAGAGCGTGATGCCGCCATCACTTGGGCGGACCGCATGCTGGTGACGGCTGAAGAGGAGCCGAACCAGCTTATCCAGTTGCTGGCCGAGTTTGCCAACGCTGATGTGCCGCTGACCGCGCCGTTTGTGGAGGAGTTTTACGCAAGACTCCAGGCGCAGGGACCCGCAATGGCGTTCGTTCAAACCTGGGTCGAACATAAACTGTTCGAACAGGGTGTAACTGCAACGCAGTTATCGGCCGCCGCCGCGCGCACCGCCGCGACCAACCGGATATCCCTCGCCAACAGTATCGGCAGTCTGCGCTTTATCGGTGCAATGGACTGGCGCGATTACGTCGAGTCGCTCAGCGTCGTCGAGCAAGCCTTGCGTGAAGATCCGGCGGATATGTATGCCAGCCAGGATTTCGCCACACGCGACCGCTACCGGCATGCCGTTGAAGACATGGCGAGAAGCAGTTCGCGCGATGAACTGGAAGTAGCACGCGAAGCCATTAGCCTCGCGCGGACTGCCACAGATCGCTTGAGCAGCGATGGCCGTAGCGTGCATGTCGGCTTTTACCTGATCGATCGCGGACGCAGCCAGCTGGAGCGCGCGGTCGGTTGTCGCTTACCATGGCGATTGCGGATCAGCCGCGCGAGCCGGCAATTCCGCCTGTTTCTCTACCTCGGCCCGATCGTGTTGCTCACCGCACTGGCGACTGTTTCCCTGCTGTTGGCTTTTGGCGGACTCGCGCCGGCTGACTGGCGTTTCTGGTTTTTTGCGACCACCGGCACTTTCAGCTTCTCGGCGTTGGCTGTGCCGCTGGTAAACCTGCTGGTCACGCTGATGCTGCCGCCGCGCGCCTTACCCCGCCTGGATTTCTCGCGGGGGATTCCAGATATTCACCGCACCATGGTGGTCGTTCCGACCTTGCTGAGCAGACCACAGGATATCGATGACCTTGTCGAAGCCCTGGAGATCCGCTATCTCGGCAACCGTGACGCCAATCTTTATTTTGCCTTGCTGACGGATTTTCCCGATGCATCCGAGCACATACTGCCGGACGATGAGCCGACGCTGGCCTACGCGCGCGCGGCGGTCGAGGCGCTCAACCGAACCTATCGCAAGGATCGCCAGTGCATCTTCTATCTGTTTCATCGGCCGCGGGTGTGGAATCCGGTCGAGCAGGTGTGGATGGGCTATGAGCGTAAACGCGGAAAGCTGGAACAGTTCAATGCCTTGCTGCGTGCAGAAAAGCAGACGGCGTTCTCGGATATCGTCGGTGATGTCTCCATTCTCGGATCCATCAAGTACGTCATCACGCTCGATACCGACACCCAGCTGCCCCGCGACGCGGCGCGTACACTGGTCGGCAACATGGCACATCCGCTGAATCGGCCGGTGTACGATGCCGGCAAAGGACGCATTGTCGAGGGCTACGCGATCCTGCAACCGCGCGCTTCGATCAGCCTGACCAGCGCGGGCCAGTCCCGCTTTAGCAGATTGTTTGCGGGTGAGGCGGGCATCGATCCGTACACGCGCGAAGTCTCGGATGTCTACCAGGATATATTCGGCGAAGGCTCGTTCATCGGCAAAGGCATCTACGATGTGGACGCTTTTCGTCAGGCCGTCGATGGGTGCTTTCCCGAGAACCTCATTCTCAGTCACGACCTGCTGGAAAGCGGCTATGCGCGTTCAGCGCTGGTGACCGATATCGACCTTATTGAAGAGTATCCGTCCAGTTACGTAGTGGACGCCAGCCGGCGGCACCGTTGGATACGCGGCGACTGGCAGCTTGCCGGCTGGCTGCTGTCGCGCGTGCCCGGACCGCCGAAAGTAAATGTATCAGAAGTAGCGAAGGTGCGGCGGCAACCCAACCCACTCAGCATGCTGTCGAGATGGAAGCTGTTCGACAACCTTCGACGCAGCCTGGAATCGCCGGCGCTGCTGGCCCTGCTGGCGGGCGGCTGGCTGTTCGGTCCTGGACCGATGTGGTTCTGGACGTTGCTGGTCGTGACCGTAGTGGTGTTGCCCACGCTGCTGTCTACAGCGATCGGCCTGATCCGCAAACCCGGCGAACGCGACTGGCGGCTTCACCTGAACCCGACAGTCAAATCCGCAGGCCACCCGCTTGTGCTCGCTTTGTTGACACTGGTGCTGTTGCCCTACGATGCCCTGATCTCCCTGGATGCGATCCTGCGATCGGGTGTGCGCATGCTGTTCACGCGACGTGGCCTGTTGCTCTGGCAACTGCGTTCCTATGCCGCCCGCAACGCGCGCCGTAGCTTGCTCGATTTCTTCCGCGAGATGTGGATTGCACCGGTGATGGCGCTGGCGCTGGGCTCGTATTTAGGGTGGGTGCAGTGGCACACCGACCCGGCGGAATGGCTGCTATGCACACCCGTGCTGCTGCTGTGGCTGGTGTCGCCTGTGGTCGGTTGGTGGATCAGTTTGCCGCTGGTAGCATCGGTACCGGATTTGAGTGCTGATCAAAGAGCGTTCCTGCGTACCTCGGCCCGCCGAACCTGGCGCTTCTTCGCGGACTTTGTCGGCCCACGGGACAACTGGCTACCGCCCGATAACTTTCAGGAATATCCGGCGCCTGTCATCGCTTCGCGCACCTCACCCACGAACATCGGCATGGCGCTGCTATCGGACCTGGCGGCGTATGATTTTGGTTACATCTGTGCCGGCGAATTTCTGCGGCTGGTCGAGAACACACTGGCGACGATGGAAAAACTGGAACGCTACCGCGGCCATTTCTACAACTGGTACGACACGCACACGCTCAAACCGCTTTCCCCGCAATACGTCTCTTCCGTGGACAGCGGCAATCTGGCCGGCAGCCTGCTCACACTGCAAGTCGGACTGATCGAGCTGAAACATCAGCCGGTGCTGACAGCAAGCGCATTTCAGGGTCTGCAGGACACCTTGCAGGTGCTGGTCGAGCACCTGCCGGCGTCACCCGCACCAGCGCTTGCGGAGCAGATTGAGTTTCTGCAGCACACACTGCACGCATTCACACAGTCTGAATTTATTTCAGTTGCGCAGCCACAGACACTGGCTGCCATCGATGATTTACTGGACCAGATTCACCGCACTGACGCTACGCTGGTCTCATGGCTGCCGGTGGATGTCGATATCGATGGCGAGCTGTACTACTGGGCACAGGCATTCGACCGCCAAGCCAGCACTATCCGGGATGATCTTCGACTGCTCATTCCCGAGTCGCGTGACTTCAGCCCGCGTACCTTAAGAAATCTCCCGACACTGTCGGAGCTGGCAAAAGAGCGTTCAGCCGGCACGGCCGCGGCGGCGGGATCACGCTTCAGGCATGCGGTGGATCGGCTTAAAGCCATCGACGATTTGGTGGCGCGTTGCCGCGAACTGGCGGCGATGGATTTTGGGTTTCTGTACGACAGCTCGCGCAACCTGCTGACTATCGGTTACGACGTCGACGAACGGTGCCGTGATCCGGCCTGCTACGACCTGCTCGCATCCGAAGCTCGGCTGGCGAGTTTTCTGCTGATCGCGCAGGGCCAGGTGCCGCAGAAGCACTGGTTCTCGCTCGGGCGTCTGCTGACGAGCCAGGGCGGCCATGTGAGCCTGATCTCGTGGAGCGGCTCGATGTTCGAATACCTGATGCCGCAGCTGATCATGCCGGGTTACGACAACACCCTGCTGGAGCAGACCTGCAGGACCGCGGTGTTGCGCCAGATCGAATACGGCCGTCAACGCGCCGTGCCCTGGGGTATTTCCGAATCCTGCTATAACGCCACCGACCTGCACCAGGTCTATCAATATCGCGCATTCGGCGTACCGGGGATGGGCCTGAAGCGCGGGCTGGGCGATGATCTGGTGATCGCGCCTTATGCCAGCGCGTTGGCGCTGACGGTGATGCCATTGCCGGCGTGCAGCAACCTGCAGACATTGGCCGACAATGGTTTCCTCGGTGGCTACGGCTTCTACGAGGCGGTCGACTACACGCCTTCGCGTGTGCCGCGCGGCAAACATCACGCCATTGTGCGAGTGTTCATGGCGCATCATCAGGGTATGAGTCTGCTGGCATTTGCGCATGCCTTGCTGAACCAGCCGATGCAACGCCGGTTCATGTCCGACCCGCTCGCACGAGCGACCGAGCTGTTGCTGCAAGAGCGTGTGCCGAAGCAGGGTGCAACCCTGCACCCGCACGCAGCTGAAGTCAGCGCAAATGCACATCCTGTCGCCACGGAAGCTGGCACGATCATGTGTGTGTTCAACGATCCAAACACGCCGATACCGGAAGTACACCTGATATCCAACGGCCGCTACCACGTGATGGCGACCCAGGCCGGAGGCGGCTACAGCCGCTGGCGCGATCTGGCGGTTACCCGCTGGCGCGAGGACACCACCTGCGATAACTGGGGCACATTCATTTATCTGCGCGACCGTGACAGCGGATATTATTGGTCCACTGCGCATCAACCGACACTGTGCGAGGCCGATCACTACGAGGCGATATTCGTGCAGGCGCGCGCGGAATATCGGCGTCGTGACCAGGCGATTGAAACACATACCGAGATCAGCGTTTCGCCAGAAGACGACGTCGAGATTCGCCGGCTCACGCTCACTAATCTCTCCTCGCGTATCCGGCATATCGAGGTGACGAGTTACGCCGAAGTGGTGTTGGCGCCGCTGAATGCCGATCTGGCTCATCGCTGTTTCAGCAATCTGTTCGTGCAAACCGAAATCCTGCCCGAACGTCAGGCAATCCTGTGCACACGGCGCCCCCGCACACCGGGCGAGCAGATGCCATGGATGTTTCATCTTCTGGCGGCCCCCGAGGCGGTTGCCGACGAGCCATCTTACGAGACGGATCGCGCCCGCTTTATCGGACGGGGTCGAAGCGCGGCCAACCCGCTGGTGCTGGATAACAGTAAAGTCACGTCGACGCTATCGAACACGGACGGTTCGGTGCTCGATCCCATCGTGGCGATTCGTCGCACCATCAGTTTGCCGAGCGACGAATCGGCGACCGTGCAGATCATTACCGGTGTTGCGGACACGCGCGAGGCGGCGCTGGCCGTGATCGACAAGTATTGTGACCGCCACTTTGTTGAGCGTGCTTTTGAAATGGCATGGTTCCAGAGCCAGGAAATGCTACGTCACCTGAATGCCAGCGAAGCCGATGCACAGGTTTTTGGTCGCTTGGCCAGCTCGGTGATTTTCGCCAATGCGCTGCGTCGTGCCGCGCCCAGTGTCATCACCCGCAACCGGATTGGTCAGTCCGGGTTATGGAGTTTTGCGGTCTCGGGTGATCTGCCGATCGTGCTCGTGCGCATCGGCGACCTGAGCCGCATCAATCTGGTTAAGCAGGTGCTGCAGGCCCATGGCTACTGGCGTTTGAACGGCCTGCTTTCGGATCTGGTGATCGTGAACGAGGATTTCTCGGGCTACCGGGCGGTGCTGCACGACCAGATCATCGGGCTGATCAATGCCGGTCCCGAAGCGCAGGTTATCGACAAACCGGGTGGTGTGTTCGTGCGACGCGCCGAAGAACTATCCGAGGAGGATCGGGTTCTGTTCCAGTCCGCCGCTCGCGTCGTGCTCACCGATAGTGCCGAAACGCTGGTCGAGCAGGTGGAACGCCGCCTGTCAGCAGAGCGTATGCCGGAGCTTCTGCAGCCGGCACTGAAACCGGAAACAGCGATGGCCCAGCCGTTGGCGCAACGCGATCGAATTTTCTGCAATGGTCTCGGTGGGTTTACGCCCGATGGGCGCGAATATGTCGTCACCCTCGAGCCGGGACAGAACACGCCGGCGCCGTGGGTCAATGTCATTGCCAGCCCGCACATCGGCACCGTCGTCAGCGAGAGCGGCAGCGCGTATACCTGGGTGGAGAATGCCCACGAGTTTCGCCTGACGCCGTTTCACAATGATCCGCTTGGCGACAGCAGCGGCGAGGCGCTCTACATCCGCGATGAGGAATCGGGCGTGTTCTGGTCGCCGACGCCGTTGCCGGCCCGCGGCGAGTCCGGCTATGTGTGTCGACACGGTTTCGGCTACAGCGTGTTCGAACACTATGAAACCGGTATTGCCTCGGAACTTTTTACTTATGTGTCCATGGATGCCCCGGTGAAGTTCGCGGTGGTCAAACTGCGCAATCTTTCGGGTCGCTCGCGTCTGTTGTCCTTGACCGGATACTGGGAGCTGGTGCTGGGTGAATGGCGACATGCCAACTTGATGCACATCGTTACCGAAATGGACCCACACAGCGGGGCGCTGTTCGCGCGCAATCCTTACGGCCGCGAATGTGCCGGTCGGGTCGTGTTTGCCCATGTCAGCAATGAAGGTGTCAGCGAGCCGGAGCGAACGCTGACTGGAAACCGAACCGAGTTCATCGGTCGCAACGGCTCACTGGCCAGCCCGGCGGCGATGCGCCGCAAGCTTTTATCAGGCTGGGTGGGGGCGGGTCTGGATCCGTGCGCCGTGATACAGACACAGATCGAACTGGCGGACGGCCAGGAACGCGATATAGTGTTCGTCTTTGGTGCGGCCCGTAACACCGACGAAGCGCAGCATTTCATTCGCCACTACGGCGGCCCGGCCGGTGCGCGGCAGGCGCTGGAATCGGTGTGGGAATACTGGAACCATACGCTGGGCGCGGTACAGGTGGAGACACCGGATCACGCGCTGGATGTGCTGGCCAACGGCTGGCTGCTGTACCAGACGATGTCGTGTCGGCTCTGGGGCCGCAGTGGCTATTACCAGTCCGGCGGCGCCTACGGTTTCCGCGATCAATTGCAGGACACCATGGCGCTGATTCATGCGACCCCGTGGCTCGCACGCGAGCAGCTGATTCGTTGCGCAGAGCGCCAGTTCCTGCAGGGTGACGTGCAGCACTGGTGGCATCCGCCCAACGGCCAGGGTGTGCGCACCCATTTCTCCGATGACTACCTGTGGTTGCCCTATGCGGCCTGCCGTTATGTGCTGGCGACCGGCGACAGAGGAGTACTCGACGAATCGGTCCATTTTCTGGAAGGCCGTGAGCTGAATGCGGAAGAGGAGGCTTATTACGACCAGCCGCAACGTTCGGCTGAAGCGGCGAGCCTGTATGAACATTGTGTGCGCGCGATCAAACACGGCTTGCGTTTCGGCGCCCATCAATTGCCGCTGATGGGTTGCGGTGATTGGAACGACAGCATGAATCTGGTCGGCCGCGATGGCAAGGGCGAGAGCGTGTGGCTGGCGTGGTTCCTGTACGAGAACCTGCAACTCTTCGCAGGCCTGGCACATGAGCGGGGCGACGAAACCTTTGCCGAGGTCTGCAATGCCCAGGCCACGCAGCTGCGTCACAGTATCGAAGTCAATGCCTGGGACGGGGCCTGGTATCGGCGTGCGTACTTCGATGACGGAAGGCCTCTGGGTTCGGCCGACAATGACGAATGCCAGATCGATTCGATCAGCCAGAGCTGGGCCGTCATATCGGGCGGTGGTGATCCAATACGCGCACGGCAGGCGATGGCGGCGGCGGATAAACGCCTGGTGCGACGCGATGCACAGCTGATGCTGTTGCTCGACCCGCCGTTCGATAAATCCGATCTCGAGCCCGGTTATATCAAGGGCTATGTGCCCGGCGTGCGTGAGAACGGCGGCCAATACACCCATGCCGCAATCTGGGCCACAATTGCACTTGCGATGCTGGGTGAGCGGGAGCGGGCGTGGGAATTGTTCAGCATGATCAATCCCATCAATCATGGTAATGAGCGGGAAAAGATCGAACGCTACAGGGTAGAGCCTTACGTCATGTGCGCGGATATATACGGTGAACCGCCGCACACAGGCCGGGGAGGTTGGACGTGGTACACCGGGGCGGCTGGCTGGATGTATCGGCTAACTGTGGAAACGCTATTGGGCCTGCAACTGGAAGTCGACCATCTGCGCATTGCACCCTGCATCCCGGCACATTGGGAGTCGTACAAAATCCACTATCGCTATCGCGAGACGGTTTATCACATTACTGTTAAGCGCGTCGGTGAAGAGCCGGAGCACGTCATCCGCGTAACGTTGGACGGTGACGTGGTGGCTTGGTCCGGTTCAGATGGGGCAGCGGTAGACAGGGGTGTACCGTTGCAAGGCAGGATCCCGCTGGTGGACGACCGCTGCGAGCACTATGTCCAGGTGGATTTGGGCTAAAGATCATCTTGGCCGCAGCCTTGCCTATCAAGTATCTGCAGCTAAAGGGCGGTTTCCTTTGCCTGCCAATGAATTCGATTGCAGTCTGAATCCTACAGCCAACCGGCGATGAAGTGATAACGCTGGCCCGTGGTCAGCTTGGACTTGTTCAGCCCGAACAGTTGCGCCAGATGCTGGGTAAAATGCTGCCTGTGGGCGCCGCTTTTCATGGGACCGCATTGGTGATCACCTCTTCCCGGACTTGCTTACAAGCGAGCGGGCCGCCAGATAGTCGGCGAATTCATCGGCCACTTCCGGATGGCGCAGACCGAACTCGACGGTGGCTTTCAGATAACCGAGTTTGGAACCGCAGTCGTAGCGCACGCCGGCGTACTGATGGGCCAGCACCGTTTCCTCCTTGAGCAGGGACGCGATTGCGTCGGTCAATTGCAGCTCGCCGCCCGCACCGGGATTGAGATTGTGCAGATGATGGAAAATACGCGGGGTCAGAACGTAGCGCCCGACTACCGCCTGTGTGGTTGGCGCCTGTTCCGGTGCCGGTTTTTCGACGATCCCGGTTATGCGTTGAACTGCACCCGACTGGCTCTCCTCGGTACTGACAATGCCGTAGGCCTGTGTCTCTTCGCGCGGCACGTTCATGGTGCCCAGCACCGAGCAGCGATAATGGTTGTACACATCGATCATCTGTTTGAGAATCGGATCACCGCCCGGATTGTCCAGCAGGTCGTCGGCCAGCATAACCGCGAAAGCTTCGTCGCCCACCACCGGTGCAGCGCATAGCACCGCGTGCCCCAGGCCGAGCGCCGCGGACTGGCGGATGTAGATGCAATTGACGTTGTCCGGTACGGTGTTGCGCACAATCTCGAGCAACGCGAACTTGCCGCGGGCTTCGAGTTCGGCTTCTAGTTCATAGGCCTTGTCAAAATGATCCTCGATGGCCCGCTTGGTGCGGCCCGTGATGAAGATCAGGTCGGTCATTCCGGCGGCAACCGCCTCCTCCACCGCGTACTGCATCAGCGGCTTATCGACCACCGGCAGCATTTCCTTCGGGCTCGCCTTGGTCGCGGGCAAGAATCTTGTGCCCATGCCCGCCACCGGAAAGACCACCTTGGTCATATCTTTCATCACAAATCTTCTCCTTGAAACAGTTCGTCCGGCGTACCGGTTGCGGGGGCGATGCGGATACGCGCTCCCTTCCAGTCAGGGCACACAGCCCGGCCTCATCCAGTATCGTGACACTCAATTACTGCGCTTTGTCGGGACTGCTGCCGGTCGCTTCGATCAGCGCCTTTACTTCATGGCGTTGTCAGAGACGGCAGTGTTCCCGTCACCACCAGCGCCGTTATCCGCCAGCGAGCTGTTCCGATGCCATGCCGCCGCGGTCACCCGCATTCAGAAGTTTGGTACGGCGCTGAATCTCAACATCTATTTTCATATGCTGTTTCCGGATGGCGTGTACGTCGGTGGTCCCGGTGAGGCAGCCCGGGTTTCGCTGGGTCAAGGCACCGATTGTGTGTCCTTGTGTTGACTCATCCTTCGACAGGCTCAGGATGAACGGTTGACAGGCTCAGAATGAACGGTTGACAGGCTCAGAATGAACGGTGGTATTGCCCGGCTGAGTCCACTGACACGCTGAGCTAATGGGTTGCATTAATGGTTGATCCATCAATTCACTCCAACCAATCTGTGACTTCAAATGTATTGGCCAAATACTGTAATTCAAAATAATGCAAAAATGCTGGATCAATCATTGCTGCAAAGTAACTGCTTACCCTCATCACTCATAGCCCCCATAAATTGCATTGTAACCGCCAAGAACGCCAAGGGCGCCAAGAAAAAGCCTCGGCTTTCCTTTGTGTGCTTCGCGTTCTTGGCGGTTATCTGCTTTTTGCCGAACATATCTCTGTGCTCTCTGTATGCGGATTGGGGCAAGTAGTTACGCTGCAAATTAACAGCGAGCGCGCTAGAGCTTGCCCAGCAACAACAGAATGAGCACGATTACCAGTATCAGTCCAAGAGCGCCACTGGGAGCGTAACCCCACCCCCGGCTGTGTGGCCAGGCTGGAATCACGCCGACCAGTATCAGGATCAGGATGATTAATAAAATTGTTCCTAATGTCATTTGATATCTCCCGGTAAGTTTCAGCGGCGCGTGTCAGGAAAGAGTCTCGCAGCATATCTACCCCGCTTACCCCAGCATCCTTATTCTGACTGCTTTACTTTACCCGTTGGTTCGTTCGAGGTGCGGTACCTGCCCAGACTGCATGACGACTGGTATTACTATGAATGCAACCGCCATTTCCTACAGGTAAGGTTACTCAGGCAAGGTTCATTGTCTGTACGATAGCGCACATAGGTCATGGTTTTTGTTCCTACAGGTGAGGGCTCGCAGCGGCCCGCCAAGCCCTCTGTCGGTGGCGAGTGTCGTGCTATGTGCGTCACCGTACAGACCGTGTGTGATGATGCGCCTAACCTTCTGTCCCATCTGGAGTTTCTCTGTGATCGGTCCGGACTGTCGCTGCGTAAGATAGATCCATGTCGAAAGACCGGCTCGGGCACCAGGATGGCCAGTTGCGGTGTTACTGAGTTGGCAAGCCCAGGACACTTTCATCACACTGCCCGTATAGACTTTTCGTAACCTGGAAGGAGAATCTGCATGCCTCTGATTAATCTGGTCATCATCTTGATCGTGGTTGGTGTACTGCTCTGGCTCGTCAATACCTACATACCCATGGACCGAAAGATCAAGAACATCCTGAATATCGTTGTCGTCATTGTAGTCGTGGTATGGTTACTGCAGGTTTTCGGTGTGTTGGGATCGCTGGACAGCATACGTATCGGCAGCTGACTGACCTCCACTATGATTCCAGGCTAACAGGTGTTGTCATCTTGTGCGCTATCCTTGATGGCATCACCGGCTTTCCCGATCTGATCTCCGGTCTTCTCTACCGCATTGTCGATACTCTCGCCGGATTGCTCTGCCGGGCCCTGCTTCTCGCAACCGGGGAGTGCTACAAGCCATGCGCTCAAGATCATACATGCGCTCAAGATCATATCGGACGACCGCACGATTCAATAAAGCAGTTCGCTTGTGTCTTTCTTCTTGCCAAAAACGCACTGCCCTTATCCACGCCGCGATTTCTGGTATCGACCGTGGTGGTTTCTGCTGCCTTTACGCAAACATCCTTTCTGATGCAAGCACCTCCACGCGCTGCAGGCAAACGGCTCACAGGTTTGTGTTGACGCGGCGTCTGGCAGTCATCAGCGGCTATCAGACATAGACAACAATCGCCACATAGTGGCTGACGCTGCCCCCCAGCACAAACAGATGCCACACCCCATGCATCCAGGGGTAACGCTGGTCGAGGGCATAAAACACAATTCCCGACGAATAGAGTATTCCGCCGGTTAACAGCCAGACGAAACCTGCGGGTGGCAGTGCTGCGAGCAGTGGCTTGATTGCCAGCACGATCAACCAGCCCATGACAAAATAAATGATCATTGGCAGCACCCGTGCCCCGCGCCGTGGCAGCGCATCGAGTACCAACCCCAGTACCGTCATGCCCCAGATCGCACCGAACATCCACCAACCCACGATACCCTCGAGCGAGATCAGCGTAAACGGGGTATAGCTGCCGGCGATCAGCAGATAAATGGCCTGATGATCGAGTATACGAAACACCCGTTTCGCGCGTCCTGGCGCCAGTCCATGATAAACCGTGGAGATTACATAAAGCAGAAATAGCGTGGCACCATAAATACTGAACGACACGATGTGGTATACATCCCCACCCCGTGACGCCACCACCACCAGCGCCACGGTGCCCGCCAGCGCCAGCGCGGCGCCGACCAGATGGGAAATGCTGTTGAAACGTTCGCTCTTGTTCATGACGGGGTTATACGGACTAAACAAAACACACCGGCACTTCAAAAAATCCTATCGATCATAAAGCATGACAGGCTTATCCAAGCAAGAGGGAATATGGGTGCAGCCTGGTCTCACTGGCCTGCAAATCCGCCCTGATTGACGGGAAGCCATGGGCGATCCTTTGTCAAGGCTGAATCAGATCGTGGATGACGATGCAGCCTGGTGGTGCACAGGTATATTTTCTCGCGATCTACGAAAGCCAACTGCCACCCGTGTCGGGTTAAGTCCCGCTGTCCCACATCACGTTGCATTTATCCTCTGCTGCCGCCTTGAGCAACTCAATCAAGGGCAATGCACGGTGGGCGAGACTGACGACAGGCTCGTCGTCATCGTCCTCTGCAGGTACCTCCGTGCTCTGTGATGACTGCTTCTCGGCTTCGATTGCCGCCTCCAGGCGTGCCAGTGCCGCCGGGACATCGTCCGCAAGAAGTGCGCTGGGTACCGTACCGCTGTGCCCCATTATTTTAAGTAGTCGGATGGCCACGTCGCCAAACAGGGTGATGTCCGCATAGGCGGGACAGGAAAAGGTGACTAGCATAATCATTCCCTCTATTGTTCTGTGCTGAGTCAGAGTAAGCGATCAGATCATTGAATCCGCTGTCAATCCCGCAGGGTTTCACCAGGCAACTCACGCTTACCTGTCTATCATGGCATATCCATTGCGCGAGAGGGAAGGAGGGGCCGTGCGGTAACAAACGCCACCGGCCTAAACCGGTGGAGTGTTTATGTCACCTTGTGTATCCGATGACCCATGGATGCTCTTTAGGCATCAGTTTCAGTTTATTGCTGCGCTATAGTAAGGGTTTTGATTTCTACCACAACACGGCGGTTTGGTTTGAGGCAGTCAACCAGGTTGGTGTTTTTACTGTTATTTTTACCAGTTATGTCGGCGCAGGAAACGACAGGATCGGATTTACCACTGCCGGCGGTTTCAATACGCGAACTTACAATACCTTGCCCAACCAGATAATCTTTCACAGCATCCGCGCGGCGCTGTGACAGTTTTTGATTGTAGGCTTCCGAGCCGATCCGGTCGGCGTGTCCGGTGACCCGCACCATCTCAATTTGTGGATATTCATTCATCTTGGCGACAACCTGACTGTCCAGTTGCTGTTTACCTTTGGCGCTGATAACCGACTTGTCAAATTCAAACAGTGTATCGGATTCCAGGGTAACTGCGATGGTGGCTGGCTTCATTGGTGGTGGTGCCATTGGGGCCACAGGTGTTTCGACAGCGGCTACTTTTACCAGGCTCGGGTCGCATTCTATGATGGCCATGTCGGATGTCCAGAATCCAGTTCTCCAGCAGTTATTGGCGCCGTTCATGACGATAGTTTTATTGGAAGTACCGAGCACATAACCCTCCTTGGTGTTTTGATCAGCGAAGGCGGCGTTGACCAAGGCTAAAGATGCCATAGCAAACAGTGTTTGAGCGTAGAGTGAAGTTTTCATGTGGATTATCCATTGTCTAGACTTGAGTATAAAACCGATATGTATTGGCCCGATGCTCGGCTTACCGCCGATACCGTCTCCGGTTATCCCTTTGGTGCTCTAAGGAGGTGTGCCTGATTGCTTCAATCGCCCAATGCATGGCGCCGAAATCGTAATGGCGATGCTACGGCTTCTGGGCAGGATTCGTGGTTGTGTAGCCTTGTTTCTCACGTTTGTCGCTGACTTCCTGAAATCACCAACTGAACGTTACCCACAAAATAATTTAATGTCTGTACGGTGGCGTACATAAGGTTAAGGTACCCGGTACCGATGCGATAATTTCCAGGACCCACAAGGCTGACAAATGAGTAGCTTGTGTATCGTCTGTTTTGATTCTTAGAGTGAGAAGATGGGCGTTAACTCAGATGGGTGTTGCTGACATGGATTACGATCCAGACAGCCGTTGGTATCTCTATGTGTCGGCAGATCGTACAGCTGTTGCCCGAGCCATTCAGTGGGTTTTAGGTCAGACTGACTGCTGACCCCCTCACCTCTCCAGCCCAGCATCAAGATAGTGCTGCTGTAAACGCCATTGTCTTTACCAGTTTCCAGTTATTCATGGGTGCGCCTGTTCTTACTACGGAGCTGTTAGATGGATGCAGTCTCGGCTAATCCCATCCTGTCATGCGGTTTCCAACTTGAACGACGCCGGGTAGAAATCACACGTCAATATCCCCGATCACTACCGAACCCGTGGGGGCAGGCAATGGTCGGGGTGTTGTTGGGGTTACTTGAGTCGCATGGCGTTCTTGACGGAGGTTACGCCCTTGACACCCTGTGCAATCTCTACCGCCTTGTTGATATCGCTCTGGGAGTTGACGAAGCCACTCAGCTGTACCACACCCTTGAACGTCTCAACGTTAATCTCGGCAGATTTAAGCGTGGGTTCATTAAAAATGGCCGCCTTCACCTTGGTAGTAATAACGCTGTCATCAAAATACTCTCCGGTGCCCTCCTGTTTTGCGGTGGACGAACAACCGATGACCGATGCTAATGTAATAGCCAATAACAACACGGTAAGATAGTTGCGAAATTGTTTCATGATTGAACTCTCCAGATATCCATGATTCGGCTCTTAATGACACCGGTATTGAATCGTCTCGATACGATAAAACCGGTTTATCAGTCTGCTGAAAAAAACAGGGCAGCACCGAGCCGGTCAAGGCTGTTTGTGTTTCTCTGTGAACGGTTAACGACCCCGCAGGCTTTCACACGCGGCCTTTTAATCACAGAGGAAGCATAATCACCAGCGTGACCATCGTCTGTACGCTATCGTACATTGCGATAGAATGAGAAGCATCAGCTACCCTATGTCCACACGGGTAGATGAGCAGTACAGGCGACGGTAGAAAGGTTTTTTGGGCGGTCCTGGTCCGTAAGGGCTTCAATGCACGAATCTCAAACGTCAGTCGTCTGGCAGCTATGCAGCGTGCCGAGCATAATATCGACGAATTGTTCCAAGTTCTTAATGAATCGTTTCACCGATTGCGCCAGACCGGTATTGATGCGGAGCTGTTCGATGTGATCTCTGGCTTTGAGGCACTGAGCGCTGACGAGGAATAGGAAGGTACACTTCCAACGTGGACCTCGCTTTGGCTCAGCCTGCATCCTGAAGATGCTGATGGTTGCGCCTGCCGATATCTCCAATCAACACCCTCAGCCAACCTGATCGGTGGCCAATAGTCGCGCTATGTGTGTCACCGAACATACTACACTTGAACAGACGGTTAGACTTTTCTAACGCCCGGCGTTCTCACGAAATGAGTCCAGGCTTTCTCTAGTAAGGAAACATTACATGAACAATTCAATACTCGCAGCAGTGATTATCACCTTCACCTTATCAGCACCTGCCGTGTCCGCGCAGGAAGGGCCCGCACCGGCCGGTCCGATGGGAGGGGGGATGGGTTATCCAGGCATGATGGGCGGCCCACAAGGTTGCCCGCAGGGTTGTCCGCGGGGTTATCCGGGCATGATGGGTGGCCTGCAAGGTTATCCGCAGGGTGGTCCGGGCATGATGGGTGGCCGGCAAGGCTATCCCCAAGGTGGTCCCGGGATGATGGGCGGCCCGCAAGGTTACCCCCAGGGTGGTCAGGGCATGATGGGTGGCCGGCAAGGCTATCCCCAGGGTGGTCCAGGGATGATGGGCGGCCGGCAAGGCTATCCCCAGGGTGGTCCAGGGATGATGGGCGACCGGCAAGGTTATCCCCAGGGTGGTCCGGGCATGATGGGCGGTCCGCAAGGTTATCCCCAGGGTGGTCAAATGCCTGAATGATCCGAAAAAGGTACCCCGGCATGATGTGATGAGTTTCGCTAACAATCGGGTTCGCGAAACTTATTACAGCCTATCGCCGGTATCCATATTGTTAACCGTGATGTTTCCTTGGATCAGGGAGTTTGCAGGAATGAGAAAATATTTTTTTACTGCTTTATTACCAGAGGGGTAATGAGCCGAGCCTGCGCGGAGAGGACATACGTCTCTGGCAGAACAACAATAACCTGGTGGAAAATAACCATATTTGTCCGATTCTGTATATGGTATTTACCAACTCGTCGGATAACCGTTTTATCGGCAATGCCATGGAGAACAGCCGCATTCTGACCAGCGCACGGAATTGATTATTCTTAAAGACAGCGTCGCACAATAACCCTACTCTGTGCCAGAATTATACGTGGCGCAGCGACCGGCTGATCAATGCGGTGCCTGTTGTGCGGATTCAACTCATTGAAATAATTACTGAATACCTGTCATGAAGCGGTTAGGGCTGATGGTCTGTTTGCTGGCGGGGTGCCTGGTATCCACCCTGGGATACGCACTGCCGCCACTGCAATTGTTTGTCGATATCACACCGCCGGGAGGCGTGCTGACCCTGCCGGCAGGCAGCTATGCCGGCCCGGTGGTGATCCGGCGACCGATCACCATCGATGGCCGGGGCGAGGTGACGGTGGATGGCGAGGGCAGTGGTACGGTGATCACGATCCAGGCGGATGATGTGACGATTCGCGGTCTGCACCTGACCGGCTCGGGCGACTCCCATGACCAGGCGGATGCCGCGCTGTTGCTGACGGCGAATGATGCCCTGGTGGAGAATAACCGGATTGACGATGTGCTGTTCGGGATCCATATCCGTCAGTCCAACGGCAATGTGGTGCGCAACAACCGGATCGAATCCCGCGACGAAAGGTCGAGTCTGCGGGGAGAGGGTATACGCCTCTGGTACAGCACTGACAATCTGCTGCAGGAGAATTACATCAGCAACGTCCGGGATGTGGTGTTCACCAACTCTTCGGATAACCGTTTTATCGGCAATACCATCGAGAACAGTCGCATCGGCATGGAGCTGATCTTCTCCCCCGACAACCTGATAGAGGGCAATACGCTGATCAGAAACACCACCGGTATTGTGCTGATCTATTCCAACGATGTGATTATTCGCAATAATCGGCTGCTGAACATGCCGGATGCCACCAGTTCGGCGCTGGCGGTAAAGGAGAGTTCACAGGTGCAGATAACGGGGAATGACGTTGTTCGTTGTGCCGTTGGCCTGACGGCCAATTCACCCACCCATCCGGAAAATATTCTCTATCTCAACAACAATCACTTTGCCTACAACGATGTGGCGATGTATTTCTACGGCGAGAAGGGGGGGCATGTCGTCCACGCCAACCGCTTTACCGGCAATATCATCCCGGTCGCGGTGAGTGCCGCCTCCAGTGCGCTGGACAATGACTGGCTCGGCAACGCCTGGGACACCTACGAGGGGTTTGACCGGAATCGGGATGGCATCGGTGATACGCCACACCGGCTGCTGCTCTACTCCGACCGGCTCTGGATGGACCGGCCCATGGCGCGTTTCTTCCGCGGTTCTCCGGTACTGGAGATGGTGGATTTCATCGAGCGCCTGGCGCCCTTTTCCAATCCGGAGCTGATCCTCTCCGACCCCGCACCGCGCATGCACTGAGTCATCGGTCGGGGGTTTATCTCCGCGCGTGGCCGTGTCAGCATGAGCTCCCGTCTCTTGTTACAGGTGAGCGCGCCGTGTCCATATTCCGCTTTCAGCAGTTCTCTGTTCAACAGAATGAGGCGGCCATGAAGGTGTGTACTGATGCCACCCTGTTTGGCGCCATGGCGCCGCTCCAGCGCGGTGAGCGGGTACTGGATATCGGCACCGGCAGCGGGCTGCTGTCGCTTATGCTGATGCAACGGGGGGCGGGCCAGGTGACCGCTGTGGAGCTGACCGAACAGGCGTGCCGCGATGCCCGGGTGAATTTTTCCGGCACGCCCTGGCAGGACAGGCTGGAGCTGGTGCATCAGTCGATACAGGCGTTTGCCCTCGATTGCCGACAGGACTATGACCTGATCATCAGTAATCCGCCCTTTTTTGAGCGACACAGTAAAAACCGTGCCCGGTTGCGCAACCTGGCCCGGCATGCCGACCTGCTGCCCCATGATGATCTGGTGCGCATCGCCGCCAGCTTGCTGGGTGAGTCGGGCAGGTTTTATCTGCTGGTTCCACTGCAGGGGGTGGGCCGGATTACCGGGTTGGCCGCGGCCGCCGGTCTGTGGCTGACCGGTCGGGTCGATTATGCCGGCTATACCGACAGCCGCGCCAAGGTGACCGCCCTTACTTTCGGTCAGCGGCCCGAAATGTTCGTCTGCCGCCGGCTTGTCATCTATAATGCGCCGCGTGTTTATAGTGCGGAGAGCCGTCGCTATCTCTCCCCCTTTCTACTGCGATTTGCCGACCCCGGGAGTCTGTCGGGCTTTTCCGCATCAAGTCTGACAGACTCCTGAACCCTGTTGGAGTAAGCGTTTATGACCGATCTGGATGAATCACTGCGCGACGATGTGCGCATGCTCGGTGAGAGTCTGGGGCAGACTATCGAAAATCATCTGGGATCCGGTTTTCTGGAGAAGATCGAGCGCATACGTCACCTGGCCAAGGCGGGGCGACTGGATGCCGAGGCGAATCACGAGGCGTTGCTGGACGAGCTCTCGGGCCTGAGTGAGGCGGAGATGCTGCCGGTGGCGCGTGCCTTTACCCAGTTTCTCAACCTGGCCAATATCGCCGAGGAGTTTCATCGCGTACGCCTGTATCAGGATGTGTGTGAACTGGATGCGGAGGACTCTTTTGCGCAGCAGTTGAAACAGTTGCAGGTGGAAGGACTCTCCGATGATCAGATTGTGCGGGCGATTGGCCGCATGGAGGTGGATCTGGTACTGACCGCCCATCCCACCGAGGTGAACCGTCGCACCCTGATCAAAAAGTATAACGCCATTACCGACTGCCTGCGCTGGTTGGAGCTTGGTGAGGTGCGTCAGCGTCGCCTGAATGAGCTGGTCAGCCAGATCTGGCACACCAATGAGATCCGCCAGCAACGTCCCACGCCGATCGATGAGGCGAAGTGGGGTTTTGCCGTGATCGAGGGCTCGCTCTGGCAGGCGGTGCCGAACTACCTGCGGAGACTCGACGCATCCATGCAGGCGGTGCTGGGGCGGCCCCTGCCTCTGGACTGTTCGCCGGTTCACTTCGCCTCCTGGATGGGCGGGGACCGGGACGGCAATCCCCATGTGACGGCTGCGGTAACCCGGGAGGTTTTGCTGCTCTCCCGCTGGATGGCCGCCGACCTGTACGACCAGGATCTGAATCAGTTGCGCTCGGAACTCTCCATGTATCAGTGCAATGATGAGCTGCGCGCCCGGGTCGGCGATGCGGCGGAACCCTATCGGCACCTGCTGGCGACGTTGCGGCGGCGCCTCGATGAGACCAAACACATGATCCAGCAGGGACTCTCCGGTGAAGGAGTTGACATGTCACTGCTGTTGGGTGTGGACGATCTGCTGGAGCCCCTGCTGCTCTGTCACCGTTCACTCATCGAGTGCGGCATGCAGATCATCGCCGGCGGCCTGCTGGAGGATATCATCCGGCGTATCGCCTGTTTTGGTGTCACCCTGGTGAAACTGGATATCCGCCAGAATGCCGATCGCCACGCGGCCCTGCTCGATGCCCTGACCCGGTTTTATGATCTCGGCTCCTACCTGGCGTGGGATGAAGCGGAGAAGCAGCAGTTTCTGCTGCGGGAGCTGCGTGGCAAGCGGCCGCTGATATCGGCAGGCTGGCAGCCCGATACGGAGATCAGCGAGGTACTGGAGACCTGCCGCGTGATCGCCCAGGCCGATCCCGCCTCCCTGGGCTCCTATGTCATCTCCATGGCCAGCCAGCCGTCCGATGTGCTGGCGGTGATCCTGCTGCTGCGGGAGATGGGTGTTGGTCATGACATGCGGGTAGTGCCGCTGTTCGAGACCCTGGCGGACCTGCAGGACGCCCACCACTGTATCGGGCAGCTGCTTGCCATCGATTGGTACCGGGACTACACCCACGGTCACCAGGAGGTGATGATCGGTTACTCCGACTCCTCCAAGGACGCCGGCCAGCTGGCGGCGGTCTGGGGACAGTACCAGGCCCAGGAGGCACTCACCGAGACCTGTCGTGCGAAAGGCATCCATCTAACCCTGTTTCATGGCCGGGGCGGCACGGTGGGGCGCGGTGGCGGTCCCACCCACCAGGCCATTCTGGCCCAGCCGCCGGGGTCGGTGGACCACACCCTGCGGGTGACCGAGCAGGGTGAGGTGATCCGCTTCAAGTTTGGTATCCCGGAGATTGCCGAGCGTAATCTGGAGCGCTATACCGGGGCTGTGCTGGCCGCCACACTCTGTCCCTTGCCGGCACCCCGCGCGGAGTGGCGCCAGCTGATGGCCTCCCTGGCCCGGAGCGCCTTTACCGAGTACCGGGCAGTGGTGCGGGATGATCCGCGCTTCGTGCCGTTTTTCCGCGCCTCCACGCCCGAGCATGAACTGGGCAAACTGCCGCTGGGATCGCGGCCGGCAAAGCGCCGTGCCGATGGAGGGGTGGAGAGTCTGCGCGCCATCCCCTGGGTGTTCGCCTGGACCCAGATCCGTCTCATGCTGCCGGCCTGGCTGGGGTCCGATAGCGCCTTGGGAGAGGCGATCGAGAACGGCCGGCTGGTACAACTGCATGAGATGTACGCTGAGTGGCCATTCTTCACCAGTTATGTGGATATGCTGGAGATGGTGCTGGCCAAGAGTGATCCGGTTATTGCCGAGTATTACGCCTCCAGGCTGGTGCCGGAGGAGTTGCAGGCCATGGGGCAACTGCTGCGGGAGCGCCTGACTGACACTTTCAAAATGGTACTGAAGATCAAGCAGGCCGGCAAATTGCTGGCGGATTTCCCGCTGATCCGGCGCTCCATCAATGTGCGCAATCCCTATATCGATCCGCTCCACTATCTGCAGGCCGAGCTGCTCTACCGGGACCGCAACGCACCCAATGAACGTCTGGAGCAGGCGCTCATGGTGACCATGGCAGGGATTTCAGCCGGTATGCAAAATACCGGCTGAAGCCGGTCATCCAGACAAATGGATGGGCAGGGCAGGCACCCTTTTTTGTGCCCACGCAGCGGCTCTTCCTTTGGCAAGCCCCCTTCGACAAGCTCAGGGTGAACGGGTGATTTTCGTCCGTGGTGAGTTTACCGCCGTTCGTGGTGAGCTTGTCGCCGTTCGTGGTGAGTTTGCCGCCGTTTGTGGTGGCCTGTCGCCGTTCGTGGTGAGCTTGTCGAACCATGAACGATCAGCAGGTGCTGGGAACATCCTTCGGCAGGCTCCCTTCGACAAGCTCCCTTCGACAAGCTCCCTTCGACAAGCTCAGGGTGAACGGTAATTTTTAGATCAGGAGAAAAATCGGACAAGGGTGGGTTGCGCTTGCCCATAGAACTGATCAGCCCGATTTCTTGACGAACCGGGTCAGGATGACAATCTGCTGGCCATTGACCCGACCTTCGATCTGCCCGGGGTTATCGGCCACCAGTGAGATGCCGCGCACGGCGGTGCCGCGCTTGGCGGTAAAATTGGCGCCCTTGACGTTCAGATCCTTGGTCAGGATGACGCTGTCACCCGCCTCCAGCAGCGCGCCGTTGCAGTCCAGATGTTTGGCTGACTCTGTGCTGTTGTCGGATACATCGTCGGCTTCGGCCCAGGCCTGGGTCTGTTCGTCCAGATAGAGAATATCCAGCAGGTCCTGCGGCCAGCCCTCCGCGCTGAGACGTTTGAGCATGCGCCAGGCCACCACCTGTACTGCCGGAATCTGACTCCACATGCTGTCATTGAGGCAGCGCCAGTGGTTGGGGTCGGTCTTGCCCGGCTCCGCTATCTGCTCACGACAGGTGTCACAGAGCAGCACGGATTGATCAGCGCTACCATCGGAAGCGGGTGGGATATCATAGGGCAGAAGGTGCTCCGTTGCGCTGCAGAGTTCGCATTTTGATTGGCTGCGTGCATGCAGCGTCTGTTCGGTACTCATGATTGGGGTGCTCAAAAGAAAGGTCCGGTGTGATGCCAGGCGGCGGTTTACATCGTTGTTACTGGCTGATGATCGGGCACACCATACCTGTCATCCCGTGTTTCGACAAGACGGGTTCCGCGTGGGCACAAAAAACTTGCCCACCCTTCTGCGAATGTTTTTTCAGATCTGTTCAGTAGTTAATAGCACGCGGCAACGTTTTCGCCTGTGCAACCCATTTCTCGACATCAGCCGGTGAAGGTACGCGGCGCACAATATTGCCCCGCGCCTCGGCAACCTCTTTCATCTTGGCATGCAGATTGGCCGGGTTTCTCTGTGCCAACTCGGGAATGGTGTCGACACCGGCCAGTTCCAGCAGGTCGGCATACTCCTCTCCAATGCCCTTGACCCGGGCCAGATCAGCCCGATTGATCCAGCCAAGGATCAGCTTTTCGCTGATGCCGGTTTTTTCAGCCAGTGCTTTTCTCCCCTGGGTGGTGCCGCCCGCTTCCAGCAGTTTTTCCTGTGTGCCGATGCCGGCTTCCTGAAGTTTTCCGCTGTACTTCTCGCCGATGCCTTCGATCTGTGTCAGTTTTGTCATTGCTCTATCTCCGTATGTGGGTGGTGCGTGCGGGTTACGCTTGTGCAGGAAGCTCTGATGTACAGTGCGCACAGCGGGTGGCTTTCAGCGGTACGCTGGAAAGGCAGAAGGGACACTCTTTTGTTGTCGGTGCTTCGACTGCGGCTTCCTCTTCGCGTTTCAGGCGGTTGATCATTTTGATCACCATGAAAATGGCGAAGGCGACAATCAGGAAGCTGACAATGGTGTTGATAAACAGGCCATAGTTGAGGGTTACCGCACCGGCTTCCGTGGCGGCGGCAATGGACAGATAGGGCCCCGGATTGGTGCCATCCTTCAGCACCAGAAAGAGATTTGAAAAATCCACATTGCCAAGCAGGATGCCGATAGGCGGCATGATGATATCGGCAACCAGCGATTTGACAATAGAACCGAAGGCCGCGCCGATGACAATACCCACCGCCATGTCGATGACATTGCCTTTGATGGCAAATTCCTTGAATTCCTTGAACATGTTATGTCTCCCGATGAAAACGACGCCATTTTTGTTGGTGCAACTTCCGTCATCTGGAAAACTATATCCCCGTTGCACCTGTTTCGGAATGGAGAGAGCTGCCTGCATTCCTGGATATTGCAATAGTTTACAATTGGACTGAATACAAAGTGATCTGCCGGGATCACCTGAGCAGACAAAATTAAGTAGAGCACGCTTTTTGTGCCCAGACGGATGCTCTTCTTTCGACAAGCCCTCATCGACAGGCTTCCTTCGACAAGCTCCCTTCGACAGGCTCAGGGTGAACGGATGATCGCTGTTCGTGCTGAGCTTATCGCCGTTCGTGGTGAGCTTGTCGAGCCATGAACGATCAGCAGGCGCTGGGAGCATCCTTCGACAGGCTCCCTTCGACAGGCTCAGGGTGAACGGATGATCGCTGTTGGTGCTGAGCTTGTCGCCGTTCGTGGTGAGCTTGTCGAACCATGAACGATCAGCAGGCGCTGGGAGCATCCTTCGACAGGCTCCCTTCGACAAGCTCAGGGTGAACGGAAATTTTTAGATCGGGAGAAAAATCAGGCAAGTGCCCATGCGGAGCCTGTTTTTTTGATCAATAATTCATCGTCCTGCTGGGTTATAATTTTCCCATACAAGATCGGCTGTAATGCCGATATTCATCAGGAGAAAAATCAGATGCAGCATAAAGTGGCCGTGGTAACCGGCGGGGCAAGTGGTATTGGACGGGCGGTTGCCGAGAAATTTACTGAGCTGGGCTGCAAGGTGGTCATTGCCGATTTTAACCTGGAAGCCGGCCGCGTGACGGCGGAACAGATCGGTGCCAGTTTCATTCAGGCGGACCTTGTTGATGCCGAGCAGTGCCGTTCCCTCATTGCCCAGGCCGCCGGACTGCACGGCAGTGTGGATATTCTGGTCAACAATGCCGGTTTCCAGCATATCTCCCCGATCGAGGATTTTCCGATTGAGCAGTGGAACAGGCTGATCAGTGTCATGCTGACCGCCCCCTTTCTGCTGATGCGCTACGCCTGGCCGATGATGAAGAGGGGTGGCTGGGGGAGGGTGATCAACATTGCTTCGGTGCACGCCATGGTGGCCTCACCGTTCAAGGCCGGCTATATCTCCGCCAAGCACGGCGTTATCGGTCTGACCAAGACCGCGGCTCTGGAGGGGGGTGAGTTCGGTATCACGGTTAACGCCATCTGCCCAGCCTATGTGCGAACTCCCCTGGTGGAGAATCAGATTGCCGATCAGGCCCGTACCCGGGGGATTCCCGAGGATCAGGTGGTTAGCGATGTGATGCTGAAAAACGCCGCTATCAAAAAGCTGATTGAGCCGGAAGAGGTGGCCAATCTTGTGGCTTTCCTGGCCAGTGACCAGGCCGCTTCCATTACCGGTTCCTCGCTGACCATCGATTCTGGCTGGACGGCCCAGTAGACCGCCTTGAGGGTCTGCAGTCTGACCGCGATTGACTATCTTTACAGGTGGAGCAGTAACAAAAGATAACAGGGGGAATTATGTGGAACCTGACCCGGGTATGGCTTGCCGGAATCGCCGGTATGAGCGGACTGCTGATACTTGCCCCGGCCGTTTATTCCGCCACCTATCAGTGCGAACAGAATGGGGTGATTGTCTATTCCGACACCCGCTGCGGACCCAATGCACAGCAACGGGGTGAGGTTCAGAACCTCTACCCGGGCGGCCTGCGTGCCGGAGAGCAGCAGATGCTCAATGAGTCGACAGAGCATAAATCGGCACCGGTAGCCAGTGACGGCACCGGGGGCTATGGTGATCGGCTCAGGGAAAGGAATGAGCAGCGGCGGATCGAGGGGGAGAAACGGCGTATCCCTTCCGCGGCGACCAGTCCCTGGCGTTGAATCGGATATTTTGCGTAGATACGGTTGATCCCGTCCGGGCATTACAGGCTGAGACCATGAGAGAAGAGAGCGAGACCGAGGTGCTGGATCCCTGGCCTCTTGAACAGTTGGTGGAAGGGCGGCACTACTACTGGGAAGATGGCCTGATGGTGTTTACCGAGTGCTATCATCGCAGTCGTGGCAACTGCTGTGGATCGGCCTGCCGGCACTGCCCCTTCGATCATGTGAATGTGAAACCGGCCCGATGAGGCTTATTTCACTGGTTCCATCCCTGTCTGAGACTCTGCTCGATTGTAATGCCAGTCTGGTGGGGCGTTCTCGCTTCTGTATTCATCCCGCACTACACATGAAATCGATTCCGGCAGTGGCCGGCACCAAGCAGGCGGAGTGGGCGGCCATGGCCCGGTTGAAACCGGACCTGGTGATTCTCGACAAGGAGGAGAATACCCGGGAGATGGCCGAGAGTTGTCCCTATCCCTATCTGGCCCTGCACATCACCCGGATTGAGGATGTTGGGCCGGAACTATCACGCCTGGCGACGCGGATCGATAATGCGGCACTGCGGGCGGTGGCGCGGCGCTGGGAACGGGTGGCACAGCGCGCGACTCCAGATTACACCCTCGAATCGCTGCCGGGCATGCTCGAATGGTGGCGCATGCCGACCACCCAGACACGACTGGAGTACCTGATCTGGCGTAACCCCTGGATGGCCATCGGGGAGGGCACCTTCATCCACTCCATGCTGGAGCGCATGGGTATGCGGGGGCGTCTGCCATCCCACGGGGAGAAGTATCCCGAGATCGAATTGCGTGCAATCGACCCGCGGCAGACAGTGCTGCTCTTCTCCACCGAACCCTTCCCCTTTCAGCGTTACCGGGATCAGCTGCTGAAACTGGGTTATGCGTGCGGCCTGATCGATGGCGAGTGCTACTCATGGTACGGTATCCGCAGCCTGGTTTTCCTGGAAAAGTATCTCCCTGCCGACAGTATTCCAACATGACAGAGACCAAACCACCCTTCATGAACTATCGCGCACTCCTGCTGGGGGCCTTGCTGCTGGCCGCTCTCTCCCTGGGGATGATTGCCCTGGCACTGCTGCTGGATGTGCAAAAGGCGACGGCGCCGCAACTGCTCACCCTCTCCGCACTCTGGATCGCGCCGGCTCTCTTCAGCGCCCTGAAGGCGACAGATGGCCGGCTGCTGCACGGCATGGTGATGGGGCTCATCGGCGCACTGCTGCTCTCCCTGCTGATCTCCCTGATGCGCTCACTGAATCCCCAGATTTTGATTCTGCAGCAACTGGGCGGTGACAAATCGCTGATGGTGATGATTCTCGGTGGTCTGTGGGGGAGTATCGGCGGCCTGTTTGCCGAGATCGTGCATCTGCGCCGCACCCGGAAAGCCCGTCAACAGCGTCGCTAATGTACACTTGAGATGGCCTGAAAGTTTCACTATTATCACAAAGATCCAAATCTCATGCGAAGCCGTAGGCTCCTTTGCTTGTAGATTATCTCCCTGCAAGCGGAGGCCATGGACAGGATAACGCACTGCTTTTCAGGGTTACGGGCGACCCGGCAAACAGGATATCCAGAGATGGCCAACAAAATCAGAACCCTTCTGCACAGGCTCTTCACCTTTCTGGTGGGGGATGTACCTGCCGAGAGTGCCCGTTGCGAATTCATCTGTGACAAGTTGGAGTGTCCCCCCGAGAGCTTTGCCAGCTGCGTCAAACGAAAGCAGTACCGGGACTGGAACCGGGAGAGCTGAACCGCTCGATCAGGGGATCCTCCCCGGCACGCTTTTACATACTCTGGTTATGGCTTGACCTCAGGGCTCTTTATATTCCTGATGTAACTGCTTACCCTCATCACTCATAGCTCCCATAAATTGCATTGTAACCGCCAAGACCGCGAAGCACGCCAAGAAAAAGCCTCGGTTTTCCTTCGTGTGCTTCGCGTTCTTGGCGGTTATCTGCTTTTGCCGAGCATATCTCTGTGCTCCCTGTATGCGGACTGGGGCAAGTAGTTACTTCCTGATTACCTATTTTATTCCATCCCTAGATCCGTAAACGGTGCATCCTGTACCACTCCTCGTGTTCATTGCGGCTTTATAAACGGTGTTCGATCCTGGCTGAGCTTTGTGGATAACCCGATTTCCATTTAATGGGGACCCCGTCTGCCGGGTTTTTTCCCCGGGTAACTCAGGCTATAGTGACGTGAACGTTAACCGGGAAAATTCATGAATGCTGCAGCCTTTCCACCACTGCGCCTGGCCTGGATGATCTGGGGACTTGGGGCGGCGCTTTACCTCATCGGTTTCTATCAGCGGGTGGCGCCCGGGGTGATGACCACCGAGTTGATGACCGATTTCCAGCTCAACGCGACAGCACTGGGCAACCTCTCCGCTTTCTATTTCTACAGCTATGTGGCGATGCAGGTGCCGACCGGACTGCTAGCCGATAACTGGGGACCGCGGCGCCTGCTGGCAAGCGGAGCAGCCATTGCCGGGCTGGGCACGCTGCTGTTTGCCATGGCCCCGGATGCGCTCTGGGCCAACCTGGGGCGTCTGCTGATCGGCGGCTCGGTGGCGGTGGCCTTTGTCGGCATGCTGAAGCTGGCCGGGCACTGGCTGCCCCCGAAACAGTATTCGCTGGCCTCTGGCATGGCGCTGTTCTGTGGCGTGGTGGGTGCGGTCTTTGCCGGTGTACCGTTGCGTCTGCTGGTGGATGCCTTTGGCTGGCGTCCGGTGATGCTGGCCTCCGCGGCCGTGGCCTTTGTCGTGGCACTGGCTATCTGGCTGCTGGTGCGGGACGACCCTACGGAGAAGGGGTATGCCAGTCACGCCATCAGCCATGACACTGCCGTCTCCCCCCAACCCGGAATCATGGCAGGCATCCGGGTCGTGCTGGGATATCGCAACGCCTGGCTGCTCTATTTTATTCCCGGTGCCGGTGTCGGGAGCGTGCTGACCTTTGCCGGTCTCTGGGGCGTCCCCTTTCTCACCACCCACTATGGCCTGGAGAAAACCTCGGCCGCGGCCATCTGTTCGGCGTTGCTGGTCTCCTGGGCAGTTGGCGGCCCGGTGTTCGGCTGGCTGTCGGATCATCTGGGACATCGCAAGCCGCTGTATCTGCTCGGCTGCGTCATTCAGTTGGCGGCCTGGTCCGTGGTGATCCTGGTGCCGGGACTGTCGGTCTGGCTGCTGACGCTGTTGCTGATAGTGGCCGGTTTCTTTACCGGCAACATGATCATCGGGTTTGCCTTTGCCCGGGAATCGGCGCCGGCGCGGCTGTCGGGTACCGCTTCGGGGCTGGTCAATATGGGCGTGATGATCGGTCCCATGCTGCTGCAACCAGCCGTCGGCTGGCTGCTGGATGCGCACTGGTCAGGCATGCTGGAGAATGGTGCACGTATTTACGGGCTCGAAGCCTATCGTAACGGCTTTGGTCTGATGCTGGGGTGGCTTGCCCTGGCGCTGGTATTGATTCTGTTTACCCGGGAGACGCACTGTAAACAGATCGCCTGATGTCATGGAAAGCAAGGGGGTTGCGATGCCGGATCTGCTCAGCGGTTTTCATCATGCCAGTCTGATCGTGGCGGATACAGAAGCCTCCCTGGATTTTTATCAGGGTGTGCTGGGTTTGCGCCTGGACCCGTCGCGTCCGGATCTGGGTTATCCAGGGGCCTGGCTGAATGTGGGGGGAGAGCAGATCCATCTGCTGGAGTTGGCCAATCCCGATCCATTGCGGGGCCAACTGGTCCATGGTGGGCGCGATCGTCACCTGGCGTTTCGAGTTGCAGACCTGGACGTTCTGATCAGGGCGCTAGAACGGGCGGAGATCGACTACAGCCTGAGTCGTTCAGGGCGGCGAGCGCTGTTCTGTCGTGATCCGGATCAGAACGCCCTGGAGTTTATCGAGCAGTCGACCACGTGATGGATCAGCATGGAAACAGCGATGCGACCGGATGATCCATGCGGTTTCAGCAACCCGGTTTCCGGTGTGTGGCTTTACGCGCCGCCCCCAATCTCTCCGGCTACTACAATTGGGTATGTCGTCGCAGCTTTTGAAGCTGCCGCTGAGGTATCAGTGCGTGAGGTATCGGTATGAAGAAGACGGATCAAACTCTGCTCGACCAGATGCGCATCACTGATCTGGAGGTTGATTACCGTAAAAAGCTGTTTACGATCACCGGGCAGGACGAGGCCGCCCTGAAGAGTGTCAGGCCGTTCATCGAGGCACAGCTCGACGCCCTGGTCGCCCGCTTTTATGAGACGCAGACCAATATACCCGAGATAGCGTTGTTGATAGGTGATGCGGATACCCTGGCACGTCTGCAGCGTGCCCAGAGCCGCTATATCATTGATCTCTTCAGCGGTCTGTATGATCTTGAATATGTCAACAATCGCCTGAGAATCGGACTGGTCCACAAACGGATCGGGGTGGAGCCGAGACTTTATCTGTCGGCCATCTATACATTGAAAAGCCTGCTGAATGAACTGATCACCGAGGGGTTTCCAGAGGAGTGCGACGCCCGCCCGGTACGCGAGGCACTGGAAAAACTTATCCTGTTCGATATCACCCTGGTGCTCGACACCTACATCCGCAGCCTGCTTTCGGAAATCGAGATATCCAGGGAGAAATCGGAACAGTATGCACGGGAGTTGGAGGCGAAGGTCAAGCAGCGTACCCGCCAGCTTGAGGAGCTGTCACGTACCGATGCCTTGACCGGTCTGCGCAGTGTACGCCATCTGAGGGATACCCTGACCCGCTGTCTGCGGGCGGCGCAACGGCGTTCGGAAGCGGTCTCTATCGTCTATATCGATATTAACGATCTCAAGACCATTAATGATACCGAGGGACACCAGCGCGGTGATGAGATTCTGCGTATGCTCGGTGCGGCCGTGCGGCGGGTGGCCCGCAAGGAGGATGTCTGCTTTCGCTACGGCGGGGATGAGCTCTGCATCATCCTGCCCAACTGTCTGAAGGAGGATGCCGAGGAGATCTATATCACACGTCTCGCGGCCGAGCTTGAGACACGCCTGGATAGCCTGTCACTGAGTACCGGTGTGGTGCAGACCGGACCGTATGATTATGACGAGGCGGAGGCGCTGATCCGCAAGGCAGACAAACAGATGTATGTGGTGAAAAAACGCATCAAGGCAAAGGCGCGGCAGGCCGCCAGAAACGGTTCGCTGATAAGGCTGAGGTAACTGGAAAAACCTGCTCAGGGGGGGGTGTCTGCTCCTGCATCAAGCAGGGCGAGCAGTGGGTCGGCGGAGCCGTTGGCCTGCTGCTCAAGGCTTCGATACTGTTCGATGAGTGCCCTGGCGAAGGGTGTCAAGGTGGCACCGCCTCCGCCCTTGCCGCCTACCGTGGTCTCCACCAGCGGTCTGCCCAATGCCTCCTGCACCGTTTCGATCAGTTGCCAGGCGCGCCGGAAGGTCATGCCACACGCCTTGCCGGCGCCGGAGATGCTGCCGTTTTCCGCCACCGCCTCAAGCAGGGCGATCTTGCCGGGACCGATCACCGTATCGTTAAAGCGGATCTGAAGTCGCAGTTTTACTTTCATGCCAATGCCGGATCATGCGGCCCGCTGTTGCTGTTTTGTCGCGCTCTATCCTAAAGCAGCGGCCGATACGCCACAACCGGGGCAGGGTCATACGGGCGTCTGACCGGTCCGGTCAGCCTTTGTCCGGTGGCAGCGATACTCCCGGACAAACCAGCCCAGTGCGCCGGTCTGCAGCAGCAGTGCAGAACCGAAGGCTGCCTGGTAGGCTGCCTGTGGATAGTGGCCGGGTGACAGCTGTGGCCAGAGGTTGATGATGGCGCCAATGGTGTACTGCAGCATGAAGATGGCGACGAACACCAGCAGATTCATGGCGGTGTTCACCCGTCCGGCCAGGTGCCGTGGATAGTGTTGTGACAGCACCGCATACTGGACAATGCCGGTGGTGCCGAAGAAGCCGAAACCGATCCAGAGTGGTAGCAGCCAGGATTGCGATGGGCCAAGAATAATCAGCAGTTGTATGCACTGGAAAACCAGCATCCCGCTGGCTGACAGCAGCACGGGTGGCACTCCGATTCTCGACAGTCGCTCGGCCAGGGTTCCCATGACCAGGAATCCTGCCACCATAGCAGCGGCTACCAGAAACAGGGTGTCGGCCATATCCGTGCGCGGAAGTCCGCCGACATCCTGCAGCCAGGGGCCGGACCAGAGACTCTGGATGGCGATAAAACCGGCCTGGGACAGCATGGTCAGGGGGGCGATCATCCAGAAGAAGCGGTCGGAGAAGATGGCGCGCATGCCCTGCAACTGGGTCTGCAGTGTCTCCGCTTCCCGTGTCTCGGCAGGGTCTGGCACCAGCAGGAAAATGATCACGGATGCGAGAGCCATCAGCCCCGCCAGCAGCATGAACACGCCGCGCCAGTCGGTCACGGCGAGTGCTGCCTGGACCGGTGCGGTTGCCGTGATAGCACCCATGCCGCCGGCGGCGAGAATAATGCCATTCAACAGGGGCAGCTTCTCCGGCCTGAACCAGAGGGTAAAGGTCTTGAAGGCGGCCATCAGGCAGGCCGAAACACCCAGTCCGATCAGTCCCCGGCCGATCAGCAGATCCCGGGCACTCTCTCCCAGGGCAAACAGCAGTGCCCCGGCGGCGGCCACCAGCAGCAGAAACGCTTCGATTTTACGTGGACTGTAACGGTCCAGCAGGATTCCCAGGGGCAGTTGGGCAGCGGCAAAGGTGAAAAAGTAGGAGGCGGTCAGCAGTCCCAGGGTATCCGCGCTGAGGGCGAGTTCCGCCACCAGGTCCGGCGCCAGCACGGCATTCACCACCCGGGCAAGATAGGAGAGGTAGTAACCCAGGGCAAAGGGAAACAGGATACAGAGGAACAGATGGCGGCGGGTGAGGCTCGAGTCCAAGGTTGATACCTTCCAGCGACAATGGAAAGTTCAGACTATGCCACTCTGTCTCCTGCCGGAACAAGCCGGCGTTGCCTGGATGGCGGTGCTGGAGAAAACCCGGGCGTTTCCATTGGCAATGCGCTCCGCAAATAGGATAACGTATAGTCCGGTGACAGCTTCACACGGGTGGTCGGGGTAGATGCTGGATTTCAATGCGAGGGTGATCTTTGTGAAGGTGGTGGAGTCGGGGAGCTTTACCGCTCCAACTGCTGATGGATGAGTTCCTGGCAGCCCGAGGAGGGTGTGATGCGTTTCGGTAACACGCGCCAGAGCTATGGCGTGATCAGTGTCAGCCTGCACTGGCTGATGGCGATACTGGTCATTGGTCTGTTCCCGCTGGGGCTCTATATGACCGGCCTGGGCTATTATGACCCCTGGTATCAGGCAGCGCCGGCACTGCATCGCAGTTTCGGTCTTGTCATGCTGACTCTTCTGCTGTTGCGGCTGGTCTGGCGCTTCGCCACTCCGTTGCCGGAGCCGGTGGGTAACGATATCCCGCTTCTGCGGCGGGTCGCCGAATGGATTCATTGGAGCTTCTATCTGCTGCTGTTTGCCATTGCCGGCAGCGGTTATCTCATATCGACGGCTGATGGTCGCGGTATCGAGTTCTTCGGCTGGTTCACAGTGCCGGCGCTGATCCCGGGATTTGACCGGATGGAGGATGTGGCTGGCGAGATACATCTGGTCCTGGCCGTTGTCCTGATGCTGCTGGTGGCGCTGCATACCCTGGCCGCACTCAAGCACCACTTTATCGATCGAGACACCACCCTGGTGCGGATGCTCGGCATGCGTAAAAGAATTACCCCGAATAATTCCGATTTCTCCAAGGAGACAATATGAACAAACAGTTGATAGTCCCACTGCTGGTGGCGGCGGGAATCTCACTCTCCGCTCCTGTATCGGCTGAACGGTATGTCATTGATACGAAAAACGCCCACGCCTTTGTCCAATTCAAGATCTCGCATCTGGGGTATAGCTGGGTGCTGGGTCGTTTTAACGAATTTGCGGGAAGTTTTGATTATGATGAGGGTAATCCGTCGGCCTCCAGCGTGTCCGTCACCGTTAACCCCGCCAGTGTCGATACCAGCCACGCCGAGCGTGACAAACATCTGCGCGGCGAGAATTTTCTGAAGGTGGATGAGTTTGCCATGGCGACTTTCAACAGCACCGGCTACACCGCCACGGGGGATGACAAGGGGCTGTTGAAGGGGGAGCTGACCCTGCATGGTGTGACTCGACCGATCACCATCGATGTCACCCATATCGGCGCTGGCAAGGATCCCTGGGGCGGCTATCGCCGTGGTTTCGAAGGTACCACCCGGCTGACACTGGCCGATTTTGGTATTACCACCGATCTGGGACCGGTCTCACGTGACGTGGAGCTGTTTCTCTCTATCGAAGGTATTCGCCAGTAGTCCTATCCTGGGCAGTTAGAGGGTCCGGTGGCCGCAGTGGCACCGGACCCGGGTTTTGGGGCTGCATCGATTACCCTGAAGATTGTTGGGTTGATCTCCGCGGATTCGGCAGCATCTGTAACCTCATAGAGTAATTGAAGTGAAGGTTTGATCATGCAGATGCGACAGCTTTTTGATAAGGAGTCCAGTACCTACAGCTACCTGCTCTGGGACAAACAGAGCCTGGAGGCGGTGATGATCGACCCGGTACTGGAGCAGAGTGCGCGGGATATCCAGTTGATCGAGGAGCTGGGCCTGATCCTGCGTTATTCGTTGGAGACCCATATACACGCCGACCACATCACCGGTGGCGGGTTGTTAAGGGAGCGCTTCGGCTGTCATGTGGCGGTGCACGAGCAGGCGAAAGCCTCTTGTGCGGATGCCTGGCTGAAGCAGGGTGATTACATACTGTTTGGTGACAACACCCTGAAAGTCCTCTACACCCCCGGTCATACCAATACCGACGTCTGTTACCTGGCGGCCGACCGGGTCTTTACCGGTGACACGCTGCTGATTCGGGGCAGTGGCCGCACCGACTTCCAGTCCGGTGATGCGGGCACCGCCTATGATTCGATCACCGGTCAGCTGTTTGTTCTGCCGGATCAGATCAGGGTCTACCCGGCCCATGACTATAACGGCATGACCGTCTCCACCATCGGCGAAGAGAAACGGCACAATCCGCGGCTGCGCAATCCGCAGACCCGGGAGGGCTATATCCGCATCATGAACAGCATGGATCTGGAAAAACCGAGAAAGATCGATGTGGCGGTACCGGGAAACCAGCGCTGCGGCATCAGTGCCAGCGAGGGCCTGGTCAATCAGGCGGGAACCCTGGGAGAGTGAAGCGGTAACTCAATCCGGACCGGTGGCCCGTCCGGCTACCCGGTCCAGGTGTTCCTGCCAGTATTGCGCCTGATTGACTCCCAGTTCATACAGAAAGCGCCAGTCATACAGTCCCGAGTTGTGGCCATCGTCGAAATAGAGCTTCAGGGCGTAATTGCCGATGGGCTTGATCTCTTTCAGCACCACATCCTGTTTGTCCAGTACCAGAATGCGCTCTTTACCAAAGCGGGCCCGCACCTCCTTGGAGGGTGAGAATACCCGCAGATATTCCCACGGCAGGTTGAATCGCTCGCCGTTATTGAAAACCACTTCCAGCGTGCGTGATTGATTGTGCAGAATGATCTCGGTCGGTTTGGTCTTTGCGTGCATGATGGCTAAGATGGGGATCTGTGGATTCAATGCAAGTGTAGACTCATCGGACACTAACAGGAAAGGAGCATGAAGATGGCAGAACGGATTCCCACGCGGGAAGCGGCGTTTCAATTGTTGACCCGCTATACCAAAACCGAAAGCCTGGTCAGGCACGGCCTGGCGGTGGAAGCGGTGATGCGCTATTTCGCCCGTCAGCGGGGTGGTGATGCAGAGCAGTGGGGCATTGTTGGGCTGGTGCATGATCTGGATTACGATCAGTTCCCCGAGCAGCACTGCGTGAAAACCGCGCAGATCCTGCGTGAGCAGCAGTGGCCGGAATCCTATATCCGGGCGGTTGTCAGCCACGGCTGGGGCATCTGCACCGATGTCGAACCCATCAGCGAGATGGAAAAGGTGCTCTACGCCACGGATGAGTTGACCGGGCTGGTGACCACCACTGCCCTGGTACGGCCCGCAAAAAGTGTCCTGGATCTGGAGGCCAAATCGGTGATCAAGAAATGGAAGGACAAAAGCTTCGCCGCCAAGGTGGATCGTGGGATCATTGATCGGGGTGCGGCTATGCTCGGTATGGAGCGACGGGAGCTGATTACCCAGACCATCCTCGGCATGCGTGAAGTGGCGGACCGGATCGGCCTTCGCGGCACGCTTTGACAGGGCGGGTTTCAGGGCCCGGGACGCGTCCGACAGGGCTCGGCACTGCAGGCGTATGGCCGCTGCAGCTTGAACCGATGCGACCGGGTCACTTCTGCCGGGTGGCAGCGGTATTTCCCCCCGCCTCCTGGACCATCTGGTAACCGCTGCTGCGGATGCCCTCCATCAACAGCTGCACATTATCCTCGGGCGAGCCAACCATTTTCAGCGCCTCCGCGCCCAGCCGCAGACTCGCCTCGATCGTCTCGGGGAACGCCTGGGTGGCGCCGGCCTTGAGCAGATGGGCACTGGCTTTCAGATCCCGGGCGCGTGCGATCACCGGTATGCGGGGGTAGGTATTCCGCAGGTGTGACACCGCGCGCAGCACGGTAGCGCCATGATCAATGGTGAGCACCACCAGCGCACAGCGCTCCACATGAGCGGCCGCCAGCAGTTCGGGGTCGGCGATGTCTCCGTAGAGTACCGAATGACCACTGGCCTTGCCGCGCTTGACGTGTTCCGGGTTGGTGTCAAAGGCGACAAAGGGGATGCCGCTGGTCTGCAGCAGCGTGGCCACGGTGTGGCCGACCCGGCCATAACCGCCGATCAGGACACTCCGTTCGGCCATCTCCAGCCCTTTGGTCGCCCGCTCATTGGCTCCGGGAGCGGGTTTGTCCAGAAAGCGGGCCAGTCGATCGCCGAAGCGAATCAGCAGTGGGGTGAGCAGCATACTCAGGGAGATGACCGCCACGGCCATGATGAAAATATCCCCACTGATCACCTGAAGTGCCAGTGCTGAGCCGAACAGCACAAAACCAAATTCACCCGCCTGGGCCAGCAGAAAGGTGATTCGTGTCGCCTCACCCCGGCTGTAACCGAAGGCAATGGCCAGGGGAAACAGCACAGCCAGTTTGATACCCACCAGCACCAGCGTATGCCCGACAAACAGCAACGGCCGCTCGATCAGTGCGCCCAAATCAATGGACATGCCCACAGCCACGAAGAACAGACTCATCAGCAAGCCCTTGTAGGGCTCGACGAAAGCGCGTACCTGCATGTTGTAGCTGGAACCGGAGAGCAGCATACCCATGATGAAGGCACCCAGTGCCATGGAGAGTCCCGCCTGATGCATCATCCAGGCGGCAAGGAATACGGCGAGCAGGACAACCAGCAGGAAGGCTTCCCGGTTGTCATGGCGAGCCAGCCACTCCAGTGCCATGGGCACAATCTTCAGGCCGAATATCCAGAGCGCGGCAAATATCCCGGCCAGGATGAGCAGCTGTTGCCACAGCGGTATGCCGGAGGAGATCGCCGTATTGCTCGACAGCAGTGGCACCAGGGCCAGCAGTGGCACCACCGCCAGGTCCTGCATCAGCAGGATGGCGAAAGTCCCGCTGCCGTGATTGCTGGCCAATTCGCCCCGCTCCTGCAGCAGTTGCATCACAAAAGCGGTAGAGGAGAGCGACAGGGTAAGGCCGATCAGCAGTGCGGTGGTCCATGATTCCACGCCCATCGATACATAAAGCGTGATGGCTAGGCCCACCAGCAGGATCTGCAGCGTACCGAGACCGAACAGGTAGCGCCGCATCGACCAGAGCCGGGTGGGCCGCATATCCAGTCCGATGACGAACATCAGCAGTACCACGCCCAACTCGGTGAAATGGCGCACATCCTCCACGTGGGCCGTCACATAGGGGCCGGGTGAGTGGGGTCCCACCACTACCCCCGCAATCAGCAGTCCCAGTATCGACCCCAGACCCAGATGCCGGAACAGCGTCACTGCAATGGAAGTGACTGCCAGTAACAGCAGGGCGGAAAAGATAAAAGTCTCAAGATGCACAAGCGCTCCGGTGGGCGAAAAAACGACTCAGATGATACCGGTCATCGGGGCGGTAGAGAAGACAGCGATCCGTTGAATATCTCTTTGAGCGGGTTGCCCGCAAAGCCCAGCCGGGATCGGATGCCGTTCAGATAGCCGCAAATACACCCGAATAGACGCTAATGGTAATAAAATCAGTTATCGGGTCATGCTGAAGCAGAACAGGTCGCTACTCGAAAACAGCTGATAACTTCCTGGCCAGGGGGTGGAGTATTTACGCAACATAGATGCTCCCGATCGATCGGGGGCGTCAGCTACAACGCCGCCGACGGTTCGTCTGCCTTGGGAACGGAGCCCTTAATCCAGCTTGACCGGGGTCAGAAAGCCTTCTGGCTTGATCGCAAGAACCGAACAGTCGATCTGACGCAGGACCGAATCTGCGGTATTGCCAATAAAAAAGCCGGGGATTCCGGTTCGACCCACCGTGCCGATTATCAGCAAATCCGTTTCCATCGAATTGGCTATTTCAGGGATCAACTTGTCTGCTTCCCCTTTGTGGAAGTGTATCCGCACCGCCTCCTGCTTCAGGTCATTTTTTGCAAGGGCATCAGTCAGCCATTGATGATGCTTTTGCTGCTCCTTATGCACCAGCTTGTCAACCGTATAGGCGGAAATTGACCTGCCGCGTAACGTCGTCTCCCCATAGAGATCCCATATGTGAACCACGTCAAGCTCGGCCCCGACCAGGCCGGCAACGTGCTTGCCCCACTGTAGCACCCTGTCGGCAAGCGCCGTTTTTTCCGGGTCATTGGGCAGCAGGTCGACAGCAACCATTATTTTTCGCAACTCTGTGTTACTGGTGGGCTTGAATGCCCAGATGGGGTAGGGGCACATGCGGAAAAGCTGCATATCCGTACCCCCAAAGAGAATATTTTTTGCCCGGCTCTCATGCTCGGCGGGCTTCATTATCAGGTCATACCCCCCCCTGAGTGCTTCGCGAATGATTTCCAGGTAGGGTTTTCCAACACGCTGTTGCATTGTTACCTGGATCCCGCCCCGGGTGAGTTCCGCGGCGATCTCTTTCATCTGCTTCAGGTGATCTTCTTCCATCCACTGGTGCAGATCAGCCGATTCCGCAGTGATCGCATGATGGCTTGGCGGTGTGTCCAGAACACTCAGCAGTGTGACCTGTGCACCAGCGTCTTTGGCGACAGTGGTAACCTCGCCGACCAATGCCTCTGTATGATATTTGCCGTCAACAACCAAGAGGATATTCCTGATTTTATTCATATCAACGTACCTGTTTGGTCAGCTATCGAAACTGGTTTGAAATAATCATTCGCGTAATACATGGGCAGCGAGCCAACCCGCAATCAGGCTGGATACGACCTGTCGGGTATATGTATATGTTACATGCTGAAGCAGAAGGTGCCTGGTGGGCCATGACCCCCATCAACAGATGCCTCAGCGCCGCAAACTACCGGAATGCGATCCATCGGCTTAGCGGTCTTGATCCGTTAGCGATGAAACTCGCCGGCTCTTTCGGGCTGGTAGATGATCTCCACGAGTTGGACCTTCATCATGCCCCCTCCCGGTCGGGGCCATTCGATATGTTCACCCACGGACAATCCCAGCAGCGCGCTGCCGACGGGCGCGAGTATCGAGATGCGTTCGGCGCTGCCATCCATGTCCTTTGGATACACCAGCGTCAGACAGAACTCCTCTCCCGATTGCAGAGCAAAACGCACCTTGCTGTTCATGGTGACCACGTCGGGCGATATCTCCTCTGGTGAAACCACCTCGGCACGATCGAGTTCCGCCTGCAACTCGGTTTTGCCCGGAAAGCTGCCTGCCGGTAGCGTATCCAGCAGGGCTTCCAGACGATCCAGGTCCTGTGATGTCAGAATAATTCTTGGTCGTTTATCCATCAGACTCTCTCGTTAATCGGTTTATTCCAGGCAATCCCACTCGATCGGCTCACTAAAGTCCACGCGCACAAAAAACCAAACCGCCTGCGGTGGCGGTAAAAGCGTGGTCCGATACTCCGTTGTGGTTAATCTCGCCAAACGGGACAGCGTCCGGGCCAGTGAACCTGATCTCCAGTACGCCATAGTATAGTAGACGCTCATATTAAGCCTATTTGTGAGAACTTAGAAGCCCCAGCCGACCAGTAGGGAACCGGCCTCAGAAGAATCGAAAGGTCGTCGAACGGGGGGTGCTATCATGCTCCGTGATGCATGCCTGATCTGGATATTGGGCAACATCCATGCTTTTGAGGAGAGAATTGTGATCCCCCCTGGTGGGTCCGGCCTGCATGAGGGGTGGCCCGAAGCCCTTTGTCCGGGGATCCATCATGGGCAACACGGCCGGGATGATCCTGAATCAGATCGATTGCCCGCTGTCCGCCGTTACGCCGGCGGAATTCGAAACGCCTGTCACATTGGAGAATGTAATCGTGACGGTCAATTCCGGCTTTGCCGGGGACAGTCAGATTTTCCGATTCTTTGCCTTACTGGCATGCCCGGACGCTACGCGATCCTGCTTCTTTACCCCGCAAAAGTATCGCCCCTTTTTCTCCAGCGCACTTTCCCGGGGTATTTTCAGGCCACAAGTGAAGCAGGGAACCAGACCCTGTTCCGCCTCGCGGCGGGCCTGTTCCTTTTCCCGTTTGATCCGTTGCCGTTTTCTGTGGAACAGAAGGCCGATCAGGAGCAGCGCAAGGAAAACGAGTAAGGGCAGCAGGCGCTCAACCATGGCCGGGTGCCCTTGCGAAACGATCCGGCTTACTGTTCATGGTCGATGGCTATCCGGTAACTGGCATGGCAGCTGACGCAGTTTTGCATCAGTTCACCGAGCTGGGTCAGGGTGTGGCTGGTGTCCCCCATCTGTTCGGCATCCAGTGCCAGCTGATCAAATTTCTGGTGGGTATCGAGCCCCAGTTTCTTGAACGCCATGGGGAGCTTTCCGACCAGTGAGACCGGCACGCCACCCTGTGCCGCCATGCCCGCCTGGCGTGCGGCTGTGGCGGCCTCGGCCAACTCTTCTCTGGCAATGCCCTGGATGACGCGCTGAAGCGTGGCGACAAAACCGCGCATCTCCGCCAGTACCAGGTCCCGTTCGCTGCTGTTCAGCTGAATCGCGATACGACCATCGGCCAGTGGTTCCGTCTCCCCCAGGTAGATGAATTTGTAGCTAAAAAAAGCCACCACCAGCAGCAGGACGGTGAGTAGGCTCCAGCAGAGTTTGCACATGTCTATCTCCTTCTGAACAGGGTTGTCTGTTAGCGACTGGTGAGCCGCCGATAGATATCGGAAACCTTCAGGGGCAGCGATCGCACATCATCCACCACGCTGTAGGCGGCGGGTCCATAGAGACGGGGCAGGTAATCCCGCGCCTCTTCGTCGATGGTAATACAGTAGGGATGAATGCCGCCACGGCGTGCCTCGATCAGGGCGCGCCGGGTGTCCTCGATGCCATACTGCCCCCGGTAGCTGTCATAGTCATCCGGCTTGCCGTCGGAGAGGGTGATCAGGATGCGGGTTCTGGCCTCGGTGCTCTGCAGTACCTGGGTCAGATGGCGGATGGCGAATCCCATGCGGGTATAGTCCTGGGGCTCGATACCGCTGATGCGTGCCTGAATGAGTTCATTATAGGACTCCGCGAAATGCTTGATGTGGAACAGCTCGCAGCGCTTGCGGGTCATGCCGGAGAAGCCATAGATGGCGTAGCGGTCGCCCAGGCTCTCCAGCGCCTCGCACAGCAGCAGCAGCGACTCCCGTTCGGCGTCATTGATCCAGCCTTTGGTGGAGCCGCTCATGTCCACCATGAAGATGACCGCGATGTTGCGCTCGTTGCGCTGCATCTTGGTCAGCAGACGGTCGGTCATCTCGAAACCGAGATGGACATCCGACAGCGCTTCCACCAGGGCGTCGATATCCACATCGTCCCCCTCGGGCTGGCGTTTCAGTACGCGGTTTTCATGGCGCATCGCCTCGAAGGTCTTGCGCAGATGCTTGATCAGGCCGTGATACTTGTCCAGGGTACGTTCGCTGAAGTCATCAAAACGCGGGGTGATCTCCCGCTCCCGCACGGCACACCACTGCTTGCGGTAGTGACGCCGCTGGAAGTCCCACTCATCATAGAGATGCGCCCCCTCCTCGTGATAGCTGCCGCGCCACACGTCCTCCGCATCCCGGGTCTGATCCTGCAGCAGGGCGGGGTCGTACTCGCCCGGTCCGGCGGGCTGCAGGTAGTCGTCCGGGATATCACCCAGATCCAGCAGGATGGAGCGCTGCAGGGCCAGCACCGAATCGGGCAGGGGTGCCGGCATGTCATCCAGCAGGATCTCGATATTCATGCCCTCCGGGGCGGCGGGGTCTTGCTGCGGCCGTTTGCTGAAGCGGCGTTCGGGCTGCTGTTCTGCCGGGCTGTTGCGCTGCAGCTCCTCCAGCAGGCTGTTCAGGGCTACCTTGAAGCGAGCCTGCTCTTTTTCGATGCGTGCGCTCATGCAGGCCTGTACGGCATCCAGCTCCAGGGTGACCGGATGAGCCTCTGTCGGGTAGGGGGTGATTTGGCCGCGCTGCTGCTGTGCCAGTGCGAGTACATCCTCGGCCTGCATTGTCGGCGCCGACAGTTGCGCCAGGAGTCGTTGCCACGCTGCCGGCAATACCGGGACTGCAAGTGTCCGTCTGATCTGCTCAAGCTGCCTGAAAAGCCCTGGCAATACGCGTCGCAGGCAGGCTTCGAGCCGCAACATCTCCAGGGCGTGATAGAGTTGCAGCAGTTCCGGGTCCGGGGCGGCGAGTGACAGCAACGGCCGGAACGAGCCGAACTGGATCTGCGCCCAGAGCAGGGCGCAGATGACCTTGTAGTGGTGGAAATTCTGCTCCGGCGTCGGCAGTCGTGACAGCAGCGGCGGCAGGTAGAGGGTTTCGCTATCGGTATAGATGGACTGCGCCTCGGCGAGTTTCAGCGGTCGTCCGGAGAGTCCCTGCAGAAAATGGCTCAGCACCCCCTCATGGTCTTGCAGCAGGGCTCCCCGCTGCCGCGCCTGCTGCTGTTCGGCAAACTGCCGGTACTCCGCGATGGCCAGCAGGGCGGGCCGGAGTCCTTCGGCATCGTAGCGGTCCATGCTGTGGAAGATCCACGCCTCGAAGCTGTCCGGATCCATCACGGCCTGGGCGTCCACCCCCCTGCAGGCCACTTGATAACCCAGTTCAACATGGGTGCTGGCAATCCGCCGTACCCAGCTGATCAGGCGCGCCTGGGATGCCGCCGGCAGTGCGGCGATGGCGCTGGCCGGTGCCGAGGTGTCGCGGAAGGAGAACTCCACCTCCAGCAGTTCGTCGAGCAGTTGCCGGACTTCCGACAGGGAGAGCGGGGCGGTGATCATCTCAGAACAGGGAGGAGGAGAGCTCGTTCACCGAGGCGAGCATCTCCGGGTCATCGGTGAGGGCCTGGGCGATCGCTCCCTGACAGGCGGAGACGGGATTGACACCGACCGTCATCAGCTTGGCGGCGTGCACCAGCAGGCGGGTGCTGGCCCCCTCTTCCAGGCCGCTGCCCTTGAGATTGCGGGTCATGCTGGCGAACTTCACCAGGCGTCCGGCCAGCTCCCGTTCCAGTCCCGATTCGCGGACCACGATTTCGGTCTCCAGCTGCACCCCCGGGTAGTTGAACTCCAGGGCGATAAAGCGCTGCCGGGTGCTCTGTTTCAGATCCTTCAGCACACTCTGGTAGCCGGGATTGTAGGAGATGGCGATGGCGAACTCCGGATCGGCCTCGATCAGGGTGCCCAGTTTCTCGATCGGCAATACCCTTCGGTCGTCGGCCAGCGGGTGGATCACCACCATGGTGTCCTTGCGCGCCTCGACGATCTCATCCAGATAACAGATACCACCCGCCTTGACCGCCTGGGTCAGGGGGCCGTCGATCCAGCTGGTTTCACCGCCCTTGATCAGGTAGCGGCCCACCAGGTCGGAGGCGGTGAGATCATCATGGCAGGAGACGGTAATCAGTGGCCGCTTGAGCCGCCAGGCCATGTACTCCATGAAACGGGTCTTGCCGCAGCCGGTCGGCCCCTTCAGCAGCAGCGGCAACTGATTGCGATAGGCGGCCTCGAACAGCTCAATCTCATCACCGGTCGGCTGGTAATAGGGTTCATCCTCAATCCGGTATTCATCCAGTCTGAAGGTGCGCATCCGTGGGGTACTCCTTAATCTACTGCGGTACCTGCTAGTCTGCTGGGGAAGCGGGGGGATATCAACAATCGAAAACTAAGGATTTCTTATGGCGGCATAGTTGGATGAGGGGTTAACCCCTGGTTGAAAAACCACGGCATCTTCTCTACCTTGCGGCAGGTTTAATAGCCTGGGAGCCTGCCGGGTTTCACATTGGACTGCCGCGGAGATCCGGATTCGGCCATATTATCCCGATCTTTCTCGTTAAATAGGTTCACTATTCCATTCTTAGGTCCGTAAACGGTGCATATCCCTGCACCACTCCTCGTCTCGACAGGCTCCCTTCGACAAGCTCCCTTCGACAAGCTCCCTTCGACAAGCTCAGGGTGAACGGTGGTTGGCAAGGCGCAAGGCGGCGTATTCCGTTCGTGGTGGCCTGCCCGTTCGTGGTAAGCCTGCCCGTTCGTGGTGAGCCTACCCGTTCGTGGTGAGCTTGTCGAACCACGGCTAGCCGACGGCAAGCTCTTGGAATCACCCTTCGACAGGCTCCCTTCGACAGGCTCCCTTCGACAAGCTCCCTTCGACAGGCTCAGGGTGGACGGTAGTTTTGCAGGCTCTTCCCCAAATCAGGTGGGTAGGTTAGCTTAAGTGCCTATGAGAGATACAGACCTATACGCCCAGATATTGGGTATCAAAAGCCCGTGGCAGGTCACCCAGGTAGACTTGGCCTTGCCCA
>JACDJC010000493.1_pt1 | contig 45242 bp, 45 predicted proteins | sample 7454191 | NCBI WGS metagenome assembly JACDJC01 (sample SAMN14253291, study PRJNA609438) | sludge metagenome | isolation source: sludge after 25d culture with pyrite and EDTA | collected 2018-12-20
CCGGGGCATTACCTGCTGTGGGACACCTCGGATCTGGGCAGTCTGCCGGCGGGTGGTTCGCTCACTGTTTCGTTCAACGAACAGATCAGCGCCGGTGCACCCGCCGGTACGGTGATTCCCTTCGAGATCGAGCTGTACGAGGGCGGTACGCACGTGCGCACCATCAGTGCCAGCGTGCTGGTGCATCCCTATGCAGATACCAACGGTAACGGGACGCCTGATGTCTATGATGATGATGATGATGGGGACGGCATCCCAGACGGTCTCGATAGTGAGCCGCTGATCGCGGCAGATGGCGCATGCAGCGGTCCCGGTGGTGCAGTGACTATTGCCTACCGTACCTATGCTTCGGGCGAAACCGTGGTGTGCGAGGCGACGACCTCCATCACTACGGGAAAGAGCCTGTTGCTGGCTGCGGGCGCCGATGTCACCTACGATGCGCCGAAGATCCAGCTGCTGCCGGGCTTTCATGCCGCTTCTGGAAGCATGTTTCATGCAGGGCCCAATGCAGTCAAAATGCTGAACAGTGGGGAAACGCCAGAGAATGAGCGCGATCTGGTGCAAAAGACAGTGGACACAGATTCTGGAGCAGAGAGGTTGCCCGCCCAGCGAATCGGTTGGGATGGTCTACCAGCAGGCCTGAAGGACTTACTCACAGCTTATGGCCTTTCGGCTGGTGACATTCAGCATATATTGCAGAGTTGGGATGCGGCACGCATCGTCTTCACAAGTGCTGTGGATATCCTACCGAACGATCGCAATATGCTGAATGATGTCTACCTATTCGATGTTGTCACTGATAGGCTAACCCTGGTCAGCCAGGGGCTGGCGGGCGACGCCGGTAATGCGTCCAGCGAATACCCTGCGATGGACGGGGAGGGCGGGCGCATTCTGTTCCAGAGTGGAGCGAGCGACCTTGTCCCGAATGACACCGATGGGGTCAGCGACATCTTCGCCTTCAATGTCGAAGGCCAGTGGCTGGAACGGATAACCGCGGAATCCGATGAGGCGGCAACGCATCCAGCTCTCGATGCCAGAGGCACACTGGCTTTATATGACCGGATGGATGAATCGGGATACCGCCAGGTCTACGGTTACTCTTGGTACGGTGGAGAGGAGGTGCTGCTTAGCCTCGGGGAAGACGACACTGGCATACCGCTGGACAGTCATCATCCGGCGATCAGCGGGGACGGCCGCTACCTGGCCTATCTGGAAACCCGGCCCACGGACGCAGACCCCTATTGCCGAGTCCAATTGTACGACCTTGTGGAGGAGCGTTACCAGCGGCTAGGTTGTGATGAGCAACTGTTGGAGGAGTGGGAGACGATGGTGCCGTACTTTAGCCCAGATGCTGAGCAACTGGAGTGGTATGGGCCGAGCGGGGAGGATCCCGTACAGCTTTCGAATCCGCTGGTATACTGACACAAAAGAACCACGGGGGACACTTTGTGTCCCCCCCTCCCCCCGAAGGTCCAAATATGATCTACCCGCCATTTGCAAGGCATCTGATCTCGATCGCAGGGTACTACTTCCCGCGAAGATATCCTTAGCGAGGATAGGCTGCTCAAGGAACTCGCCAAGAAAGTGGCTGAACCTGTCCTGGAGGCCTGGATGGAGTCATGTCTTGGTATTGAGAAGCATGATCCCACCAGTATAAACACCGGCAATTCCCGTAACGCCAAGGGCATGACGGCACGGGATATTCAGGTCAATTTTGAGGATGCCTACGGGGTATATGTGTTGGCCACTTTCAGCACCTAGACATTATGCCCAAGAAGCTGTAGCTGTCTGTGGGGACCACGCGAAGACCAACAAGCACCTCCCGATGATTCATATCGTGTTCGGGAGCCTCGGTGCGTGGTTGCTCGCTACACACCATGGTGCGTCGCCGCAGCATTTGCAGGTGTACCTCAACAAGTATGTCTTTCGATTCAACCGTCGGTTCTGGCGATGGTTGCATTTGACAGCACGTTGGGGATTGCAGTACGCGCCGCAGCGCCCACCTACGAGGGGTTGTAGAGGAGGGAGTTGGCGGGTGTCGAGAATAACGTGATCTATAATCTATAGTCTTGAGAGGCAACCGGATAGGCATGGTATGAACCCTCTGGCCGAAAAATCCGCTATAGCCCCGGAGGTGGGTGCTGATGCAATCCACCGTGAACCTATTCTGAGGGGATCGTCCAACTGTTTGGACCGGGATATAGGATGAAACATCCCCTTCGTGATCACCGGTTGACTTTAATATTCAATCTAAACCGGCTATTCTCGATACCAATCCAACGATCAAGACAGGTAATGCAGATGAATGTAGAACAGTTTCAGCAGTTGTTAAAACCGATAACCGATCTGGTTTCCGGCATGCCGGTGGACGAGGGGCTTGAGGCCGCGTTGGAGGCCAGGTTTCCACCCGGCAGCGAGTTGTTCGAGGCGATTGACCGGGCCTGTCATGAGGCAATTGCCGCCGGCTGGATGTGCGCCCAGGGTGGAGAGGGCAGGCGATTCGGCCGGGTGATCGAGTCTTCCGATGCGACCGGGGGGCTGAGTGTGGATGTGGTCGATCTGATCGATATTGCCGGTCCCCACCATCGTCATCCACTGGGCGAAATCTGCATGGTGCTGCCGGTGACGGAGGGTGCCCTGTTTGATGGCAAACCCCGTGGCTGGTGTGTCTATGGGCCCGATTCCCAGCACCGGCCCACTGTCAGCAACGGCCAGGCGCTGGTGCTCTACCTGTTGCCGGAAGGGCAGATTGAGTTCACGCGCGGCTGAGCTGCGGCGATGAGCGGCTGTTCCGGCAGCGAAGTGTAGTGCCCCTGCTGTCAGGCACTCTCCCGGGGAATGTCATACAGCGGATATAACTGCTCTTCCTCGGTCTTGATGCGGGCCGCCAGGGCATCGCCGATCTGCTCCAGTTCGATGATGAATTGCGTTTCCATTTCTGCGCTCCAGGGCCAGACATCATAGTGATCAATAAACTGATTCACGGCCTTACCGATGTGACGCATGTCGGTACGCATCTCCTTCACAACCTTGTACTGTTCACTGTCGCTTTCCAGACAATGCGTCAGGTAGACATAGAGCTTCACATTTTCCAGCAGGATGTGCTGGTGGAACAGGGTCTTGAAATGGCTGAGTTCGGAGCGTACTTCTCTGAACTGCTGAGACCGGGCGCTTTTTTCTATCTGCATATAGTGAGCCAGCAGCGTCCGGTGGTCTTTCTTCAGGTCTTCGATCAGATAGGCATCGTAGGAGATGGTAGTATGGGGAGCGGTTACTTCCGTGGGGGTTTCTATCGGCTTTCTCTTTCTCTTAAAAAAGCTGAACATGTTTCCACCTGGCTATGCATGATTTGGCGAACCGTCATCCCTGACCCAAAGTCGGTAGATTTTATACCACAGGTCGCCGGTACTGGAGATGATCGGGCTTATAATCGGCGGCTACAGCGTATTTGTATGATCGGGGTCAGCTAATCCGTGGTTCCTGCTGATTGGCGTGGATTGAGCCGCAGCGGGCCGGTCGATTGACAGCTGTGTGAGTTGCCGTTCATTGCGGATCAGGTCCGCCAGTGATATTGATCCAATACAGCATAAAATGCGTCTATCGCCTGGTTCAGTACCCCTTTCATCCGACACGCAGGACTGATCCGGCAATGACACTCCTGATTCAAAAAGCACTCACAGGCTGATATAGAGCAATACCAGAATTGTATAACCCGTAAATACAGTTAGGCGCATATTTGGAATTAGTATATAAGATGTATCTGATATATTGATTATCCGCCAGACGCATGATATATAAAAGGTGCATTTGAAATATTTTTTAGCAGGCTGTCGGTACTCGTCTATTAAGCAGTGTGACGCATCGACAGGAGGAGTGTTGAAATGGTCAGTCCCAGACATCCGGTCATTCTTAAAGAAAAACGGGAACTTGCGCCAAACACGCTTGAGTTGACCTATATCCGCGAGGATGGCGCACCCATCAGCTATCTTCCCGGGCAGTTTTTCTCCATTGATTTCAAACACCAGGGAGAGGAGAAGAGCCGCAGTTACAGCGCTGCCGGCCGCGTGGCCGACCTGAAGAACAATCGGGAATTTTGCTTTGCCATTACCGCCGTGGCGAATGGCGCGGCGTCGAGCTACTTTTTCAACGCCAATCCCGGTGACCAGGCAAAGATGAGCGGGCCGTTCGGCGCCCTGGTGCTGCCGCGTACCGACCCACTGCGTTATCTCCTGATCGGCACAGGTACCGGCGTGGCCCCCTATCGGGCGATGCTGCCTGAACTGGAGCAGCGTATGACACAGAATCCGCAGTTGCAGGTGGCGCTGGTGATGGGTGTCAGATCACCGCAGGAACTGATTTACGGGGCGGAATTCACAGCGCTGGCCAAGGATTATCCGGGTTTCAGCTTCCATGCCTGCTACAGCCAGCGGATGCCCGAGGTGCCGCAGGCCCATGAACACGAGGGTCGGGTGAACCGGCTGTACGAACAGTTGGCGGTCGATCCGCAGCGGGATATGGCCTATCTGTGCGGTAATCCGGATATGGTGGATGAGTCGGGAGCCTGGTTTCTGGAGCGGGATTTCTCCGTCAAGAACCTGAAACGGGAAAAGTACAAGTTTTCCACATTCTGAGCAGGGTTCCTCGACAGACGCAGGATGAACGGAGTTCATCGGCAGGCTTCCTTCGACAGGCTCAGGATGAGCGGGATCCTTCGACAGGCTCAACGAGTGATTTCCATTTGTGGTGGTCTTGTTGCCGTTCGTGGTGAGCTTGTCGAACCATGAACGATCAGCAGGCGCTGGAAACACCCTTTGATAGGTTTCCTTCGACAGGCTCAGGATGAGCGGGCAAGTCGGGATACTTCGGCCCAATCGCCACGCATCATTGCCTCCTTCTTTTTTCGGCTCCATCCTTTAATTTGTCGTTCTGCGGCCAATGCTTCTTCGCGGGTTTCGCAGGGCTGGGAAAAAACCAAGGCCAGGGGGCGGCGTTTGAACGTATAGCAGCTGGGTATTTCACCAGATACATGCTGGGCGATGCGATGATCAAGATTGTCCGTGTGGCCGGTGTAATAACTGCCATCGGCGCAACGAACTATGTAAATCCAAAACGGTGTCATACATGCATCCTTGCTTGATGGTTCCTTGGTGTGGTCAGTTTAACCTTTTTTGTCGCTATGCTGGCACTGTTTGCAGTGTTTTTGTCGTGGTGAGTGAGCCTGCCCCGTTCGTGGTGAGCCTGTCCCGTTCGTGGTGAGCTTGTCCCGTTCGTGGTGAGCTTGTCCCGTTCGTGGTGAGCTTGTCGAACCATGAACGATCAGCAGGCGCTGGAAACACCCTTTGACAGGCTTCCTTCGACAGGCTCAGGATGAGCGGGATCCTTCGACAGGCTCAGGATGAGCGGGATCCTTCGACAGGCTCAGGATGAGCGGGATCCTTCGACAGGCTCAGGATGGGCGGGATCCTTCGACAGGCGCAACGGGTGATTTCCATTTGTGGTGGTCTTGTTGCCGTTCGTGGTGAGCTTGTCGAACCACCAGTGACGCCCTCGGCCAGTCGTCTATTGAGTTTTCTCTCGCAGCAGCTTGATCTGGAACAGCACGTTGCGCTCCTCCTCCTCCAGGACCGACTCGATGTAGCGGATGGTGTCCCGGTAGCGCGGGATGATGTTGTATTTCAGCGCATTGACCCGTTTCTGCGCCTTGCGCTGTTCCGCCATCAAGCGACTCAGGGCCATCTCGGATTCACCCAGGCGGGTGAGTAGCAGTGCAGTGTTGGTCAGTTCTTTGCGCGTCTCGTCAAAACTGGTATCGGTGCCGAGCAGTCCGACCGGTTCCATGGGTAGCCGTTCGGTGGAGACGGCCGGATACTCCACGCCCATGCTGCGCTTGGGGATAATGTTGATCTGCAGTGTGGGGGCGATACCCAACCCCGCCTGCTGCAGGGCCCGGCTGCCCATGCGCAGGTGGGCCATGGCCAGCCAGCGATAAGCGGATTTGATGGCGGCGTGGGTCTCCCGGCGCAGTTTCTGGTACTCGCCGACCCGTTCATACACCAGGCGGGTCAGCAGCTCCCGTTTCCGCTCCAGCAGGGCATGGCCGTCCTCCAGGAAGCGGGTCTGCTTTCTCAGTTCAAGCAGGGTGTTCTTGGTGGGTGGAACCTTGATCAGCTGGTGTCGGCTCATATGACTCGGGTGACTCCCTTGGCTACTTGTCGGACCGGTGATACTTGGCCAGGTCGGTCTCGCTGACCCGGGTCAACATATCCTTGGGGAACATGCTGAGCAGTTCCCAGGCGAGATTGAGGGTCTCGATAATCGACCGGTCCTCATCCTCGCCCTGGCCGATGAACTGGCTGTCGAATGCCTCGGCAAACTTCAGGTAGCGGCGGTCCCGCTCCGACAGCTCCTCGGCACCGATGATGGCGGCCAGATTGCGGGTCTCCAGTGCCTTGGCATACATGGCATAGAGCTGGTTGGCCACCCGTGGGTGGTCTTCCCGGGTATCATCCTTGCCGATGCCGTCCTTCATCAGGCGCGACAGGGAGGGGGAGATAAAGACCGGCGGATAGACCCCCTGGTTGTGCAGTTCCCGGCTCAACACGATCTGCCCCTCGGTGATGTAGCCGGTGAGATCGGGTATCGGGTGGGTGATGTCGTCGGACTGCATGGTGACCACCGGCACCAGGATGACGGAGCCGTGGCGATCCTTGATCCGCCCGGAGCGCTCGTAGATCTCCGCCAGGTCCGAGTAGAGATAGCCGGGATAGCCCTTGCGCGAGGGCACATCCCCCTTGGCCGTGGCCACTTCACGCAATGCCTCGGCATAGTTGGTCATGTCGGTCAGCACCACCAGCACATGCCGGTCCAGATCAAAGGCGAGATATTCGGCCGCGGTCAGGGCTACCCGCGGCAGTGCCAGGCGCTCTACCGGCGGGTCGTCGGCCAGGTTGATGTACATCACCACATTGCCCAGTACACCCGAATCAGCAAACTCCTCCTGGAAGAAGCGGGCATCCGCGTAGGAGACGCCCATGGCGGCAAACACCACCGAGAAGCTGCTCTCCTGATCCACCAGTTTGGCCTGGCGGACAATCTGTGCGGCGAGTCGGTTATGCGGCAGGCCGGAGGCGGAGAAGATCGGCAGTTTCTGTCCGCGTACCAGTGAGTTGAGCCCATCGATGGAGGAGATGCCGGTCTGGATGAATTCACGGGGATAGGTGCGGGCCGCCGGATTGATGGCAGAGCCGTTCACATTGTGCCGCACATTAGAGAGGATCGGTGGTCGGCCATCCTTGGGTTTGCCGATGCCGTTGAAGATGCGGCCGAGGATCTCCGGCGACAGATTGATCTCCAGCGGCTGATCGAGAAACCGCACCCAGGTGTTCTCCAGGTCCAGGTCACCGGTGCCTTCGAAGACCTGGATCAGTACTTCATCCTGATTTGTCCGGATAACCTGTCCATTGCGCAGCTGGTTGAGGTGATCGCGGATCAGTACCTGGTCACCGAAGGCGACGTTGGGTGCCTGTTGTACCACCAGCAGACTGCCCTGGGCGGAGGTGGCGGTACGATACTCTCGGGCGCTCATTGTGCGTGCTCCTTGAACTTGGCGTATTCAAGCCGGATCCTGGCGAAGGCCTGTTTGAACTCCTCCATGAGTGCGCGAATCTTGTCGCTCTGCTCGCTGCTGAAGGTCTGCTTTGCGCGTCGCGCCTTGGCCATCAGCGGCAGGTCGGTCAACTCCTGTACCGAGATACCCAGCTCGATCAGCTCCGCCCCCCGGTCATAGATCATCAGCACCATATCCAGCAGCAGAAACTGTTTCTCGGGCGACGAGAAGGTATCCACCGGGTCCAGGGCGCTCTGCTGCAGTACCCCTTCCTTGATCAGGCTTGCCCCCTCCAGCTCCCAGCGCTGGGCGGAGGAGAGTGCCTCCGGTCCCACCAGGTTGACAATGCGGGAGAGTTCCGCGTCCCGCGCCAGCAGTCCCAGCGCCTGCTTGCGCCGGTGCTGCCAGTCCGGGCTGATCTCCTTGCGCCACCACTCGGCGGCCGTGGCGACATGCTCGGAGAAGCTGCCGACCCAGTCGATGGCCGGGTAGTGGCGGGCATCCGCCAGCTCCTTGGAGAGCGCCCAGAAGGTCTGGATGATCTCCTTGGTATGGGCGGTGACCGGCTCCGAAAAATCGCCGCCCGGGGGTGAGACTGCACCGATCAGGGTGACCGAGCCCTTGCCGCAGCTCTGGGTTTCGACCCGCCCCGCCCGCTCATAGAAGGCGGCGAGACGGGAGGCGAGATAGGCGGGATAGCCATCCTCCACCGGCATCTGCCCGAGGCGTCCGGATACTTCGCGCAGCGCCTCGGCCCAGCGACTGGTGGAGTCGGCCAGCATCACCACGTCGTAACCCTGGTCGCGGTAATATTCGGCCATGGTGATGCCGACGTAGATGGAGGCCTCCCGTGCCACTACCGGCATGTTGGAGGTGTTGGCCACCAGCAGGGTGCGCTCCATCAGCTTGTGGCCGGAGTAGGGATCCTGCAGTTGCGGGAAGGTTTCCAGCACATCCACCAGTTCGTTACCCCGTTCGCCGCAGCCGACATAGATCACAATGTCTGCATTGGACCAGCGGGCGATCTGCTGCTGTACCACGGTTTTTCCTGCGCCGAAGGGGCCGGGGACGGCGCTCTTACCCCCCTTCAACAGCGGAAAAAAGGTGTCGAGTATGCGTTGGCCGGTAATCAGTGGCGAGAGGCCGTGATCACGTCGCAGGTAGGGGCGGGGAGTGCGTACCGGCCAGCGTTGATAGAGCATCAGTTTGTGGTTCTTGCCGTCAGCCAGTTTCAGACGGCCAATTGGATCATCCAGCCGGTACTCCCCTTCCGGGGCCAGTTCCAGCAGCTCTCCCGACAGATTGGGGGGCACCAGGATGCGATGCTGGATAATGGCGCTCTCCTGCACCCGGCCGAGAAGCTGTCCCGGTGAAAGCGTGCTGCCGATCTCAACATCCGGCTCCGGGGTGAAGTGCCAACTGCGCTCCCGGTCCAGTGATGGCAGGTTGATACCCCGTCCGATATGGTCGCCCGATTCCAGAAAGACCTTGTCCAGTGGCCGCTGCACACCGTCGAAGATACTGCCCAGCAGGCCGGGGCCCAGCTCGACCGAGAGCGGACTGCCGAGGCCGATCACCTGTTCACCGGGGCGTACCCCTTCCGTGGACTCATAGGACTGGACCAGCGCCGTTTCGCCTTTCAGAGCGATCACCTCGCCAAACAGTCCCAGCTTGCCGATCTTTACCTGCTCGCCGTTGCGTATGCCGGGTAACTGGATGGTGAGGATCGGGCCGTTGATTTCACGGATGATGCCTTTTTTGTCTGTTACGCTCATCGCATACTGCTCAGGTTGTCTTGCAGGGTGCCGGCGGGGAAGAGCCGCTCCAGAATAATCTGGTGCAGGCGGTCGGCCAGCCGCTCCTCCCGCCCCTCGAAGCTGTTGTCGAAGCGGATCAGCCCATCCTCGCTGCTGATGATCACGCCACCGGTGCAGTTGATAGGGGTGGTGTTGAGGGTGATCTGTTTATCCGCCATGGCAGTGTTGGCGAACTCATCCCATATCGGTTGCACCCGGCTCAGGTCGCGGGAGTTGAAGCTGGCCACCAGCTTTTGCCGTTCGAAATCTTTTGCCGCGCTGATCATGAGTGATTGCAACAGTGGTAGATAGCTTTTTTCATCTTCAACCAGGCTGCTGATCCGCTCGCGCAGCTGGTTCTTTACCGTCATCACCAGGTTCCAGCGCAGATGATCCATCGCTTTCTGCAGTTTCAGCTCATGGGCCTGTACCTGTCGCCGGAAGGTGCGCTCCGCCTTGGATTTGGCCAATAGCACTTCGCGCTCTTCCCGCAGATGCAGCCGCTTATGCGCCTCCTGCAGGATATTGTCACGACTGTGTCCGGCCCGTTCGTGATACTCGACAGCGAGCCGGTTTGCCCGCTCCAGTATGGCCGATTCAAGTTCATGTACCTGTTCCATGACTACTCCTGAGAGAGTTGCAGCTGGCCGCCCAGCAGCAGCTGCAGCCGGTCGTCTATTTCACACTGGAAGTTATCCGGGTCGGCCAGTGCCGGGATCTGGGTAACCACGATGTACCCCCCTTCTGAACGTACCTGTCTGAGCAGTGCCGAATCACAATTGGCCAGGGTATGGCCCAGGATGATGAATGCCTTTTCGCGCGCCTTTAACAGCTTTTCCAGCTGTTGATCCAGTATGCCGGGCGTGGGATCGGCCCAGGTCTCGAAACCGATCAGCTTGAAGCCGTCCGTCAGGGACGCTTCACCCATGAAGATCATGCGTGTCGGCGAAATCTGCTCATCCACACTGCTCATGGCGATACCTGTTACAGTTTATCCAGCAGCAGAATACTCACCACCAGACCGTAGATGGCGATACCCTCGGCCAGGCCGATATAGATCAGGGTGCGGCCGAAGATCTCCGGCTTCTCCGCCAGTACCGCCAGCGAAGCGGCGCCAATCGGACCCACGGCAATGCCGGCGGCTATGGTGCTGAACGCGGTGGGGATGCCGACACCGATAATGCTCAGACCCATACCCAGGGATATCTCCCCGGCTTCGGCGACAGCGGGTGCCGCAGCAACCTCCTGAATGCCGAAAAAGACCAGCAGTCCCTGGGCGCCGACAAACAGCAGCAGGTTGCTGCCGATAGCAGGCTTGAACCAGCGCCGGGCGTTGATGGCCTTGCCGGGATTCAGCTCGATGAGTACCCCGGTGATGATAAGGCCCAGGATGGCCAGGGTCATCAGTGTGATCAACCAATACATGATCTGCTCCTTGTTATTAACATTTTAAACGGTCGTGGTGGTGTTGCGGCAGGCAAGGATCGCCCGCCGGTTGTTACAGTTATCCGTGTTGTGTCGACAGCGGTTATCCCTTGTTGCCGGTTCATTTCACATCTTGCAGTGAGAGTTTCAAGGGCTTGAACTCTGCGCCGTCGCCGGAAAAGAAGCGGGAGAATCCTTCGTAATATTCCAGTCGCAACGCCTGGATAGTGACGATGGCCCCCTCCAGAATGAGAATGAACAGGTTGCCGCCGATCACCATCAGCCAGTGCCCGGTGCCCTCCATCATGTCAGCCAGGGTAAACACCGCGATGGCCAGTGCCACGTGGTTGAGGCTGAAGGCGGCGACACGCAGGAACGAGAGAGTGTTGGAGATATAGCCGGTGAGGGTTTCAAAGGTCTCGATGGTGGCCACCAGCATCCGTTCGCCCAGGGGTGCACGGGTTTCGATCAATTTGAACCCGAGCAGCGCCAGCAGGGCAACCAGGCTCAGAATGGCCGGCAGCAGACCGAATTTTCCGCTCTCAAACAGGTTGTAGATGCCGGTCAGCACGCCCAGATAGAGGGTGATGCTGACCAGGCCGTTGGTATCAAATACAGCGTGGCTGATCTCGCCCGAGACCAGTCGGTTATGGATGTACAGCAGGCTCATGATCACCATGAATCCGACGCCCCAGAGCAGGGCCATGCTGAGCATATAGAGCGGATCGGAAAGGGGTGGTATCCAGACGGCATGAAATAGATGCTCGTAGCCGAACAGGCTGCCATACAGCAGACCGAACAGGCTGGCCGAGAGGCCGGCGCAGATGGCAAACGGGGTGAATGATTTAAGGGTTTTCCGGCCCAGCCAGGCGGCGATGATGATCACCGCGCCGTGCCCCACATCACCAAACATCATGCCGAACATGGCGATGAAGGAGAGGGCGAAGATCAGGGTCGGGTTGATCTCGCCATAGCGGGGTACGCCATACTGTTTGACCAGTGTGGAGAAGGCGCGCGTCAGCCGGTTGACCGGCAGGAATGTGGGCACCTCCTTGTGCAGGGCCCGGGGCGGTGTGTTGGCGGTAATCTGGAATGGATTGGTCAGCGTCTGTCGCAGGGCCGCTTCAACCCGCTGCATCTCCCGTTCGGGTATCCAGCCGGAGATAATGGCCAGTTGCCCGACATTGCGTGCGGCATCTTCCATCGCCACATAGGGCTCGGCCATGATCAACCGGTTACGCGCCTGTTCCAGCTCTGCGCGCAGTTCATCGCCGCAGGCCTGGATCTCCCGCAGGCGCTCCTCCCGTTCCCGGGCGAGCGTGTCCTTGCGCCGCTGCAGGCCGGCTCTTGTCTTTTCCGGTTCGGCATCCAGTTCAGGGGGAATCTCCAACGCGTGAAAACCGGCGGTATCCAGGAGTGATCTCAGCTCCTGTTCGCGCTTACCCTTGGGGCCCAGGATGATGACATGGGTGATATTGCTGTTTTCCAGATAGTTGAACAGCAGGTAGTCCGCGAGGCCGATTGCCTCGCGCAGTTTTGGAACGTTGACACTGGGCAGCATGCCGATATGCAGATCAAGGAAGATGCGCTCGCCGTGCAGCAGGGAGAGATCGATATTGAGCGAGGCAAAGTTGTCCAGTGTCTTCTCCAGCTGGCTGAGCATGTGCTCTTCGTCCGTGAGTCGCCGGAACTGTTCCTCAAATGAGGAGCAACGTTCCCATACTTCACCCAGCCAGTCATTGGTGCGCTCCAGCTCCTGTTCACTGGTGACGTGGACCGGGGATGAGGGGGCGGCCGGCCCGAGGGTGACATGGGCCTCGATCTTCTGCAGGCGCGAAGTGGCCTGATAGTAGAGCTCGCGATAGTGCGCGCCGGGAATTTCCGGGAAATGGGCGTTGAACTCCTCACGGTTGACGGGGCTGAACACGCCCAGCTCGGCCAGCGTCAGCGAGGCCCTTGGCAGGTCATCGGCCAGCAGTTGAATCAGTACCTGTTTCATCGGCAGGGGTCTAAACACCGGCCACCTCCGGGTTGATATCCGCGGCCTGTCGGATCAACTGTTCATCCAGCTTCAGCACGCGTCCCTGGATGATGGCGAACACCCGCCGCAGATCCATCTCCCGCAACATCAGATAAGCCAGCGCGCGGGTGATGGCCGAGGGACTGAATCGCAGGCACTTCCGGGATTGGGCGATCAGGTCTTCGGTCATGGCCAATTCCACCGCCATAATCGTACTGGCGTCTGCGAGGCGGCTGTCGAGCGGCGCCGGCAACGCTTCCAGGATTTGTGCCATCTGCTCCATGTTGACCAGCCGTTTCAGCAGGTCAGCATGAAGATAGTGTCCCGAAGGGATCAGCAGATAGTAGGTTTCGCTGGGTGAGAGTTGGTAATTGAGGCGATAGCGCAGCAGCCACGGCAGATTCTGGCGGTCGATCAGGTCGCCGATCAGTTGCAGCAGCGGCGCCTGATCCTCACTGCTGCAGCTCCGGGCATGCTTGAGCAGACCGATGTAGTAGCGGTGATCGATGGTCGCATCGAGCGAGAAGGATTCGTTTTTCTCTTCGAATACCTGCCGGGCCTGCCGCGCAATTGCCTCATAAGGGGTCTGTTCTAGCTGGCGCAGCAGTTCGGGAACATTCTCGGTGCGCAGCAGCGTTTCATGGGGCAGGCTGATCAGTGCAGGCAGGATATGCAGGCTCTCCCGTATCTGGTCATACGGCAGATTGTTCAGTTTGCCGCGAATCAGTGCCTTCAGGTTATAGAGTTCGAATTTACGTGACCAGTAGATCAGGATGTCCCGTGCCGTGCCATTCAGCGGCCGCAGCAGGATTGACAGCTCATTCATCAGCTGATTGATCAGACCCCGCTCGATGGTGCGGTTAAGTTCTGTCTCACTCAATTCCCGATCGCTGATGCCCTGCAGACCGAACGGTTCCTCCAGCAGTGGCAGTGGGGCACGCAGCAGAGACTCAAAGGCGCGGTCGTCAATCAGCTGCCCCGACATCACCGAGGCGCGGGTCTTGAGGTAGGTCTGGCTGGTGATGCTGCTCATTGAATCATCCGCATATCTCTATCCATCCGCTTCTGGATCGATCAGCAGCTGATAGGCGGCTTCCAGTGCCTCGGCCTCTCGTGTTTCCGCCAGATTACGCAACTGGACATGATGTTCGTCATAGCGTTTTTTCAGTTCACTGTTGGTCTGGCTGGCGCGCTGCGCTGCTTTTTCGATAAAGGCGCTGTGCAACTCCGGGATACGTGCCTCGAAGCGCTCCTCCTCGGCATGGGCCTCTTGCAGCGCACCCTGAATGATCCTGTCACGTGCCTCGTCCGCCTGACGCACAATGGACTCTGCTTTCTGTTCAGCATCCAGCAGGCGTTGTAGTGTCTGGTCCATGGAACTCCCCGGTTTACTTTGATTAACAGTTTATCAAGTACCCATGGAGTTGATATTGCCATAGATCAGATCGCAAGGCTGTTTTGCATCACGGCCTGTTGTATGCCTGGGTGCAGCCAGGTGCCGTGCTGGAAACTTACACCGGAACCCGTGGTCATACCCCTGCCGGACTGACACCAGCACGGTCTTGACAGTCGGCGTTCAAAAGAGGATTGTTCCGCACTATGGCCCATCTGCTGAAAAGACGGTTTCTGATCATGCTGGCACTGTTTGTCAGCCTGCTGTCGTTCAGTTTCAGCTATGGTATTGCTGTTGCGGTTCCCGATACCCATCGGACGATGCATCAGCACTTCCAGGAAGCCGACTGCGCACAACCATCCAATGCACTCCAGTGTGCCGCTCTGGCCCAGGCCGTTGCGGTCGATGATGACTGCTGTAGTGATCATTGTGACAGTTCGTTTGGTGCCCATCCCGGTGTCGTCGTCGAGTATGGTCTGCAATTTCCCACCGGTCGGCAATTTCAGACAGCCAGCCGTATCTGGTCCTCTGACCCCATTCCGTCGACACTCCTGCGTCCTCCATCCGCGCGCTCCTGATCTATTCTCTGGCATAACCTTCGGTGTTAATCGCCAAGGTATCGATTCAACGGCCTGTGGGCCATGCTCTGGAGAGCGTGTTTTGAAAATCCAAATCATTGTCATGGGACTCCTGTCCCTGTTGCTGGCCGCCTGTTCCGGTGAGTCGCCGTCTCAGGCCGCCTCGGCCAGCGCGGAAACCCGGCAAGCCTCTGTGGTGGTAAAACCCTGGTACAAATTTGAACAGGTCAGTGCCGGTGCCAGGGTGTTCCAGGAGAACTGCGCCTCGTGTCACGGGAAGCGGGGCGAGGGGGCTGACAACTGGCGCAAGGCGGACCCCGACGGCAACTATCCGGCGCCGCCGCTGAATGGCAGCGGACACGCCTGGCATCATCCCCTGAATATTCTGTTCCACACCATCAAAAACGGCTCTCCGGGCGGTCAGGGCAATATGCCGGCCTGGGCCGCAAAACTGACCGATGCGGAGATTATCTCGGTGATCGCCTGGTTCCAGTCTAAGTGGCCGCGGGAGATCTACCAGAGCTGGGTGCAGCGTGATGCGGCGGCCAGGGCCAACCGGGGATAGGCGATGGTATTCGGCCATCGATATGACCGGCGACGTCCTGTGCGATGGTTAACCCGGTCTCTCCTCGCCCACCAGTCTGCGGCTTTTTGGAAAATATGCAGCGGCTGCCATATACCGATTACAGTAAGGAAGCAGGAGTTGTCATGTTAACGGTTGCTGCAAGATGCCTGTTCCCGGTGCTGCTCTCTCTTTCCGCCGGCCTGTTGGCGGAGGAGAGTGCCGTCGGCCGGGGTGAATATCTGTTGTGGATGGCGGGTTGTGAGTCTTGTCATACCCGGGAAGGGGGTGAGCGTCTGGCCGGGGGATTGCGTATGGAGACACCCTTTGGTGCTTTCTATACCCCCAATATCACACCCGATCGGGAAACCGGTATCGGGGCATGGAGTGAGGATGATTTTTTCCGCGCCCTGACCCGGGGAGAGGCGCCGGATGGCCGTCACTATTATCCCGCCTTTCCCTACACCTCCTACAATCGGATGACCCGTCAGGATCTCTCCAGCCTGAAGACCTATCTGGATAGCGTGCCGGCCGTGAAGTCCGAGGTGCCGGAACACGATCTGAGCTTTCCGTTCAATTTCCGCAGCCTGCTGAGTGTCTGGAAATGGATCAACTTTGAACCGCTCGACCTTGGCGTTGTTACCGGCAAAAGCGCGGCGTGGAACCGGGGGCGCTATATCGTGCAGGGTCCGGGGCACTGTGGTGAGTGCCATACGCCGCGGAATTTTCTCGGGGGACTGCAGCGGGAGAGGGCGCTCACCGGTAATCCGCAAGGCCCGGAGGGTGAGCCGGTGCCAGCGATTGTCCCCTCGGATCAGGCGTTTGGCGAGTGGCAGAGTGTGGACATCGTATTTGCCCTGCAGACCGGCATGAAGCCGGACGGTGATTTCCTGGGAGGCAGCATGGGGCATGTCATCGAAAACAGCACCAGTAAGTTGACGGAGGCGGATCTCAAGGCGATTGCCCTCTATCTGCTCGACCCGGAGGAGCCGTTGTGAGCCGGAATCAATTTATCAGAACGCGTGGGGCCTGGGATGCCCGGCACTGGATCAGCGTGCCGGGTCTCTCCCATGAGGCGGATGGACTTCGTCTGGAGCAGGCACTGTCAGAACTGGCGGGTGTGCAGCAGATACAGATTGCCCCGGGGAGCCGGCGTATCCGAGTCACTTATGATCAGACCCGCGTCGACTTTCAACAGATACTGGAGCGGATCGCCGCGGTCGGATTTCCCGCCTCGGAGAGCTGGTGGTCGGTCAGAAAGGCGGCGTGGTTTCAGTATCTGGACCGGAATGCACGGGAGAATGCCAATGCACCCGAGCCACCCTGCTGCAGCAATCCGAAAGGGATAACGCATGGCCGTGATCGAAAAAAATAGCACCCGTTTGATTCCGGCCTGGCGCACTACGGATCGTCCGATTTCCTGATTACCCATTTAACTCAGCCATATTATGGAAAAAGCATGACGGCGAATGCCGGGTTATTACCAATGCCTCATCAGTGCATCCACCGTGGCAACTTGTTTGCAGCGCGTCACTCCATCCGGCACCTGATTTGCAGAAATACACGCATTCAGGGTGCGTGCACAGCGGCAATATAAGCCCCCGTTAAACCAGCTTGCATTGGTCGCTTTGGCTCCACTAGAGTAGCCGGAACGGCATCTCAACCAAGATTTACGGGTGCTGCCGAAAGTACGGCAACGGTTGAATTCCCCCTGGATCACTTAAGGAAAACAGATATGAGTACAATGAAAGAGATTGTGGTACTGAGTGCGGTGCGAACGGCGGTGGGCAGTTATGGCGGCGGCCTGAAGGATGTTCCGGTGGTGGATCTGGCGGCAGCGGTGATCCGGGCCGCGCTGGAGCGTTCGGGCGTAAAGCCTGCCGATGTGGGGCACAGTGTGTTGGGGCATGTGATTCATACCGAACCGCGCGACATGTATATTTCACGTTATGCGTCGGTCAGCGGCGGGTTGCCGGTGGAGACTCCCGCGTTTACCCTGAACCGGCTGTGCGGCAGTGGTCTGCAGGCCATCGTCTCGGCAGTTCAGCAAATAGAGACTGGCCATTGCGACGTGGCCGTGGCCGGCGGGGCGGAGAACATGAGCCGTGCCGGCTATCTCTCGCCCAGTCTGCGCTGGGGAGCGCGCATGAGCGATGCCCGGATGGTGGATATGATGGTGGGTGCGCTGACCGATCCTTTTGAAGGAATTCACATGGGGGTGACGGCGGAAAATATTGCCGAGAAGTGGGGCATCAGCCGTGAAGAGCAGGATGCGCTGGCGGTGGAGTCCCACCGGCGTGCCGCCAACGCATGGGAAAAGGGCTATTTCAGCGGCCAGATCGTGCCGGTGGAGCTGAAGGGCCGCAAAGGGACCACGCTGTTCGAACGGGATGAACATTTCCGCGCCGATGCCAGCCTGGAAGGGATGGCCAAACTGCGTCCGGTGTTCAAGAAAGAGGGCTCGGTCACGGCCGGCAACGCCTCCGGTCTGAACGATGCGGCCTCGGCGGTAGTGCTGGCGAGCGCGGAGTATGCCGAGGCCAATGGTCTCAAGCCGCTGGCCCGGCTGGTGGGTTACTCCCACGCCGGCTGTGAACCGGCCTACATGGGCATCGGGCCGGTGCCGGCGGTGAAACGGCTGCTGGAGCGGACCGGACTCACGGTGCAGGAGTTCGATGTGCTGGAGGTGAACGAGGCGTTTGCCGCCCAGGCCATCGCCGTCTGCCGTGATCTCGGACTGCCAATGGATAAAACCAATCCCAATGGCAGCGGTATCTCCCTGGGGCATCCGATCGGGGCTACCGGCAGCATCGTGACCACCAAAGCCATCCATGAGCTGCAGCGCAGCGGTGGCCGCTACGCCCTGGTGACCATGTGTATCGGGGGCGGGCAGGGGATCGCGGCCGCCTTTGAGCGACTCTGATTCGTAACGGCGGGACGTGGCGTCCATGAGCGGACTGGACCTGGGAAGTATTATCAACTGGGCCGGTCTGTTCGGGATTGCCGTGTTTGCGGTTTCCGGTTCCCTGGAGGCGGCCCGGAAGGAGATGGATATCCTCGGTTTTCTGTTAATCGGCAGCGTCACCGGTCTGGGTGGCGGGACACTGCGGGATCTGCTGCTGGGGGCGACGCCGGTATACTGGGTTCAGCAGCCCCAGATGGTGATGATCTGCCTGGTGGCGTCGATAGCCACCTATTTTCTGGCGCCCCTGCTCGACTCCCGCTACCGGGCACTGATCTGGATGGATGCCATCGGTCTGTCGACCTTCTGCATTACCGGGACCGCCTTCGCCCTGGGCCAGGGCGCGTCGCCACTGATCGCCATCTGCATGGGGGTGATGAGCGCCACCTTCGGCGGTATTATCCGTGATGTACTCTGTTCCGAATCACTGGTGCTCTCTTCCCGGGAGCTCTATGTCACTGCCGCGGTGGCAGGCGCCTCCGCCTATCTGCTGTTACGGATGGCGAATATGGGTGAGACGGTCGCTACCCTGGGTGCCTTTGGTGTCGGCTTCGGTCTGCGCTCGGCGGCGATCCTGTTCGGCTTGAAACTGCCGCGATACCACCGGCCGCAAGCCTGAGGCATGCGGTGATTCAGGCCAGCCGTTTCGGTTCTTCGTCACTCAGTTGGTACAGTTTGGCGGCGATGCCCATGCTGAAAATGGAGAAGCTTTCAATATCTCCCCACTCATCGGCCGAACCCATCTCTTTCTCCTGCTCACCCAGTAGCACACGGATACGATAGCGCCCCTGCGGGCGCTGTGCCGGGGGATTCACCTCTGCGGTGACATAGAGGCAGGGCTGCTGTTCGCCTTCGTCGATCAGCGCCATGATATAGCGGTATTCGACGGCGTCGTCGGTTTTGATATCGCTCAGGATATTGACCATGAAGGAGCCGAGTTGATAGCGTCTCTGCGGAATGGCGGTCAGGATATGGGGCGTTGTCATGCGGCGGCTTCCGGGGTTGAGGGGGCTGAGAGTGATTTTTTCATCCATTATGGCGGATATGGCTGTCGCTTGCATGCCCGCATGGCACAGATCCCGGTATGATATTCATGCGTTGACGAAATAATAACCATGCAATTCTGGTCCTTATAAATGGCACCGGCTTGATTTTTGAGTCCGGTACCGGCGCATAGCCGCGCGGCCGATCATCTTGGCAACTGACTATGAACATCGCAAATTGCTTCCGCTGTATAGCGCCATTACTGCTGCTTCTGCTCCCGGTCATTGGTCTGGCTGACCGTATCGAGGGGCGCATGAATGGTCTGGGATGCGCGTCCAAAGGCAAGGTGTGTCCGGCCGACAAGGATGATCCCCACGTACTGCTGGAGCGTGATTTTGTGGTACAGACCGCCGATGGAACCTATTTCTACATCACCAATATCGACTGGCAAACGAAACTGAAGTACGTACTGCGGCAAGTGCGGGTGGAAGGCGAATTCAGTGACAGACTGGCGGCGATTGCGGCGGATGAGTTCTGGGTGAAACAGGCGGATGGGTATACCCTTGAATGGAGCCTGGAGAGGGCCCGGGAGAAACAGTTGGCGGAACGACTTTGGCAACAGTCGCAGCAGCAAAGGCCGTAACAGGGGATGGATACCATGCGCGCACATGTTGGCAATTACGCTCCTTTGCACAGGTTCCCATTCCCGTGGCGAGGGGGCATGGTGCTGGGGCTGTTATTGATGTGGCTGTTGCAAAGTCCGCCACTGCAGGCCGGCCACGCATCCAGCGGTCCGAATCGCTACTACACGCTGGAAGCGGTGGAGCCCGTCCTGGTCGCGCCCGTACTGGAACTGGCGGATCCGGATGGCGTGGTGCATCGGCTGGCCGATTATCGGAACCGGGTGGTCGTGATCAATTTCTGGTCGACCTGGTGCGCACCGTGCCGCCGGGAGATGCCGTCGCTGGAAAAGGCCTGGCAAAGACTTGAGCCGGCCGGTGTGGTGGTGCTGGGTGTTTCCATTCAGGATGATCCGGCCATGATCCGGCGTTTTCTGCAGGAGAGCCGGGTAAGCTTTCCGATCCTGCTGGACCGGGATGGCAAGGTGTCACAGCAATGGCCCTTTTCAGGTATACCGGCCACTTTCGTGCTGGATCGAAAGGGGAGGATTGCCTACCGTGCCATGGGGCTGCGCGAGTGGGACAGTGAGAAGATCATCCGTCGTATCACAGCGTTGACCGGGGACGGATAGCCGGTCCCGGCCAGTCCGGATATCACGACTGCTGCAGATGGTGCCGCTCCAGCCAGGCGATGATCGCGTCTGATTCATACAGCCATTGGCTGCCGCCCTGGCCGTCTTTGATCCGCAGGCAGGGCACCTTGATTTCACCACCACCCGCCAGCAGCGCCTCCCGGTGTTGTGGATCGCCCTTGGCATCGCGGGTTTCGATATTCAGGGTGTGCCGCTTCAGAAAACGGCGCACCTTGACGCAAAAGGGACAGGCCTTGAACTGATACAGGGAGAGGTGGGCAGTCTGTCGATCCAGGTCTGCCTGCGCTTCCGGCGGGCGCGTGATGCCCCGGGGGGCTGTGAGGGCGTCAACCAGCAGTATCAGACGTCCAAGAATCCAGCGAATCATTGTCATGGGGTACTCCGGTCTCCGTCAAATGCGCGGCGGCATCCTATCATGCAGGGCAGGGATAATTTCCATGCATAAATAGGGATATTTCCAGCTGTGTCGGCGGCTGGAAGGGCAACAGCGTGAAAAGCGTATTTGCCGAAGCGATTTCCCGGGGTTCGTGTTAGTCTCTGGTTACGCCTGATTGTTGCAGTATCGGGTGAACAATAGAAAAAAACCGCTGGTGGATTGGTGGCGCCGTCCGTCGTGGCCGGGCCGGTTGCAGAATAAAAAACAGATTTGTGGGAGGGTATGGGAGAGGCATGCTCTGCCTCGATTTAATGGGTCTCATTGACTGCACCTCAGCCTATGTATTCTGAAAAAACGGCCGTTTTGCCAAAATCCGAATTGACCAGTTTGAAAAGAATCACCCTGATTGTCGCTGCAGTGGTCATTTTCGCGGTACTGGTTGTTTCAACCTACCTGCACAAGACCCTGGAACAGAAGGCGGTCCGGGATTGGCAGGAGCAAAATCTTCCGCTGGCCAAGGCGCTGGCAGGACGGATTGACCAGGAGATGGGGAAGGCCCGGGCGGCGTTACGGCTATTATCCGTATTGCCGACGTTCAGGGGAGCGCTCAACACCGGCGCGATCGAGCCTGCGATTGGTGGCGTGCCGGAATCCGCCGAAGCGGAAAAACGGCGTATCCTCGACCGATTTCTGACCGAATATCCCGATTTTTCCGTGCTTTTCCTGCTAGCGCCCAACGGCGATCACTATCTCACCCAGCCTTTTTGGGTGCAGCGCACCATCACCAAATACAATATGCGCGACCGGGACTATTTTCAGGAAACCGTGCGTACCGGTGATACGGTCATCTCTGATAGCTTCCTGGGCGCCGACAACCGCTTGATGGTAACCATCAACACACCGATACAAGAGGACGGCGGCGGGATTATTGCCTATCTGGGCGGGGTGTTTCACCTGGAGCGCCTGTCCCGGGTGATTCAGCGGTTCACCACATCCGTCTTCGATGAGATGTTTTTGCTGGACGGCCACGGCGATCTGCTTGGCCACAGTGACCCGCGCTGGCTTGAGCCGGAGCGGAGGGAAGCGTTTCAGCAGCGATCGGAAGTGCGCGATCTGCAGGCGGCGATCGCCTCCGATAATTCCGGCGAGGCAGGTTATCAGGCATTCAGTGATCCGGCCACGGCCGCCGCCTATCACAGCTTTAGAGTCCCCCTGGCGTCCGGCTGGCAGATGGTGGTGCTGCGCGACCGGGACTCCCTGCTGGCGAGTATCCAGTCCCGCTCCAGGGTGATCACCGTGACAGCCGCGCTCATCCTGATCGGCATTGGCGTGATCGGACTGATGATTGTCAACGGGGTTGGCAGGCGCTGGGAACGGGCCGAGACCGCACTCAAAGTGGCCAAGCGCCAGCTGGAGCATGAAGCCGAGGTGCGCAACCGTGAGCTTATCGCCTCGCATGAACATATCGAACTGCTGCTGGCCTCCACCGGTGCCGGCATTTTCGGTATTGATCCGCAGGGGCGATGTACCTTCTGCAACATGGCCGGTGTCCAGATGCTCGGTTATTCGAGTGATCGGGATCTGCTGGGGAAGCCGCTGTTCGAGATCATTCGCCACTGCCGTGCTGATGGTACGGCCTATGAAAATGACAACTCACCGATACTGACCATGCTGCATGGCGGTGAACGGGTCCATGCTGAGCATGAAATCTTCCATACCGCCGGTGGTCGGTCCATGCCGGTGGAGTACCGTGCCTATCCCATGCGCCGGCAGGATGAGGTGGTCGGCGTGGTGGTCACTTTCAACGATATCAGCAACCGCATTAAAGCCCGGCAGGCTCAGGCGGAGAGCGATGCCCGCTTTCGCTCCCTGTTTGCCCAATCCAGTGATGCCATTTTTCTGCTGGATCCCCAGACCGGCCGTTATCTGGATGCCAACCAGGCTGCCGAAAAGCTCACCGGTCGCTCTGTCGATGAGTTGAAAACACTCACTTCTGTGGATATCAGCCCCGCGGGTGCCCTGGAGCGCTGCAACCAGGCGCGGAAGCTGGAGACAACCGGTGACATGGGTGAGGTGGTCTACATCCGTCCGGACGGTACGGAGCGGACCGCGCTGCTGAGTGTGGTGCCGCTGACGGACGGTCTGGTGTTCGGGATTGCCCATGACATCACCGATCAGCTTGCCGCGAAGCGGACACTGAAACAGAACGAAGCCCATCTGCGGGCACTCTCCGAAGCGGCATTCGAAGCGATTTTCATCGCGGAATCGGGTGTCTGCCTGGGACAGAACCGGGCGGCGGAAAAGCTCTTTGGCTATACCCTGGAGGAGGCGGTTGGACGGTCCCACCTGGAGTGGATCGCGCCGGAGTCCCGGGCGCTGGTAAAACGGCATATGCTGAGCGGTTATACCGAACCCTACGAGGTGCTGGCGCTGCGCAAGGATGGTTCCACTTTCCCGGCGGAGATCCGCGGGCGCACCATGCCTTATCAGGACCGGATGGTCCGGGTCACGGCCCTGCGGGATATCACCGAACACAAACGCACCGAGGAGACCATCCGTACCCTCTCCCATGCCATGGAGCAGAGCCCGGTCTCGGTGGTGATTACCAATCTGGATGGCCATATCGAGTATGCCAACCGGGGTTTTGAGCGCTCATCCGGCTACAGCGCTGAAGAGATATTGGGCCGGCACACGCGGATGTTTGGTTCCGGCAACACCGAGGCCGCGGTCTACAGGGAGTTGTGGTCAACCATCAGCAACGGTAAATCCTGGCAGGGGGAGTTCCAGAATCGGCGCAAGGATGGCTCCCTGTTCTGGGAGTATGCCCACATCTCCCCCATACTTGATGGCCAGGGAAGGATTCGCCACTACCTGGCGGTCAAGGAGGATGTCACCCTGCGCAAGGTGCAGGAGGAGAAGATCCTGCACCAGGCCCACTACGACAGCCTGACCGGACTGCCCAACCGGTTCCTGGCGCTGGATCGGCTCTCCCAGATCATTCGTGCCGCGCAGCGCGAAAATCACCAGTCGGCGGTGCTGTTCCTGGATCTGGATGATTTCAAGAAGGTGAATGACACCCTCGGCCATGAAGTGGGTGATCAGGTGATCGAGGAAGCAGCGCGGCGGGTCAGATGGGCGATACGGGATGAGGATACCGTGGGACGGCTGGGCGGAGACGAGTTTATCGTGCTGCTTGATCATCTGCATGAGCGGGGGGATGCCCAGCGGGTTGCCGAAAAGATTCTGGCGGCATTTCGGACCGTGTTCCGCCTGGGTGAACGGGAGATCCTGCTGACCGCCAGTATCGGCATATCGATCTACCCGGATGACGGTGATACGGCCAAGATACTGCTGCGCAATGCGGATACCGCCATGTATTACTCCAAGTCCGTCGGCCGCAACGCGTTCAACTTCTATACCGACGCGATGAATCAGGATGTGTCGCGTCGCCTGGAGTTGGAAGAGCAGCTGCATACCGCCCTGGAGAATGATGAGTTTCATCTGCTGTTTCAGCCGATTGTGAATATCCATACCCAGGGTATCGTCGGGGCCGAGGCGCTGCTGCGCTGGAATAGCCCCAAGCTGGGCCAGGTGCCACCGACCGAGTTTATCGAGATTGCCGAACGCACTGGCCGTATCGTACCGATTGGCGAGTATGTTTTGCGAGCGGCCATACAACAGGTAGGTCATTGGCATGATTACAACGGACAGACCTTTCGCGTCGCAATAAACGTGTCGCCGGTGCAGTTCAAGGATGGGGATTTCCTCAACCGGGTCGGTGCGCTTCTCGAAGAGTACCGGTTGCCGGGCAGGTTTCTTGAGATTGAGGTGACCGAGAATGTGCTGCTGAGTGAGAAGATCAACTCGGTCGAGATACTCAACGGCCTGCGGGATCTGGGCATCTCGCTCTCCATGGATGATTTTGGCACCGGCTACTCCTCCCTCAGCTATCTGCGCCATTACCACTTTGATACGTTAAAGATCGATCGCAGTTTTGTCCGTGATATCACCACTGATCCGGATGACCGGGAACTGGTGGTGGCGACCATCTCCATGGCCCACAGTCTCGGCCTGAAGGTGATTGCGGAAGGAGTTGAAACGGCAGAACAGCTTGCCATACTGCAGGCCGAAAAGTGCGACTTTGCCCAGGGTTACTATTTCAGTAAACCGATAACGGCCCAGGCACTGGAACGTTTTTTCATGAAGTAACGGGATGACCCCGTTCATCAGGAGTGGCGATGATTGAAATCATTCAGGCGGACCTATCGCAACCCCGGCACGCTGCGGCATTGATCGATCTGCTGGATGCCTACGCCCGGGATCCGGTGGGTGGCGGCCAGCCGCTTGCCGAGACCACCCGCCGTCACCTGGCGGCTGAACTGTGCAGACGGCAGGATGCGGTCAGCTTTCTCGCCTTTGCTGGTGAACTGCCGGTGGGATTGATCAACTGCTTTGAAGGCTTTTCCACCTTCAGTTGCCAGCCCTTGCTGAATATTCATGATGTAGTGGTGCTGGACGGCTATCGGGGGCAGGGTATTGCCCGACAGTTGCTGCAACGGGTGGAAGCCCATGCCCGTACACTCGGTTGCTGCAAACTGACCCTGGAAGTGTTGGAGGGCAATCACAAGGCCCAGGCGGTATATCGCCGCGCCGGCTTCGCCGGCTATGAGCTGGATCCGCTGATGGGGCGGGCGCTGTTCTGGGAGAAGAAGCTGGTCTGACGCCAGCGTAGGAGTGGCTTCAGCCGCGACGGGTAGGGTCGCCGCTAAAGCGGCTCCTACAGTCGCACAGAGGGAAATTGCCACGAGTCGATCGTAGGAGCGGCTTCAGCCGCGAAGGGTAGCAGCGGTTTCCAACAAACCCGGCCGCTGTTCCCTGTCAATGCCGCAGCAGATCGAAAGGCTGAACCTCCACCCAATCACCCGGCTGAATATTGCCGGTCTCATCGGAGAGCCGGATAAAACAGTTACCCTGGCTCATGGAGCTGAGTACGCCCGAGCCCTGTCGGCCCGAGCTCTTTACCACCAGCTCACCGCTATCATCCAGTGACAGGATGCCGCGCTGAAATTCGGTGCGACCCGGCAGTTTACGCAACGGCGATCCCGCCTTGACCCGCAGGGTGGGTGACAGCTGTTCCCGCTTGCCCTGCAGGCGCTGAATGGCCGGACGGGCAAACTGCAGGAAGGTGATCATCACCGCGACCGGATTGCCCGGCAGTCCGAAGAAGCTGGCATTATCGATACGGGCGAAGGTGAGGGGGCGGCCCGGTTTGATCGCCACCTTGGAGAAGTGTACCTCACCCAGTTGCTGGATCGCCTCGGCGATGAAATCGGCTTCGCCCACCGAAATACCCCCCGAGGTGAGCAGCAGGTCAGCCTCCTTGGCCGCTTGGGTCATGGCATCCCGTATGGCGTCCGCCTGGTCGGGTATTACACCCATGTCGATAACATCGGCCCCCAGTTCAGTGAGCATGCCGAACAGGGTGTAGCGGTTGCTGTCGTAGATCTGCCCCTCTTCCAGGGGTTGGCCGATGCTGCGGATCTCATCCCCGCTGGAGAAGAAGGCGACACGCACGCGCCGGCGCACGCTTACCTCCGGGATGCCGAGCGAGGCGAGCAGTCCCAGCTGCGCGGGTCCGATCTCGTCACCCGCCTGCAGGATGATGGTGTCGGCCTGAATATCCTCACCCGCCTGGCGCACGTTGGCACCCGGCTTGGTGCGGTTGTCGATCAGCGCCACGTCAGCGTCCCGCTCCACCCACTCCTGCATGATCACGGTGTCGGTGCTGTCCGGCATCTTGGCGCCGGTCATGATACGGATACACTCGCCCCGGTTGATTGCCCCCTGGTAGGGCTGGCCGGCAAAGGCGCTGCCCACTACCTGGAGCCGGCACACCCCCTCAGCGGGAATATCCTTGCCGTGCAAGGCGTAGCCATCCATGGCCGAGTTGCGGTAGGCCGGCACATTGATCGGCGAGGCGATGGGGCGGGCCAGCACCCGTCCCAGTGCACTGCGCAAGGGTGCCGCCTCGATGCCGTCCACGGGATGGATCTTCTCCCTGATCATCTGCAGTGCGTCGCTGGCACTGATGGAGCTGTCGCTGGCATCCATGCAGCAGTCGCTGGGTTTTGGTATATCGGTCATGGTCTGTATCTGCGGTGATGTGAGTGGAAACAGTGTGGTGAAAGATAAACTACCGGATTATAACCGCGAAAACCAATCCCCGCCGCCCAGGGATGCCAGACGCAGAAACGCGGGGCCTGACGGCAGCCCGATCCTAGATTTCAATGCGCCGCCATTTCAGGAACCCGCTGACGACAATTCCCGACACGAAAGCGATACTCATATTGCTGGTGGCAAGCCCGATGCCGGCAATCAGGAAGGCGATGAAAAAATCCGAGCGTTGTTCCATGTCCCTGACCAGCAGGGCCAGCTCCAGCCCGGCGAACAGCAGCAGCACGCCCAGGACTGCGTTCGGGATGGCCGACAGGAGGGCGACACCGATGCCGCCAAAACCGAGGGCGATCAGCAGGAACAGCAGGCCGATCATGATATTGGCGCCGCCGGTTCTGGCACCGAAGCGGTAGTGCGCCGCCAGGCCGCCGGCACCGTGACACATCGGCATCGCGGCCATCAACCCGGCGCACAGGTTTGCCACGCCCATGCCGATGGAGAAGTTCCGGTTGGATACCCTGGCTGTTGCCTGGTTGTCGCCAAACAGGCTCTTTGCCGTATCCGTGGTGCCGATAACGGCGTTGCCGAGGGTGAGGGGGATCTGCGGAATCACCAGCAGGAACAGGGCGGTGAACAGGTCGTTCATCCCCGGCAGGTAGTAGTCCATCCTGGTGGGGCCCAGGTTCCACTCCAGATCACCCAGTGACCCGAACGGCAGGCCGATGATAATGCCGCAGGCCACCACAACCAGGGCGGCCGGAAAGCGACGACTGGTGATCAGCCAGAGCACAAGCAGCAGCGCTGCCACGCCCAGCAGTGGATTGATCGGGAGAGTGTCTGCGGGCAGGAAATTTGCCGCTGTCTGCAGAAAGAGTTCGGGACGGCGGATGAACTCAATGCCTTTCATGATGAGCATGAAACCCAGGCCGAGCTGGATGCCGCGCACAATAGGCCGGGTGAAGAGCCTGGCCAGCCGGTCGATCAGGCCGCTGATGGCCAGAAGTATCAGCAGCAGACCAAAGATCAGGCCGGTAGCGGAGATCACCGGCAGGGTGATCTTTTCCGGGAAGGCGATGGCAATGGCGGACACCAGCTTGAGGGGCTGTACCGGTATGGGCAGCTTGTAATAGAGACCGGCGGCCAGATAGAACAGGCCGACCCAGAGGAAAACCGAACTGAAACTGAGACCATTGAGGGTGATCAGGCCAATGGCGAGGGGAATCAGCGTCCCCAGATCCCCCAGGGATCCGGCAAACTCGACCCGGTCAAACCGGTGGGAACCTATCTGCATGGGCCGCGCTCCTGTGCAGGGTCAAACCGGCATGTCCGATTGTCTGTATCGTCACCGATCATCCGCTGAATGCTAGCTGCCAATGCCCTCTTGCACCAGGCCAATAATGCTCGAAGGGCCCGCTGCCGGCAGTGGCTTGGTAGTCAACTCCCCAGCATAGAGATGGATATGCCGGCTCAGGTGGAGCCGCCCGACCTGGGGTTCATGGCTGGTGTAGACGACCCCGATCCGTTGCTGCTGCAACTGATTGATCAGGTCGTAGCAGACCCCCCGTGAGCGCTTGTCCAGGTTGGAGACCGGCTCGTCCAGCAGCATCAGGCGCGGCGAGAGCGCCCAGGCCCGGGCGATGGCCACCCGCTGCTTCTCGCCCCCCGAGAGCTCCCGGGAGTTGCGTTTTGCCAGCGGCTCCAGGGAGATCAGCTCCAGTGCCTCGGCAACCCGGGCTGCGACCGCCTGCCTGCCAAGGCCTCTGCGCTTCAGGCCGTAGGCGATGTTGTCATAGACAGAGCAGTCAAACAGATAGGGGTGCTGGTGCAGATAGCAGATATGCTCGCGCAGGTAGCGGTAGCTTTGGCGCCAGTTGCGCTGACTGCCGGCCATTTCGAGCTGGATCTGCTGCGGTTTCAGCAGTCCGGCCAGAATGCGCAGCAGGGTGGTCTTGCCGGAACCGTTCTGGCCGGTCAGCAGGATCAGCTCTCCCGGCTGAAGCTCCAGCGCGATATCCCGGAGAATGGTTCGGTCGCCCCGGTTAAAGGTGAGTTGCCGCAGCTTCAGCCAGGGATGGGAGTTTGCAGGCGTCATTGGGTCACCTCGCCCTTGCCCTGCACCTGGCCGAGCAGGATGTTCAGAAACAGTGCCATGAACAGCAGCACCATACCGAGGGCTATCCCCTCCGCAAAGCTCCCCTTGCTGGTCTCCAGGGCGATGGCGGTGGGGATGTTGCGGGTGTAATTGAGGATGTTGCCACCTAGCATCATGGAGCTGCCGACCTCGGCGATGATGCGCCCGAAACTGGCCACCAGTGCGCCGATCAGGCCGAAGCGTGTCTCATGCAGGATGGTCAGCAGGGCGCGGAAAGGGCTGGCGCCCAGGGTCAGGGCGGTCTCCCAGGCACGGCGATCCGAGGCCTGCAGGGCCGAGTGGGCCATGGCCACCAGCAGTGGAAAGCAGAGACAGATCTGGCCGAGAATCATCGCGTCCTGGGTGAACAGCAACCGCCACTCGCCCAGCGGCCCCGCCTTGGAGAGCAGGATGTAGAGTGTCAGTCCCACCACCACCGCCGGGATGGAGAGGGCGGTATTGAATATCGACACCAGCAGACGGCGTCCCGGAAACTTGAAATAGGCCAGCAGGAAGGCGACCAGCACTGCAAAAGGGGCGGCATAGAGCAGGGCCCGCACCGAGACGCTGAAAGAGATACTGATAGTGGTCCAGAGCCCGCTATCGCCGGTGAACAGCAGATAGAGGGCCTGGTAACTCGCCGCGCTCAGTGATGAGTCCATCTATCCTGTGCCGCCTATTTCAGCAAAAGCGGAATGAACAACGGCTCACCATGCAGGCGATAGTCCCGGATCAACTCCTGCCCCGCCTGTGAACTGACCCAGTCGATCAGCTTTTTCGCATCCGCATAGTTGGTGTCGGGATGTTTTGCCGGATTCACCGCGATGATCCCGTAGGGGTTGCTCAGTTTGTTGTCGCCTTCACTCAGCAGCGCCATGTCCACCTTGCCCTTGTAGGCGAGCCAGGTACCGCGGTCGGTGAGGGTATAGGCATCCAGTTCGTTGGCCATCTGCAACACCTTGCCCATGCCCTGGCCGGCTTCGATGTACCAGCTTCCGTGCGGCTGAATATTGGCCGCTTTCCAGAGCGACTGCTCTTTCTTGTGGGTACCCGAGTCATCGCCGCGGGAGATGAATTTGGACTGGCTGCCCTGGATTTTGCTCATCGCCTCGGTGACCGATTCGATCCCCTTGATACCGGCCGGGTCACTCTTGGGTCCGATGATGACGAAATCGTTGTACATGAACTGTACGCGATCGGTGCCGAACCCGTCGGCGACAAATTTCTCCTCGGCGGCGACGGCATGCACCATGACCACATCCACATCGCCGTCACGGCCCATCTTCAGCGCCTTGCCGGTGCCGACGGCAATGACATGGACCTCGATACCGGTCTGCTTCTGGAAAGCCGGCAGCAGGATATCCAGCAGTCCCGAATTCTGCGTGCTGGTGGTGGTGGCCATGCGCAGTGGAGCGGCCTGGGCGGCCATTGCCAGGGACCCGATAAGAGTGAAGAGGAGCAGTGATCGGAGATGCTTGAACATGGTATGGATCCTTTTGGGTGGTGAGAAAGCGGGACGATGTGAGTGCCCGACAGCAGCGGGTGTCCGGTCATGGAGTTTTTTGTAATAAATCACGCTGATACCGCTATGATTTATAGCACATAGCGAAATGGGTCAGCAATATCGGTACGCCTGCTGAAATTGGGGTTGTTTCCCGGGAGATGCCGGTGAAGTTCCGCCAGTGACGGCGCATCGGCTGGCGGAAAAGGATCCACGTTATGCTGATAAAAACATAACGAAATAAATGGCTTACGGGTTGTTTGGGGCTCGCCATCCGGCGCATCTTCTTCTATATTCCTAGACAGCAAAGCCATAGTGGAAAGGCTCGGCTTGTTGGGCCAGAGGCGGGAGTTCATTGCAAGTGCATCGCAGGATGATCCAGGCCGGTCCGGTTCAGGTTACAGTACAAAACCCATAATCATTACAGAGGAGGCAAAGATGCAGAGGTCACTCTATATCTCGCCGGACAAATGCACAGGCTGTCTACAGTGTGAAATGGCCTGCTCTTTCGAGCATGAAGGCAATTTCAATCCCGCCAAATCGCGTATCAAGGTCTTCAGCTTTCACACCGAGGGGCGTTTTGTTCCCTACACCTGTACCCAGTGCGCCGAAGCCTGGTGCAAGAGCGCCTGTCCCACGGAAGCGATCACGCTGGATGCGGCGACCGGCGCCAAGATGGTGAATGATGGGCTCTGCGTCGGCTGCAAGGTCTGCACCATTGCCTGCCCCTTCGGCACCATCAATTACAACACCAGCACCGGCAAGGTAATCAAGTGTGATCTGTGCGGCGGCGACCCTGCCTGTGCCAAGGCCTGCCCGACCCAGGCGATCACCTATATCGATGCGGAGGGCACCGGCTACGACAAGATGCGTGCCTGGGCCTCCCGCACCGACAACCAAACCGCGGCACGCGCATAGACAAGGGAGCAGATGACATGGGCTGGCAGAAAAAAATCCTGCGGGTAAATTTGACTGAAGGCAGCTGTACCGCCGAACCCCTGAATATGCAGTGGGCGGCGGATTATCTGGGCCAGCGCGGTCTGGGTTCAAAATATCTGGTGGAGGAGGTTGATCCGAAAGTGGACCCCTTGTCTCCGGACAACAAACTGATCTTCGCCACCGGTCCGCTCACCGGTACGGCTTCGTCGACCAGCGCGCGCTACTCGGTGATCACCAAGGGGGCGTTGACCGGCGCCATTGCCTGTTCCAACTCGGGCGGCTATTTTGGCGCGGAACTGAAGTTCGCCGGTTGGGACATGATTATCTTCGAGGGCAAGGCGCCGAAGCCGGTCTACCTCTATATCAATGACGATCATGCCGAACTGATCCCGGCCGATGAGATCTGGGGCAAGAGTGTCTGGGATGCGGATAAAATCCTGCATGCCAGACACCAGGATCCGCAACTGAAGATCTCGGCCATCGGCAGGGCCGGTGAAGCGGGCGTGATGTACGCCTGCATTGTTAATGATCTGCACCGGGCCGCCGGGCGCTCCGGCGTCGGCACCGTCATGGGCTCGAAGAATCTGAAAGCGGTGGCGGTGCGCGGCACCAAGGGGGTGACGGTCAAGGATCCGCAACGCTTCATGCAGACGGTGACCGAAAAGAAAAAGATCCTGGCGGAAAATCCGGTCACCGGACAGGGGCTGCCGACCTATGGAACCCAGGTGCTGATGAATGTGGTCAATGAAGTGGGGGCGCTGCCCACCAGGAACGCCTCAGCGGTCCAGTTCGACGGTGCCTCGAAGATCTCCGGCGAGGCGATGCACGAGCCGCGCGCCAGTGATGGCAAGGCGAACCTGGTCACTAATCAGGCCTGCTTCGGCTGCACCATCGCCTGCGGCCGCGTGGCCCGCATCGACAAGGAGCACTATACGGTAAAGAACCGCCCCGAATACTGGGGTGCCTCCGGTGGTCTGGAGTATGAGAACGCCTGGTCGCTGGGCGCCGATTGCGGCGTGGATGACCTGGAAGCGCTGACCTTTGCCAATTTCATCTGTAATGAACAGGGCTACGATCCGATCACCTTCGGCGCTACCCTGGCGGCCGCCATGGAACTGTATGAGATGGGGGTGATCACCGATGCGGATACCGGCGGAGTCAAGCTCAATTTTGGCTCGGCCGAGGCCTTGACCACCATGGCCGAGCAGGTGGGCAAGGGGGAAGGTTTTGGCAAGATCCTCGGCCTGGGTTCGAAACGGCTGTGTGAAAAATACGGCCATCCGGAGCTCTCCATGAGTGTCAAGGGCCAGGAGTTCCCGGCCTATGATCCGCGGGGTATCCAGGGCATGGGACTCACCTATGCCACCAGCAACCGGGGCGCCTGCCACCTGCGCAGCTACACGGTGGCCTCCGAGATCCTGGGTATTCCCGAGAAGACGGATCCTCTGGTCACGGAGGGCAAGGCCGGACTGGTCAAGGCGTTTCAGGACGCCACCGCCGCGGTGGATTCCAGTGGACTCTGTGTCTTCACCACCTTTGCCTGGACCCTGGAGGATTTCTATCCCCAGATCGATGCCGCCTGCGAGGGCGAGTGGACCCTGGAGCGTCTGTCCCAGACCGGGGAGCGTATCTGGAACATGGAACGGCAGTTCAACATGGCCGCCGGCTTCACCGCCAAGGATGACACCCTGCCGAAACGGTTGCTGACTGAGCCGGCCGCCAGTGGCCCGGCCAAGGGCAAGGTGAATGGTCTGGACAAGATGCTGCCGGAGTACTACGAACTGCGCGGCTGGAGCAAGGAAGGGGTGCCGACAGCAGATACTCTGCGGAGTCTCGGTCTCGCATAACGGATTGGCAGGGGGAACTGGGGGAGGGCAGCGGATTGCTGCTCTCCTCTTTTCATCACGGCAAGGAGAAGATTCCATGCGATACGTGGTCATTGGCGCGGGGCCGGCGGGTGTCACTGCCGTGGAGACCCTGCGGGCACAGGACCCACAGGGTGAGGTGGTACTGATCGGGGGTGAGCCGGAGCCTGCCTATTCCCGGATGGCCATTCCCTACTATCTGTCGGACAAGATCCAGGAGCAGGGTACTTACCTGCGTCGCGACCCGGATCATCTGAACAACCTCGGTGTGCGGCAGATACAGCAACGGGTGAGCGCGGTCCATGGCAGCGCCAGAACGGTACAGCTGGTCGGGGGTGAAACGGTCGCATTTGATCGCCTGCTCCTGGCCACCGGTTCCAATCCCGTGAAACCACCCATAGACGGGCTGGATCAACCGGGCGTGCATCACTGCTGGACCCTGGAGGATGCCCGCAACATCGTCAAATATGCCCGGCCGGGATCCCGGGTGGTCCTGATGGGAGCCGGTTTTATCGGCTGCATCATCATGGAGGCGCTGGCGGAACGGGGCGTCGATCTCACCGTGGTGGAGATGGGGGACCGCATGGTACCCCGCATGATGGACCAGGCATCCGGCAACCTGATCAAGCAGTGGTGTCTCGACAAAGGTGTCACGGTGCATACCTCGACCCGGGTGACCGGTGTCCAGGCCAATGCAGATGGAAATGCCCGTTTTACCCTGGCCTGTGATCCGGCGGGCGCCATCGAGGCCGATCTGGTGGTGGTGGCCACCGGCGTCAAACCGGCCACCGATTTTCTGCAGGGCAGCGGCATCGAACTGGCGCAGGGTGTGGTGGTGAACGAGTATCTGGAGTCATCGGTGCCCGGCATCTATGCCGCCGGTGATGTCTGCGAGGGCATGGACTGGGGCAGCGGTGAACGAGCCGTGCATGCGATTCAGCCGGTTGCCGCGGAGACCGGGCGCATTGCCGCCCTCAACATGTCTGGACAGGTGACCCCTTATCCCGGCAGCATGGCGATGAACGTTTTGGATACGCTCGGGTTGATTTCGGTCTCCTATGGCCAGTGGATGGGCGTTCCCGGCGGCGATGCAGTGCACCGGCTGGACAGTGATGCCTATCGCTATATCAAGTTGCAGTTCAACGGGGACCGGCTGGTGGGTGCCATCACCCTAGGCAGGACGGAACACGTCGGGGTGCTGCGGGGTCTGATCCAGAGCCGGACCAGACTGGGGAAATGGAAGCAGCACCTGATGGAGGATCCCACGCGTATCATGGAGGCCTACCTGGGTGCTACCCAGTTGACGGCGAATTGGATTGAGTAGGAGCGGCTTCAGCCGCGAAAACCAGCTTATGAAGGTTAATTTTAAACTGTACGCCTCGCTGGGTCAGTATCTACCGCCCGGTGCGGAAGACCATCAGGTTGCCCTGGATGTGGCGGAAGGGATGAGCCCCACCCAGCTGCTCGAGCTGCAGGGGGTGCCGCAGGCGGAGGTGCATCTGGTACTGGTCAATGGGGTCTTTATCCCGCCCAGTCAGCGGGATAATCCTCTCATGGAGGGCGATCAACTGGCGGTCTGGCCGGCCGTAGCCGGTGGTTAAATGTCATTTTTTTACCGGGTGAGGGAGGTGAATGAATAAAGCCATTCCCGCCCGGCTGTACCGTGACATGGGGCTGACCCTGAACGATTTCATCCGTTCACTGCCCTCCGCCGTTGCCCCCCTGACCTATCGGCTTGAGGGGCGGGTATTCACCGTTGCCCATCCAGCGGGTTGCGTCGTTATTGCGCTGGGTAAGACCGGGGAGCGGCGCATCGCTTCCCTCAGTCTGCCGGTGACGCCGGTCGAGTTTGAGTTTATCGGACTGGATGAAGCAGCCCGAAGCCAGTTCATGCGGCGTTTCGACCAGTATTTTCAGCGCGGCGGGGGTTGAGCAACCTGACCGTCTGGCAGATGGCCAGGGTGAACGGGTGATTTCCGCGCGTGGTGAGCTTGTCCCGTTCGTGGTGAGCTTGTCGAACCATGAACAAACAGCAGGCGCCGGGAGTATCCCTCGACAGGCTCCCTTCGACAGGCTCCCTTCGACAGGCTCCCTTCGACAGGCTCAGGGTGAACGGTAATTTTCAGATGGGCCGGGTGGGGACGCCTTTTGTGCCCACGCCTTTATTCCGTGCTGTCGCCTCCGCGTGGGCGCATACAGCGTGCCCACCCTACGAAACTCTGTTCTCCGCAAGAAAAAACCACGTCGAGGTTGACCCCCGTTCGGCAGACCCGGATAATCCCCAGCTCGATTCCCCACCCTGTCGGTGGCGGCATCACTCAGGTAATGGCGGCTCGTATCGGTCCCCCCGCAACGAAAAACTGTTAACCCGGTCAGGCCTGGAAGGGAGCAGCCGCAGCAGTGGACTCGTGTGCCGGGGTGTGGCTGGTGCGGGCCGCCTCCATTTACCGGACAGTATAGTCCCTACGGCTTTCCCTTCTTATCCGTTCCCTCAACCGCCATGGCTCCAATCCGGGTGTGAATACCGCTGGTCATTGAGGTACACTTCCTGCACTTAGTAACCCGACAGTGTAGAGATCGCAAGGAATCCATGTCATATCAGGTGTTAGCCCGCAAGTGGCGTCCGCGGATATTCAGTGAACTGGTGGGGCAGGCGCATGTCGTGCGTGCCCTCGGCAATGCCCTGGATAATAACCGCCTGCACCACGCCTACCTGTTTACCGGTACCCGAGGGGTCGGCAAGACCACCCTGGCGCGGATCTTTGCCAAATCCCTCAATTGCGAACACGGCGTCGGCTCCACCCCCTGCGGCCAGTGCAGTATCTGTCGGGAGATCGACGAGGGGCGTTTCGTCGATCTGCTGGAAGTGGACGCCGCCTCCCGCACCAAGGTGGATCAAACGCGCGAGCTGCTGGAGAACGTCCCCTATGCCCCGGTCAGAGGCCGCTACAAGGTCTACCTGATCGACGAGGTACACATGTTCTCCGACAGCAGCTTCAACGCCCTGCTGAAGACCCTGGAGGAGCCGCCTCCACATGTGAAGTTCCTGCTCGCCACCACCGATCCCCAGAAGGTCCCGGTCACGGTGCTGTCACGTTGTCTGCAGTTCAACCTGAAGCGATTGCCGCTGGATCAGATCCAGGCGTACCTGCAGGATCTGCTCAAGCGCGAGGGGATTCCGCATGAGGAGCGGGCACTGCTGCTGCTGGCCAAGGGGGCGGATGGCAGCATGCGGGATGCCCTGAGCCTGCTGGATCAGGCGATTGCCTTCGGTGCCGGCAAGGTACTGGAAGCCGATGTGCAGGCGATGCTGGGCAGCATCGCCCAGGACCGGGTGCATGATCTGCTGGATGCGCTGGCCGACCTGGATGCCAACCGGGTGATCGGGCTGGTGAGTGAACTGGCCGAGATGGCGCCGGATTTCGCCGGGGTGTTGCAGGATCTGCTCTCGCTGCTGCACCGGATTGCCCTGGTGCAGGCGGTGCCGGACGCCATGGATAACAGTGCCGGTGATGAGGCTCAGGTGAGTGCTTTGGCCGGCAAACTATCCCCGGGTGATGTGCAGCTGTTCTATCAGATCGGACTGATCGGCCAGCGGGATCTGCCGCTGGCGCCGGATCCCCGTGCCGGCTTTGAGATGGTGCTGTTGCGCATGCTGGCATTCCGGCCGCAGGGCACCGGGGAGAGTCCGGCGGCCAGGGGTGGTAGTAGCCAGGCGGCGGATAAAAAAAAACGCTCTGAAACGGCTGCGCGCGTCGCTGTAACCGCGGCGGCTGAAAAAACCGCGGTGAAGAGCGACGGCACCGCTGCCGTGGCCCCAGCCACGGCGCAATCTGCCCTGGAGAAAACCGCCCCCCCGGTGCCAGCCACTCCGGACAGTACCGGGAAGCCGGTCGAGTTCCGCCACTGGCATCAGGTGGTCGATCAGCTCCCCCTCGGCGGCATCGCCAAACAGTTGGCCAACAATTGTGTCTATGATTACTGGGACGGCGTGACGCTCAGTCTGAAACTGGACCAGGCCCATCAACACATGCTGGTGGGCAGCGCGGAGCAGCGCCTGCACGCGGCGCTGCAGGTCTATTTCGGTCGCGAACTCAAGCTGAAGATCTCGCCTGAAACAATAGTGGCGGCGACGCCGGCCAAAATGCAGGCCCAGGCCGTGGCCGGCCGCCAGCAGGCGGCCGAGGCGGCCATCCAGGAAGATCCCATGGTACTGGCCTTGAAAGAGCGTTTCGGGGCGGCCGTGATACCGGGCTCGGTGCGCCCGGTGGATGAATAAACAACAGCACCTTGGTTAAGACAAGAGGAATACCTGAATGAAAGGCGGTTTAGGCAACATCATGAAGCAGGCCCAGAAGATGCAGGCCGATCTGCAGAAGGCCCAGGAGCGTCTGGCCAAAGAAGAGGTGACCGGCGAATCTGGTGGTGGGCTGGTCAAAGTCACGCTCAACGGCAAGCACGAGGTGCGCCGGGTCGAGATTGACGACTCTCTGGTCGGCGACGACAAGGAGATGCTGGAGGACCTGGTGGCGGCGGCGATGAACGACGCGGTGCACAAGGTAGCGGAGAAGACCCAGAACAGCATGAGCGACGTCACCTCCGGCATGGGACTGCCGCCCGGTTTCAAGCTGCCATTCTAGCCCATGTCCAATCGTCCGCTGCTGGAACAGTTGATGGATGCCCTGCGCTGTCTGCCCGGGGTGGGGCCGAAATCGGCCCAGCGCATGGCCTTCTATCTGCTGGAGCGCGACCGGGAAGGCGGCCGGTTGCTGTCTCGTGTGCTGGGTGAGTCGATGGAACGTATCGGTCACTGCAGCCGTTGCCGTACCCTCAGTGAGACCGATATCTGCAGCCTGTGCGGCAATCCACGGCGTGACGACAGCCAGATCTGCGTGGTAGAGACTCCAGCCGAAGTGGTGGCGATCGAGCAGGCGACCGACTTTCGCGGCCGCTATTTCGTACTCGGCGGGCACCTGTCGCCGCTGGACGGCATCGGACCCCGGGAGATCGGTCTGGATCTGTTTGACCGGCGGTTGGCGGAAGGCCATATCCAGGAATTGATCCTGGCCACCAATCCGACCGTCGAAGGCGAGGCGACCGCTCACTATCTCGGCGAGATGGCGCGGGCCAGGGGAATGATCCGGGTGACACGGATTGCCCACGGCGTCCCGCTGGGTGGCGACCTGGAATATGTGGACGGGGGCACACTTTCCCACGCCTTTAGCGGCCGCCGGGAGTTTTGAGCTATAGTGGTCCGTGGATGGATATCAACCTGGAAGGAGGGCGGATAGTGTCCCACATATATCTGATGGGTAAACACAGGATGGGCTGGCCGCCAGGCCGATAATCCGTCCCACTGACTGGCATCCGCGTGATCAACTCCATCGGCAGCGCCTTATTCGACCCCGCCATCGCCCGTTCGCTGGTACCGGTGCAGTCGGCCGGTCAGGGTGAGGATCCGTCGCGCCGCTTCAATCAGCCTCCCCCCGTCAAGGCGATCATTCCCACTGGAGAACAGCGTGCCGGTTTGGAGAATCGGGCCGGACTGATCTACCAGCAGAACTTCGGTGATGACGGTATCAATGCCAAAACCCGCCAGGCGCTGCGTGCCTATCGCACCCTCGAAGACGCCGAAGAGCGGGAGAAGATGAGCCGTATGCTGGGTGTGGATGAGTACGCCTGATTCCTCCTTATTGCGCTATCCGGCCTGTGCTGCGGTCGCCGGCATCACCGATTTAAAGTTATCCCTTTCTTTTTCGCTGTAAGCAATTAGTGGTACATTTGTTTTTAGGATGCCCGGCTGGATAAAACCCCTGCCCTGGGCTACGTTTAAACCGAGTCGTAACAATAAAAAACAGTATCGGATCATTGTTCGAAGTGATTCATGCGATCCGCCAAATGCACTGGAAACAGGAAATGACTAAACACAAGGGGAATACCCTGCTTCAACAGATGATGGATAACCTGGCCGGTTATCCCGACTCCCGGTTCAATAAACAGGAACGCGCCCAGATCGAAAAGATGCTGGGCCTCTATTATCGTCATATACCGATGTCCGATCTGGACTCCTCCTCGATCGCCGATCTGGTGGGGGCGGTGATCGCCCACTGGCAACTGCTGAAGGTACGCGCGCGGGACCAGTCATTGGTGCGCATTTATAACCCCGATTTTGCAGAGCATGGCTGGCAGTCACCCCATACCATTATCGAGATTGTTACCACCGACCGGGTATTCCTGGTCGATTCACTCTCCATGGGGCTTAACCGGGCCGGGCTGACGATTCACCTGACCATTCACCCACAGCTACGCAGTGTGCGGGATCAGGCCGGGCATCTGCAGGAGATCCGCTCACTGGATGAGCAAGGCGGTGAGGTGGAATCGCTGATTCATTTCCAGGTGGAAAAACAGCTCTCTGCCGATGTGCTGCATGCGCTGGAAAAGATGATTCGCGATGTGATCCGTGACGTCACCCATGCCAATACCGACTGGCAGCCGATGAAGCAGCGGGTCAAAATGATCCGGGAGACCCTGGATAAAGAGAAGTTGCCAATAGATGCGGTCCAGCAGGCCGAATTGAGTGAGTTTCTCAAATGGATTGAAGACGACCACTTTACCTTTCTTGCCTATTGCGAGTTTGACCTTGTCGACAAGGCAGGTACACCGAGACTGCAACTGGACAAATCCTCTCAGCTCGGCCTGTTCCAAGAGTCCTGCCTGCACGATCAACAGGCAGAAGAGGTGATACCCGTGGGAGGTGGCAAGAGTTATATCGCCACCCAGAGATTCCTCGTGGTGACCAAGTCCAACGCCAAGTCCACGGTGCACCGGCCGGCCTACATGGACTTCATTGGTATCAAGCGTTTCAACAGCCAGGGCGAGGTGGACGGGCTCTATTGCCTGCTGGGTCTCTTTACCTCGGTGGCCTACAACAGCCCGCCGAAGGATATTCCGCTGTTGCGTCAGAAAACCCGTGAAGTGATCAGGCGCTCCGGCCTCTCCGCTTCCAGCCACTCCGGTAAGGCGCTGGATAATATTCTCACCACCTTCCCCCGTGACGCACTGTTCCAGACGCCGGTGGATGAGCTGGAGAGTCTGGCCATGGGCATTCTCGGACTGCAGGAGCGGCAACGCACCCGCCTGTTTGTTACCCGGGATCTGTTCAAGCGTTTCTATTCCTGCCTGATCTACCTGCCCAGGGAGCGTTATTCCAGAAAGTTACGATTGCGTGTCCAGGAGGTATTGGTAAAAGCCCTGAACGGGATCGAGGTGGAATCGGATACCCTGTTCACCGAATCGACCCTGGCGCGTATTCATCTTATCATTCATACCGCTCCCGGCAGCGAAATGGAATGCTCCCTGGATGAACTGGAACCGCTGGTAATCAATGCCACCACCAGCTGGCTCGATGGATTTCAGACCGCCCTCAGCGAGCAGTATGGCGACATGCTGGGTTCCCAATACTACAATGCCTACGAGAACGCCTTCCCCCGCGGTTTTCGTGAAGACTTCTATCCGCGTACGGCAGCGGCCGATGTGGCCCGAATCGAGCGGGTGCGTCAGAGTAATCAGCTGGATCTGAATTTCTATCGGCCGATTCTCGAATCCTCCCAGTATGTCCATTGCCGGCTCTACTCCGCGGCCGATCCGGTATCGCTCTCGGATGTGATACCTGTTCTGGAGAACATGGGATTGACGGTATTCGGTGAGCGGCCCTACCGTATCCGTCACCCGTCCGGATATGTCTGGATCCATGATTTTTCCATGAGTTATTCCGGCGGCCATGAACGGCTGACCGAGGAGAGCAGCCAGCTGTTCCAGGAGGCGTTTCTCAAGGTATGGGAGGGCGAGGTCGACAATGACGGCTTCAATCAACTGGTGCTGGATGCCGGGCTGAAATGGAAAGAGGTGGTGCTGTTGCGCGCCTATGCACGCTATTTCAAGCAGATAAAATACCCCTTCAGCCGCTCCTACATTATCGAGAGTCTAACCCGCAATGCCGAGATCACCCGGCTGCTGGTGGAGCTGTTCAACCTGAAGTTCGACCCGGCCCGCAAGGCCAAACCAGCACAGATTGACGCCATCCTGCAGAGGATCGACAGCCTGCTGGAGTCGGTGGCCAGTCTGGATCAGGACCGCATCCTGCGCAGCTATATCAATATCATTCAATCCACCCTGCGCAGCAATTATTTTCAGCAGGATGTCACCGGCGAGAGCAAACCCTATATCTCGTTTAAGGTCGATCCGCGACAAGTCAGCGGTATGCCCCTGCCGATGCCGATGTTTGAGATCTTTGTCTTCTCCTCGCGCATGGAGGGGGTGCATCTGCGGGGCGGCAAGGTGGCCCGTGGCGGTTTGCGCTGGTCGGACAGGATGGAGGATTTCCGTACCGAAGTGCTGGGTCTGATGAAGGCGCAGATGGTCAAGAATACGGTGATCGTGCCGGTCGGTTCCAAGGGCGGATTCATTGTCAAACGCTCCCTGGACGGCCTGGAGCGGGAGCAGATGATGGAAGAGGTGGTGTTCTGTTACCGCACCCTGTTGCAAGGCATGCTGGATATCACCGACAACCTGAAGGATGGCGCCGTAATAGCGCCTCTGGATGTGGTGCGTTACGATGACGATGATCCCTATCTGGTGGTGGCGGCCGATAAAGGCACCGCCACCTTTTCCGACATCGCCAATGGCGTGGCGGCCGACTACGGCTACTGGTTGGGAGATGCCTTCGCCTCCGGTGGCTCGGTCGGCTATGACCATAAAAAGATGGGCATCACCGCCCGGGGTGCCTGGGAATCGGTCAAGCGCAGTTTCCGTGAGTTGGGAATCAATATTCAGACCACCGATTTCCGCGTGCTGGGTATCGGTGACATGTCGGGAGATGTATTCGGCAACGGTATGCTGCTCTCCCGGCATATCAAGCTGGTGGGAGCATTCAACCATATGCACATCTTCCTCGATCCGGAACCTGATCCGGAGGTCAGTTTCAAGGAGCGGGAGCGACTGTTCAGACTGCCCCGTTCCAGCTGGGCCGACTATGATAAGAAACTGATCTCGGCCGGCGGGGGTGTCTTTTCGCGCAGCGCCAAGTCCATCGCTCTGACCGATGAAGTCAAGGCGATGACCGGCGCCAAGGTCGACAAGATGACCCCCACTGAGCTGATCAACCTGCTGCTCAAGTCGCCGGTTGATCTGATCTGGAATGGCGGCATCGGCACCTATATCAAGTCCGAGCAGGAGAGCCATGAGGATGTGGGTGACAAGGCCAACGATGCACTGCGGGTGAATGGCAATGAGCTGCGTTGCAAGGTGGTGGGCGAGGGGGGCAACCTGGGTGTCACCCAGTTGGGCCGGATCGAGTATTCCACCAGGGGCGGCCTGATCTACACCGACGCCATCGACAACTCGGCGGGTGTCGACTGTTCTGATCACGAGGTCAACATCAAGATTCTGCTGGGTCAGATTGTCGCCAATGGCGACATGACCGAAAAGCAGCGCAACACCCTGCTGGCGGAGATGACTGACGAAGTGGCTGAGCTGGTCCTGGCGCATAATTATGCCCAGACTCAGTCGATCAGCATGATGGTATCCGAAGCACCTGAACGTATTAATGAACACGCCCGGTTCATCGATTTTCTGGAGAGTGAGGGGCGGCTTAATCGTGAACTGGAATACCTGCCCAGTAAGAAAGTAATCGCTGAACGACAGGCCGCCAAGCGTGGTCTCACTAAACCGGAAATCGCGATCCTGCTGGCCTACAGCAAAATGAACTATTTCGAGGCCCTGATACATTCGGATATCCCGGATGACGAATTCCTGGAAACCGAGTTGATCGGCTATTTCCCCAAGGTGCTGGGTGAGCGTTTCAGTAAAGAGATGCGGTCGCACCAGTTGAAGCGGGAGATCATCTCAACCCATCTGACCAACCACATTGTGGAACATATCGGCTCCGGTTTCGGCCTTCGGGTGCGCGAGGAGGTGGGAACCAATATTGCCGGCGTGACCCGCTCCTATCTGGCCGCCAGCAAGATCTTCTCCACCGATGAGTTGTGGCGGGCGATCGAGGCGTTGGACAATCAGGTCTCCGCGTCGGTACAGATGGAAATGATGCGTATGATCGCGCGCCTGATCGAGCAGAGTGTGCTCTGGATACTGCGTGCGCGGCAGAACCGGGTAATGGTGCGTGACCTGGTGGATTATTTTCAGGCAGGGGTTCAGGAGTTGATAGATCAGATGCCGAAACCACTCGCCTCCAAGGATCGGCTGGCGCTCAATCGGCAGATCAAGTATTACCTGAATGCAGGGGTACCCAGGGAAGTGGCTCAGCAGGTGAGTCGTATCGTGATGCTCTCGTCGGCCATGGATCTGGTGGAGGTGGCGAAGCAGCGCAAGAGGGAGATTCAGGTTGTGGCGTCACTCTATTACAACCTCGGTTCCACGTTAGAGTTTCACTGGGTGCGGGAGCAGATTTCAAAACTGGCCGTACAGACCCATTGGCACAGCATGGCCAAGACCCGCCTGATCGACACCCTGAACAAGCATCAGCGGGATCTCACCTCACAGATACTGGCCACGGTAAAGAAGCAGAAAAGCGCCCGCAAGATGATCGATCAGTGGGCGGATGAATACCGCTTCGCCTATGATCGTCACCTGAAAACCATCACCGATCTGAAGGCACGAACCTCGGTCGATTTTGCCATGATGTCAGTGGTCGTGGCCGGTGTGGGTTCCCTGCTGAAGCCGGATATCTGACGGAAGTCCTGATAGGAGGAGCCGCTTCCGCAATGGCGGCTGGCTCTTCTCGGGCGTCTCGCAAGCACCGTGAATGGAGACAGGTGTCGGCGTCAATCGAGCCTGGCGCCAGGGCAATGATCGGTGTTTGAATAGCCCGACTCCGATGCCTGTGCAAGTGGGTGACCGTTATCAAATTGTGATCTTTCCGTGATCCTGTCTGGATCTGTCCCCTGTTAAATAATCTCAAGCCAGCCGCAGGGAGTCGATGTTGCCCATCATGCTGGTGATTGTGCCGAAGGGCGAACAACACCTCTCAGGGAGAAGATCATGTTGAAGAAAACTACTGTGCTGAAAATCTGTTCTATGGCTGTGTTGGTATCCGCCGTAAGTGTCGCCACGGCTGGTGGCATGGTCAATGATGGCTCGGGTCATCCGGTCATGGGCGTTACACAGCCCATGATGGCCGACAAAATGGACAAAATGGACAAAATGGACAAGATGGACAAGATGGATAAAACGGAAAAGAAGCCGATGATGGACGACAAGATGGATAAAATGGACAAGAAGCCGATGATGGATGACAAGATGAAGAAGTAGGGAGCCGGGTAGAAGGGTGGGCACGTTTTTCGTGCCCACGCGAATACTGTTCCCGTTCGTGGTGAGTTTGCCTTCGTTCATGGTGAGCTTGTCCCCGTTCGTGGTGAGCTTGTCCCCGTTCGTGGTGAGCTTGTCGAACCATGAACAATCAGCAGGCACTGGAATCATTCTTCGAAAAGCTCCCTTCGAAAAGCTCCCTTCGACAGGCTCCCTTCGACAGGCTCCCTTCGACAGGCTCCCTTCGACAGGCTCCCTTCGACAGGCTCAGGGTGAACGGTAAGTGATAGAATTGGAAAAAGATCAGCCTGGTGGGCATGCTTTTTGTGGTCACA
>JACDJC010000495.1_pt1 | contig 45121 bp, 36 predicted proteins | sample 7454191 | NCBI WGS metagenome assembly JACDJC01 (sample SAMN14253291, study PRJNA609438) | sludge metagenome | isolation source: sludge after 25d culture with pyrite and EDTA | collected 2018-12-20
ACCAAGCTCGCCGGTGTCGAGAAGGTGCTGTTCGTTGTCGACCGCAAGGACCTCGACTACCAGACGATGCAGGAGTACGACCGCTTCCAGAAGGGTGCGGCCAACTCGAACACGTCCACCAGGATCCTGAAGCAGCAGCTGGAAGATCCGGCCGCCCGCATCATCATCACGACGATCCAGAAGCTCAGCACGATCTTCCCGGCCAACAGGGGCCACGCGATCTACGACGGTCACGTGGTGATCATCTTCGACGAGTGCCACCGCTCGCAGTTCGGCGACATGCACACGGCGATCACCAAGGCGTTCAAGTGTTACCACCTCTTCGGCTTCACCGGCACCCCGATCTTCGCCGCCAACTCCGCGAGTGGCGGCAACCCGCAGCTCCGCACGACCGAGCAGGCCTTCGGCGACAAGCTGCACACCTACACGATCGTCGACGCGATCACCGACAAGAACGTGCTGCCGTTCCGCATCGACTACGTGAACACGATCAAGATGCCGGAGTCGATCGCGGACAAGCAGGTCAGCGCGATCGACAAGGAGAACGCGCTGCTCGCACCTGAGCGCATCGCCCAGGTCGTCTCCTACATCCGTGAGCACTTCGATCAGAAGACGAAGCGGACCTCGCACTACAGCGTCGCGGGCAAGCGGCTCCGCGGGTTCAACTCGCTGCTGGCCACGGCGTCGATCGACGCGGCCCGCCGCTACTACAACCAGTTCGCCCTCCAGCAGGAGGACCTGCCGTCGGATCAACGGCTGAAGGTCGGACTCATCTACAGCTTCGCCCCCAACGAGGCCGTCGACGACGATCTGCTCCCCGAGGAGGAGTTCGACACCGACGCCCTCGGGTGGGACGCCCGCGAGTTCCTCGAGCACGCAATCCAGGACTACAACGACCTGTTCGGCACCAGCTTCGACACGACCGCGGACAAGTTCCAGAACTACTACAAGGACCTGTCGTTGCGGCTCAAGCGCCGCGAGATCGACCTGGTGATCGTCGTCAACATGTTCCTCACCGGGTTCGACGCCACGACGCTGAACACGCTCTGGGTCGACAAGAACCTGCGGTCCCACGGCCTCATCCAGGCGTACTCACGGACCAACCGGATCCTGAACTCGGTCAAGACGTTCGGCAACATCGTCAGCTTCCGGGATCTGGAGCAGGAAACCAACGACGCCATCGCCCTGTTCGGCAACAAGGACGCCCGGGGAGTCGTGCTCCTCAAGCCGTACGCCGAGTACTACGACGAGTATGCGCAGCGTGTTGCCGAGCTCCAGGCGGAGTACCCGCTCGGCCGGCCGATCGACGGCGAGGAAGCGCAGAAGGCGTTCATCGCGCTGTTCGGGTCGATCCTCCGACTGCGCAACATCCTCGGGTCCTTCGACGACTTCAGCGGCAACGAGATCCTCACGCCTCGCGCGATGCAGGACTACCAGAGCGTCTACCTCAACCTGTACCAGGAGTTCCGCTCCCAGCGTGACGCCGAGCGGGAGTCGATCAACGACGAGGTCGTCTTCGAGATCGAGCTGATCAAGCAGGTCGAGATCAACGTCGACTACATCCTGCTACTCGTCGAGAAGTACCGCGCCGCCAAGGGCGACGGCGAGGACAAGGAGATCCGAGCCGCCATCGATCGCGCGGTCACGTCCAGCCCCTCGCTGCGCAACAAGGCCGACCTCATCGAGGAGTTCGTCGACTCGCTGTCGGCCACCGCCGAGGTCGACGCCGCCTGGGCCGAGTTCGTCGCATCCAAGCGGGCAGAGGAACTCGACCGGATCATCGCCGAGGAGAACCTCGACCCGGCCGCCACCCACGCCTTCGTCGACGCGGCCTTCCGCGACGGTGCCGTCCAGCCCACCGGCACCGCGATCACCAAGATCCTCCCGCCGGTCTCCCGCTTCGGGCAGGACGGCGGTCACGCCACGAAGAAGCAGACCGTGCTCGCCAAGCTCGGTGAGTTCTTCGACCGCTTCTTCGGACTCAGCTGAACGCGGGTCGGCGCCGCTCCCTGCGCCTTGTATCAGCGCGAGGTGGGTCCGTCAGCCGCGACGGCGGGGAAGGTCGGCGGATTAGCAAGGGATTAGCAAGCGCCGGATTCTGAGAGTCCCGAGGGCCCGAAACCCTTGGAATCTAGAGCCCGAGAGGAGAATCGAACTCCTGACCTGCTGTTTACAAGACAGCTGCTCTGCCAACTGAGCTACTCGGGCGGGACCTCCGCTGCTCGCATTGCGGAAAGCTCAGCGGAGTGTACGCGAGGTCCGGTGACGCACTGCCGCCCGCGGAGAGGCCCACCCCCACCCTCCTTCTCGCCGACACCAGGTCAGTCAGGATCCCCAACCGCCGCCCGGTCCGCCCGCAATGACGCAGGGGGCCGGGCACCTTGCGGCACCCGGCCTCTCAGCTCGTTGGAGCTCCGTTGAGATCCGAAGATCAGGTGGCGGCGCCGGTGATCGTCGTGGTCCCGAACACCTGGTTCGGTGGCGTGCACACGCTGGGTACTCCGAGGATCGCCACGCTGGCCGTCGCGGACAGCGATCGCATCTTCACCTCGGCGCTGCTGCCGACCGGGCCGGAGGCTGTGACCGACAGCTTGACGAGCGGCATCTGCACGGTGGCACCGGGTGTGAACGGTCCGGGCACCTTGTAGACGACGTCGGTCCCGTCGAAGCTGATGCTCGGGTAGCCGGTGCCGGTGTTCGTGCTCGCCGACATCACGCCGTCGACCCACGTCAGGTTGGGCGACAGCGGGAACCGGATCGTGATGTCGGACATGGCGGCCAGGTCGTAGCCCGACACGTTGACCGGGATCACGAACGGGCCCGGCGCCACGATCATCTCGAACGTGGAGCCCTGCACCACTGTCGAGGGCGTGTTGACGTTCATCGACGCCGGCTGGGTGAACGGGTACTTCGTGCCGAGCACGTCGGCCTCACACGACATCGTGAAACCGGTCCACTGACCCGTCGGGGTCTCCCACGGGATCGTGCTCGTGGTGGGCGTCGGCTCCGGATCGTTGGGGTTGGGGGCGCACGCCACCGCCAGCCCTGCGACGACGACCATGCCGATCGCGAACGCTGCCCTCATCGAGACGCTCTTCTTCATCTGCACCGATCCCACGTCGGCCTCCCTCCGCTTTGCGATCGGGGCAACGTAACAGTTCGGCACCGTCAGTGACACCCTTCACATCGAGCGTGATGTCGCGTGCGCGGTGTGTGGTCGTCGATCAGGGCTCCACGAGTCACAGCACAACGAGGCTCAGGCACGCCGAGAGGACGGCGATGGCGCTACCGTCGAGTCACCTCAGCGAACGAGGAGGCGCCGTGTCAGACCCCGATGCTCCGTCCGACGTCGACGTCGTTCGCCGAATCTACGCGGCGCTCGCTGAGCGTGACATCGTGACAGCGTTGTCGTTGTTCGACCCCGGGTGCGTCGTGGTGCAGGACGACCGCCTGCCGTGGGGCGGCCGGTTCGTCGGTCACGAGGGCGTAACCGAGTTCGCCATCGCGCTCGTCACCCACATCGACTCCGCGGTCGAGATCGAGGCGATCTTCGAGGCAGACGGCGATGTCATCGAGGTCGGTCGCACCCGGGGCACCGTCGCCGGGACCGGTACGCCCTTCGACGTGGCCGAGGTGCATCGTTGGACGATCCGCGACGGCCTGGCCGCCGTCGCGCACTTCTCGATCGACACCCCGGCGATGCTCGACGCGCTGCGCGCCTGACGGCTGGGTCCGGAGGCTGGGGCACGGCAACGAGGTCGCCGCACACCCGCGAACCGCGCCGCGGGTCGGGGCCGATTTGACAGAAGTCCTTGACGGTGCAGTAGGGGTCGGTCGTAGATTCACCGGCAGGTTGAGGGAAGGGGGGAAGCAATGGCTTCCTTGCTGGGGGATCGTCGGGGCCGCTCCTACTTGGTGGCGGTGGTCGCCGTGGCCACCATCGCCGCCGTGCTCGGCGGCATCGGCACCGCCGGTGCGTCGACGGTGGGATCGTTGTCGGTCTCGGTGCAACCGCCGGTGGCCGGCGCCACCGGGGCGCGGTACAGCATCGCCTTCACCAACACGTCAGCGCTGTCGGTGAACGACACGATCTCGTTAACCGGCCCTGCCGGCACCGTGTTCCCGTACTCGTGCAGCTACCAGATCATCGACACCACACCGAACCCCGACGTCGTCCTCCAGGGAGCCTGCGCGACGCCTGGTGACGACACCAACGACATCGATCTCTACGTCTGGACCGAGATCCCGGCCGGTCACGCGCTGCAGATCGTCGCCGACGACGTCGGCAACGCGGCGACGTCCGGCTCGAAGACGCTCACGCTGGCGACTTCGACCGACACGTCGCCCGCGGTTGCCGGGTTCACCCTGTCGGCGCCGAGCGCGGTGACCGGGGTGACCACCTCGGTGGTGCCCGACGTGGCCGGCGCCAGCGGTGCACGCTGGACCGTCGACTTCTCCGCTCCTCACCAGCTCCACGGCTACTACTCGACGATCCGCCTCGACGGACCGAGCGGGATGGTCTTCCCCACCGGTTGCTCGTACAAGTTGTTGGACACCACGCCGGATCCCGATGTGGAGGTCGGATCGTGTCCGACAAGCGGGGGTGGCACCGACGAGGTCGCAATACAGATCTACGGCGACGTGCCCGCCGGTCATGCGCTGCAGCTGATCGCCGACGACGTGACCAACCCGCCGACGGCGGGCACCTATCCGTTGGAGGTCTCGACGTCGTCGGACCCGATCCCCGTGGTCACGAACGTGGCCCTGCAGTCCGGGCCGACCGCGGTGACCTCCGCGTCTGTGGTGGTGTCGCCGTCCGGAACCGGTTCGGTCGGTGCACGCTGGACGACGACGTTCACCTCGACCCATCAGCTCAACTACTACTACTCGACCATCACCCTGCGGGGCCCGAGCGGGACGACCTTCCCGGGGAGCTGCCTCTACCAGCTGTACGACACCACGCCGGAACCCGACGTGAACCTGGGCTCGGTGTGCGCCGACAGCGGAGCCGGCACCGATGAGGTCGTGCTGCGGCCCTACGCGGATGTACCGGCCGGTCATGTGGTGAAGGTGGTGGCGAACGACGTGGTCAACCCGACCGGCGTTGCGGGCCAGCGCGACGTCCAGGTGTCCACGTCATCGGATCGCTCGCCGGTGACGGCGTCGTTCGGCCTGACCGCAGCGTCCTCGATCAGCGGCCTGGGCATGACCGCACGCCCGTCGGTTGCCGGCGCGACCGGAGCACGTCACACGGTGTCGTTCACCAACTCGGCCGCGCTGAACTACTACTACTCGACGATCACGCTCACCGGTCCGGAAGGCACCGTGTACCCGGTGAACTGCTCCTACCAGCTGATCGACACGACACCGAACCCCGATGTCTCGATCAGCTTGTGCCCGCAGGAGGGCGGCGGTACGAACGAGGTGAAGCTGCAGGTCTACGCCGACGTGCCCGCCGGCCACGCGCTGGAGTTGATCATCGACGACGTGGTCAACCCGTCCGGAGCCGCGGGACCGAGGTCCGTCTCGGTGTCCACGTCGTCGGACGTCACGCCGGTGTCCACCACGTTCGGGCTCCTTGCCGGACCGACGGCGGTGACCGGCGCGGGCGTGGCGATCGACAACACCCTGCCCGGTGCGACCGATGCGACCTACACCGTCGGGTTCACCAACACGAGCGCTCTCAACTATCAGTACTCGACGGTGACCGTGACCGGGCCCCCGGGGACGGTGTTCCCGAACCACTGCGGCTACCGGTTGATCGACACGACGCCGAACCCAGACCAGGAGTACTACACCTGTCCTGTCGCCGGCGGCGGCACCAACGAGGTGACGGTGTACGGGTACGGCGACGTGCCGGCGGGCCACGCGCTCCAGCTCGTCGCTCCGAACGTGACCAACGCCTCCAGCTCTGGATCGAAGACCATCGGCGTGCGCACCAGCTCTGACCAGGCGCTCGTGACCGTTCCCTTCACGCTCGGCCTCGGCATCGCGACGACGACCCTGCCGCCGGCGACGTCCGGTGCGGCCTACTCGACGACGCTCGCGGTCACGGGCGGAACCGGACCGTTCACGTGGTCGAAGGTGTCAGGCACGCTGCCGTCGGGGCTGTCGCTCGACCCGTCCACGGGAACGATCAGCGGCACCGTCGGTGCCAACGCCGGTGGCTCCTACACCAACCTCGTGTTCCGCGTCACCGACGCCTCGAACGCGACGTCGGACTCGATTCCGCTCACGCTCAACGTGGACGCCCATCCCATCTTCCAGACCGCGGACGAGGTCGTGTTCGTCCCGGGCATCACCAACACCTTCTGGGTCTCTGCATCTGGCGTCCCGGCACCCGCGTTGTCGGTCAGCGGGACGCTGCCGAGCGGTGTGACCTTCACCGACTACGGCAACGGGTCGGGCGCGCTCGAGGGCACGCCGGAGATCGGATCGAGCGGCACGTACCCGCTCGTCTTCACTGCTTCGAACGGCGTCGGACCCGCGGTCACACAGGACTTCCAGTTGGACATCGCCCGCGCCGCCAGCACCAGCTGGGTCACGGCTTCGGCGAACCCGACGCGGGTCGGTCAGTCGGTGACCTTCACCGCGACCGTCTCCGGGGCGTGGGTGCATCCGACCGGCACCGTGGAGTTCTTCGACGGTGCCACGTCGATCGGCACCGCGACCCTGGTCAACGGCCAGGCGTCGATCGCCACGTCGCTGCTCACGGTCGGTTCGCACAACATCACGGTGTCGTACGAGGGGAGCGCCTCGTTCCTGCCGTCGACGTCGTCGGTGCTGTCGCACACGATCGTCGATCGGACCGACACGACCACCGGCCTGACGTCGTCGTCGAACCCGTCGGTCTCCGGTGAGACGGTCGCACTCGTCGCGACGGTCACGGGCAGCGGGGCGGTGCCCACGGGAACCGTCACCTTCTTCGACGGTGCGTCGTTGATCGGCTCCGTCGGCGTGGACAGCGCTGGCAACGCTGTCCTCTACACGTCGGAGCTGGCGGTCGGCGATCACCCGATCACCGCCGTCTACGGCGGCGACGCGGTCTTCCTCGCGTCGTCGTCCGGCGCGCTGACCCAGACCGTGCAGCGTGCTGGGACCAACATCGGGCTGACCTCATCGCTCAACCCGTCGTCGGTCGGAGCGCAGGTCACCTTCACCGCCGTCCTCACTGCCGCGGCGCCGGGCTCGGGCACCCCGACCGGGAGCGTGGAGTTCCGCGATGGTGCCACGGTGCTCGGCAACGGGACGCTCAACGGCTCGGGTGTGGCGACCTTCGCCACGTCGGACCTCGCGGTCGGGACCCACCAGATCACCGCGGCGTTCGCCGGGAATCCCTCGTTCGCCGGTGCCACTTCGGTGGTCCTCGACCAGTCGGTGAACACGGCGCCGCTCGTGCCGACCACCGCGGTGGCCGCGTCGGAGCCGAACCCGTCGGTGTTCGGACAGTCGGTGACGCTGACGGCGACGGTGTCGGGCAACGGAGGTACGCCGAGCGGAGCGGTGGCGTTCTTCGACGGAGACTCCCACATCGGCTCCGGCGTGTTGGACGAGTCAGGGGTGGCGACGTTGTCGACCTCGTCGCTCGGCGTGGGCGACCGGACGATCACGGCGGTGTACGGCGGTGACGCCACCTTCGCGCCGTCCACCTCCAGCGGTGTCACCCACACCGTGCTGCCGGCGGCGACGACCACGGCACTGGCGTCGTCGCTGAACCCGTCGTCGGTCGGTGACGTCGTCACGTTCAGCGCCACCGTCTCGGTCGTCGCGCCGGGCGCCGGCGGACTCGGCGGATCGGTCCAGTTCCGCAACGGGGCGAACGTGATCGGGTCCGCCACCGTCGACAGCACGGGAGTGGCGACCATCCAGATCCTCAGCCTCCCTGTGGGCTCCCACGACATCACCGCGGCCTACTCCGGCAACGGCGTGCTCGCGGCGTCCACGTCGTCGACCCTGACCCAGTTGGTGGAGGACCGGCCACTGCTGCCCACGCTGACGCTGCTGACGTCGTCGCTGAACCCATCGGGCTCCGGTGCGACGGTGACGTTCACCGCGACCGTCGCAGCGGACGAGACGCCGGGCGGGTCCGTGCAGTTCCTCGACGGCGAGAACCTGCTCGGGAGCTCGGTGCTGAACGGCTCCGGCGTGGCGACGTTCGACACGTCGGACCTCTCGGTCGGGACGCACGAGGTCACGGCGGTGTACCTCGGCAACGCGACGTTCGCCACCTCCACGTCGCCGGTGCTCGACCAGGTGGTGACCGCCACACCGCTCACCCCGACGATCACCTCGGTGACGTCGTCGGTGAACCCGTCGGTCGTCGGCCAGGCGGTCGCCTTCACGGCCACGGTGGTCGGTGCGAGCGGCACGCCGACCGGCACCGTCGTGTTCCGTGACGGCACCACCGTCCTGGGCAGCGCTGCTCTGGCCGACGACGGCACAGCGACCTTCACGACAGCGGGCCTTGCGGTCGGCACCCACTCGATCACCGCCGCCTACCAGGGCGACGACGAGTTCGCGGCGTCGACCGCCTCGGCGATCGAGCAGGCGGTCAACCCGGCGGGGACCGCGACCGAGCTGTCGTCGTCGGCCAACCCGTCGCTCGAAGGCGACGCGGTCACGTTCACCGCGACGGTGACCGCCGCCGCGCCCGGCGCCGGAACGCCGGGCGGCGACGTCGAGATCCGAGACGGCGCGGCCGTGCTGGGGACCGTGGAGCTCGACGAGTCGGGCACGGCCACGTTCTCCACCTCCGACCTGGCTGTGGGCACCCACCCGATCACCGCCGTGTACGTCGGCAGCGCCTCGTTCGCCGCATCGACGTCCGCGGCGATCGACCAGGTCGTCGAGTCGAACCCGCTGCTGGCCACCTCGACGTCGCTGACGTCGTCGACCAACCCGTCGACCGTGGGACAGACGGTGACGTTCACGGCGACGGTCGCAGCGGGCGAGTCCACGCCGACCGGGACCGTGCAGCTCCTGGACGGCGCGACGTCGCTCGGTTCGAAGCCGCTCGTGGGCGGGACCGCCGCCTTCGATGTCACCGGATTGGGCGTCGGTGACCACCAGCTGACGGCCGTCTACTCCGGTGACGACACCCACGCCACATCGACGTCGAGCGTCCTGACCCAGCAGGTCGGGGCGGCAGCGACGTCGATCGTGCTGTCGTCGTCGGCGAACCCGTCGACCGTCGGACAACCGATCACGCTCACCGCCCAGCTCGACTCCGCAGGCGGTATCCCGACCGGGTCGGTGGAGTTCCGTGACGGCACGACCGTGCTGGGCTCTGCTCCGATCTCCGAGACCGGCGTGGCCGCGCTCGAGATCTCGTTCGACGCCGGCGAGCATCCGATCGTGGCGGTGTACGCCGGCAACGCGACCTTCGACGGTTCGACGTCGAACCTGCTCACGCAGGTCGTCAGCGCAGCCCCGTTGGGTCAGACCACCACGATCCTTGGATCGCAGCCGAACCCGTCCACGACCGGTCAGGCCGTGACGTTCTCGGCGAAGGTGTCCGGCGATGGCACCATCCCGACCGGCACCGTCGAGTTCAGGGAGGGGACCACGGTGCTGGGCGCCGGTTCGGTCGACGCCACCGGGATCGCCACGTTCGCCACCGCGGAGCTGACCGCCGGCGATCACCACATCACCGCTGCCTACAGCGGCGATGATCGCTTCGCCGGATCGACTTCTGCCGAGATCGTGCAGGTGGTCGTCGAGCCGCCCGTCTGCGATCCGTTGCGGACGGTCACGTCGGTGAAGGGCACGGCGCGGCTCGCGAACAGGGCGACGCTGACGGTCGACCTCAACCGACGGTCCTTCCCCTTCATCGGCAAGATCTGGGTCGGCAAGGTGACCTACCGCGATTCGGCGGCCAGGGCGCTCGTGACGTCGGTGGTCTTCACGTCCAACGCCGTGGTCACCCCGATGGACGACGTGTGTCGCGGTGCCATCGTGAGGATCGATGCCGTGAACCTGCTGCGGTTCCCGTGGCGAACCGGTCGGCTGACGATGCGCATCGTCGACCGGACGCCGGTCGACGCCGACGCCGTCGCCCTCACCTTCCCCGGGCTTGCTCCGGTCTCCACGACCGTCGCCAAGGGGGACCTCAGGGTCCGGTGACGCACCGGCGGTCGGCCGAAGTCGCTGTTCGCCTGGGGTTCGGCGTGATGACGCAGGACCCCGGTGACCGAACGCGTCGCTCGATCTCGTCCGACGTCAGTCGGGTGGCGCGCTGCGGCGCAATCGCAGCGCTGCGACCCCCGCCGCGACGATGCCCACACCGGTAGCGAACACGGTGCTCACGGTGGAACCGGTGAGCGCGAGCGCGGCCGAGGGCGAAGCTGCGTCCGGTGATCCGCTCGTCCCGGTCGACGTCGTCGAACCGTCGCCCGCGACGGGCTCTGACCGGACGGGCGCCGTGGAGCCCGATTCGACGGGAGCCGCGGTCGCTGGCCTGGCAGGGTGCGGCGAGAACGCGCTCGTGATCAGCGTGGTGCCCTGGGGGATGCGACCTGCGTGACGGTCATCGAGGATGAGAACGCTCTGGCCCGTGGACGGGTTCGTCCACTCGTAGGCCAGCGCCTGCCACAGCTGGTCGAACGACTCGGCGTCGACCGTGACGGCGACCGCGGGGGCGAAGGAGCACTTGTGCAGGTTCATCGCCTCGGCATCGCGCTGGGTGAGCGCGTACCGATGGGCTGCGGCACGACGGGACGCGTTGGACACCAGCCGCGTCTTCCCGTGCGGTCCTCGTGGGTAGCCCCAGTCGGCCTGGAGCCGCCACACCACCCCGCCGGTCACAGCGTCGGTCCCGGCCCCGTCGGCACCGGCAACGGTGAGCGCCGTGACCGAGCCGAGCACCCCCGCTGCCATCAGCACGTGTCGGCGGTGCATCGAAGCGTCGTCGCCGTGCCATCGCCGGCCGTCGGTCACCGCCGTTGTCGAGTTGTTCTCTCCCGTTTCCATCCCGGTGTCCATCGGTCGCTCGTCGGTGTCGCGGAAGGACTTCTGTCGAGATCTCCTCGGACTGGACCGCTTCGGCTCACAGATCGTCGCGAACGCTCAATCTGACGACATCCTCGCCGATGAGCTCAGTGCGGCCTCCCGTGGATGCCGCACCACTTCGGTCCGACCTGGGCGCCTTCGGGCACCCGTGGCCGCACCTGCGCCCCTCGGGGCGCGGGCTCCATCCGATGGCGGACATCGCCGGTCAACTCCGGTCCAGTCAGGCGATTCGGCGCCGAAGCGGACCGGCTCGTGGCCGGCGGAGGCCGCCCGACGATGGCAGCCCGTTCGTCAGGTGTTGCCCGAAAGGGTGCTCGTCGACTGCTTCGGCGGTCTGCACCCCGGTCGGGGATCGAAAGGGTGCGGCTCCCTCGGGAGGCCGCCTCGTCGGTGTGGGTGGACCGTGGCGTCAGCCGGCGTTGGCGGCGGCCTCGTTCAGCTCGTCGAGGTGGGTCGCCGCCTCGAGGTACTCGTTCACCCAGCGCTCGATGACCGCAGAGGTCTTCTCGACCTTCTCGAACTGGCCGACCACCTGGCCGACGGGGTTGAAGGCCACGTCGACGGTCTGGTCCGGGTACTTGTAGGTGGCGGCGACGGCGATGCCGGACACCATGTACTGGAGCGGCATGCCGAGCGGCTCCGGGTTCTCGGGGTTCTCCCACGCCTCGGTCCAGTCGTTCTTGAGCATGCGGCAGGGCTTGCCGGTGAAGGAGCGCGAACGCACAGTGTCACGCGAGCCGGCATCGATGTACGCCTGCTGCTGGGCGGGGGTGTTCTCCGACTCCTCGACCATCAGCCACTGCGAACCGGTCCACGCTCCCTGACAGCCGAGCGCCAGCGCGGCAGCGATCTGCTCGCCGGAGCCGATGCCGCCCGCCGCGAGCACCGGGCGTGGCGCCACGGCCTTGGCGACCTGTGGCCACAGGACGATCGACCCGACCTCGCCGCAGTGCCCCCCACCCTCGCCACCCTGGGCGATGATGATGTCCACATCCGCGTCGGCGTGCTTCATCGCCTGGTACGGCGAGCCGCACAGCGCCGCGACCTTGCGGCCCTCGGCGTGGATCAGGTCGATCGTGTCCTTGGGCGGGGTGCCCAGGGCGTTGGCGATCAGGGTCATCTTCGGGTGCCGGAGCGCGATCTCGACCTGCGGGGTGGCGGTGGCCTCGGTCCAGCCGATGAGCTGCAGCGAGTTGTCGTCCTCACCCTCCTGCAGCGGCACGCCGTGGTCGGTCATGAGCTTGCGAGCGAAGTCCAGGTGCTGCTGGGGAACCATGTCCTGGAGCATCTTGGTGAGCTCCTCGGCCGACATGTCGGCGTCCATGCCCTCGTACTTGTTGGGGATGACGATGTCGACGCCGTAGGGGTGGTCGCCGATGTGCTCGTCGATCCAGTTCAGCTCGACCTCGAGCTGCTCGGGCGAGTAGCCGACCGCGCCGAGCACTCCGAAGCCGCCCGCCTTGGAGACGGCGACCACCACGTCGCGACAATGGGTGAAGGCGAAGATGGGGAACTCGATGCCGAGCTCGTCACAGATGGGGGTGCGCATGGTGGTGTCCTTTCACCGCGTGTCGAGCACCTGGGTCGGTGCCGTCGGGGTCAGTTGTCGTGATCGTCGTGGCTGCGCCGACGGTTCTTCGGGTGATCTCCGTCGCGCTCATCGGGCTGCCTGGCTGGCACCGGCCACGACGCTGAGCAGCGCCTCGACGGCCAGGCCGTCGGAGACGGCGTCGGGGTCGACGCGCCGCATCATCTCCAAACCGAAGAGCAGCCCGATGACGGCAGGTCCGACCGCATCGGAGTCGCCGGTCCAGTCTCCGGTGGCCTGCAGCACGCCTCGCCACGCCCCGCGGTAGCGGCGGGCCAGGTGCTCGCGCGCCTCGGGCTGGCGAGACGCGTACGCCCACAACTCGTGCTCCAGAGCGATCCACTGGCCGTTGCCGGCGACCGGTGCCGACACGTTGCGCCACAGCACGCCGAGTCGTTCTCCGAGCGTGGTGGCGCTCGACAGCTCCGCACCGATCACGGTGGCGACGTCGTCCACCCAGCCGTCGAGCAGCGCGAACAGCAGGCCGTCCTTGCCGCCGAAGTGGTCGTAGACGGCGCCGGAGGTGCGCCCGGCGCGGTCAGCGATGGCGTCGATCGACGCGCCGTCGACTCCGCGCTCGGCGAACAGCTCGGACGCGGCGGTCAGCAGGCGTCGACGAGTTTCGGTTCGCCGTTCCTCCTGGGTGGCCACCCAAGAAAGATAGGACGGCCAATGTAACTTGGCAACCCGGTGCAGTCCCGGCTGTCCCGATGGTGCCGCGGCACGCGTGACGAGCCGCACGTAGCGTGACGCTCATGACGGCGGTGTTCGTGCACGGTGTCCCCGAGACGGCGCAGGTGTGGGACGCGCTCGTCGAGCGACTCGGCGTCACCGACGTCGTCCAGCTGTCGCTGCCGGGGTCAGCCCTCCGGAATCGGTCGTCGTCGGCAGGTGGCAACGAACGCACGCAGAGCGATGGCGGCGGTGCATGTCGCCGGTGGGTCAGTCGATCGGGACCGGGCCGCCGGCGTCGGGGATCAGGGCCCGGGTGACGAACTTCCACGTGCCACCGTCACGACGGAGGGTGTCCCGGTAGACGCCGCTCACCATGACCTTCGTGCCGCCGGACTCCTCGTCGGCCACCCACAACTGGAGGTAGGCGGCGCCGGTGGCCGTGTCGCCGTCGACCTGGATGCGCACGTTGGATGCCACGTGACGCGAGCCCGGCATCATCAGCGGTACACCGTCGCCGAACTCGGTCCGTGCCGAAGGGGTCCCGTCGACGAACATGCCGAAGCCGGTGTCGAGGGTGCCCTCATCGACGAACAACGCAGCCCATCGGCTTCCGAGCCCGGCGTCGACCAGGTGGTTGTAGGTGGCGTAGAGCTGCTCGATCTCGACGATGTCCTCGACGGGGACGCCCATGGCGGTGGCTCCTGACCCTGTGGTGATCGTGGTTGAACCGATCCCCCGGACCGGTCATCGAACAGTGTGTCCCATCATGCGGACGTGATCGAGTGAGGAAGCGCGCGACCGCCGACTGGTCCGCACCCTGGAGCATTCGGTGCGTCGGGCCTGACGGGAAGTCAGGCGTGACTGGATCGTTCGGATCGGTGACGGCCGACCGACGGTTCGCGTACGGTCATGGGTGCTGCCAGCACGCCGTGGCCGGAGGGAGTCCGACGATGCGAACCGCGGATGTGATCGGCGTGCCGGCGGTCCCGCCTGCAACGGCCACACGTGGTGCGAACGCGCTGCGCGCTGGGTTGGCTCGGCTGCACGACGCCCTGGGACCGCCACCGGTACGGATCCTCGAGGGGCTGTTCGGGCTGCTGGAGCACCGCGTCCTGGTCGCGCTGTGCGACGCCGGGGTCCCCGACGCACTCGACCGGCCGGCGCGCGTCGCCGACCTCGCTCGACGACTCGACATCGATGGAGACCAGCTCGATCGGTTGTGCCGGTTTGCCGCGACCCGAGGTTGGCTGCGCATCGATCGCCGAGGCCGGGTCCGGGCCACGCGGGTCACTGCGTTCCTCCGCACCGACCACCCGGGCGGGTGGCGGGCCTGGGTCGACTTCGCCGGTGGCCCTGAAGTGGCGTCGGCCGTGCAGGCGATGAGCGCACGAGGGGTCCGGGATCCGTTCCTGGTGGCCAACGGCTCGTCGTTCTTCGACTGGATGAAGGATCATCCGGATCGTTGGAGTGCCTTCGACGATGCCATGGCGGCCGGGTCGCGGATGCACGCGCTGGTCCTGGCCGATGCTGTGGACTGGTCCGGTGTGCGCCACGTCTGCGACGTGGGCGGTGGGACGGGGGTGCTCCTCGCTGCCCTGCTCGATCGTCTCCCGGGGGTGAGTGGCACCGTGCTGGACCTCCCGGGTGTGGTCGAGCGCGCCGTGGCACACCCGCGTGTGGATGTGCTGGGCGGCAACATGTTCGAACGCGTCCCAGCCGGTGCCGACACCTACCTTCTGGTGAACGTGCTGCACGACTGGGACGACACCGACGCCGCGCGCATCCTCGGTTCGGTTGCAGCGGGAGGCGGCGATCGGGTCGTGGTCGTCGACCAGGACCGACCTACCGTGCCGCGGCGTGAGCTGGGCGTGGCGACCGATCTGCTGATGGCCGCGCTCACCCCGGGTGGACGCGAGCGATCCCGGGCCGAGGTCGCCCGGTTGGCTTCGACCGCTGGGCTCCGTCTCGACGCCACCGTCCCGCTCGCGTCGGGAGACGTCGCTCATGTGCTCACGCCGACGCGGGGACATGCCTCCGCTCGGCTCGAGCGATCTCGACGCTGAGCCTGGCGGTACCGTGCCGGCTCGTGGCCTCGGATGAGCACCGACCTGAAGAGCACCGACCCGAGGATCGCCGGCTCGACCTGAGTGAGCCCATCCGCATCGACGCCGGCGGGTGGGGTCTCAGCTGGGTGGCTGACGACCGGGGAGCGCTGCACCAGCTCGGACTGGGGCCCGACGGGTGCGCGGCCCCTCTTGAAGTCGGCGCCGAGTGGTACCCGCTCGCCTTCCCGAGCCTGGACGGCACCGATCCGTTCCGTCCGCCGGCGCTGCAGATCACCCATGCGGACGGCACGCTGAGCACGCGGCTGGTGCTGCGGTCCGTCAGGCGGCTCCACGAGTCGGGAGGCGAGCACGTCGTCGCCGTGACCTCCGACGAGATCTTCGACCTGAGGGTCGAACACCACCTGCGCACGCATCCGGCGTCGGGCGTGTTGGAGCAGTGGGTCGAGGTCGTCCATGGAGAGGCCGGGCCGGTCACGCTGCTGGCCCACGACTCGGTCGCTCCGCTCCTGATGGTCCCCGAGGATGCAGAGGTGGTGCAGTTCGGAGGCGCAGGCTGGGCCGACGAGTGGCGGTGGAGCACCGATCGTCTGGTGATCGGCACCACGGTGCTCGGGTCGCTCGGCGGGGTTCAGCCGCACCTGCAGCGCGGCCCCTGCTTGATGCTGTCGCCTCACGGGCGGTTCGAGCCGGGTGCCAGCGGGGCGGCGCAGGACCACGGCGAGGTGATCGGCCTGTCGGTGTGCTGGGCCGGCAACGTGCACATGTGCCTCGACGTACGCCCCCGCGCGGAGCCCGGGGCCGACCGCGAGTTGCGGTTGCGTGCCGGTGCGAGCGCGCTCGGCGCCCCGTATCGGCTGGACCCCGGCGTCACGATGGTGCTGCCGAAGGTGGCGTGGACGTGGTCGACCGGAGGGACCGACGGCGTCACCGAGGCGTTCCACCGCTGGAGTCGGGCCCGCGTGATGCGTGACCCCGACCGGACGCGCCGGATCGTGGCGAACAACTGGGAGGCCACGTTCTTCGACTTCGACGAGCAACGGGTCGTCGGACTGATCGAGCGCGCCGCGGACCTCGGCGCGGAGGTGTTCCTGCTCGACGACGGCTGGTTCGGCACCACCCGTCCGCGTGACGACGACACGCAGGGCTTGGGTGACTGGGACGTGGATGTCCGAAAGCTCCCCGATGGCCTGTCGCCGCTGGCCGACGCTGCGAGGCGGAGCGGGATCCGGTTCGGCATCTGGGTGGAGCCCGAGATGGTGAACCCGCGCAGCGAGCTGCACGATGCACACCCCGAGTGGGTGCTCCGCGACGCCCGCGAGCCGCGCCTGCACCGCCACCAGCTCTACCTCGACCCGCTGCAACCGGAGGTGCGCGAGTTCGAGGCCGACGTGGTCGACCGGGCACTGAGTGCCGCGCCGGGCACCACGTACCTCAAGTGGGACGCCAACCGCCCGATCACCGACGCCGGGTCGACCGCCCTGGCGTCGGATCGCCAGGCCAACGTGTGGTTCGACCACGCGACCGCCACCTGGGACGTGATGGACCGGGTGGCGCGTGCCCACCCCGAGGTGGAGCTGATGTTGTGCGCGTCGGGGGGTGGACGCACCGACCACGGGTCGCTGCGCTTCTTCCACGAGGTGTGGACCTCGGACAACACCGACCCGGTCACCCGCGTCCGCATGCAGTGGGCGTGCTCGCACTTCTTCCCGGCGGCGGTCATGGCCGCCCACGTGACGCGTTGGGGGGAGCGGCCGATGTCGTTCGCATGCGCGGTCGCTCTGTCGGGCCGCTTCGGTGTGGACCTGGACCTCGACGCGGTGACCGCCGATGAGCTCGCGGTCCTGCGCCGGGCGGTCGCTGTCGCTCATCGCACCCAGGACGTCATCCAGCGCGGCGTCCTGCACCGGTACGTGTCGCCGGTCGCGGGGGTGGACCGGTCCCGGGCCGCATGGTCGCTGTCGCTCGGCGAGCGGACCGTCCTCTTCCTCTACCAGTTGGAGGAGCCGTCGAGCCCTCCACCCGTCATCGGACTCCTCGGGGTCGATCCCGCGTCGGACTACGAGGTGCGGGTGTCGGACCTCGATGCTGATGCCGATGCCGATGCGGCCGACCAGGTGCGCATCGTGTCCGGCGTCGAGCTCGCCGAGGGGGTGGCCTGGCCGCTCCCGTCGCCGCTCACCGCTCGCATCGTCGAGCTGAGCCGGGTCGTCTGACGCACCTCACCCCCTTTGCTCGTTCTGTTCTACGGAACCGACCGAAATCGGTCGGTTCCGCAGAACAGAACGAGCGGGGTGGCCGGCTTGGTGCCCGTGCCCACGACCGGCGCGGGGCGGTTCGCTAGGGTTTGGCCATGACCGCCACTCAGCGACCGAGGACCCCGCGCTCGTCGCCGCCTCCTCCCGGCCCCAACCCGGTCAACCGTGGTCTGATCCTGATCGCCGTCGGTGTGGTGCTCGCCGTCATCCTGCTCGTCAAGGCCGGTGGGGTCGGATTCGACACGTCGACCGCGGACCTCGAGATCGGTGCCGGCGAGGAGAAGGTCACCACCACCACCGAGGCACCGACCACCACCGTGGCCGAGCAGGCGCCGCAGACCGTGCAGGTCGTCGCAGCCAACGGATCGGGCACCAGCGGCATGGCCGCCAAGGCGTCACAGCTGCTCGCGCAGTCCGGGTACACGCAGGTGGTGTCGACCAACTCGGTGCAGCCGGTGACCGCATCGTCGGTGATGTACGCCACGGGATACGACGCCAACGCCCGCTCCATCGCCGAGTCGCTCGGACTAGCGGACACCGTGGTCCAGCCGCTGGCCCCCGGTACGCAGCTCGCCCAGGATCAGCCGGCGACCGCTGGCGTGATCATCATGATCGGCCCCGACCTCGTTCCCACCCTCAACGGCGCCGGCACCACCGGTGGGGCGACGTCGACCACCGTGGCGGGCGGGTCGACAGCGACCACGACCGCCGGAGCCGGGTCCAAGACGACCACCACCGTGGCCGGCGGCACCAAGTCGACGGTCACGACCACCACTTCCGGCTGAGGGCGCCCGGTCAGTCAGGTGAGGGCGGCGAGCTGGTCGTCCAGCCAGTCCGTGGGTGTGCGGGCAACCGCGGCACGATGCAGCAGCCCCGCCCGCGCCACCCGTTCCTCCGGATCTCGGTCGAGCGCGGAGCCGATCGCTTCGGCGGTGGCCTGGAGGTCGAACGGCGAGATCCCCTCGGCCGCTCCCATCAGCTCGGTCCAGGCCCCCGCCTCGGTCGACAGCACCAGCTGGCCGTCTCGCTCGTTCACCATCGGCCCTTCCTTGGCGACCAGGTTGAGGCCGTCCCGGACGGGGTTCACCAGGAGCACGTCGTAGCGCCGGAGGGCTGCGACCGACCGTGGGAAGTCGTCGTCGGTCATCAGCTCGATCGGCGTCCAGTCAGGTGAACCCCAACGGTCGTTGATCGTCGCGGCGGTCGCCTCGACCTCGTCGCGGTAGCGGGCGTAGGCGGGGACGCCCAGCCGAGACGGGTAGCAGCACGCCACGAACGTGACGCGGCCGCGCAGGTCGGGCCGCTGCTCGAGCAGCAGGTCGTAGGCCAGGAACCCCCGCACGATGTTCTTCGACAGCTCCATCCGGTCGACCCGGACGATCATCTGGCGGTCCCCGATCATCTCGTCGAGCTCGACGAGGGCGGAGGTGCAGTCCTCTTCCGCGACGACGCGGCGCAGGCTGTCGATGTCGCTGTTGAGGGTCGCGGCGAACACCTTGGCCTGCTGGCCGTCGATGACGGTGCCCCAGCGCCGCTGCACCGCCGCGTAGTTGTCGGCCCACTCCGGGACGTGGAACCCGCACGCATCGTGTGCGGCAAGGGCGGCGAGCATCTCGATGAGCGGCTCGGCGGCCAGGACGCGGGCGTTGTCGGGGCCGGCGAACGGCGTGTGGTGGAAGTGCACGAGCGACAGGTCGTCGCGGGCAGCGCGGACGGCAGGAGCGAGCATCGTCAGGTGGTAGTCCTGCACCAGCACCACGGCGTGGTCGGGCGCGTTGGCCACGACTGCGTCGGCGAAGCGGCGGTTGACCTGGCGGTACGAAGCCCAGCACTCGCGCCAGAGGGGATCCAGGTTCGGATCGCGGGTGAGGTCGAACAACCCGTGGTGCACGAACCAGAGCACCTGGTTGGCGACGACGTCGTAGTAGCGGTCGAACTCGTCGGTCGGGATGTCGACGAGGTGGACCGGGTGGCCGTCGACGGCGGGAAGGTTCTGCGCAGCGGCCTGGCGGTCCGCCGCTGACAGCGCCGCGGCGATCCACGTGATGCGCCCCTCGTCGAGGAGCGGGGCAAGACCCGACACCAGTCCGCCGCCACCCCGCTGCGCGATCAGCGAGCCGTCCGCGTCGTCGGTGTAGCTCAGCGGCCCACGGTTGGAGGCGAGCACGATGGGTCGGTCCGCCGTGTCCATCCCGCCCACCCTACGAGGAGATGCAGCGTGGTCCCGACGGCGCGTCCGACGCGAGGTCGAGCGCGGGATCGGCGGCAAGCGCCCGGTCACACGTCGAGCCGCCGCGGCGCGGCGTGCCGCGTAGGCTCCTGATCCGTGCGCATCGTGGTGGCCCCCGACAAGTTCCGGGGCACCGTCAGCGCGGCGGAGTGCGCCGAGGCGCTGGCCGCACCTCTTCGCGACGCCGGTCACGACGTGGTCGTGCATCCGATGGCCGACGGCGGCGAGGGCACGCTCGAAGCCCTGGGCGGACCCAACCGTCGGACCCTCGTGTCGGGTCCCGGCGGTGATCCGGTCGAGGCCGAGTGGCGGTTGCAGGGGCGCCAGGCGGTGATCGAGATGGCCCAGGCATCGGGACTCGTCCTGGCCGGCGGCCCGGAGGGCAACGACGCCGTCGCCGCGTCGACCCACGGCACCGGCGAGCTCATCGCCGCAGCGCTCGATGCCGGAGCGAACGACATCGTCGTGGGAGTGGGCGGATCGGCGACCACCGACGGCGGGCTCGGCGCGCTGCGGGCCCTGTACCCGGTGCACCGGCTCCGAGGCGTGCGACTCACGGTGGCGTGCGACGTGCGCACCAGGTTCGTCGACGCCGCCCGGGACTTCGCGCCCCAGAAGGGAGCGACCGCGGCCGAGGTCCGACTGCTCGAACGTCGCCTGGAGCGGCTCGTGCAGGTCTACATGGAGGAGTACGGGGTCGACGTGTCGGAGCTCGAGGGCGGCGGCGCCGCGGGCGGGTTGGCCGGGGGGCTGGCGTGCGTCGGCGGGGAGCTGGTGGGCGGGTTCGACCTGGTGGCAGAACGACTGGACCTGGACGCCGAGGTCGAAGGTGCCGACCTGGTCGTGACCGGCGAGGGCTTCCTGGACGAGGAGTCCTTCGACGGCAAGGTCGTGGGCGGGATGGTCGACATGGCCGGTCACTTCGACACACCGGTCGTCGCCGTGGTGGGGGAGGCCTTCGACGGTGCCGACGACCTGGTCCACACCGTGTCGTTGACCTCCCGCTTCGGTCGCGAGGCGGCGATGGAGCGAACGGCGGAGCTCCTGGCGCAGGTCGCCCCGGAGCTCGCTCGACTCGATCAGCGCGGGTCGTAGCGGATCGCGTCGTCCATCTCGAGCGGACCATGGGTGCCGTGGAGCAGCGCGGCGCGGACGGTGAGGAAGTCGACGGTGGCGGCCACGTCGTGGACGCGGAGCAGATCGCGGTCCTGCAGGTCGAGCGCCGCCAGCGCTCCGAGCGTGCCTGCGCCGCGCTCCCGAGGGACGCGGCCTGTGAGCACGCCCACGAAGTCCTTCCGCGAGAGCGCCCACAGCACCCGGTCGACGCCGAGCTCGGCGCGCAGCGTCGGCACGGCCCGCAGGACGGCGACGGTCTCGTCGGGCGCCTTGTAGAGGTCGGGGCCGGGATCGAGGATCACCTGGTCGATCCGCACGCCGGCGCGGTGCAGGACGTCGATCCGATCGGTCAGGAACCGTCGGCAGGCATCCGCGGGGTCCTCCATGCGGAGCTCGGCCGGTCGGCGGTGCTTGGGCACCCCCGGGTTGAACGCGACCACGATCGACGCGTGGGTCCCTGCCACCAGGTCGGCGAGCTCCGGGTCGATCAGGCCGGACGGGTCGTTCACGATCGACGCGCCGGTCCGCAGTGCGGCGTCGGCCACCTGGTGTCGATAGGTGTCGACCGACAGATCCACGGTGTCGCCGACTCGGTCGGCGACCGCGCTCAGCACGGGGAGCAGCCGTTCCAACTCGTCGTGCACCGAGATCTCGGGCTGGTCGGTGCGGAGGGACTGGGCGCCGACGTCGAGCACGTCCGCGCCGTCCTCCACCATCCGGACGGCCAGGTCCGCGGCATCGCCCGGGTCGACCCGATTGCCGGAGAACGAGTCGGGCGACGCGTTGAGCACGGCGAGCACGCCCGGTCGGGCGACGGCACGGCCCCTCACGGCTGCGACGGGCGGCGGTCGATGGTCCGCTCGACGGTCGGCCGTCGCTCGGGGCCCAACAGGTCCAGGTACGCGGCGACCTCGATCATCGGAGGACGCTCCGACACGTCGATCGAGACCGGTGCCCGACCAGGTCGCAGCAGCTCGCTCACGGCGGGGATCGGCGCCTGGCCGGCGACGGCCTGCAGCGAGCCGCCCTGGGCGTGACGCAGGATCGTCTGTGCGATCGCCATGGCCTGGGGGCCGAGCTCGTCGAGCGGGCGGTGACGGTGACGACGCTCGTCGAGGTCGACCTCGACGAGTCCGGTCGTGCCGCGCTGACGCAGGTAGTGCAGCAGCAGACCGACTTCGACGCCGTAGCCCTCGACGAACGGGAGCCGGTCGAGCACGCCCCGACGCCCGCCGTACTCTCCCGACAGCGGCTGGTGGAGTCCGGCGAGTGCCGGGAACAGCAGCGACAGCAGCGGCCGTGCGACCAGTTCCGTGACCCGGCCGCCGCCCACTCCGTCGACCTCGGGTCGGTGGTAGTAGCCCTTGACCAGTTCGACGTCGGGTTCGCAGAGCAGCGGTCCGAGCAGGCCGGTGACCATGTGGGCGCTGAAGTCGTTGAGGTCAGCGTCGCACCAGAGGACGAGGTCGCCCGAGGTGGCGTGCAACGACTTCCAGAGGACCTCGCCCTTGCCGTAGCCCCGCCCGAAGCCGGCCAGCACGGTGCCGGCGTGGACGACCCGTGCACCGGCGTCGCGGGCCACCGCAGCGGTGTCGTCGTCGGAGTGGTCGTCCATGACGACGAGCTCGTCCACGAGGCCGGCTCCGACCGCGTCGCGCGCCAGGACCTCCACGATGCGCCCGACGGTGGCCCCCTCGTTGCGCGCCGGCAGGGCGACCGAGACCGTGGTCGGGCCCTTGGCGGCGACCATGTCGCTGATCGTCCAGTCACGGTGGTGGAAGGACCGGATCGGAGGGGTGTCGAGTGGCGCCGGGCCGCTCGGGGCCGTGCGCTCAGCGGTGCCTGGGGTGGCGCCCGGGTGGCCGACGGGGAGGAAGGGCTCTCTCGACATCGCCCGCGCAACCTACCGGCACCAACGGCGGGAATCGTGCGCGCCGTCGTGTCGTTGGGTCAGGACGACTGCCGACGGCGAGTTCACGTCCGGCAGCTCCCTGGTGGAGAATCGACGCCGGCACATTGCCGAACGAGCCCACACGAGCCGAACACGACCAGAAGAGGTGGACCAGATGGTGACGATCAGGATCCCGACGACGCTGCGGACGTTGACCGGTGGGTCCTCCTCGGTCGAGGTGGAGGGCGCCACGGTCGGCGAGGTGCTCGCCAGCCTCGACGCCGCCCATCCCGGGTTCAAGGACCGGTTGTTCGACGACGACGGCGGCCTCCGCCGCTTCGTGAACGTGTTCCTGGCCGACGACGACGTCCGCTACCTCGACGGCGTCGACACCGCCGTCACCGACGGCGCCGAGATCTCGATCATCCCGGCCGTCGCCGGCGGTTGACCGGATCCTGTCCCGGGGACATCCGCTCTGGTCGTCCCGGGCTGGGCGATCCGACCGCAGTCGGCGGGGTCGTAGGCTGGAGCCCGTGCAGGACGAGGAGCCCTTCGGTCACGTGATCGACCCGGACGCGCCGGTCGATCAGGATGCGCTCGTCGACTCTGCGCTCGACGACCCCGCGCTCGACGATCCTGCGCTCGTCGAACCCGCGCCGGCGTCCCACGTTCCGCACCGCTACCGCAGCTCGCTCGGAGCGAGCGTGCTCGCAGCGGGGATGCTCGGACTCCGCGAAGTGCTCGAGGAGCCGAAGGACGATCGTCCCGTCGTCGAGCAGTTCGCGGATGAGGGCGACCGCGAGCGGCCGGTCGAGGTCGACCTGGATCCCGACGAGCCGTCGGCCAGCGTGGTGCGCCTCCGCCCCGACCGCTGACGATCGCACCGCTCCCGTCACCCGCCGTGTCCCGTGGCGTTGGGGGCCGCTGCGGCACGCTGGTCGTCCGGGTCGGGCGCGAACCCGGGATCAGATCGCGGCGAGGAAGCCGGCGCGATCCGGTCCCGCAGTGGGCTCCGGCGGCCGGTTCTCCCGGTCCTGGTACACCGCCATGACCCGACCGATCAGGTCGGGGTCGTTGATGAGCGAGTCGGGTGGCTCGAGCAGGTTGAACATCCGCAGGAACGCCCGCAGCACGACGGGGTCCACCTTCAGCGCCGGCAGCAACCCGTCGCGCAGGAGGCTCCGAACGAGCTCGGCGGGGTCGACGAACCCGTCCTCGGTGTCGGGTTCGGGTGCGACGCCGTTCTCGGCATGCTCGGTCTCACCAGACGGCTCCTCGGCGGTCCTTCTGGCCGCGTCAGCCGCATCGCGGGCCACGCGGTCCTGGCGGACCGCGGCGTTGTACCAGGGGATCACCTGCTCCTGCAGCGCCTGCTCGTAGGCGATCGCCCTGGCCACGTGCGACGACGTGGCGGACACGTCATCGCCGACGGCGATCCCATCGACGGCACGGTCTCCGCACCGGGCGGGGTCGTGCGCGTCGAGCAGGTCGGCGAGCAGCTGGGCCTGGACCATCGCCAGGGCGCAGCCACGTCCGTAGAGGGGGTTGGTGGCGGTGTGGGCATCACCGAGGGCGTGGAAGCCGAGCACGAGCGGGCGGCCCTCGTCGTCGGTGAAGCGACGTCGTCGGTTGATGAGCCCGCCCATCACCTCGACCCCGGTGATCGGCTCGGACCGTCCATCGACGTACGGCGCCGTGGCGGTGATCGCGGCAGCGGCGGTGATGAACGTGTCGGGATGGAGGAGGAGCCTGCGCAGCTCGGCGTCATGGGTGCCGACGGCGAAGGTGATGGAGAACGTCCGGTCGTCGCCGGGGAACACCCCGTACTTGAGGTAGCCGAGGTCGCCGCCGATCACGCCGAACGAGCTCGGCAGCTCCGATCCGTCGGTCAGCCGGAAGAAGCGCGACAGGTAGATGATCCCCGTGTCCTCCTCGGTCTCGGTCACCTCGACGCCGTGGGCCGCGAGGAGGCCGGGGACGTCGATGCGGCGCCCGCCCGACGCGACCACGACGTCTGCCTCGATCACCGTGCCGTCTTCTGGCCCGGTGCCGTCGGCGAGCCGGACGCCGACGATCACGGGCAGTCCGTCGTGTCGCTCCGATGCCGCGACCAGTGAGCTGACCGTCGTTCCGTGCAGCAGCTCGACGCCGCCTTCGGCGAGCGCGGCGCGGCGCAGGACCCACTCGAAGGTCGTACGCCGGCACGCCAGCGCGACGAGCTCCTCGTCGGCTGGTTCGGGTGTGATCTCCATTCCCACAGGTGGGGTGTCGAGGAACCGGATCTCGGTGGCACCGGCGTCGAGCAGGGAGGCGAGGAGGTCGGGATGGCGGTCGCGCAGCAGGTTGCGCAGTCGGGCGAGGAAGGCGTGGGAGTGGCGAACCTGGGGTGCGCCGCGACGGTCCCAGTCGAAGGCACCACGCGGATCGGCGGGCAGCGGTGTGTCGTCGCGTTCGATCAGCGTGACCGTGTGGCCCGAACGGGCGGCGCACAACGCGGTGCCCAGTCCTCCGACGCCGGCACCGATGACCACGATCCGTGACACGAGTCCTCCCGGCCGAGCGTCGAACTTGACCGCCCGGTCAACTTGGGCACCGTAACAGCCGGTCACCCGCCGGGGAGCGTCCGACTCGGTCGGCTGACCCACCTGAGCGGATGTCGCGGGGCGACGGGGGGCTGTTAGCACTCAGCTGGTGAGAGTGCTAAGAATGCCTGGCACTCTACTGCCGAGAGTGCCAACGACCTCGGCTGACGTCCGCCACCGGTGGGCCGGCAGCCAGCCAAAGCCACAGCATCCAACGGAGGACCCATGGCCAAGATCATCCAGTTCGACGAGGACGCCCGCCGCCACCTCGAGGCCGGCATGAACCAGCTCGCCGACGCCGTACGCGTCACCCTCGGCCCGAAGGGTCGCAACGTGGTGCTCGCCAAGAAGTGGGGCGCCCCGACGATCACCAACGACGGCGTGTCGATCGCCAAGGAGATCGAGCTCGAGGATCCGTACGAGAACATCGGCGCCAGCCTCGTCAAGGAGGTCGCCAAGAAGACCGACGACGTCGCCGGTGACGGCACCACCACGGCCACCGTCCTCGCCTGGACGATGGTGCGCGAGGGCCTGCGCAACCTCGCTGCCGGTGCCAACCCCGTCGGCGTGAAGCGCGGCATCGAGGCCGCCGTCGAGGCCGCGGTCGCCAAGATCCACGAGCTGGCCGTCGAGGTCGACTCGAAGGACCAGATCGCCCAGGTCGCATCGATCTCCGCTGCCGACGCCGAGATCGGCGAGCTCATCTCCGACGCGATCGACAAGGTCGGCAAGGACGGCGTGATCACCGTCGAAGAGAGCCAGACCTTCGGCATGGGCCTGGAGTTCACCGAGGGCATGCGCTTCGACAAGGGCTACATCTCGCCCTACATGGTCACCGACACCGAGCGCATGGAAGCGGGTCTCGACAACCCGTACATCCTGTTCGTGTCCTCCAAGATCACCAACGTCCGTGACCTCGTTCCGGTCCTGGAGAAGATCATGCAGACCGGCAAGCCGCTGGTCATCATCGCCGAGGACATCGAGGGCGAGGCGCTCGCCACCCTCGTCGTGAACAAGATCCGCGGCACGTTCAACTCGGTTGCCGTCAAGGCGCCCGGCTTCGGCGAGCGTCGCAAGGCGATGCTGCAGGACATGGCCATCCTCACCGGTGGGCAGGTCGTGTCCGAGGAGGTCGGCCTCAAGCTCGACTCCATCGACCTCTCGTTGCTCGGCACCGCCGACAAGGTCGTCGTCACCAAGGACGAGACCACGATCATCAACGGCGGCGGCTCCAAGGAGGAGCTCGACGGTCGCATCGCCCAGATCAAGGCCGAGATCGACAACACCGACTCGGACTACGACCGGGAGAAGCTGCAGGAGCGCCTGGCCAAGCTGTCCGGCGGCGTGGCCGTCCTCAAGGTCGGTGCCGCCACCGAGGTGGAGCTCAAGGAGAAGAAGCACCGCATCGAGGACGCCGTCTCCACGACCAAGGCCGCGATCGAGGAGGGCGTCGTCGCCGGCGGCGGTGTGACCCTGCTGCGGGCCCAGAGCGCCGTCGACGAGCTGGTCAAGAAGCTCGAGGGCGACGAGGCCACCGGCGCCACGCTGATCGCCCGCTCCCTCGAGGGTCCGATCAAGCAGATCGCGGAGAACGCCGGCCTCGAAGGCGGCGTCGTCGTCGAGCGGGTCCGCTCGCTGTCCGGCTCGTCCGAAGGCCTCAACGCCGCCACCGGCGAGTACGAGGACCTGGTCGCGGCGGGCATCATCGACGCTGCCAAGGTGACCCGCTCGGCGTTGCAGAACGCGGCGTCGATCGCTGCGCTGTTCCTGACCACGGAGGCCGTCGTCGCCGACGCCCCGGAGAAGGCCGCAGCCGGCGGCGCTCCGGACATGGGCGGCATGGACTTCTGATCGACGGAGGTTCCTGATCGCCGGTGCCCAGCCCGGTCAGAGCCGGCGAACGCACAGGATGTCGACACAGGGCGGTCCGTCCGGGCCGTCCTTTGTCGCGTCCCGACTTGAAACCGGGCGACAGGGCCGTACCCTCGACATCAGCGCCGTACGTGTCGAGATCAGCGCCGTACGTCGAGATCAGCGGAGAACTGGAGCGGACCATGGGTCGTGACGATCGTCGAACGAAGGTCAGGGGTCGCGTGCCGGTCGCTCGGTGGGCGGTGCTCGCCGCGGTGCCGACGGTCGCGGCCGTCGTGCTGTCGGGTTGCGGTGCCGGCAGCGGCGAACAGGTCCTGACGTCGGACGAGCGGCCCGAGCGCGACGCGACGACTCCCGAGGGCCACGGCGCGGGCGCCGACCCGGCAGCGGTGCTCACCGCCGCTGCGTCTGGCCTCGAGACCAGCGGCCGGTTCCACGGTGAGGTCGAGGTGGGCGGTCTCGCCACCATGACCCAGGACGGCGAGTTCTCCGGTGCCGACGTGGCGGTACGGACGACGATGTCGGCCGGTTCCGGCTTCGGTGAGATGTTCGGCGAGAGCGGGGGATCCGAGCCGGACCGGGACCTGTCGATCGAGATGCGATCGGTCGGTGGTCGCGCCTACGTGTCCGCCGACCTGTCCACCGACGGTGGCTGGATCGCGGCGGACACGTCGGGCTCTGGGCTCGGAGCGTCGGTGGCGTCACCGACCCAGTTGGCTCAGGCGATCCGCTCGCTTCAGGGCGTGGAGGCGGCTGGCAGCGACACCATCGATGGCGAGTCGGTCGAGGTGTACAGGGGAACGACCACGCTCAGCGAGCTCGGTGGCGCTTTCGGCGGCGCCGGGTCGCTGGGTTCGGCGGCCGGGTCGATGCCGGAGGGCGTGGAGCTCCCGGCGATGCTGCAGCGGATCGAACGGGTCAACCAGCTCATCCAGGAGACGCTCGAGGTCGAGGTGTCGGTGGCAGTCGACGGTCAGGGGCGACTGCGTCGCCTGAGCATGGCGACCGGGGGCGAACTGCCGGCCGACCTCGCCGACTGCGCACTGCTCGCCGGTCCGCTGTCCACGGCGTATGACCTCAGCGCCACCTTCACGTTCTCTGACCTCGACGCCGACATCACGATCGAGGCCCCTGACCCGTCCACGGTCACCGACCCGTCCGAGGTCACAGGGCTCGACACCGGCCTCGACGACCTCGACCCGGCAGACGTCGAGGGTGCGTTCGACGAAGCCTTCGGCGGTGAGGGCCTCGGCGAGGCCTTCGGTGAGGGCTTCGACGAACTCGCCGGCGGCATGGTCGACAAGTTGCTCGAGGGCTGCCCCTCCTGAAGAGCCGGCTTCGATCGACGCCCGCTCCCGTTGCCGGCCGATCTGCCGCACGGGGAGCGGACCTGCGACGACGCTCGAGCACGACTGTGGCGTCGTGGAGTTCGGGCTGCGTCGACGGGTTGCGTAGCGTCGGCGGTCGTGGATTGGACCGATGCGGCGAGGGTGGCGACGACGACGCTCGTCGGCTTCGGCGCGGGGGTGCTGTCCGCGCTCCTCGGCGTCGGAGGAGCGGTCGTGACGACACCGGCGGTTCGGGTGCTCGGTGCCACACCGATCCAGGCGGTCGGCTCCACCGTGCCGGCGATCCTGCCTGGCGCGATCTCCGGCACGCTGCGCTATGCCAGGGAAGGCCTGGTCGACTGGCGCGCCGCTCTCGGGCTCGGGATCGCTGGCTCGGCGTTCGCCGTCGTCGGTGCACTCACGTCCGACCTGGTCGGCGGCGGTGCGCTCATGGTCCTGACCGCGGTGCTCATGTTGTGGTCAGGGATCTCGGTCGTGCGGGGTGGGCGACGGGCCGACGCAGTTGGGCCGCCGACGGACGCACCCTCGGGATCGTCGCCACGCCGGCACCCGATCCCGCTGCTCGCCGGTCTGGGTGCGGCGTCTGGGTTCGTCGCCGGGCTGCTCGGCGTCGGCGGGGGGATCGTGATGGTGCCCGTGTTGACGGGTCCGCTGAAGGTGCCGATGAAGTCTGCGGTCGCGTCCAGCCTGGTCGCCGTGGCCATCTTCTCCGTGCCGGTGCTCGTGACCCACACGGTCCTCGGCCACATCGATTGGGCGTACGCGCTGCCCCTCATGGTCGGCGTCGTCCCCGGTGCCCGCGTCGGGGCGCACCTCACGATCGGAAGTTCGGAGCGCACGATCCGGATGCTGTTCGGAGCGCTGATCATGGTGCTGGCGGTCATCTACGGCGCCTCCGAGCTCGTTGCGCTGTAGCGCGCCGCGCCCACCAGACGGTCGCGGCGGTGGGTGCACCGTAGGCTGCGCTCGTGGTCCGCTCCCGCTCTGACGAGCGCCTGACGAGGCGCTTCTCCGCTCAGCCGGCCTCCGAGCGCAGCCGCGGTGACGCCAGCAACGGTGACGCCGGCAACGGTGACGCCAGCAACGGTGACGCCAGCGGCGCCCAGGCCGGCCCCCTCCAGGATCTCGGCCCCCTCCAGGATCTCGGCCGTCGACCAGAAGCCGTGCTGGTCGAAGAGCCGCTCGAGTTGCGCGTCGACGGCGTCACGGTGTCGACCACGATGCGCACACCGGGTCATGACTACGAGCTGGCCGCCGGGTGGTGCCACGCCGAGGGCCTGCTCGTCGGGTCGCCGCTCCGCGGCATCCGCTACTGCGCCACCGGCTCGGCGCTCGACACCGGCTTCAACGTGGTCACCGTCGACACAGCCGGCCGATCGGCGCCGCCGGAGCCTCGGCTGACGACCGCGACCTCGTCGTGCGGCATCTGCGGAACCGATTCCGTCGAGGAGCTGACCGACCGGCTCGAGCGGCTGCCCGACGGCGTCTCGCTGCGAGCCGACGTCATCGCGGGACTGGCCGACGCCGTCGCCGGCCACCAGGAGCTGTTCGCCGTCACCGGTGGGAGCCACGCCGCCGCGGCCCTCACCGGTGACGGCGACGTGCTCGTCGTACGCGAGGACATCGGTCGTCACAACGCAGTCGACAAGGTGGTGGGCCGTCGACTGCTCGACGGCGAGCTCCCTGCGACCGGCCTGATCCTGTGGGTGTCGGGTCGGGCCAGCTTCGAGATGGTGCAGAAGGCGTGGGCCGGCGGGTTCGCGGCCTTGGTGTCGGTGAGCGCTCCGTCGTCGTTGGCGGTGCAGACCGCCGAGCGGGCGGGACTGGTGCTGGTGGGCTTCGCCCGGACCGGCCGGTTCAACGTGTACGCCGGCGGCGAGCGGATCGCTCTGAGTGCCGGGTTCCCGGACGGCGGTGGTTCTGAGGTGCAGATCGTGACGACCGATGTCGACGAACAGCCCTGTGTCGGCGGTGGGGGTGGCTGATCGGGCGCGGCGGCGCAGACCGGCGGATCGACTGGAGCGCGCGCCGGTGGTGCCGCGCCCCTTGGCGAAGCCCCTCGAGCGGATAGGGCTGCACCCGGAGCTGTGGGCCGGGCTCGTCCCCAACGGCGTCGACCAGCAGAAGCCGCGGCACTTCAAGGACATGCTGCGGATCGCCAGGGACAACGCCAAGCACCCCAGGTACGCGTGGGACGTGCTGACCAAGGGCGTGTGCGACGGCTGCGCGCTCGGCGTCGCCGGCCTGCACGACTGGACGATCGACGGCGTCCACCTGTGCACCACCCGCCTGGAGCTGCTCGAGTTCAACACCGCGGACGCGATGGACTCGACCCTGCTGTCCGACGTCGCCGCGCTGTCGGCGCGATCGGGCCGGGAGCTGCGTGCGCTGGGCCGGCTGGCACACCCGATGCGCCGCCGTCGTGGCGAGCGGGGCTTCACCCGCATCACGTGGGACGAGGCGCTCGACGCCTGCGGCGAGGCGCTTCGTGCTGCGACTCCCGAGCGCACCGCCATGTTCCTCACGTCACGTGGATTGACCAACGAGACGTACTACGTGGCGGGCAAGGCGGCCAGAGCGCTCGGCACGGCCAACATCGACTCCGCCGCCCGCGTCTGCCACGCCCCGTCGACGCTCGGCCTCAAGGCCACGATCGGGGTGGCGGCGTCGACGTGCTCGCTGCGCGACGTCCTCGAGACCGACCTCGTGGTGCTGTGGGGGACCAACCCGTCCAACAACCAGCCGGTGTTCATGAAGCACCTGGAGCACGCCAAGCGCAACGGCGCCCGGGTCGTGGTCATCAACCCGTTCCTGGAGCCCGGACTCGACCGCTACTGGGTGCCCAGCTCCGCGGAGTCCGCGGTCTTCGGCACCCGCATCTGCGACCTGCACGTTCCGGTTCGTCCAGGCGGCGACGTCGCGCTTGCCGACGCGATCCTCAAGGCGCTGATCGCTCGCGGCGCCGTCGACCACCCCTTCGTCGACCGCCACACCACGGGCTGGTCCGAGCTGGTCGCGTTCCTCGACACCCACGATCTCGACGACCTGGTCGCGGATGCCGGCGTCGACGCCGCCACCTTCGAGCGGCTGGTCGACATGTACGCGGGCGCGGACTCCGCGGTGCTCATCTGGTCGATGGGCATCACCCAGCACACCTTCGGCGTGGAGGGAGTGCGGGGCATCGTGAACGTGGGCCTCGCCCGAGGCAACGTCGGACGCAACGGTGCCGGTCTCATGCCGATCCGCGGTCACTCCGGCGTCCAGGGCGGCGCCGAGATGGGCGCGTACGCCACGTCGCTGCCGGGCGGCGTCACGATCACCGCCGAGTCCGCGGCGGCGCTGTCCGACGAGTGGGGGTTCCCGGTTCCCGCCCGCGATGGGCTGACCGCGCCGGAGATGGTCGAGGCGGCCGGGGCCGGAGCGATCGACGTGTTGTGGATGTCGGGGACGAACTTCCTGGAGGTGCTGCCCGATCCCGCAGCAGTTGCCGCCGCCATGGGACGGGTCCCGACCCGCATCCACCAGGACGTGGTCGTGACGTCGCAGATGCTGGTCGAGGGCGACGACGTGATCCTGCTGCCCGTCACCACCCGCTACGAGCAGGAGGGCGGGGGCACCTCGACGACCACCGAGCGTCGGGTCGCGTTCTCTCCGGAGATCCCGCGACGCGTCGGCGAGGCCCGCAGCGAATGGCGGTTGTTCGGCGACATCGTCGCTCGGGCAGCGCCCGAACGCGTCGACGACTTCGCGTGGCCCACCAACCGAGCCCTGAGGGAGGAGATCGCTCGGGTCGTGCCGTCCTATGCGGGCATCGAGTTCCTCGACCGGACCGGCGACGCTGTGCAGTGGGGCGGCCGGCACCTGTGCGCCGGCGGTCGGTTCCCCACCGCCGACGGCCGGGGTCGCTTCAGCGTGCTCGAACCGCCGGCTGCCGACGTTCCCGAGGGTCGGTTCCTGGTGTCGACCCGCCGGGGCAAGCAGTTCAACTCGATCGTGTGGTCCGACGTCGATCCGCTCACCGGCGCCACGCGTGACGCCGTCTACCTGGATCGCACCGACGCCCGCTCCCTCGGCCTGGTCGACGGCGACCGCGTCGTCCTGCGCTCCGAGGTCGGCGAGATGGCCGCCCGGGTGCACCTGTCGCGCCTGCCCCGCGGGACCGCACAGGTGCACTGGCCCGAAGGCAACGTGCTGCTGCCCGCGGGGGCCGAGCACCGTGAGCCCGGATCGAAGATCCCCGCCTACCAGGCCGTCGTGGAGATCGTGCCGGCCTGAGTCGCCGTCGGCCGCTGGCGATCGGTCCGAGCGCTGGCGAACTTGTACGTGGCGGTCGCTGGAGTGGCGCGTGGCGTACAAGTTCGCCGAGTGCGGTTCCGGCGGATCGGACGGGCCGCCCGCCGGTCCGTAGACTCCGCCCATGCCCGAGCCGTCCACCCCCACCGTCGGCCTGGCGGTCGTCCACCTCTTCTTCGTCGCCGGTCCGCTGGCCGACGCCGGAGAGGTCCTCCTGGCGATCGAAGGGGCGCAGGGGCGCGGCGACCAGGTCGTCACCGCCGCGCTGCTCGGCCACAAGGCCGACATCGCGGTCATGGCCCTGTCGGAGGACCAGTGGAACCTGCGTCGGTTGCAGACCGATCTCGTCGCCGCCGGTCTGGACCTCGTCGACAGCTACGTGTCGCTGACCGAGATCTCCGAGTACGCGGCCGGCGTGCCCGAGGAGTTGAAGCAGGCTCGCCTGCACCCTCAGCTGCCGCCCGAGGGCAAGCCCGCGTTCTGCTTCTACCCGATGTCGAAGAAGCGCGAGGTCGGTGCGAACTGGTTCGAGCTCGAGTTCGACCGTCGCAAGGAGCTCATGTACGAGCACGGTGCGTCGGGCCGGAAGTTCTCCGGCCGGGTGCTGCAGGTCGTCACCGGCTCGACAGGAACCGACGACTTCGAGTGGGGCGTGACGCTGTTCTGCGTTCATCCCGACGACGTCAAGGACGTCGTGTACACCATGCGCTTCGACGAGGCCTCGGCGGTCTACGGCGAGTTCGGGACCTTCTACGTCGGGATGGTCGCGGAGCCCGGGACCGTCCTCGGTGAGCTCGGCGTCGACTGAAGGACCGGCCGAGCCGTCGGTCGTGTCCGGAGCGGGCGTCGCGGATCCTCCGAGATCGGACGCCCCGGGGGCGGGCGATCGCGCGGATCGGAGGTGGGAGCAACCCGTCTGGGCTGCCACCCACTCGGAAGGTCGCGCCCTGCCGGGCGTCGGTGGCAGCGGGGATGCACCGCACGGCCGGCCCACGTCACGGCGCTGGGTTGTGTGGTCGGCCGTGCTGGCCTCGGCAACGGTGGTCGGACTGCTGGCCCTGGGCGTCGCCGTCGAGGTGTGGGGTCGCGGCTACATGGCCGAGCAGGTCGAGGCGCAGCTGCGGGCGAGCGGGATCACCGGTGACATCGAGGTGTCGACCGTCGGTGGCTGGCGCCCCGTCGTCCTTCCCGCCCTGGTCGGCCGGGGCCTCGAGGAGCTGCACATCGCGATCTCCGACGGCACGATCGCCGGCATGCCGGTCGTCCGGGCCGACTACGTCCTGCACGACATCGACGGCGACGTGTCGCTGCGCACGGGCCAGGTCCGGGTCCGATCGATCGGCAGCGGGCGGGTGCGCATCGAGATCGACGTCGCCGACATCGCCGATGCCATCGGTGCCGGCTTGGCGGTGGGTGACGGTCGGCTGGTCACGACCGAGGGAGTCGGTGTCGACGTGTCGGTCGAGGATGAGGCGCTCGTGCTGGGCGGTCCAGCGGTCGAGGTCTGGGGCGCACCGGTGAAGCTGCCGATCATCGATGACTACCTGCTGCCGTGCACCCCGCGGGTGGCGTTCCGTCCCGACACGCTCGTGCTGTCCTGCACCGGATCCCGACTGCCGGGCGTGCTCGGCGACCCGCTGGCGCTGGCCGTCGACCCCGACGTCGCGCCCGTCGGTTCGCTCCTCCCGCCCCAGTCCACGATCGTGAACGACGACCCGTCGGTGGCCGGCACCGAGGTGCCCGCCACCGACGGGACCACGACGGTGCCATCGACCCAGCCGCCGCCGACCGAGCCGCCTCCGACCGTCCCACCCGTGACCGACCCGCTGGTGGCGGTGCCGGTCGATCCGGCCGCCCCGGTCCCGGCGCCGCCGCCCGGCTGAACTGGTGACCGACGAGCAGCAGCTGGACGCGTACGCTGCCGCGCTGGCCGGTGCCGTCGACGCCGTCGTCGTCGACTGGGTGCAGCGCTGCGTGGAGCTCACGTGCGCCCGGGCGGGCGTGGCGCTCGACGCGGATCTCGCCGAGCGAACCCGGCGGGCAGCGGTGGCGGCACGTGCGGAGGTCGATGCACGGCTGAGCGCCCTCTTCGCCGCCGACATCGACGCCCAGGACGTGACGCCGCTGCAGGTGCTGCGTGACGCCGTGCGGTTCCCGACCTCCGTGCTCGCGGATGCGTCGGTCCCGCCGGTCGAGCGAGACGGGTTCGACCGCCGCGCCTTCCCCGACGACGTCTACGGGCTGACGCCCGCAGGGTTCGGCGACGTGGATCCGTCGCTCGTCGATCCAGCCGTCGCGTGGGGGGCGGCCAAGGCGCACGTGCACCTTCGTCGCCGGTCCCGCTGAAGAGGCCGGGTCGGCTCGTCAGATGGCGCCGGGGTCACGACTCCAGCCGGCATCGGTGATCGATCGGGGCTCGAAGAACAGGCAGTCCTCGGGGCACGCGAACGGCATCGACTCGGCGACGTCCACCCGACACCGCTGCACCAGATCGCCTTGTGCGACGGTGCGTGTCGAGTAGTGGCGGCACTCGGTGCGAACGGCCATGACGAGATCCTACGGGGACCTCCGTAACCGAACGTCCCGCGGCAGGTAACACTGCCGAAACACCCGGTCCGTAGCTTCGCCGCCCGAGGGCCATGGTCGAACGCCGTGGACCTCGACACTCATCCGGATGCGACGTCGTCGAACGGCGATCGATCATCTTGAAGGGCCCAGGACACGAGATGCGACCAAGCAGCACCCACCAGTCGACTGGACGGACGTCGAGTCCGACCTGTCACCCGCGACGCTCCTCGGAGCGGGCCGGGACGCGACGGGCAGCCGGCAAGGCCGTGGACTCGATCCTCTCCTCGTGGCACGCCGAACGTCCGACGCCGTCGGCGCCGGGCTGGCCGCGGGGTCGCGTGGAAAACTCCGGCACCGGCACGCTGCGGCGTCGTCGTGCTGGACACCGTCGGTGAAGTCACCGTGGGCCGGGGCCTGAGCGCCGCGGTATGAACCGGACAGAGAAGGGACAGCACTCATGAAACTGGTCACCGCCGTCATCAAGCCGTTCAAGCTCGATGACGTCAAGAACGCCCTGAAGGGCATCGGCGTGGTCGGCATGACCGTGACCGAGGTCCGCGGCTTCGGCCGTCAGGGCGGTCACACCGAGACCTATCGCGGCACCGAGTACCAGGTCGACTTCCTCCCCAAGGTGAAGGTCGAGGCCGTCGTCGAGGACTCCGACGCGGACGCCGTCGTGGACGCGATCACGTCGTCGGCCACGACCGACAAGATCGGCGACGGCAAGGTGTGGGTCACCACCGTCGACGAGCTCGTGCGCATCCGAACCGGGGAGACCGGCTCCGCCGCGATCTGACCCGGTCGAGATCCCCGACCCACGGGGCGTCCCTCCGGTCAGGACAAGGCCCGACCTGGCCGGGGGGACATCGGGGCAGCGTGCCTCGGACACCGCACCAGGGCTGAGCCGAGACGATGGCTTCACCACTGCAACGAAGTGAGCTGCTCGACGACCGCTCGTTGACCGGCCGCGCCTTCTGCGACTCCTACGGCCGCGTCGTGGAGGCGTGGCTGCGATCGCTGTGGGACGCCGCTGTGGGGTCCGGTCCATCGGCCGGCGCGGGCATGGCCCTCGTCGCGATCGGTGGACAGGGTCGCGGCGAGCTGTGCCCGCAGTCGGACCTGGACCTGCTGCTGCTCACCAGCAGGGGTGTCGACCCATCCGCCGTCGCCGATGGCCTGTGGTACCCGATCTGGGACGAGGGCATGAAGCTGGGGCACGCGGTCCGGTCGGTCCGCGACACGTTGGCTCTCGCATCGGACGACCTGGAGACGGCGACCGCCCTCCTGTCGGCGCGCCACGTCGCGGGCGATGCGGAGCTGACCGGTGAGCTCGCGGAGAAGGCGCGTCTGAACTGGCAGCGCAAGGGTCGCAAGTGGCTGGAGGTGCTGACCACATCGGTCGAGAACCGTCACGCGGCGGCGGGCGAGGTGGCCTTCGACTTGGAACCGGACCTGAAGGAAGGCCGGGGAGGCCTGCGCGACGTCCACGCGCTGGCCTGGGCGCGAGCGGCGGGAGCGGACGTGGACGCTCGGCTGATCGCCGAGCTGCGCGGCCACCACGACGAGTTGCTGGCGGTGCGGGTCGAGCTGCACCGGGCGAGCGGGCGACCGGGCGATCTGCTGACCCTCGCAGATCAGGACGCGGTGGCACTCCGGCTCGGTGTCCTCGACGCCGACGCGCTGATGACGAAGGTCTCGGTGGCGGGGCGGGCGATCGCCTGGTCGAGCGACGAGAGCTGGCACGAGATCGCCACGTCGCTCGACGCGTCACGCTTCGGTCGCTTCCGGCGGGACCGGTCGATCGGCGATGGCCTGGTCGTTCGCGACGGACGAGTTGCGCTCGACGACGAGTCGTCGCCGGTCACGGACCCGGTCAGCGTGCTGCGCGTGGCCGTCGCTGCGGCTCGCGTGCCGACCCGCATGTCGGTCGCCACCCTCGAGGCGCTGCAGGGGGCCCCCGACCTGGAGGACCCATGGCCCGAAGAGGCCCGCGAGCTGCTCGTCCAGTTGCTCGAGTCGGGCTCGGGTGCCATCCCCGTCGTCGAAGCGCTCGACCGCTGGGGTCTGTGGGTGCGGTTGATCCCCGAATGGGAGCCGACCCGTTCGAAGATCCAACGCAACGCGCTGCACCGCTTCACCGTCGACCGACACCTGCTGGAGGCGGCGTCCGAGGCGTCGCGGCTCGGCGCCAGCACCCGACGCGATCTGCTGGCGCTGGCCGCGCTCCTGCACGACATCGGCAAGGGCTACTCCGGTGACCACAGCGTGGTCGGCGAGCAGCTCGCGGTGGCCATCTGCACGCGGATCGGATTCGAGCCCGACGACGTGGCGATGATCGGCCACGCGGTCCGCCATCACCTGTTGCTGCCCGATGTGGCCACCCGTCGCGACCTCGACGACCCGGCGACCGTGGAGCTCGTGGCCGCCACGGTGCAGACGCCCGAGCGGCTGGCGTTGCTGCGGGCGGTGTCGGAAGCCGACGGCTTGGCGACCGGGCCGCTGGCGTGGAGCGACTGGAAGGCGCAGCTCGTCGACCAGCTCACCAACCGCACCTCCCGGCTGCTCTCCGGCGGACGGACCGACGAGGTCGTTGCGGACCCGTTCCCCACCGAGTCCCAGCGTCGGCTGCTCAGCAAGGGAGGGGTGCAGCTGCAGGCCGACGGGGACACCATCACTGTGGTCTGCCCGGACCGACCGGGCGTGTTCCACCGCGTCGCCGGCGTGCTGGCGTTGCACGGCCTCGACGTGATCGGCGCGGCGATCCACTCCGAGGACGGGATGGCGCTCGACGAGTTCCGCGTGGAGTCGGGTCCCGGCGGGATGATCCAGTGGGAGCGCGTCGGCGACGACGTCGTGAAGGTCCTCGAAGGGCGGCTGGCCATCCAGGCCCGGCTCGACGAGCGGATCCGCACCCATCGCGCCCGTCGGCGACCGGGGATCCACCAGCTCGGCCACGCCGTGCGCTTCGACAACGAGGCCAGCGCGGATGCCACGGTGCTGGAGGTGGTCGGCGCTGACTCGATGGGTCTGCTCTACCGGCTGACCCGAGCGCTCACGGACCTGGACGTCGACGTGCGGACCGCCAAGATCCACACGATGGGCGCCGACGTGGTCGACACCTTCTACGTGGTGTCGGCGACGGGGGTGAAGATCGACGACGTCGAGCACCAGGACGAGATCCGTCGGGCCCTCCTGCACGCGCTCGAGCCGGTGAGCTGATCTCTTCGCCGCCACCCGACTCTGTGTGCACTGAGCGCGCTCCAGCGACCCTGGTTGCACGCAGAACGGGAACTTCGGAGCGTCTACTGCTCGCGGAGGAAGCGCTCCACCTCTTCGAGCAGCTGGTCCGCGTTCGGGACCTCGCCCTCGGCCAGCTCCGCGCTGGCCGCATCGAGCTGGCGTTCGAGCAGCCGCACGTACTCCTGGGTGCCCTCGTCGTCGGCGACGAGCTCGTCGAGCTGGTGCTCGTAGCTGACCGATCCCAGGTCCAGCACGCTCGTGTCGACCGCTGTCCCGAGCAGCGCGACCGCGCTGGTGACCAGCCCGACCGCCGCACGGGGCGACGGGGCCGACGGCGCGTAGGACGGCACCGCCGCCCACAGCGCGGCGGCGGGCAGGCCGTAAACGGAGCACTCAGCCTGCAGCACGCCCAGGATCCCGGTCGGTCCCTCGTAGTCCGACGCTTCCAGGCCGAGCCGGGGGCCGAGCAGCGGGTCCTCGACGGTGCCGAACACGGGTGCCGGCCGGGTGTGGGGGACGTCGGCCAGGAGCGCGCCGAGGGCGAGCACCCATGAGCACTCCAGCGCGGCGGCGACCTCGAGCACGTCGTCGCAGAAGGTCCGCCACCGCAGCTGCGGCTCCACCCCACGGAGGAGCACCACGCCGTCGGTGCCGTCGGGTTCCGCCCAGCCGAGTTCGTTGGCCGGCCAGTCGATCGTCCGTCGGCCGAGCTCGTCGCGGCGGACGTGCGGCCGCGTGGCGGTGAAGTCGTAGAACTCCTCGGGCTCGATCGAGGCGATCGTGGTGGCGTTCCAGCGCTCCCAGAGGTGCTCGATCGCACCGGTCGCGGCGTCGCCGGCGTCGTTCCAGCCCTCGAACGCGGCGACGAGCACCGGCCCGGATCCTGTCCGGCCTGCGACGCCGTCCCTGATCGCTGCGGCCGCATCGGACCACACCACGTTCCCCATCGGGTCACCCTACCGGCGGCATCCCCGGCTCCCACCGGGCGGGGCGCCTGCTGCGTCGGGGATGGCATCGTGGCACGGGTAGCGTCGGTCCACATGCGCATCGAGACGTGCACGATCGTGGACGACGATCTGGTGGCGGCGATGGCCCGCCTGATCCCACAGCTCTCCCGGTCGTCGCCGCCCCCCGACGCCGCTGCGCTGGCGGCGATCGTCAGCTCCGATGCGTGCCACCTGCTGTTGGCCCGAGACGACGACGGGACGATCCTCGGGTCGATGACCCTGGTGGTGTTCCCGATCCCGACCGGCGTGCGCGCATGGATCGAAGACGTGGTCGTCGACGCCGAGGCTCGCGGCCGCGGCGTGGGCGAGGCGCTCAACCGCTCGGCGCTCGACCTGGCGCGGTCGCTCGGTGCCAGGACGGTGGACCTGACGTCGCGTCCGAGTCGCGAGGCGGCCAACCGCCTGTACCGACGCATCGGCTTCGAGCCCCGTGACACCAACGTGTACCGCTACGACCTGTCGTGAGGGTTGCAGAGGGCGGTGGTCGGCGTCACCGCCGAGCTCGTACGTGAGCGCGGTGCGGGTGCGCGTCGGGCAGACGAGCTCGGGAGATGACGGGGCATTCGAGATCTGACGTCGAGGAGCTCGGCCGACCGGGGCTCGGGCGTAGTGTGCATCCCATGAGCTCTCCCGCCGACGTAGGCCCCGACGACGCAGCGGGGACCGGCCCGGGGGACGGGTCGCGCCGGTCGTCGCTGTCGGACACGATCTGGTCGGTGTGGTCGTGGTTCGCCTTCGGCCTCAGCGTGATCGTGTTCATCCCGATCGTCGTCGTCGTCTACGTGGTCACGTTCCCGTTCGACCGCACCCACTACTGGGCCGGGTACATGTACCGGAAGATGCCGGTGCTGCACCAGAAGCTCACGCCGTTGTGGCACTTCAAGGTCACGGGCGAGCTGCCCGCCAACCCACGCAACCCGTACGTGGTGGTGGCCAACCACGAGTCCTTCGCGGACATCCTTCTGATCAGCCACCTCCCCTTCGAGATGAAGTGGCTGTCGAAGCGGGCGAACTTCAAGATCCCGATCGCGGGCTGGCTCATGCACCTTGCCGGCGACATCCCGCTCGACCGGGGCGACAGGGAGTCGGCCAAGAAGGCGATGGACCGCTGCGCGTGGTACCTCCGCAAGAAGGTGTGCGTGATGGTCTTCCCCGAGGGCACCCGTGCCGTCGACGGTGAGCTCGGCAAGTTCAAGGACGGCGCGTTCCGCCTGGCCATCGAGACGCAGACGCCGATCCTGCCGCTCGCGGTCCACGGCACCAAGGAGGCGCTGCGGGCCCACGACTGGCGGTTCGGGCGCGCCGACGCGGCCGTGCACGTGATGGAGCCGGTCGACGTCGAGGGCATGACGCTCGAGGACGTGGATTCGCTCAAGGACCACGTCCGGGAGCTGATCTCCGAGCAGCTCGAGGTCATGGGGCAGGACCCGACGCTCACACAGTGATGCTGCTCGCGGCACGGGTCAGGCAGGGTCGAGGCGCTGCACCCCGTCGTCGAGGCTGACGACGTAGACCTCACCGCTCGGACCGCGGGCGAACGCAGCCACCGACCCGATGTCGAGGCCCACATCGACGATGCGCGTCGGGCCGTCGCCGGTGACGACACCGCGGATCCACCGTTGGCAGAAGTCCGAGAAGAGGTAGGTCCCATCGAGGGCCACCAGCCGTGGGTCGCGCACGACCAGGCCACCGGTGATCGAACACCCCTCGTCGTGGCTGTAGGTGGCGATGGGATCGACGAACGGGCCGCCGCTCGCCGCTCCCGGTGCGGGATCGGGCTCGTCGAACCGCTGGTCGCCCTCGAACAGGTCCCATCCGAGGTTGGTGCCGTAGCCGGCGCCGCGACCGCCCTCCGGGCTGAGCCGGTCGATCTCCTCGAAGCGGTCCTGGCCGACGTCGCCGATCCAGAGGTCCCCGGTCGTCGGGTCGATGTCGATGCGCCACGGGTTGCGCAGCCCGGTGGCCCAGATGAGCCTCTCGACGTCGGTTCCCGTCCCGTCGCCGTCGACGAACGGGTTGTCGGACGGCACGCCGTCGGGGGCGGACGGATCGATCCGCAGGATCTTGCCGAGCAGCGTGTCGCGGGCCTGGCCGTTGCCCTCGGGGTCGCCTCCGGAGCCGCCGTCACCGAAGCCGGCGTAGAGCATCGCGTCGGAGCCGAAGCGCAGCGCGCCGCCGTTGTGGTTGGCGTAGGGCTGAGGGATCGCCACCAGCTGCCGACGTGTGTCGAGCTCGGCTCGCAGCGAGCCGTCGTCGCCGGTGAGCTCGTACTCGTCGATGCGCGACGCCCCGTCCTGCGCACGGGTGTAGCTGACGTACAGGTGCTCGCCGTCGGGGTCGACCGCCAGGCCGAGCAGGCCCTTCTCTCCACCGGCGTCACCCACGGCGTCGGTGATGTCGAGCACCGGGTCGTCGGCCAGCCGGAACCCGTCCTCGTCGGCGATCGCCTCTCGGACCGTGCCGGCACGTTCGGCGACGAGCAGCGAGGTGCTGGCAGGCCGGAACGCCAGGTCGATCGGCTGGTCGGCCCCCAGCCCGAGGTCCACGAGCCGCACCCCACCGTCGGCGGCCAGCGTCTCGGTCGTCGTGCTGCCCGTCGTCGAATCCGACGAGCCCCACGAGCTCGACGACGCGTCGTCGTCACCGGAGCAGGCGCCGGCCAGGACGGCGAGCGGTGCGATCGTCAGCAGCGCGACCAGCAGGCGGACCGGGCCGCCGGCGCGATCGGGGCGACTCCGGGATCGCGGGCTCGCCGATGCCGCCTGGCCGTCGGCGCTGGCGCTCATGGTCGCATCCTCCGGATCACGCCCTCCTGCACGACCGACGCGACCAGCTCGCCGTCGTGCGCGTAGACCAGCCCGCGGCTCAGGCCGCGGCCGCCCGACGCGCTCGGCGTGTCCTGCGAGTAGAGCAGCCACTCGTCGGCCCGGAACGGTCGGTGGAACCACATGGCATGGTCGAGCGACGCCATGAACACCTCACCGATGCTGAACTCGCTGCTGTGCGGGAGCAGCGACGTGTCGAGCAGGGTGATGTCCGACGCGTAGGTGAGCACGCAGATGTGCAGGAGCGGGTCGTCGCCCAAGACGCCGTTGGCCTTGAGCCAGACGTTCTGGAACGGGGGGAGGTCCTCGGAGCGCTCCCACGGGTTCGACTCGCAGTAGCGGGTGTCGATCGGGCGGGGCCGCTCGTAGAACCCGCCGAGCTGTTCGGCATAGGGCGCCATGCGCTCCCGGAAGTCCGGCAGCGAGTCGGCGTCGGGCAGCCCGGAGGGCATGACGAACTGGTGCTCGAAGCCGTCCTCGGGCACCTGGAAGTTGGCCGACAGGGTGAAGATCGTGCGACCGTGCTGCACGGCTTTGACTCGTCGCGTGGCGAACGATCGGCCGTCGCGCGTGCGGTCGACCTCGTAGATGATCGGCACGGTCGGGTCGCCCGGACGAACGAAGTAGGCGTGCAGCGAGTGGATCGCCTTGCCCGCTTCGACCGTGCGAGCGGCGGCGACGAGCGCCTGTCCGGCCACCTGGCCGCCGAACACCCGCTGGTCGCCCAGGTCGGGGCTGAGCCCGCGGAAGATGTTGACCTCGATCGGCTCGAGGTCCAGCAGGGCGATGAGCGCGTCCACGGCGGGTTGGTCCATGGGGGCCATTCTCGCCGCAGGGGATGGGGCGTGCGGGGCGGGCCCGCAAGTAGGGTGGTGCACCGTGAAGATCACCCCCACAGCGGTGCTGGACCACGCCCGCTCCGACGAGGGCCGCAAGCAGATCCGCTACGCGGCGGTGTCGGTGGTGTTCGTCCCTGTCGGCCAGATCATGGTGCAGCTGTTGCGCTGGGTGTTCGGCGTCAACGAGGTCCTCGCCGTGTTCGCCACCGCGTGCGTCCTGACGCTGCCCAACTACTTGGCGAACAAGTACTACGTGTGGCAGCACGACTCGAAGGACAACCGGGCGACCGAGATCACCGTGTTCTGGCTCGCCGCCGTGCTCGGCACGGCGTTCGCCATGGCGTTCGTGTTCATCGCCGGCCGGATCGTCCCCGAGGAGTCCAGCGAGCTCGCGCACGCGATCGCCATCTTCGTCGCGCAGCTCCTGGGCTACGGCATCGTGTGGGTCGCCCGCTACCTGTTCCTGGATCGCCTGATCTTCAAGGCGACCCACGGCGGCGAGGAGCCCACCGCCGAGGTCCTCGACGACCTGCACCACGACTTCCCGGTCTGATGGACCCGGCGGTGCAGGCGGCGGCGGTCGCGGCGCGGGGCTTCATGCCAACCGACGAGGGCCTCGCCCTCTACGAGGCCGGCGTGGCGGCAGCGGCAGCCGTGCCGGGGGCCCCGTTGCTCGAGGTCGGCTCCTACTGCGGCAAGTCGTCGGTGTACCTGGGCGAGGCGGCCCGGCAGGGCGCGACGGTGCTGATCGCCATCGACCACCATCGTGGATCAGAGGAGAACCAGCCCGGCTGGGAGTGGCACGAGCCCGATCTGGTCGATCCGGCGGTCGATCGCATGGACACGTTGCCGACGTTCCGCCGCACCGTGTTCGACGCCGGCCTGGAGCCGAACGTCGTGGCGGTCGTCGGTGACTCGCCGACCGTCGCCCGGTTCTGGACCACGCCATGCGCGCTCGTGTTCATCGACGGCGGTCACGGCGAGGAGCCCGCGGATCAGGACTACCGGTTGTGGACCCCGCACGTGGCACCGGGTGGCCTGCTGGCCATCCACGACGTGTTCCCGGATCCCGCCGACGGTGGACGGCCGCCGTACGAGCGGATCTACCTGCCGGCGCTGGACTCGGGCGACTTCGACGAGGTCTCGTCGACCGGTTCGCTCCGGGTGCTGCGCCGACTGAACTGATCGCTCGAACGGGCGAGCGTCACCGGGTCGAGGCCGAGCTCGCGTCGTCGTCGGCGCACCTGACGCGCCCGCCACCACACCCCGGCGACGATCAGGACGATCGCACCGCAGATCAGGTAGAAGAGCGACAGCTGCAGCCACCCACCTGGATCGGTCGCCGACTCGGCCGGGATCCCGCAGTCGGGTCGGCGCACGATGTGGCCCGGAGAGCACTCCGACACCGGGCCGACGTCGCTGATCGTCGTCGTCGGCTGGACCGGATCGTCGGTCACCGCTTGTGCGCCTGCCAGTCCCGCTGGGGCAAGCACGGCGAGCACCGCGAAGAGGGCGGCCAGCGCGGTCATCGCGAGCGATGTCGCAACGCGGCGCGGCGCTGCGGGTTCCGGCACCGCGGAACTCGGGGGATTCGGACGTGTCAGCGGTTCGAATCCCCCAACATCGGTGCTGGAGGTGGGATCAGGACGGTTCGACGGCATCGGTACGAGTCTGGTCCTCGATCAGCTCCGGGAGCTCATCGGGGCGGGTGAAGAGGC
>JACDJC010000496.1_pt1 | contig 45119 bp, 42 predicted proteins | sample 7454191 | NCBI WGS metagenome assembly JACDJC01 (sample SAMN14253291, study PRJNA609438) | sludge metagenome | isolation source: sludge after 25d culture with pyrite and EDTA | collected 2018-12-20
GAGAGTACATCAATTACGATTATGGCGCCAAAGACAACGCCGGAAATGATTTGGATAAAGTACGGATGGGAGCCTATGCCACCAGTTATAATGTAGCGGCCAAAGCCGATATTTATGTGGCCGGACTTTCCTATTCCATCGACGTGGATTGGGGCCCGATATCAAACATTAAACCTTATGTAGACTACTCCGTTATTGTTAAGAGCATGAGCGATTATAATAACAGTGAGCATTTAATACCCGGGTTTTTAGTGACGGCCGGAGGTCTTAATGTTCATGTGGATTATGCCCTGGGAAAAAACAATGCCTGGCTGGGTACCTGGGAAAACGGACTGGCCGAAGGGGACCCGAATGCCGACTGGAAGAGTCGGTTTAATATAAATTTTGGCTACTACTTTTAATTAATACTTATTGCGCATGAGCAAAATAGAAGTAAAGAACCTCTATCTTATTTTTGGTTCAAAACGAAAACAAGCCCTGGAAATGGTGAAAAGGGGCGACCCAAAGGCGAAGGTGCTTGAAAGAACCAAGTGTACCATCGCGGTTAAAAATGCCAATTTCAGCATCGAGCAGGGTGAAATATTCGTGGTAATGGGGCTTTCCGGCAGTGGAAAGTCGTCGCTTATCCGTTGTTTCAACCGCCTCAATACACCTACTCAGGGAGAGGTGATTGTAAATGGTGAGGATGTTACCAAAATGAATGAGAGTCAGCTCCGGGAGTTAAGAAAGAGAGATGTCTCTATGGTTTTTCAAAACTTTGGATTGCTGCCTCACCGAACCGTGGTTTCAAATGCTGCTTTCGGCCTGGAGATACAAGGCGTGGGTGAGGCCGAACGTACCGAACGTGCCATGGAGATGCTCGGTACAGTGGGATTGGAAGGGTATGAGCATATGATGACTTCCGAGTTAAGCGGTGGCATGCAGCAGAGGGTAGGTTTGGCAAGGGCTTTGACCACCAATCCCAAAATCCTGCTCATGGACGAGGCCTTCAGTGCTCTCGACCCGCTTATCCGCTCCCAAATGCAGGACGAGTTGATTGAGCTCCATCACAAGCTTAAAAAAACCATCGTGTTCATTACCCACGACCTGGATGAGGCCCTCAAGATGGGCGACCGCATTGCCATTATGAAAGACGGCGACATCGTGCAAATTGGTACCCCCGAGGATATTTTGGTGAATCCGGCCGACGATTACGTAAAGGCATTTGTTGAAAACGTAGACCGCAGCAACATTGTGACGGCCTCTTCATTGATGTTTGAGAAGACCGGTCGCCTCTTTATCGACCGCGATGGGCCTGCTCTGGCTATGCGGCGAATGCGCGAGCGTGGACTTACACGGTTGCCGGTGGTGGACAAAGAGAACCGTTTTCTGGGATTCGTGGAGGATCAGGACATCGTGAAGCTTTACAAAAAGGGAGAGAAAAGTATCCGCTCGGTGCTCATCTCCGATGTGAATAAAGTGGCGCCCGATACATCGGCTGCCGAGATGTTGCCCCTTTTTATTGACAAGACATTGCCGCTTCCCGTGGTGAGTGAAAACGGACGACTACTGGGTATTGCCGTTCATTCATCTGTGATTGCAGAGGTGATTGGCCGCGATGTTGAAGAGATTATTGAAATTAAAAACAGCGGAGGTATATAGTATGGAAAAATTAGATATTGGAAAATATGTAGAAATCGGTCTCGATAAGTTTACCGGGTTCGCTGGGCCGTTTCTCGATGGTGTGGCCGATGTGATTGGGGGCATCATCACGTTTTTGCAATCGGTGCTGTTGAGCACCCCCTTTTGGGTGATGATTGTTATTTTGGCAGCGATTACTTACATTGTCAAAGCCGGAGGACTTAAGGCTGGCTTGAAATTTAAAACCTTTAAAAAATCCATAGGGCTTGCACTTTTTACCATACTTGGCTTGTTGCTTCTCACCTGGATGGGATACTGGGAGCACACCATGCAAACCCTTGCCCTGGTGCTGGCTTCAACATTTGTGGCACTTCTTATCGGTATACCCATGGGCATCTGGGCGGCCCGTAGCGAAAGGGCCAACCAGGTGATTCGGCCTATCCTGGACTTTATGCAAACCATGCCCGCCTTTGTTTATCTTATCCCTGCCATCCTCTTTTTCAATGTGGGTGATGTGCCGGGTGTAGTAGCCACGGTGGTATTTGCATTGCCGCCTGCCGTTAGGCTCACCAGCCTGGGAATTCGCGGTGTGCCCAAAGAAGTGGTGGAAGCCGCCCAGTCGTTTGGGAGCACCCGTAAACAGCTTCTTTACAAGGTACAGATACCTTTGGCCATGCCAACCATTCTGGCGGGTTTGAACCAGGTGATTATGCTCTCGCTCTCTATGGTGGTGATTGCCTCCATGGTAGGCGCCGACGGACTGGGACAGGTGGTGTACCAGGGCGTAACGCAAGCCCGCGTAGGTCTTGGCTTTGAGTCGGGCCTCGGTATTGTAATCCTGGCCATCATTCTCGACCGAACCACCCAGGCTATCGGAAGCTTTGGTAAGAATAAATAAAGTCCGGAAAGGATTGAAGAAGACAAGAGACAGAAGACAGAAGATTTAATGGAAAAGATTGAATGAAAGATATAAAACTTAGCTCAATCTCCATCAATCTCTTTCAATCTCTTTCAATCTCTTTCAATCTTCCTCAATCTCCTTCTGTCTTCCATCTTCCATCTTCTCACTCTTTTAACCACAAACACACAGAAAACATGAAAACTATGAATTTTAAATTTAGCAAACTATTCAGACTGGCCGTAATCTCACTGGCCATAGTCTTTCTGGCTGCATCGTGCGGACAGAAAAAAGGAAAGAATCAGATAAAAATGCTTTATGCCAACTGGGCCGAGGGCATTGCCATGACCCATCTGGCTAAGGTGGCGCTTGAAGAGAAAGGCTACGAGGTGGATATTAAAGCCATCGATCCGGGTCCTATATACGCTTCACTGGCTAAGGGCGACGGCGATATTTTTGTAGATGCCTGGTTGCCTCATACCCATGCGGCCTATTGGGATCGCTTTGGAGATAAGCTGGAAGTTCTCGGCACTTCATTCGAAGACGGCACCACAGGGTTGGTGGTTCCCCAATACGTGTCCATCAATTCCATCTCCGAGTTGAACGACCATGTGGATGAGTTCGAGGGCGATATAATTGGCATTGACAGCGGTGCGGGCATTCATCGCAACACCGAAAAGGTGATTGATGAGTACGGTTTGAACTTTAACCAGGTAACCTCTTCGGAACCCGCTATGCTGGCTGCTTTGCGAAAGGCCTATAACAAGCAGGAGTGGATTGTGATAACCGGTTGGAAGCCTCATCTTATGTGGGCCGATTATGATTTGAAATATCTGGAAGACCCCAAAGGTGTTTATCCTCAGGATGAATGTAAAATTGTGGCAAGGCTTGGTTTCAAGAGCGATCATCCCGAACTGACCCGCTTTTTTCATAACTTTACCATCGACGAACCGCAGCTTTACGAACTGATTGGACTGGTACTGGAAAACGATGACCGTTTGAAAGTGGTGAGAGGATGGTACGAGGAGAATAAAGCACTCGTAGACAGTTGGTGGAATTAATAAATTGAGAAAAAGATGGAGGAATTAACCCTTACAACCCCTGCGCTGCTCTTTTCGGCCATTTCGCTTTTGTTGCTGGCCTACACCAACCGTTTTTTGGCCTACGCTTCGGTAGTAAGAGAGCTCCATGAACATTTTAAACAGGACCCCAGCCATATTCTGCTGGGGCAGATAAAAAACCTGCGCAAGCGGCTGGTGCTAACGCGTGCCATGCAGATACTCGGCATCACCAGTCTGCTTTTGTGCGTCCTCTGCATGTTTCTCATTTATGTGCAGTGGCGCTTCTCTGCCGAAGTAATATTTGGTATCGCTCTGCTGTTGCTTATCGCATCCCTGGCACTCTCGGTGCGGGAAATACAAATATCGGTGAAGGCTCTAGATATACAGCTGAGTGACATGGAGCATTATGAAGAGGTGTAGAGTGTTATTGGTTGTCTTTGAGTCCGGCAACAATATTCTTCAGACAATTTAGTGCTTCTTCATATTTAAAAGCTTTGTGAGTTTCAAGTATTTGATTGATCAGTAAACTTTGTTCCTCGAGAATAATTTGATCATCTAAAATCTTTATGACTTTATCTTGCGCAGCTTTATTTTTCAGTAATAAATGTGACATATCTCTTCCCAGCAATCTTGCCCCTGCTTCTTTTATATCAAAATCATCGTTTTGGTATAAATCAAAATGGTTTTTTATTGCTTTGTCTTCATTTATGGAGAGGTAATTGTTCAAAATAAATGCCATATCATCAGCATCCTTATTGCTGATGTAATTCCTATCCGTCCAGGCTACCAATTTTAATAAAAACAGTCCTTCGAGACTTGTAATGTTGATTTTAAGGGATTCGTCAATTACAATTTCGTTGACAGCTTTGCTTACATCCGAAAATCCGAGAACGGACATGGCAATTGACTCGTCAGGCGGCCAAAATATTTTATCATTCTGTTTCATGACATCACCAAAAGGCACTATATCCAGTTGAAAAAGGTCAAGAAAGAAGAATCGTTGTTTTTGTGTGGGGTCTTTTGTAAATCCGTCTATTGTTAATATACCCTTTTCAATCTTTTCGTATTCATCCCAATTGGGTATGGCAATTGCAATATCTAAGTCATAGGTTGCTCTGCCCATTTTTTCGTTATGGATTTGCATTAAAATGTCTCTTGCAGTCGCTCCAATAACAAAAAACTGAATGTCCTTTTCATTGAAATAATTTGATAGCTTTAAAAATATTGTTTTTAGAAGCGGGTGATTTAAATTTTTACTTGATATGTTGTATTTCATTGGTTAGTATTGTCTTAGCTATTTGAATGTTTCTGTCAAAACCGCTGCTAATCAAATCTGCATAAACTAAAAGGGGTGGAGATATCTTCTTGTTTTTCAGCAAGCTATCCTTTTCCCAAAACATAGAACGTATTTCTATATCTCCATTTTCATCTGGTATTAATTTTAAATTCGAAGCAATGTTTTGCCAGGTGTCGTTGGTATAAATTATAAACCTTTCGGGTTGGAGTTGGCCTGTTAAAATTGAAGCGGCAGGTTCACCTCCCCATAAGTTGGTTTTTACATTTGATTGGAGAGGTATAGAATCCCATCCTTCATAATCTTTTTTACAAGAGAAACGCATCCTCTTTTTCAGAATATGTGGAACTAGTGTATCGTTGTATGCTGTTACCCATCTATTAAGAAGTTCAGTTTTGTTTTTAAGCACTCTTTTTGTTTTGGTGGTTAGAACGAAGTTTAGCTGCTCAAGTTCATTAATTATGTTGCTGACGGATCCAATTGCTATTCCTGCCTCTTTGGATAGATGGCGATATGATAATTGAAGATTACCGGACTTTGTCAATAATACAAAAATAAGCTTGATTCCCGCCTTCTGAAATGCCCTGGATTGGTTTACTCTTCTGTTTTTGCTTAGTTTTTGTCCCGAAATAAAAATAAAAAATCGTTTTTCATTAATATATGAATTTCCTGCGCCATCGAGGTAGTTTATTTTCTGTTCCTTTAATTTTTTCGCTATGTTTGTTGATAAATATCTGGCAATTATAAGAATTGGCTTGTGACTTTTTTGCCTTGATTCATTCAACTCTGACATTACAATGCCCCAATTAGATGTTCTGATTTCGGGTTTTCCAAAAACGATAAATGACACATTGCCAATTGTTAGTAATGCCTCGTATTCCTCACTGCCGGCCTCTATTTGGGCCGACATTTCGGTAAGCTGTTCAAAATGAGCGATCGCATCATAAATGAAATCATTGTCTTTTCGCATTTCTCACATATATAGTTCAACAAAAACAATCGTTCATTGTCAATGAACATGTAAATATATTGAACATAGGCGTAAGATCAAAGAAAATTGATGAAATAATAAAAGGATATCATATTCTATAGTGCGAGGATAATTGTGAATCCCCTTTCCGGGATCAGTGAACCAGAGCACTTATTTTGTGTTTTGAACATCCGGTAACCGCTCCACAGAAACGTAGACTCTGAGGCGACATTGATTTTTCTGCACATCAGGATGTGCAGAAAGCAGCAATTTATGCATGTTAGGATGTGCATATATGGATGTGCTCCTTGAAAAATCAGATAATTTGATAGAACTGACTTCCTCGAAGTTCAAACGTTTCTATCTATACTCGTCCCAGCTTTTAATCGAAATATCCTCAATCCTCATCTTACAAAATGCATAGATAAAGGCACTGGCAAGTCGCGCATTGGTGATGAGCGGGATGTTAAAATCAATGGAGTTGCGGCGAATGTGATAACCGTTTCTCAACTCGGCCTTGGAAAGGTTTTTGGGAATGTTCACCACCAGATCAATCTTCTTTTCGCGGATGTACTCCAGTGTATTGGGGTGCTTATCGGGCTCGTCGGGCCAGTGAAGCATGGTGGTTTCGATACCGTTTTCGGCGAAAAATTTGTGCGTGCCTGCCGTGGCAAAAAGGTTGTAATTACGTTCGGCCAACAAGCGTGCGCTGTTGAGCATCTCCAATTTGCTGCGCAGGGGACCCGATGAGAAGAGTATGTTCTTTTTCGGAATGCGATAACCCACGGCCAGCATCGACTGAAGCACGGCATCGTAATAGTTGTCGCCAATGCAGCCCACTTCGCCGGTGGACGACATATCCACACCCAACACCGGGTCGGCCCTGAGCAATCTGGAAAATGAGAACTGCGGCGCCTTAATGCCCACATAGTCCAGCTCAAACAGATTCTTGCCGGGTTTCTCTACGGGCAGGCCCAGCATGACTTTGGTGGCGATGTCTATCAGGTTAACCTTGAGCACCTTCGATACAAAGGGGAAGCTTCTGGAAGCGCGCAGATTACACTCTATCACCTTCAAATCGTTGTCTTTAGCCAGAAGCTGCATGTTAAATGGTCCGGAGATGTTAAGTGCTTTGGCAATTTTTCTGGAAATGCGCTTGGAGCGGCGGATGGTTTCGATGTACAGTTTTTGGGGCGGGAATACAATGGTGGCATCTCCCGAGTGGACGCCGGCAAATTCGATGTGCTCCGAAATGGCATAGGCAATCAGTTCCCCGTCTCTGGCTACGGCATCTACCTCGATTTCTTTGGCCTCTTCAATAAATTCGGAAACCACCACCGGGTATTGCTTGGAAACATTGGCTGCCAGCTCCAGAAAATGTTCCAGCTCATCTTTGTTGGAAACCACGTTCATGGCAGCACCCGACAGCACATACGAAGGTCTCACCAGTACCGGGAAGCCAACTTCTTCAACAAAGGTGTAGATGTCTTCCACCGAGGTGAGCTCGTTCCAGCGCGGCTGGTCAATCCCCAGGTCATCAAGGAGTGAGGAGAACTTCTGGCGGTTTTCGGCACGGTCGATGTCGATGGGCGAAGTGCCCAGCACAGGTACTTTGGCCCGGTGCAGCCGCATGGCCAGGTTGTTGGGTATCTGGCCACCCACCGATACCACCACGCCTTTGGGTTTTTCAAGGTCGGTGATGTCGAGTACACGCTCCAGGGTAAGCTCATCAAAAAACAAACGATCGCAAACATCGTAGTCGGTGCTCACGGTTTCGGGGTTGTAGTTGATCATCACCGAGCGGAAGCCATTCCGGTTTACCGTGTCGATGGCATTCACGCTGCACCAGTCGAACTCCACGCTGGAGCCAATGCGGTAGGCGCCCGATCCTAAAACGATCACCGACCTTCGGTCTTTTTCAAACTCTACATCGTGGCTGCTGCCATTGTAGGTCATATACAGATAGTTGATCTTAGCGGGAAATTCACCCGCCATGGTGTCAATTTGTTTCACCACGGGTAGTATGTGGCGATCTTTGCGGTGTTGGCGTACCTGTTGCATGGCCGCTTCAATCTCTTGCGGGTCGGGTTGTAGAACAAGCCGGGCAATCTGAAAGTCGGAAAAACCCATCTGCTTGGCCCGGAGAAGAGTTGCATCAGGCACGGCATTAATTACCTGGTATTTGGCCAGGTTCTCCTTCAGATCGGTAATGTTCTTAAGCTTGTAAAGAAACCACTTGTCAATTTTGGTGAGATCGTGAATCTCATCCACACCCATGCCTTGTTGAAGGGCTTCCGAAATGGCAAATATGCGGAGGTCGGTGGGGTTGGCCAATTCGCGGCGAAGGTCGTTGTCGGTGAGAGGTTGGTTGGCCACAAAACCATGCATGCCCTGGCCCACCATGCGGAGCCCTTTTTGCATGGCTTCCTCAAAGGTACGGCCTATTGACATAATTTCGCCAACGCTTTTCATGCTGGAGCCTATCTGCTTCACCACGCCAGAGAATTTGTTTAAATCCCAGCGGGGTATCTTGCATACTACGTAGTCCAACGCCGGCTCAAAAAATGCAGGCGTGGTTTGGGTAACAGAGTTTTTCAGCTCGAACAAACCATACCCTAAGCCCAGCTTGGCAGCCACGAAGGCCAGCGGGTAACCGGTGGCTTTGGATGCCAGTGCACTGGAGCGCGACAGGCGGGCGTTGACTTCTATTACGCGGTAATCTTCGGAGTAGGGGTCGAGGGCATACTGCACGTTGCATTCGCCCACCACGCCAATGTGGCGGATGATTTTAATGGCCAGTTCACGCAATTTGTGATATTCCGAGCTGTTAAGTGTCTGCGAAGGGGCCACTACGATGCTCTCGCCGGTATGTATGCCCAGGGGATCGAAGTTTTCCATGTTGCAAACCGTGATGCAGTTGTCGTAGCAATCGCGAACCACTTCATATTCAATCTCCTTCCAGCCTTTGAGCGACTCTTCCACCAAAATTTGGTTAGAGTATGAAAAGGCATTGTCGGCCCGTTGAATCAACTCCTCGTTGTTGGCACAAAACCCGCTTCCCATGCCGCCCAGCGTATAGGCTGCCCTTATGATAATGGGAAATCCCAGCTTTTCAGCGGCTTTAACGGCATCTTTTACCGAGGTCACAGCTACGCTTTTGGGTGTTTTAACGTTTATCTCACCCAGCTTGTTGGCAAATATCTCCCGGTCTTCGGTGTCGATGATGGCCTGAATAGGGGTGCCCAATACCTCCAGATTGTATTTTTCGAGAATGCCCTGCTCAAATAATTGAATGCCGCAATTAAGGGCAGTCTGCCCGCCAAAAGCCAAAAGGATGCCCTGAGGTTTCTCTTTTTTAATCACCTGTTCAACGAAGAAGGGAGTAACCGGTAGAAAATATATTTTATCGGCAAGCTGCTCCGAAGTCTGCACGGTAGCGATATTGGGATTAATTAGTACCGTTGTGATGTTCTCTTCTTTGAGTGCTTTAAGAGCTTGAGAACCGGAATAGTCAAATTCGCCTGCTTCGCCTATCTTAAGGGCGCCAGACCCCAGAATAACAACCTTTTGTATATTCTTTTTCATCGTAAATAAATTTAATTTATGAGGGTATCTTCGCTGCACGCCTCCGGTTTGCAAAGTTACATTATCTTTTTTAACGGCCATGATTAAGAATAAATTTCTTTGTATAATTTTTCATCGGCATCCAGTACCTTTTTCTTGCTGCACCTCTTTGTTTATGCGAATTGTTAGAGCGATTGGAGGATTTCCACGCGCAATAAAAATACAAAAAAAGGACTGTTCTCTTGCGATTATTCAGAAATATGAATAAATTTGCGCCCTTGTATGAATAATTATTCGATGGCCGCGTTTTTTATGAAAAACAAATCACAACGATGGGATGCGATCCGTGAGTTGGTAGCCACCTTTAAAGTGGGCAATCAGGAAGAGCTTCTCGAACTGTTGCAGAGCGAGGGGTTTTCCACCACGCAAGCCACCCTTTCAAGAGACTTAAAAGCGCTTAAGGTGGTTAAGCAACCTGGTGAATCAGGGGCATATATATACATGCTTCCCGAAGAGGACCCCAAAGAGGAGGTGCGCGATAAAGAGGATGCATTCCCCGTGAATGCCATTGAGTCGATAGAGTTTTCGGGCAACATGGCGGTTATCCGCACCAGGCCCGGATTTGCCAACAGCATTGCTGTGATTATTGACAGCCGGCATCCTTACGAGGTGCTGGGAACTATTGCGGGAGACGATACCATCCTGCTCATTAGCCGCGAGGGTGTCTCCCGCCCCGATATGATAAATGCACTGTCGCATTTTATGCCGGGGTTAAAAAGTAAATTGGCTTAATATTAAATTTAGATGGAACAGGGAATATCCATAGTTGTAGCTTCTTCAAAACACGTTTCATACGTGGATGTGATATTGGAAACCATTGCTGAAGCAGCAAAAGTGAGAGGGACAGGTATCGCCAGAAGAAGCCCTGAGTATATCAGGAAGAAGATTGAAGAGGGAAAGGCTATCATTGCCTTAAAAGGAGAGGTATTTGCCGGGTTTTGCTACATCGAATCCTGGGGTCACGAAAAGTTTGTGGCCAACTCGGGGTTAATCGTAGTGGATGAATTCAGGGGGCAGGGACTGGCCAAGGCAATTAAGCGCCAGGCTTTTGAGCTTTCACGGAAGCGCTATCCCGATGCCAAATTATTTGGGCTCACCACCGGTCTGGCAGTGATGAAGATAAACTCCGAGCTGGGTTACAAGCCGGTAACTTTTTCGGAGCTCACCGATGACGACGACTTTTGGAAAGGGTGTCAGAGTTGTGTGAATTACGACATCTTAACCCGTACCAACCGGAAGCATTGCCTCTGTACCGGCATGTTGTACGACCCTGCCAAAGAGGAAAAACCAAAACCTTTGCCGCAGGGCCGGCTCAATGTTTACGATCGCTGGTTGCGGTTTAAGAAATATGTGTTCCTGAATGGGAGTAATAAAAACAAGAAAAAGAACGGAGGGGAAAAGAATAAAGGAAAGAGCAATAGATCGCTCCTTAAGATGTTTGCCGCGTTGTTTGCCTGAAAATATCAATTTATGCCATTGAATTATATCCATTGGAATGTTAATCCTGAGATCATTAATGTTTTTGGGATATCCATCCGATTATTGATACCATTGACTTAATTGCTGTAGTTGCCGCTTTAGCAGGAGGATTTATACGCTTGGCAAATCTGATGAATTCTGAAATTATAGGAGTGCCGACGACCAAACTCTGGGGATTTATTTTTACGTGAGTCGATAATTTGCCCCGACATGTTTTGTCTACTGACATCTGACATCTAACATCTAACATCTAATAATGAAGAACAACAAAGTAGTTTTAGCTTTTAGCGGAGGTTTGGATACCTCCTATTGTGTAAAATACCTGAAAAACGAAAAAAACCTCGAGGTTTACTCCGCCATTGCCAATACCGGTGGCTTTTTGCCTGAGGATCTGGAGCAAATCGAAAAAGGAGCCTACAATCTGGGTGTGACCAAACACATCACTCTGGATGTGACCGATTTGTACTATCGCAATTGTATCCGTTACATGGTGTACGGCAATATGCTCAAGAACAACACCTATCCATTGTCGGTTTCTTCGGAGCGGATTTTTCAGGCATTGGCCATTGTGGATTATGCCCGTGAAATTGGCGCAGCCTACATTGCGCATGGCAGTACCGGGGCGGGTAACGACCAGATTCGCTTCGATTTAACCTTCCAGATAATTGCTCCCGAAATAGAAATTTTAACCCCCATTCGCGATTTAACTCTTTCGCGTGATGAGGAGATTGATTATCTGAAAAAGCATGGGGTAGTGAAGGATTGGACCAAGTTGGCCTATTCCATTAATAAAGGTCTGTGGGGAACCAGCATAGGTGGAAAGGAAACCCTTACCTCTGATAAGGCACTTCCCGAGGAGGCTTATCCCAGTAAATTGCAGAAAGAAGCCGGCGAAGAACTGGTACTTGAATTTTCAAAGGGAGAATTAGAGGGCGTGAATGGGCAAACCTATAAAAATCCCGTGGAGGCCATCCGGAAAGTGGAAGCTCTGGGTGCTGCCTATGCCATAGGGCGCGACATTCATGTGGGCGATACTATAATTGGCATTAAGGGACGTGTAGGATTTGAGGCAGCGGCCCCTCTGCTCATCATTAAAGCACACCATCTTCTGGAAAAACATACCCTCACCAAGTGGCAGTTGTACTGGAAAGAGCAGTTGGCCAACTGGTATGGCATGTTGCTGCACGAAGCTCAATACCTGGAGCCGGTGATGAGAGACATCGAAGCCTTTCTGGAAAGTACACAAACCAATGTGTCCGGTAAAGTGTTCCTAAAACTCATGCCCTACAGGTTTGAGATGCATGGCGTGGAGTCGCCTCATGACCTGATGAAGAGCGGTCTTGGAGATTACGGCGAAGTGAACACAGGCTGGACGGGCGATGATGTAAAGGGCTTTACCAAACTCATGGGTAACTCTCTTAAAATATTTAACAGCGTAAATAAGGGACAACTAAATGTTAATGATTAAGGCAGGAATAATTGGAGGCGCCGGCTACACCGCCGGTGAGTTGATACGGATTTTGTTAGGCCATCCCCGGGTAAAAATTGCATGGATTCACAGCAACAGCCATGCCGGGGCAGCTGTTTGCGAGGTGCATACCGACCTCACAGGCGATACATCGCTGCGCTTTACCGGTGAGCTGGATTTTGAAGAGGTGGATGTGGTTTTTCTTTGTATGGGGCATGGAAAGTCGGTGCAGTTCCTGAGCGACCATCAGCTGCCGGATCACCTTAAGGTGGTTGACCTGAGCAACGACTTCCGGCTGAAAAAGGAAGGAAACCGCTTTGTGTATGGTCTGCCGGAGATGGTCCGGCCCCAAATTAAGGAAGCATCACTCTTGGCCAACCCCGGCTGTTTTGCAACTTCCATTCAACTGGCTTTGTTGCCTCTGGCTGCCAGCCATCTGCTCAACGAGGTTCACGTGCATGCCATCACCGGTTCTACCGGTGCCGGGCAAGCGCCCTCGGCCACCACGCATTTTAGCTGGAGAAGCAACAATGCTTCCGTGTATAAAGCCTTTGAACATCAGCATCTGGCAGAAATCCATCAGTCTATGCATGAGTTGATGCCCGGGTTTAGCGGACCCATCAATTTTGTGCCCATGCGGGGTAATTTTCCCCGGGGGATTTTGGCTTCCGTCTATCTCGATTGCCAGATCATTGAAGATGAGGTACTTCATCTGTTCCAAAAGTTTTATTCTACCCATCCTTTTGTAACCTTGTCGGAGCGGCCGGTGGATATTAAACAGGTGGTGAATACCAACAAATGCCTGTTACATTTAAAAAAACATGGTGAAAAGCTGCACATCGTAAGTGTAATCGATAATCTCACCAAAGGTGCTTCGGGACAAGCCGTGCAAAATATGAACCTGATGTTTGGTCTGGACGAAACCGAAGGGCTGCATTTAAAGCCGGTAGGGTTTTGATGAGAAGCACGAAGGTGGAAGAGGGAAGATGGAAGACGGGAGACAGAAGACCGAAGCACGAAGTTGCCTGCCTGCCGGTAGGCAGGGAAGGGGGAAGACAGAAGACAGAAGACTGAACCCGTAATCCCAACCCCAAAACCCCAAACTCTGAACCCTGTACAGACGCACAATTCGTGCGTCTCTACCATAGAAATCCGAAAAATATGAAACTATTCGACGTCTACCCCCTTATGGATATCACCCCCGTTTCAGCCTTGGGCTGTTACATTACCGATAAGAAGGGCGAAAAATATTTGGACCTGTATGGCGGACACGCGGTCATCTCCATTGGGCATTCACATCCGCACTACGTAAAGAGGTTGTCTGAGCAATTGAACCGCATTGGCTTCTATTCCAACTCAGTCATCAATCCGTTGCAGAGTCAACTGGCTGAGAAGCTGGGGCAAATGTCGGGGTTGAACGACTATCAGCTTTTCCTGTGTAATTCAGGTGCCGAGGCCAACGAGAATGCCCTTAAACTGGCCTCTTTTACCACCGGGAAGCAGCGTATCATTGCTTTTAACAAAGCTTTTCACGGGCGCACTTCGGTGGCTGTAGGGGCAACGGATAATCCTGCCATTCAGGCGCCCATCAATCAAAACCATCAGGTGGTCTTTGTGCCTTTGAACGATTCGCGCGCGGTAGAGGCTGAATTGAAAAAGGGGGATGTTTGCGCCATTATTGTGGAGGGTATTCAGGGTGTAGGCGGTGTACGCATTGCCGAAGCCGGCTTTCTCAAGGATATTGAAAAGCTGTGTCGCCAATACGAAGTGCTTTTAATAATGGATGAAGTTCAGTCGGGTTATGGACGCAGTGGTCGTTTTTTTGCATTTCAGGAGGCAGGTATCCGTCCCGATTTAATAACCACGGCCAAAGGCATGGGCAACGGATTCCCCATTGGCGCGGTAATGATAGCGCCTCACATCACCCCGCGGCACGGGATGTTGGGCACCACTTTTGGAGGTAATTATCTGGCTTGTGCCGCCGCTATGGCCGTGCTGGAGGTGATGGATGAGGAGAAACTCATTGAAAATGCCCGGGATACGGGTGCTTACCTCCTCGGCAAAATCGGAGAAGTGGAAGGTGTTAAGGAAGTCAGAGGTCGCGGTTTGATGATAGGGATAGAGTTCGACCATGAGGTGAGTGCCATGCGAAAGGCTTTGCTGCAAACGAAGAAGATTTTTACCGGTGTGTCGTCCACCAACATCATACGGCTGTTACCGCCGCTTACCCTTACCCGGCACATGGCCGATGCCTTTGTGAAGGCTTTGGCGGAGGTGCTGGAAGATAACTAAAGGGACAGGCAGAAATAACAAATTACAAAAAACAAAAATATAACTGATAAGCATACTGATTATGATCCAAAAAATAGCCATCATAGGAGGCGGGAATCTGGGAACCGCCATTGCCCGCGGACTTAAAAATGGAGCTTCGGCTTTCGGCGGAGAGCTGGTAGTGACACGTCGCCGCGTGCATCTTATCGAGCCGCTCCAACAGGAAGGTATTCGCGTAACCACCAACAATATGGAGGCAGTAACAGGTGCCGGTATCGTATTTTTGGCTGTAAAACCCTTTCAATTAAAAGAGGTCATCGAAGAGATATCGCCTGTTCTTCCGGACGAAGCCATTCTGGTGTCACTGGCCACGGGCGTTGGTGCCCAAAAGATTTCGCAAATGGCTGGAGAGCGCAAGGGAATCTACCGGGCCATGCCCAACACTGCCATTGCCATCGGCGAGTCCATGACCTGTATCTCAGGTTATGAAACTACCCCCGAGCAGGATAAGGTGGTAACAGCATTGTTCGAAGCCATGGGGAAAGTGCAGTTTATTCCCGAGGAGCTCATGGCATCCGCTACGGTGCTGGCGGCATGTGGAATTGCTTTTGCCCTCCGGTTTATCCGGGCAGCCACACAAGGCGGTGTAGAGATAGGATTTGGTTCCGATCTGGCATTGAGTATTGCCTCGCAAACAGTGAAAGGTGCTGCCGAACTCCTTATAAGGGGAGAGACGCATCCCGAGTCTGAAATTGACAAGGTTACCACTCCGCGTGGAATCACCATATCGGGATTGAACGAGATGGAACACCGGGGGTTCAGCTCTTCCCTTATTAAAGGATTGATGGCTTCGTACCGGAAAATTGAAAATGGCGGTAAATGATGCTGCAAAAATCAAACAATCGATGGCGAAATATCAAACCATAACGGTTAAGGTGGGCTCAAATGTGCTTGCGCAAAAGGATGGGACTTTGAACCATCAGCGCATTGCACATCTCACTGCCCAAATTGCCGGATTGCACCGGCAGGGTATTCGTGTTATCCTGGTCTCTTCCGGTGCCGTGGCGGCAGGACGAAGCATGGTGCCCAAACTGCCCTTCAAGGATACGGTTTCAGAGCGGCAACTCCTCTCATCGGTGGGACAGGTGAAATTGCTGAACACCTACTCACTATTATTTGACCAGCACGGTATATCCTGCGCCCAGGTGCTGGTGACCAAAGAGGACTTTCGCACCCGTGAGCACTATCTGAACATGAAAAACTGCCTGTCGGTTTTATTGACCCACGGCATTGTGCCCATCATCAACGAAAATGATGCCGTTTCGGTAACAGCCCTCATGTTTACCGACAACGATGAACTGGCCGGGCTGGTGGCCGCTATGATGAATACCGATGCTCTTTTCATCTTAACCAATGTGGATGGCATTTTCGATAAAAATCCCGCCAACCCCGATGCCCGGCTCATTACTTTGGTAAATGGAGAGCAGGACAACCTTGGAGCCTACATTTCCACCACCAAAAGCGATTTCGGACGGGGTGGAATGCTCACCAAGTGTCGGGTGGCGCAAAAAACGGGAGCATCGGGTATCGCGGTGCACATTGCCAATGGCAATCGCGACAATATTATCGAACAATTGGTGCACGACCCCGAAGGGGTGGAACACACACGTTTTAAGCCCAGTCGTTTACAGCCTGCCGTGAAAAAGTGGATGGCCCATGCCGAAGGGTTTGCAAAAGCCGAAGTTTACATTAACGACGGCGCAAAAAGTGCACTCACGGGGCCTAAGGCCAGCAGTCTTTTGTTGGCAGGTGTTACCTCCATGCAGGGTGATTTCAAAAAAGGTGATATCTTGCAGATTAAAGACAGCAACCATCATATTATTGGCATTGGGCGGGCTCAATACGATAAAGCAGTGGCCGACAGACATCTTGCGGATGAAAAATACAAGGCGCTGGTGCATTACGATTACCTGTTTGTTTACCCGGAAACTTTGTAGTTATAGGCTATATTTATTGCCTGATGCCTAATCTAATTTCCAACATTCATGACCAATCTCGAACAGTTTAAAAAAGCCAAAGAGGCAGCCCGTTTAATGGTTCGCCTGGATGAAGAAACCATCCGTTCGGTACTTCTGGAACTGGCCGGCAACATGATAGCACAATCGGCGCTGTTGCTGAGTGCCAACCAAAAAGATATGAAACGCATGCCTGAGTCCGATCCGCGCTACGACCGTTTACTGCTTACCCGCGAGCGGATAGAAGGCATTGCTGCCGATGTGCGTAAGGTTGCTGCCTTGCCCTCTCCGCTCAATCAGGTTATGGAGGAGCGGACAATGCCTTCGGGCCTGAGTCTCAAAAAGGTGCGGGTGGCATTAGGGGTAGTGGGTGTTATTTACGAAGCACGTCCCAATGTCACTTTTGATGTGTTTGCTTTGTGCTTTAAGTCGGGCAACGTGTCGGTACTAAAAGGGGGGCAGGATGCCTGGCACTCCAATCTGGCCGCGGTGAGCATAATCCGGGAGTGCCTGGCAGGCCACTCCATCTCTTCGGAAGTCATTCAGTTGTTGCCACCCGACCGGGAAGCAGCCCGGGATCTGATGCATGCCTCCGGGTACGTCGATATCTTAATTCCCCGGGGTTCTCAGGGGCTTATCCAATCGGTTCGCGAAGAGTCGCGCATCCCGGTGATTGAAACCGGAGCAGGCATTGTGCACACCTATTTTGATGCCTCGGGTGACCCCGATGTGGGTAAAAAGGTGATTTATAACGCCAAAACGCGGCGGGTGAGCGTTTGTAATGCACTCGACTGCCTGGTGGTACACACAGATGCTCTGCCTGAATTGCACCATCTGGTGGCTGCCCTGGCTATGAAGGAGGTGGTAATTGAGGCCGACGTGCCGGCATTTAAGGCGTTGAAAGGTCACTATCCCGCGCCACTGTTAAAGGCAGCGGACGAGGAATCCTTCGGCACCGAATTTCTGGATTACCGGATGGCGGTAAAAACCGTGAAGAATATGGAGGAGGCGCTGCAACACATCAGCAGGTACAGCTCCATGCACAGCGAAGCCATCATTGCGGAGAACCCCGACGCCATCTCCCGCTTCTTTAACGAGGTGGATGCCGCCGCTGTGTACGCCAACACCTCCACCGCCTTCACCGACGGGGCTCAGTTTGGGCTGGGCGCCGAGATTGGCATTAGTACTCAAAAGTTACATGCCAGGGGGCCTATGGGGCTAAAAGAGTTGACCAGTTACAAGTGGCTCATCCAAAGCGATGGCGCCACGCGGCCCGGGGAAGAGTCCACTCCGTTTGATGATAAATGTTGCTGACAAGATAGTCCGGGGCACCTAATAAGCAAAAAACTTAACACCATATAATATGAGAAGATTCCTGAAGCCCTCCGATATAGGCGATTTAAGACAGGCATTAACCGATGCTGCCGAAGTAAAACAGAATCCCTTTGGTTTTCAACACCTGGGGAAGAACAAAACGGCTGTGCTCATATTTTTTAACTCCAGCCTGCGCACCCGATTGAGTACCCAACGGGCTGCCACCAACCTGGGCATGAATGTGATAGTGCTGGACGTGAATAAAGACGGATGGAAACTGGAGAAAGAGACGGGTGTAATTATGGACGGCGATAAGCCGGAACACATTCGTGAAGCTGTGCCTGTTATTGGTCAGTATGCCGATATTATCGGGGTGCGCTCATTTGCCAGATTCGAGGACAAGGAGGAGGATTACAGCGAGCGTCTGCTTAATCAGTTCATCGAACTTTCGGGTGTTCCCGTGGTGAGCATGGAGTCGGCCACCCGCCACCCGCTCCAGGCCTTTGCCGACTTAATAACCATTGAAGAGTACAAGAAAACTGCCCGGCCCAAAGTAGTGCTCACCTGGGCGCCTCATCCACGGGCACTGCCACAGGCCGTTCCCAACTCTTTCGTGGAGTGGATGAAACTGGCCGATGTGGAACTCACGGTAACCCACCCTGAGGGTTACGAGTTGGCTCCCGAATTTTCGGAAGGGGTAAAAGTGGAGTACAACCAGAAGAAAGCCTTCGAAGAGGCCGACTTTATCTACGCTAAAAGCTGGGCCAGCTTTTCACAATACGGGCAGGTACTGTCCACCGACCGCAACTGGATGGTAGATGAAGCTAAGATGGCGCTCACCAACCAGGGTAAATTTATGCACTGTCTGCCCGTGAGGCGCAACATGATTGTTTCCGATGCCGTGATTGAAAGCGAAGCCTCCATTGTAGTGCCGCAAGCCGCCAACCGTGTGGTTTCCGCCCAGTTGGTGCTAAAACGAATGTTAGAATAGCAGAGACAAGGCATCCCTTGTCTCTATGGGCATCAGCCATCAGCCATCAGGAGGTTGCATGTAAAGACGCACGGCCGTGCGTCTCTAATTAGTCTAAAGGACTCCCATAATCCCATGTGAAGACGCACAATAGTTTCTCTCTAACCTATAAAACAATAAATAATGAAAATCACAAGACGAAATTTCCTGCTCCAATCAACTGCCGGCGCAGCCGCCATGGCAAGCATCCCGGCCATTGTATCTTCGTGCATGCCGCGTGGCGAAAAAAGTGTCGCAGAAAAATACGGACTCCTCCAAAATGGAGATACCGTGCTGTTTCAGGGCGACTCCATTACCGATGCCGGTCGCGAGAAACAAAATGAACTCCCCAACAACCCCGCTTCCTTCGGCTCGGGTTATGCCTTTTTGGCTGCCTCGGCTTTGTTGGGCGCATTGCCCGAAAAGAATTTAACCCTCTATAACCGGGGAATCAGTGGTAACAAAGTGTTTCAGTTGGCCGAACGCTGGCAAAAAGATGCCCTGGACCTGAAGCCTAACCTTTTGAGCATCTTAATTGGCGTGAACGATTACTGGCATACGCGAAATAACAACTACGAAGGCACCGTTGAGGTTTACGAGAATGATTTTCGGGACTTGCTCAAACGCACCAAAGAAAACCTGCCCCAGGTGAAGCTGGTCATTTGTGAACCCTACTATTTGTTAAACACATCGGCAGTGGATGAATCCTGGGTGGAGCCCATGAAGCAATACCAGGCTTCGGCGAAAAAGATAGCCGATGAATTTGACGCCATTTGGGTGCCATTCCAGGCAGCTTTCGATGAGGCTGTGAAACATGCACCGGCTACTTACTGGACCAGGGATGGGGTGCATCCCGCCATGCCCGGTGCTGAATTAATGGCCCAAACCTGGCTGAAGGCGATAGGAGGATGATGACTAAAAACGAGCTCACCATCATAAAGGTAGGCGGTAAAGTGGTTGAGGAGCCGGAAACGCTGGAGGTTTTTTTAGACGATTTTGCCGCGCTTCCCGGCTTCAAACTGCTGGTGCATGGTGGCGGACGCTCGGCTACCACCCTGGCTGCCCGTCTGGGTATTGAAACCCAAATGGTTGAGGGCCGCCGGGTGACCGACGCCTCCATGCTGGAGGTGGTGACCATGGTTTACGGGGGCCTGGTGAATAAGGGTGTGGTAGCACAACTACAGGCCCGAAAGGTGAACGCCCTGGGGTTAACCGGTGCCGATCTCAACCTGATATTGGCCCACAAACGAACCGGGGCTATCATCGACTATGGATTCGTGGGCGATGTGGATTCGGTGCAGGGTAGTGTGGTAACCGGTCTGATCCAACGGGGCGTGGTGCCCGTAGTGGCGCCATTAACGCACGATGGGGCAGGCCAACTGCTTAATACCAACGCCGATACTATGGCTTCGGCACTGGCCGTGGCGCTCGCCGCCGAATTTAAGGTGCGTTTGGTCTATTGCTTCGAGAAACCGGGTGTGCTTTCAAGTCCGGGTGATGATGATTCGGTGATTCCACGTCTTACCTATACCATGTTTCAGCAACACCTTCATGCCGGCATTATCAACGAAGGGATGGTTCCCAAGCTCCACAATGGCTTTGATGCCTTAAAAAGTGGTGTTTCTTCGGTCATCATCACCAATATCGCCGGCCTTGCGGAGTCAGGACGCGGAACTACCCTGATGATATAACCCTTTGTTTTTATGAAACATCATCCCTATACCAACCAATCCATTGAACTTCTCAGGCAAATGATTGCTGTCCCTTCTGTGAGTCGTGAAGAGGAAAAGGTGGCCGACCTCCTGTTTGCTTTTTTATCAGAAAATGGTCTTCAACCCAATCGGCTGGGAAACAATATATGGGCGCATCATAAGGGAAATCAAAAGGGAAGACCTGTCATCCTGTTAAATTCGCACATCGACACCGTAAGGCCGGGCAACGGATGGACCAGCGACCCTTACTCACCGGTGATTGATGGTGATCGCATTACCGGACTGGGCAGCAACGATGCGGGGGCTTCGGTGGTCACTTTGCTGGCTGCCTTTCGCCTTTTGAACGAAAAAAGCCAACTTTGTAATTTTATTTTTTCAGCCACCGCCGAAGAGGAGATTTCGGGTCAAAATGGCATCGCTGCTATTTTGAATGAGCTGGGACCCATACACCTTGGGGTTGTGGGAGAGCCAACGGGGATGCAGATGGCCGTGGCCGAGAAAGGGTTGATGGTAATCGATGGCCTGGTGAAAGGCAAAACCGGACACGCCGCCCGCGAAGAGGGAGAAAATGCCATCTATAAAGCTCTTCCCATCATCGATTGGTTCCGGAGTTTCCGTTTCCCGCTGGAGTCGGATTTTCTGGGGCCGGTAAAGATGACCGTGACCGGCATTGAAGCCGGAACCCAGCACAACGTGGTGCCCGATGCCTGCAGGTTTGTGGTGGATGTAAGGGTGAATGAGCACTATACCAATGCCGGGCTGTTTAATCTGATTAAAGAGCAGGTGGATTGCGACCTCAAAGCACGATCGTTTCGCTTAAACAGCTCTTCTATCAGCGTTGACCACCCCATTGTGCAGCGCGGCGAAGCGCTGGGGCGGAAAAAGTTTGGTTCGCCTACCACCTCCGACCAGGCGCTCATGGCATTTCCCACCGTTAAGATCGGCCCGGGGGATTCGGCCCGTTCACACACCCCCAACGAGTACATTTTGATGCCTGAAATAAGGGAAGGGGTGGACATCTATTTTAAATTGTTAGACCAGGTGAATATTAATTCAGTTTGATATTAATTTGAGTGTATATATTGTTTTCTTGCCGTTTGAGTAATGGATATTAAAAAAATAGCTTATTTTTGTGACGTTTTCGTTTTTATAGGACATGTTTTTGAGCGAATTATAATAAATAGGATGTCCTCATTGCGGAAAAATATTCAATCTATACCTCATATCATTTTGAAAGAAATGCTGTACCCTCTTATTTTTCCCCTGCCTTCCCTTCCTATCCGTAGGCAGGCGTCTTCGGTCTTCGGTCTTCGGTCTTCTGTTCCGATAGCTATCGGAATCAGTCTTCCCTCTTCCATCTTCCATCAAATCTCTTAACACATGAAACTCTGGGACAAAGGCACAGCCACCAATAAAAAGATAGAATCATTCACCATTGGGCACGACAGGGAGCTTGATCTGTTTTTGGCTCCTTACGATATTATGGGAACCATTGCTCATATCACCATGCTTGAAAAGATTGACTTGTTGAGCAAGAAGGAGGTGGTGCTTTTGACGGCGGAGTTGAAACGATTGTATAAAAATGCAGTTTCAGGCACTTTTGTGATTGAAGAGGGCATTGAGGATGTGCATTCGCAGGTTGAGCTGGAGTTGACAAGGGCTTTGGGCGATGTGGGAAAAAAGGTGCACAGCGGTCGTTCGCGCAACGACCAGGTTCTGTTAGACTTGAAACTATTTGCCCGTCAAAAAATTATGGAGGTCGCCGGCGCGGTGCAGGAGCTGTTTCAGATACTGCAACGTAGAAGCGAAGCGCATAAGAACGATTTGCTGCCGGGTTACACGCATCTCCAGGTGGCCATGCCCTCCTCCTTTGGACTTTGGTTTGGAGCCTATGCCGAAAGCCTCACCGACGACATGCATTTTTTATTGGCTGCCTGGCGTGTGGCCAACCAAAATCCACTGGGTGCCGCCGCCGGGTATGGCAGCTCCTTTCCCATCGACAGGCGGTTGACGACCAGTCTTTTGGGATTTGACGATTTAAGCTACAACGTGGTGAATGCTCAGATGGGACGTGGAAAGATGGAGCGCGGTGTGGCTATGGCGCTATCGGCTTTGGCAGCTACCGTAGGCCGGCTGGCTATGGATGCATGTCTGTATATGAGTCAAAACTTTGGTTTTATCCGGCTCCCCGATGCCTTTACCACCGGTTCGAGCATTATGCCGCATAAAAAAAATCCCGATGTATTTGAACTGATACGGGGTCGCTGCAATAAGTTAACCGGATTGCCCCAGCAGATCGCATTGATTACCGGAAATTTGCCCTCCGGGTATTTCCGCGACCTCCAAATCATCAAAGAGCTCTTTATCCCTGCATTCGATGAAATGCTCAGCTGTCTGGAGCTTACCACTTTAGCCGTTGATCAAATAGAGGTGAAGAAAAACCTTATGGACAACGATCTTTATAAGTTTGCTTTCAGTGTGGAAGAGGTGAATCGCCGCGTTTTGGCGGGTGTGCCCTTCAGGGAGGCCTATCGGCAGGTGGGGCTCGAAATTGAAGCAGGGAACTTTAAGCCATCGCGTGAGGTGGATCATACCCACCTGGGAAGCCTTGGTAATCTTTGCAACGTTGAAATTAAAGAGAAGATGGAAAAGGTGATGCGTCAATTCACTTTCGACAAGATGCAAAAGGCGACCAAAGAACTGGTTAGCTAAACGAAATTTCGTCATACACCCGTTAATATCCTTAGAATGAGTAATCTACTGATAAAACTCGCCACAAATTGTGACGATCTGTTTTTGGAAATTGATTTTCGAACATTTAATTAATAATCTTATATGGCATATTTAAACCAATTGGCTCAGAGTGCAATTCAATCGTGCGAGATTGATAAATCGTTGTACGAAAAATATAATGTTAAACGTGGTTTGCGTAACTCCGATTTTTCCGGGGTATTGGTAGGTCTTACCAATATCGGAAATGTGGTGGGTTACACCAAAGACGAGCAGGGAAACATCACACCCTGCGATGGAGAGCTCTACTACCGGGGCATTGAGCTTAAGGAACTTTGCGGTGGGTTCTTGGCCGACGGCAGGCATGGTTTTGAAGAAACTGCCTGTTTGTTACTCTCGGGGAACTTGCCGGACAAATCGCAATTGAAGAGTTTTTCCAAAATATTGTCCGACCAAAGGGAACTTCCCTCCTTCTTTTCTAAAAATATGATTCTTTCGTTACGGGGACGAAATGTTATGAATATGTTGGCCCGCTCAGTACTGGGCCTTTACTCGGCCGATAAACATCCTGAGGACTTTTCTCCCGAAAGCCTGATTAGTCAGTCGATGAGCCTAATTGCCAAGTTTCCGGTAATTGTGGCTTATGCTTACTTTGGGATGCGGCACTCCTTTCAGCGCAAATCGCTGGTTATAAGGCATCCACAACCGGAACTGAGCCATGCCGAAAACCTATTGTACATGCTGAAAGGCAAACGTTACACCAGGCTCGAAGCCGACCTCCTGGATCTTTCGCTGGTACTTCATGCCGAACACGGGGGTGGCAACAACTCCTCGTTTACCACCCGGGTGGTGAGCTCATCCCAAACCGATACTTACTCGGCCATTGCTGCTGCTTTGGGTTCATTGAAAGGTGGTCTTCACGGTGGAGCCAATATAAAGGTGGTGGAGATGATGACTTACATCAAGCTGAATGTGAAGGACTGGGCCGACGAGAAGGAGGTGGCCGATATGTTGGCGAAGATATTGAAAAAAGAGGCTTTTGATGGTACCGGCAAAATTTATGGCATCGGCCATGCCATCTACACCCTCTCCGATCCCCGGGCGGTGCTGTTAAAGGAAAAGGCTAAGGAGTTGGCCCGTGAGAAAGACCGTCTCGAAGAGTATAAATTGTATGCTCTGGTCGAAAAACTGGCCCCCGAAGTGTTTTACAACTATAAGGGCGCCAATGCCAAGGTGGTTTCGGCCAACGTGGATTTTTATTCGGGTTTTGTGTATCAATGCCTGGAGATTCCTGAAGAAATTTACACCCCCATTTTTGCAGTTGCCCGTATTTCCGGCTGGTGTGCCCACCGGATTGAGGAGGTGACCTTCTCGAGCCGGCGCATCATCCGGCCTGCGTACAAAGCGGTTTATCCGGCTCAAAAGTACATCGCACTGAATGAGCGGTGAAGGATAGAATAATATTTCTTAAATTTGACGCCCGGTAGCTGCAGATATTTTTCGCCAAACCTGCCTGCCGGTATCACCCTGGCAGACAGGTATTAAATGAGAAAAAACATACAATTATGCCCAAATTAAAGGAGATCAGATTGGTTTTGGAAGACGGAACTGTTTTTCACGGAAAGTCATTTGGATACCATAGGTCGGTGGCAGGGGAGGTGGTTTTTAACACCGCCATGGCCGGCTACCCCGAGAGTCTTACCGACCCGTCGTATGAGGGGCAAATTTTGGTCTCAACTTATCCGCTGGTTGGAAACTACGGCGTTCCGCGCGACGACCGGGAGTTTGGGATCCCCAAGTATTATGAGTCCGACCGTGTTCATATTTCGGGTTTTGTAATATCCGATTACTCTGTGGAGTACAGCCACTGGAATGCCAAAGGAAGTCTCTCCGACTGGCTCAAAGAGCATCGGGTGCCCGGCATTTATGGCATAGATACCCGTCAATTAACCAAGCTGTTGCGCGATAAGGGTTCGATGCTGGGTAAGATTGAGGTGGACGATGAAGAGATTGCCTTTTACGATCCCAATCAGGACAACCTGGTAGAGCGTGTCAGTGTGAAAGAGAAAACGATCTACGGATCGGGGAAATATAAAGTGGTGTTGGTGGATACCGGCGGTAAATACAATATTATCCGCTGTTTGTTGAGACGCGACGTGCAGGTTGAGGTGGTTCCCTGGAATTACGACTTCACGGGCGATGATTACGATGGTCTTATGTTGGCCAACGGCCCCGGTGATCCCCAGAAGTGCCAGGCTACCATCAAAAATTTACATAAGGTACTTGCTATGAGCGATAAACCCATCTTTGGAATTTGCCTGGGCAACCAATTGTTGGGTATCGCTGCCGGAGGTTCCACCCACAAACTAAAGTACGGCCATCGTGCGCACAACCATCCGGTGATTAGAGTGGGCACCAATCATTGTTATGTGACCAGTCAGAATCACGGTTATGTGCTTGATACCGACTCCCTGGGAGATGAGTGGGAGACCATGTTTGTAAACATTAACGACAATACCAACGAGGGCATCCGGCACAAAACCAGACCCATTTTCTCTACACAATTCCACCCCGAGGCTTCCAGTGGCCCCACCGACACTGAATTTCTGTTCGATGAGTTTGTGGAAATGATAAAACAGTCGGTGAGTAAAGCCTGATGAGGGTCATCGCGATCCGGCATCTATCTGCCGGAGAAGCAATCTCAGCTTTCAGGTAAGGACTCGGTTTCCTGCTTCTGATTTTGCGTTTTTTCAAAATAGGCGATGGCAATCAACACCAACCGGTAACTGGCATAAATAGAAATTATCCAGAATGAGTACCACAATATTGCGCCAAGATGTGTCATGTCTCAATATTTTTATGAATTTTGGATGGCAGTTGAGGGTTACAAATGAATCGACTCCGGGGTTATATTCTCCTTTTCAATGTCTTTAAAGTAGTTGTAGGTACCTACCCTAAGCTCATGGGTGGCATCTTCGTCGCAAACAATTATACCCTTGGGATGCAGTTGCAGTGTGCTGATGGTCCACATGTGGTTAATGCCCTCTTCAACCGCGTGACGCAGGGCCCTGGCCTTGCCATGTCCGTTAACGATGATGAGTACCTCTTTGGCATCCATTACCGTGCCTACGCCCACGGTAATGGCGATGGAGGGAACCTTGCCGGGGTCGTTGTCAAAGAACCGTGAGTTTGCAATCCTGGTGGCCATTGTCAGCGTTTTGATGCGCGTGCGTGAGTTGAGCGACGAGCCGGGTTCGTTAAACGCCAGATGGCCGTCGGAGCCTACCCCACCCAGGAAAAGGTCGATGCCACCGGCCGCCTTAATTTTTTTCTCGTAGTTTTCACATTCAGCCTCGTGATCACCGGTATTCCCGTTGGGCAGATTGGTGTTATCGGCTTTAATATCGATGTGGCTAAAAAAGTTTTCCCACATAAAGGTATGATAGCTCTGTGCATGGTCGCTGGGTAAGCCAATGTACTCGTCCATGTTGAAGGTCACCACATTTTTAAAAGAGACCTTTCCTTCCTTGTTCAGTTTTATCAGCTCCTTATAGGTGCCAAGGGGAGATGACCCTGTGGGCAGCCCCAGCACAAATGGCCGGTTACCGGTATGCCGGTTGATTTTGCGGGCGATGTATCTGGCTGCCCACTGCGAAAGGGTTGAATAATCGGGTTCGATGATTAAGCGCATAGTGTTATAGTGTTTTATGATTATTTCCTAAAACCGGTTCTCCTCCTTTTGAGGCCTATTCAGGGTTTTCTAAAGGTTACATATTTTATTTGAACGCGCGGAGCGGCTTCACCCTCAGCGGTATCTTGGTCATTCCTCAGCACCACACGCCTCGTGTCCCACCTGGGGTTAGGTGAGGCGAGAACGAATGGACCCTGGGTTTCACTGTTTCCGTTCACCAGCATGCGAAAAAATTCTTCATAAGTGAAGGTGGAGTCCTGTGGGTTATACACGGTCGACATGTTCATTCTAAACTGATACTCTTGTGTATCGCGGTTATAGCCCCCTCCAATAAACCACGGCCTTTTAGGATCGGTGGTGTTACCCGTAAAGTACGAGGGTTCTTCCAGTGCTCCGTCGTCGTTGATTGTATAAATCTTTAAGGTTTCCGGTGTGGGTGAATAGAATGTGGTATCGTTACCTTGCAATATGGTATCCACCTTAAAATAGAGGTCTACGGCGCTGATGCCATAATAGGTGTCATCGGGATTGTCTTTATCAAGCCTGGTTTTCCAGAGATCAAAGTCCAGCGGACCTCCATGTGATTTTCTAAGATCGAATTTCACGTAGCTTCCGGCCATGCCCTGAGCTACCAGTTTGTCGGGTTGAGAACTCGAGAAATCGATGGTACTCTGGTGGTCATGCTCAAAACGGTTGATACGCACGCACTCCCGGTTGATGGGAAAAACGTAACCGGCTTGGATAGTGTCGGTTACAACATTTTCATCGTCTCTTTTAAAGTAGTGGTAATAAAGCCTAAGGTCGGATGACTGGCTCAGTAGGTTAATGTTGACCAGCGATCCGGTGTTGGGCCCCTCGGTGTCCATTGGTTCGGCTTCAACAAAAAAACCTGGAAAGGCTGCCTGGAATGCCTCTTTGGATTCCAATACTTCCTGTGAGAAGGTAAAAAATTCATCCGCGGTGGCCTGGTCCAGTTTGATGTTCCATTTATGCACGTAGTTGGAAATATTCCAAACAGAATCGGCTTGTTGGTCCCAGCCGCTGCTTATGCGTTGGCCGATGGGTTCGGGGTCGTAGAGACCTTCAACGGGCATGTTGGAGTAATAATCGTTGTCGAGCGACAGCGGGCCGTTGAATTTATAGACCTTTATATTGTGGCGGGCATCTTTGTTGCCGGTCCACCAGTTACGTGAATAGGCGAGAGACAACACCAGTGAGTCAACGGTAAAGTCGTCATTTCTCTTGAATGTGGTGTCAACCTCCTGGCCAAGGGTTACCTGAGTGATAAACGAAGCGGTGGTTTTTCCTGTAATCAGGTCATTTATCGAGCCAATGACCGCCAGGCCGGCGTCGTTGGACTTTATAAACCCGGGGTTAAAATTTTGAGCACTCATATATTTTGCGGAGTCAATGCCTGTAAAGAGGTCTTCGGAGGGCAAAATATCAAGCCCTAAGTTGCCGATATCGTTGGTACAGCTTCCTGCCACAAATGTTAAAGCCATCCCCACGGGCATAAAGAGCCGCAGCATTCTTCTTCTTATCATATTTTACTGGTATAAGCGTTTTTGTTTAGCCTTTCAAAGGGTGTCATAAAACTCGTTGTAGGCATCGATGTAAGTTTCTTCGGGTTGATAACCCAGGAACGGCTTGCCCGAATCTTTAACATACCGCTCCAATTCGGGGTCTATTTTTTCCGCTCCCTGAATGATGCCATCGGAGAAATCAATGGCTTGTTTGCTCAGATTGATATAATCGGGCGTGGTTAATTTTTCCAGATCCTTATCGTCGATGCCCTCCATCTTCACTTTTCCCTTCAACTCTTTGTTCAGCGGCTCTTTAAAAGAGTCATCATAAATAGAGTAGACCACCTTGGCATTGGCAAAATAGGGGTTCTCGTTTAATGTTCGTTTAATGAGCAGCGGCGCCATAGCCGTAAACCAACCCTGGCAATGCACAATGTCGGGGGCCCATCTCAGCTTCTTGGTGGTTTCCAGTACCCCTCTGGCAAAAAATACAATGCGCTCGTCGTTGTCATCAAACTCCTTGCCATCTTCGTCTGCAATGGTGTATTTTCTCGAAAAGTAATCCTCGTTGTCGATAAAGTAGACTTGCATCCGGGCAGCCTGGATCGACGCCACTTTAATGATCAGCGGGTGGTCGGTATCGTTAATAATCAGATTCATTCCCGAAAGACGAATCACCTCGTGCAACTGGTTGCGACGTTCGTTGATGTTTCCAAACCGGGGCATGAATGTCCTGATTTCCTTTCCTCTTTCCTGAATGCCTTGCGGAAGGTTCCGGCTATTGACCGACATGGGTGTTTCGGGAAGATAGGGTGTTATTTCCTGTGAGATAAATAAAACCTTGTTCTTTTCCATTGTTTTTGGGGATACATTAAAATAATCAGCATGCAAAAGTACAAAAAATATGCATCTAAAGCAAAGTGGGATAACGGGTGTGCCACAGTTAATTCAGTGCAACATCAATGGCTGTATGGTACATGCAGAGATTACCTGCTCCCATAATTTAAAGGATTTCTGTTTTTTGTGTGGGTTTTATTCTTTTACTTTACGCCGTTTTTTAAAAAACCATTTTTAAGAATATGGAATTGATTGAGTCCGCCGAAGCGTTTCATTTCCGTGCTCAACAACTGCGCGAGGCCGGTAAAATTATTGGATTTGTACCCACAATGGGAGCTCTTCATCAGGGGCATCTCTCTCTGATAGAGCTTGCCGCTTCTACCTGCGATGTGGTAGCCGTGAGCATCTTTGTAAATCCAACCCAATTTAACGATGCAGCCGACCTGGAGCGTTATCCACGAGACCTGGAAAAGGATCGGACGCTTTTATCCCAAACCCGGTGTGAACTTCTTTTTGTGCCAACTGTTAAAGAGATATACCCTAAAGCAGACAAAAGGGTCTTCGATTTTGGATCGTTGGATAAAGTGATGGAGGGAAAGTACCGGCCGGGGCATTTTAATGGGGTGGCACAGGTGGTAAGCCGTTTATTTGAAATAACTCAACCCCATAAGGCTTTTTTCGGGGAAAAAGATTTTCAGCAACTGGTACTCATCCGCGCTATGGTGCATCAATTGAATCTGGATGTGCAAATTGTGGCCGCACCCATAATACGCGAGCCCGATGGTCTGGCCATGAGCTCGCGAAATGCTAACTTAACGCCGGCCCAGCGAAAAAGTGCACCATTGATTGCCGATACTTTATTTAAATCTCGTAACTTTGCGGCCTCAAACGATATTGATGCCACCAGGGCGGAGGTGATAGAGAAGATAAACCTCGACCCCAACCTGGAGGTAGAGTATTTTGAAATCGTAGATGGGCTTTCGCTCGAGAGGGTTGACAATTGGGCCGAAAGTGATTATATTGTAGGATGTATTGCGGTATTTGCCGGAAAAGTCCGACTAATTGATAATGTGGTTTACAAATCGCGTTGACATGAACATTGAGGTTGTAAAATCGAAATTGCATAACGTAACGGTCACCGAGGCCAATCTTAGTTATGTGGGCAGCATTACCATTGATGAAGCATTGATGGAGGCCGCCAACATTATTGAGAATGAGAAGGTGCAGGTAGTTAACAATAACAACGGTGAGCGCCTCGAAACCTACGTAATTAAAGGGGAACGCGGCTCGGGGGTGATCTGTCTCAACGGCGCTGCAGCCCGTAAGGTAGCGGTGGGCGATGTGGTTATCATCATCACCTACGCCTCCATGCCCTTCGAGGAGGCCAAACAATTCAAGCCCATCTTTGTATTCCCCGATACCGCGAGCAATAAACTTATCTGACCGGGATAAAAGCCTGTGGGTCTATGCTCCCTCCATTTCAAGGATTTCCCATTATCTCCCCGATGGTATTTACCCACTTGGGATGCATCTGAATCACGTCATGGACTTTATTATCCTCACATCTCAGCCTGGCTCTTCTTATAAATCCGCGGGAGTCTGCAGCGCTCCCACCCCAAGATAGATTCTCTGGGTCCTTTATGTTTTCGTTACTCACTAAGAGACCACTTTGAAATCTGCCTGCTTCTATAATGTCTTTTAAGTTAATCATTTTAGTTTGTTTTTAAAGGTTTAATGTTTCTACTTGTGCTCAACAGCCTGGTAGCTCATATTTTCGGAGCTTTGTGCCCATACCGTGGTCGTTATTAATGTCCCAATAGACATTGATAATAAAATGGTTATTAGTTTTTGGTTTCGACAGGGAGGGGCTTATGGCCCCGTTTTTTGAATTTCAAAATCCCATTTTTTCTCTTTATATTTTTTGCCGGTTGTGAGAAGAATGACACCGGTGGTAGCGATCAAAACTCCTCCTGTCGCCAGAGTTACGGATACAGGTATTAACAGGGCGGACCATCCCCCTGTGTCAATCAAAGTAGAGGTAAGACTTATAAATCCAGCTCCAACAAAAGCTCCTCCTAAAGCGAGTGAACCACCCAACACTTTTTTGCCTGTCGACTTCCTGCTAATCATTTCAACATCATTTATTGAAACAGTAGCTTTATCAGCTATAATCAGACTGTCATCTTTTATTGCAAAGGGCCCTTTATAGGTTTTGCCGGTGTTGGTCCATATTTTTATCCTTTTCCCCTGTTCAATGGTTTTTTCTTTCCCGCTTTTCTTTTTGGTTAAAACCAAAACTTCGTTTTGACTATAAGCTGTAATGCTTAAGCAAAATATGAGCATTGTTGAAAATGCGGCTGCAAAATTAAATCTGACTGTTTTCATGGTTACTGTCTTAAAATTTTTCATCTTCTTGAGCTTTAAAGTTAATATTCAGTTTATTTAAGTGTTATACTAATCTAAGCGGTTTTGCCGATGAATAATCCACTTGGCATGTTGGTCTTTCCTTGACATTAGGTTCACAAACATCTAACAACCCTTATCTCCCTCTCCCGGGGGGAAAGAGTTGGTCAAAAAGACCGATAGGGCAAAAGCCGCGGCCGATGCACTAAATACCGAAAAATCGAATGCTTTTTTTAATCCAACCGAGAATGCCATAGCCAATCCAAATATGAGTAAAAGATAGCCGCTTAAGGTGGCAAACAAATTGGTTTTAAAACCAAGGAGCAAGCAAATTCCAAAAAGCAGTTCGGCAGCGGTTGCCAGAAAGCCCAGGGTAGGAATTAAACCTTCGGGCGCCCAGGGATTTATTTGTTGCGTATAGGCCAGAAAGGCAGGCCAGTTTCCCCATGATGAAATATCCGCAGGCCAAAGTCCAAGCCTGTCGGCTACAGCTGAAAGGAAAGCAGTAGCAAGAGCTATTCTTAAAAAGAGTTTAATTAGTTTCAGCCTCATCTCCTATCGGTATTTAAAAGAAGTGTTTAAGGAGTTATCTGAATTTTGACTTATTTGATTAGTCTGTTATTTGAAGTATAAAAATAAGATATTTCTGAATAAAAGACAAGAATATCCCCAATTATTTTTATTTTTTTTTGACGAATGGTTTTTGGCTCAGGATTTTTTGTAGATTTGAAATTAAAATGCCAGCAATCTTTATTAATCGTTAGGGAAATGGCATATGACATCCTGGAAATCACACGCACCAGCATAAATTTTTAACCCGCAATTATGTCTACCCTCTACCTGTTGTTTATTGTTATTTCCGGCGTTGCGTTCCTCCTCTTTTTGGTGCTGAAACTTAAGATCAGTGCCTTCATTTCGTTGCTGATCACTTCCATGTTGGTGGGTGTGATGGCGGGTATGCCGTTGACGGACATCCTGGAAAGCATTCAGTCGGGGATGGGCAACACCTTGGGTTTCGTGGCCATCGTGGTGGGTTTAGGTGCCATCTTTGGGCAAATATTGGAGCATTCGGGCGGGGCAGAATCATTGGCTCATCATCTTTTGCGACGATTTGGCAAAGACAAAGCCTCCTGGGCCATGATGATCACCGGCTTTATTGTAGCCATTCCCGTTTTTCTGGATGTGGGACTCATCATCCTGGTTCCCATCGTGTATGCCCTTTCCCGCGATGCCAACCGCTCCCTTCTTTATTATGGCATCCCGCTGCTGGCCGGGCTGGCCGTGACGCACAGCTTTATGCCGCCCACGCCGGGCCCCATTGCGGTAGCCGAGATACTTGATGCGCGATTGGGCTGGGTCATCCTGTTTGGTTTTATCCTGGGCATTCCCACCGCCATTATTGCCGGCCCTGTTTTTGGGCGGTATATTTCGGAGAGGATGGACATCCGTCCCCCCGAAGAACTTTTGGTTGGCGAACCTGGCGATAAAACGCCGGCAGACCAACTGCCCTCTTTCGGTTCCATTGCATTGATCATTGCCGTGCCCCTGGTGTTGATACTTATCAATACCTTCACCGATGCGGCTGTTGACCAGGGACTTATTAAGCATTCGTGGTTGACGGACACGCTCATTTTCGTGGGTCATCCGTTCAGCGCACTTATTATAGCCACCCTTCTGGCACTGTGGTTTTTGGGAATACGTAGAGGCGAATCCGGACAAAAGCTGCTCGATTTAAGCACCAAAGCGTTAGGCCCGGCAGGCATCATCATTCTGGTGACCGGTGCAGGGGGCGTGCTCAAGCAAATTTTGGTGGACAGCGGTATTGGCGCCATCATGGCTCAATCCATTGCCGATTCGGCCATGCCGCCCATCCTGCTGGCCTGGCTGCTTGCGGCCATAGTGCGGGTTACACAGGGGTCTGCCACTGTGGCCATGATCACTGCCGCAGGCATCATGGCGCCCGTGCTGGAGGTCTTTGCCCTGAGTGGCCCGCAAATGGCTCTGGTGGTGATTGCCATTGCCTCCGGCGCCACGCTGCTCTCTCACGTGAACGACAGCGGCTTTTGGCTGGTAAGTAAGTACTTTGGTATGAATGAGAAACAAACCCTCAGGTCGTGGACGGTTATGGAGAGTATCATTGCCGTGTGCGGGCTGGTGTTCTCGTTGGTGGCAAGCTGGGTGGTGGGGTAGGATTACCACCACTTTACCACCTCACATCCGGAAACTCTTTCTTTAGTATTTCAATGTTTGAGGTGATGAGCTCATCCCTTTGCAGGGCACACAATTGCGTGCGTCCTGCATCTTCGGGCGTATTCATCACGTAGTCGGTGAGTTTTTCAATGGTGGTGGTAGCCACGTGCATGCGGGTATCCGATGAGGCATAGTAGATGTAAACGGTGCCGTCGTCGTCGGCTATCCAGCCGTTGCTAAAGGTGACGTTGGATACATCACCTACGCGTTCCATACCCAGGGGTTCAATAAAATGGCCCGAAGGGCGCCGGATTACCCGCCAGGGTTCTTCCGGGTCGGTGAGAAACAGATAAAGCGTATAGCGCAAACCCGCGGCGGTGCGTCGCACGCCATGTGCCAGGTGAATCCATCCTTCAGGTATTTTGATGGGTGCCGGGCCCTGACCGTTCTTAACCTCCTTAACAGTATGGTAGGTGCGTGGATCAATCATGAGCTCTTCGTCAATCTCGGCTTTCTCCATCGAGAGGGTAAAACCGGCACAAATACCACTGTCGCCCGTGTCGATGAAGCCCTGCTGCGGGCGGGTGTAAATCATATAGCGGCCATTTACAAACTCGGGATGCAGCACGCAGTTGCGTTGCTGTTGTGCTTTGGATTTCATATCGGGCAGGCGTTCCCAGTCTTTCAGGTCTTTGGTACGTGCAATGCCGCAACTGGCCAGAGCTGCAGAGGAGTCCTCCGGTTTGCTGGTATCTTTTCGCTCGGCACAAAACAGGCCGTATATCCAACCGTCGGCATGTGGGGTGAGCCGCATGTCGTACACATTCATCTCCGGGTCATCGGTTACGGGCATCATCACCGGATGATCCCAAAAGCGCCACTGATCAATGCCATTGGGGCTTTCGATTACTGCAAAGAACGACTTTACATCAAAACCTTCTACCCGTGCCACCATGTAGAACTTCCCGTTGAGTTTAATGGCACCGGCATTAAAAGTGGTGTTGATGCCCAGGCGGGTCATCAGATGGGGATTGGTTTGGTGGTTGAGGTCGTAGCGCCAGAAAGGCGGGGTGTGATCGCGTGTTACAATGGGATGGCGATATCGCACATAGATGCCATTGCCGCCACTTAGTGGTTCGTTAGGCTTGTTTATGAGCGAATTGTATCGTGCAAAAAGTTCCCGAACCCGGTTGTTGAAGGCATTATTTTCCATGATCTCTTTATGTAGTTTGTTGCAAGATACACTCTTTTTTGCATTTTGTAAAATGATGGGTTTTAAAGATCGGATATATGATTATCTTTATAGAGTATTAAGCCATTTATCTTAGTTTTTATGGAAAGTAACGATCAATACATTGAGCTTTCGCAGATTGACAGACGGAAAAAGTCAGACCAGGATATCTTTCAGGAGCTGATGGCTTTTAAGGTGACCGAGGTGCTGCTGGTGGCCACCCATTACGATTCGTACGCCATTGTGCGGGAGGGCCGCTTTTTCGACAAAATAATGGGTGAATATCTCCAGTTAAACCTGTTTTCGGCCCCACGAATTACCAGCGCTACCACCTCTGCCGAGGCTATGATTAAGCTTAAGGAGCGCAATTTTGAAATGGTAATTGTAATGGCCGGGCTGGATAAACAGATGCCGGTGGTTTTGAGCAAGAACATTCGAACTGTATTTCCCGAGCTTCCCATCCTGTTGATGGTAAACAACAACACCGATTTAAAGTATTTCGACGAGGCCTGTTCCCCGGGAGGCAGCATCGATAAAGTGTTTGTATGGAACGGCGATTCCCGCGTTTTTTTGGCGATGATTAAATATGTGGAGGACCGTTTGAACGTGGCCACCGATACAAAAGTGGGCGATGTACGGGTTATTTTACTCGTGGAAGATTCGCAGATATATTACACCCGTTATCTGCCCTTGCTTTACTCCATCATCATGACGCAGACTCAGGATATCATTAACGAAGAGTCGCCCGACCGGATACATAAGATGTTTAAAATGCGCGTTCGACCTAAAATACTGCTGGTGAGCACCTTCGAGGAGGCAGTAGAAGTGGTGGACAGGTATCTGGATAATCTTTTATGTGTGATCTCGGATGTGAAATACGCACGCGGGGGAGTGCCAGATGGGAATGCCGGAGTGGACCTGATAAAATATGTGCATGCAAAAGCAGACATCCCGACCCTTCTTCAGTCGTCGGACCCTGCCAATGCCGCTAAGGCCAGGGAGGTAGGCGCCGTGTTTATTGATAAAAACTCCGACACCTTAAGTCGCGATATCTCCGGGTTTATTCATGAAAAGCTGGGCTTCGGGGATTTCGTTTTTACCAACAGCCGCGGAATCCCCCTGGCTACTGCTCATAACTTAAAGGAGTTTATCCAATGCCTGAGCGAAGTGCCGGCTGAGTCGCTGCTCTATCATGCCCGGCGCAATGGCATATCTACCTGGTTGATGGCCCGCGGTGAAATCTCTGTTGCCAAGCGATTGCGTCCTTATCGCATCGAAGATTTCGACAGCACCACCAAACTCCGGAAGGCCATTTTGAGTGTTTTTGAAGATGCCCGCATCGGGCAGTTGAAAGGCAGGGTGGTGGGTTTCGATCCGGCACTGGTGAATATGAACCGGTTTGTGTTGCGCATAGGCGAAGGCTCTTTTGGAGGGAAAGGGCGTGGCCTGGCCTTTTTGAGCAATTTTATCGAAAACATCGACTTTGAATCCATCATACCCGGGCTCAATATTAAAATCCCTCCCACTGCCATTATAGGGGCTGCTGAGTTTACCAACTTTATAGAAAACAATCATTTCTACAAAAAAATATATGTGGAGAAGGATTACAGCCACATTAAGGAGTTGTTTTTCGAGGCCCGGTTAAGCGACGATGTGAGCGATAAGTTAAGACAATACACCGGCAACATGACCGGCCCCCTGGCCGTTCGCTCGTCGGGGTTGTTCGAGGACAGCCTGCTGCAGCCCTTTGCCGGTGTTTTTTCTACCTACGTATTACCCAACAATCACCACGATCCCGAGGTGCGTTATCAGCGGTTGGCTTCGGCGGTTAAACTGGTCTATGCCTCTATTTTTAATCCTGCGGCCCTGGCCTATTTCGAGGCCGTAAACTATAAGATTGAGGAAGAGAAGATGGCCGTGATCATACAAAAACTGGTGGGGCAACCTGCTCATAATCTGTATTATCCGCACATAAGCGGGGTGGCCCAATCGTATAATTATTACCCTTTTTCGTATATGAAGCCCGACGATGGTTTCGCCGTAATTGCAGTAGGTTTGGGGCAGTACGTGGCGGGTGGTGAAAAAGCCTGGAGGTTTTGTCCCAGATACCCTAATCTGGAACTCAATGCACTGCACGACCAGATTAAGGATTCCCAGGAGCATTTTTACGCGGTAAACATGAAAGAGCAGGAGGTAAGTCTTTTGGAAGGCGGGGAGCTGACCTTCATCAAAAAACTGAATATCAGCGAAGCAGAGGAGGATGGAAATTTGAAGCATTGTGCCTCGGTGTATGATTTCGCCAACGACCGGTTGAGTACCGATTTCTCGATTCGCGGGCCGCGGGTAGTCAACTTTGCCAACATCCTGAAATACGACTACGTACCTCTGGCAAAGGCCCTGGATGTTTTGTTGCGCTATTTTCGCGAGGCAATGGGGGCACCGGTAGAAATTGAATTTGCCCTGGACCTCGATGACGGCTTTAATGGTAATCCTACCCTTTGGTTGCTTCAAATAAAGCCGCTGATACGCACCGAGAATCATTTGGATGTTAATTTTGATGAGGTGGATACCGGTAAGATATTTGTTCAATCGCAAAAAGGGATGGGTAACGGCAAGCTTGAACACATCCGGGATGTGATCTTTATGGATGCGAATAAATTCGACCGCACCTCAACACCGGAAATGGCTGCCGAGATGGCTGAATTGAACCGGATTATGGAGAAGGAGAAAAAGGAGTATATACTCATTGGCCCCGGGCGATGGGGCACCCGCGACCGCTTTACAGGCATTCCGGTTTTCTGGTCGCAAATATCACAGGCTAAGGTTATTGTGGAGGTGGGGCTGCCCGATTTTCCGCTGGATGCCTCCCTTGGTTCTCACTTTTTTCACAATGTTACCTCCATGAATGTGGGTTATTTTTCGGTGCACCAAAATGGGCATGATGATTTTGTTGATCTTGAATTTCTTGAAAAACAAAAGCTGGTGCGGCAAACCAAATATTTTAAGCACGTCACCTTTGAACAACCCCTTACCGTGCTGATGGACGGAAAAAGGCAGAAGGCGGTGGTGGCAGTAAGAAACGAGCTTTGAGCTTTCAGCTACTCAGCTTATTCCATCGGTTTCCATTGTCCGGTCCACCTTCTTTATCAGTCCCTGCAAAACCTTTCCGGGGCCAACTTCGGTGAAATGAGAAGCACCGTCGGCAATCATGTTTTGCACGGTTTGTGTCCATCGTACCGGTGCGGTCAGTTGGGCGATTAAATTGGCCTTTATGGCTTCCGGTTCTGTTTCGGGCAACGCGTTCACATTTTGATAGATGGGGCAAACCGGCGGGTTAACCGGGGTGCTTTTAATAGCTTCGGCTAATTGCGTGCGGGCGGGCTCCATCAGCGGGGAGTGAAATGCGCCGCCCACGGGCAGTTTCAGTGCTCTTTTAGCTCCTTTTTCGGTGAGCAGAGCACAGGCTTTGTCGATGCCTTCGATGGAACCGGAAATAACCAGCTGCCCCGGACAATTATAGTTGGCAGGTACCACAATATCATCTATCGAGGCACAAACTTCTTCTACTACCGCATCTTCTAAACCCACGATGGCAGCCATAGTGGAAGGCTCTACCTCACAGGCTTTTTGCATAGCTTGTGCACGTTGCGATACCAGTTTCAACCCATCTTCAAATGAGAGTGCACCGGCAGCCACCAGCGCCGAGAATTCGCCCAGGGAGTGACCGGCTACCATATCGGGCTGAAAGGCATCACCCATTGTTTTGGCCAGGACTACCGAATGGAGGAAAATAGCGGGTTGTGTCACTTTGGTCTGTTTCAGGTCTTCGGGGGTGCCGTCAAACATCAGGTCGGTAATGCGAAACCCAAGTATCTCGTTGGCTTTTTCAAACATCTCTCTGGCAGTGGAGTTGTCGTCGTAGGCCTCTTTTCCCATGCCAACAAACTGAGCGCCCTGTCCGGGGAATACGTATGCTTTCATATGTTTATGATGTTTAGATTTAAAATAAGTGGATTTTAGATGGGGACAAAGATACAACTTATAGCAAAGTTACGATATCCCATAGATATTCGTGTTATCTTTACCCTATCAAAGCGAATTGTTGCCTGGGTACGGTTGTCTTGAAGCATAGCAGGGCTCCCGAAAGTCTGGGCATTTAATCATTAACACATCCAAGATTATGTAGTTATGTTTAAGCTCAAATCCATCTTCACGTCGGTTATTGGTAATGCAGAACAGATAGGAGCAGAAAGATACTTTGTGACGATCACTTTTTTTGTGGCGTCGCTCTTTGTGGTATTGGTGTCCTCTTTTCATTGGGGCCTGGGTCTGAGTCGGGTGCCTGTTTATATGGGGGCCGGTGTCTCATTGATGTTGTTGGGCTTTTTCTTTCTGGTCAGGTTTGGTAAATGCCTCTTTTTCCCCAAGCTTATATTGACGGTAGGGGGTATAATTGCTCTCGATTTTGTTTGGTACACCAAGTACCTGTCCAACGGGCCCATATTGTTGTATCTCTTTATTTTCGGGGCCCTCATTCTATGGGTATGGGAAGGCAAAGCGCTGACCGTATTACTCACGTTTTATTTCTTAAATATTGCCGTTCTCTACTTTATCGAAGCTTCGGCACCCGCTCATTTATTAAAGTATCCCAGCGATGAGTTACGACCCGTCGACATCTATCTGAGTGCGATGCTTTACAGTGGGTTAATGATTTTTCTGCTCTATATGGTCAAAAAGGATTTCCTGCGGCAAAAGGCGCAAGCCATCAAGTCGGATAGATTAAAATCTGCTTTCCTCGAAAATATGTCACACGAAATCAGAACACCCATGAATGCCATCGTAGGTTTCAGCGAGCTGCTGGGAAATGGGGGCAATGCAGAAGAAAACCGGCAATATGTGCGCATCATACAAAATAGTGGTAATGCTCTCTTACGGCTCATCGACGATGTACTTGACCTTTCTCGTATCGAAGCCGGCGATATGGTGTTGAAGTACTCAGGTGTGAATATAAGAGGTTTATTTGTTGAATTAAAGAAACTAAGTGATTTAGAGTTAATTAGGAGAGATAAAAACAACGTTAAGCTTGATTTTTATCTCCCCGATGGCGACATTGTTGTTTGTTCCGATCCTGTTCGTCTGCAGCAGGTTTTATCCAATTTGCTAAATAATGCCATTAAATTCACTTCCAGGGGAACCATCACCTTTTCGTGTGAGAAAAAGCGGGACGAACTGGTTTTTTCTGTGTGTGATACCGGGACGGGGATACCCAAAGAAGACCAGAAAAAAATTTTTCAGCGGTTCACCCGGTTTAATTATTTGGGCCTTAATACCGATGGCACAGGCATCGGCCTGTCAATAGTGGAAAAAATTGTAGCCATATTTAATGGCCGGTTATGGTTAAAAAGTGTATTTGGGGAAGGAACCACCTTTTATTTTTCAATTCCGTTTGTAAATGTAGAGACGCACGATGGTGCGTCTCTACAGAAGGATACAATCGTGCCTCCACAATGATTTTGTCTTTTAACCGGTCATCATCTTATACCAGGGTGGCATCCAATGTAATAGAAGGAACGGCCTTGAGTGCTTTCGATACCGGGCAGCCTCCCTTGGCGGCATTGGCCAATTTCATAAACTCTTCTTTATCAATGCCTTTCACCTGACCTTTGGTAGTAAGGTGAATTTTAGTAATGGTAAAACCATCCTTGGTTTTCTCGATGGTGGCTTCGGCGGTGGTCTCTACATTTTTAGGTTCGTAGCCGGCTTCGGCCAACTCGTGCGAAAATGCCATGGAGAAGCAGCCCGCGTGCGCTGCAGCAATCAACTCCTCGGGGCTGGTACCCTCGCCCCCTTCAAAACGCGACTTGGCCGAAAAAGAGCCTTTCCAGGCGCCCTGGCCCACATCCATAGTGCCATTGCCCTGCATTAAATTACCTTTCCATACGGCTGACGATTTGTGCGTACTCATAATTCATTTTGTTTAAAGGTTCTACATTAGGTTTTATACTTGTCTAACAAACCATCTGGTAGAAAGTTTAACCCTGAATCTGACAAAAAGAGGGGTGGGATGCTTGCTTTTATTTATTAATTACTACTTTTGCACCGCAATTTTTGAGAGATGTAAGCAAAAATGTTGGGGATGAGTGTGGTTTTTCAATAAAAAAAAATACCTTTGCAACCCATTTGGAAAAGAGTAGTTAAAGTTTAAAATAATAGTTTATATGCCTACAATTCAGCAGTTAGTCAGAAGCGGACGTCAAAAGCTTGGGGATAAAAGTAAATCTCCGGCTCTGAATTCATGTCCTCAGCGACGCGGTGTTTGTGTACGGGTTTATACAACCACCCCCAAAAAGCCTAATTCGGCAATGCGCAAGGTTGCCAGGGTGAGGCTGACCAACGGGAAAGAGGTGAATGCCTACATTCCGGGGGAGGGACATAACCTTCAGGAGCACTCCATTGTTCTGGTGCGCGGAGGAAGGGTGAAGGACCTGCCGGGTGTTCGTTATCACCTGGTGCGTGGTGCTTTGGATACCTCCGGTGTGGAGGGGCGCACCCAGCGCCGTTCAAAATATGGTACCAAACGTCCCAAGAAGTAATTTTTTTTCGCAAATGACTGTTTTCCACGCGAGAATAACGCAGTATTTGGCGTGTTCTTGCACAAACTAAATAATAGTGGTTGGTTTTTGTTTATTGGTTTGTAATTAAGGTTGAGTAAAAGAAGCAGATTCTTTGAAGACAATGAATGCAGCCAATAAAATACTGATAAACAAAAGAGTAATAAAATGAGAAAAAGTAAACCCAAGAAGCGGATCATCTTGCCCGATCCCAGGTTTAATGACACACTGGTTACCCAGTTTGTTAACAATATGATGATGAACGGTAAAAAATCGGTCTCCTATGGTATCTTTTACGATGCTATGGACCGTATGGCCGAAAAAGCAGAGAAGGAGGGAAAAAGTACCCTTGAGATATTTAAAAAGGCGCTGGAGAATATTACCCCTGCTGTAGAGGTGAAGAGCCGTCGCGTGGGTGGTGCCACATTTCAGGTGCCTACCGAGATACGTGCCGACCGCAAAGTATCGGTCAGCATGAAAAATCTCATCTCCTACGCCCGCAGGCGCAACGGTAAATCGATGGCAGAAAAACTCTCTGCCGAAATTATGGCAGCCTATAATCAGGAGGGTGGCGCCTTTAAAAGAAAAGAAGATATGCACAAAATGGCCGAGGCCAATCGTGCATTTGCCCACTTCAGATTTTAATTTTTTAAAGAGGATTGCTTAGAGTATGACCAAAGCAAATTTAAAATATACCCGGAATATCGGCATTATGGCTCACATCGATGCTGGTAAAACCACTACCACCGAAAGGATGTTGTTCTATACCGGTATCACCCATAAAATTGGGGAGACCCATGATGGTTCGGCCACCATGGACTGGATGGACCAGGAGCAGGAGCGTGGTATTACCATTACATCGGCGGCCATTACCACCCAGTGGAAATACCGCGACGAAGGTTATAAAATTAACATTATTGACACCCCGGGGCACGTTGATTTTACTGTAGAGGTAGAACGTTCTTTAAGAGTTTTGGATGGTGCAGTGGCCTTGTTTTGTGCCGTGGGTGGCGTAGAGCCCCAATCGGAAACCGTGTGGCGCCAGGCCAATAAATATGGCGTACCCCGCATCGGATTTGTGAATAAAATGGACCGCTCGGGCGCCAATTTTTTTGAGGTTGTACGGCAGGTTAAAGAGGTTTTGGGCGCGAATCCTGTGCCTCTGCAAATTCCAATCGGTGCAGAAGAAACATTTAAAGGTGTGGTTGACCTGGTGGAGAATAAAGCCATTATTTGGTTCGAGGACGAAATGCTGGGAGCCCGCTACGAAATAACCGATGTGCCTGCCGATATGGTCGACGAGGTGGAAGAGTGGCGCGGTAAACTTATAGAGGCGGTAGCCGAATACGACGATGAGCTGTTGGAGAAGTTTTTCGATGACCCCGATGCCATCACTGGTGACCAAATTTTGAGCGTGGTTCGCAAAGCGACTATAGATATGAAAATAGTTCCCATGATGTGCGGTTCTGCTTTCAAAAATAAAGGCATACAACGTTTGTTAGATGCAGTGATCACGCTGCTGCCTTCTCCTGTGGATGTGGCCGAGATTGAAGGTATTAATCCAAATACCGGAAAAGAGGAGAAGCGTCCACACGATGAGGATGCACCCTTTACGGCACTTGCTTTTAAAATTGCCACCGATCCGTTTGTTGGACGTCTGGCATTTATGCGGGTCTATTCAGGTTCCATAACAGCGGGTTCCTATGTTTGGAACTCGCGTACAGAGCGCAAAGAGCGAATATCGCGCCTCTATCAGATGAAATCCAATAAGCAGCTTCCGCGTGACGTGATTGCCGCCGGCGATATTTGTGCCGGGGTAGGGTTCAAAGACATTCGTACCGGAGATACCCTTTGCGAAGAGAAGCATCCAATTGTTCTGGAGTCTATGGATTTCCCCGATCCGGTTATTGGAATTTCGGTGGAACCTAAAAGCCAGAAAGACCTGGATAAGCTGAGCAATGGATTGAGTAAACTGTCCGAAGAAGACCCTACTTTTACGGTGAAAACCGATGAGGATAGCGGCCAGACCATCATCAGCGGGATGGGCGAGTTGCACCTGGAGATCATCATCGAACGCCTGAAGCGCGAATTTAAGGTGGAGTGTAACCAGGGGCGTCCGCAGGTTAATTATAAAGAGGCCATTACCCAAACCGTGGAACACCGCGAAGTATTTAAAAAGCAGACCGGTGGACGGGGTAAATTTGCCGACATTATTGTGAAAGTAGGCCCTGTTGACGACAAGAGTGAGGAGGGTTTGGTGTTTTTGGATAAGGTGAAGGGCGGAAATATTCCCAAAGAGTATATCCCTTCCGTGGAAAAAGGCTTTACCCAGGCCATGAAAAATGGTGTTTTGGCGGGCTTTACCGTGGACAGCCTCAAAGTGGAACTGCTGGATGGTTCATACCACCCGGTGGATTCCGACCAGCTGTCGTTTGAGATTGCTGCCCGCCAGGCTTTTAAAGCCGCATGCCGCAAGGCTAAGCCCGTACTGCTTGAGCCCATCATGAAGGTTGAGGTGGTGACACCCGAAGAGTACATGGGCGATATAATTTCCGACTTTAATAAGCGGAGAGGTCAGGTTGAAGGCATGGAGTCAAAGGCAGGTGCCCGCGTGGTAAAAGCCCAGGTTCCTTTGGCCGAAATGTTTGGATATGTTACCGCTTTGCGTACCATTTCATCCGGCAGGGCCACTTCATCCATGGAATTTAACCATTACGAAGAAGTGGCTAAAGGTATTGCCACCGGGGTGGTTGAAGAGGCTAAAGGGAATGTTGAATTATTGAAATAAACCGTGCTCATCAACAAGTTATGAATCAAAAAATAAGAATTAAACTCAAGTCCTACGATCACAACCTGGTGGATAAATCTGCCGAGAAGATCGTCAAGACGGTGAAAAGCACCGGAGCAGTGGTGAGCGGTCCCATTCCGCTGCCTACTCATAAACGGGTGTTTACTGTTCTGCGTTCACCTTTTGTTAACAAAAAGGCCCGCGAGCAGTTTCAGTTGGCCTCCTATAAGCGGCTCATCGATATATACAGCTCAACGGCTAAAACCATCGATGCCCTTATGAAGCTGGAACTTCCCAGTGGAGTGGAAGTAGAAATTAAAGTGTGATCCTAATTTTTAAAGTTTAAGCAATGCCAGGATTAATTGGAAAGAAAATCGGAA
>JACDJC010000498.1_pt1 | contig 45069 bp, 31 predicted proteins | sample 7454191 | NCBI WGS metagenome assembly JACDJC01 (sample SAMN14253291, study PRJNA609438) | sludge metagenome | isolation source: sludge after 25d culture with pyrite and EDTA | collected 2018-12-20
CCCCCCCTTGTACAGACGCACAATTTGTGCGTCTCTAACTCTATTATAATGAAACCACCACGAAAACAATCGGCACAGCCATTGGCCGAGATCATTCGCGAAATAATAGGTGCACCCCGCCTCTCGCAGGGTATTTACAAATCGCGTATCCCCGCGGCCTGGGAAGCGGTGATGGGCAAACCGGTGGCACGTGTTACCCGCAGTGTTTTTTTTCGCAACGGTGTTTTGTTCGTGAGCCTCAACAGCAGCACCATTCGTGGTGAGCTGCTCATGCACCGCACAAAGATCATCCAAAGCCTGAATGAGCACATTGGCCGGCCCATCGTCACCGAACTGGTATTGAAATAACCTAAAATCGCTCCATCTCACCAAAGAAGAAACCCGCTTCCAGCCTGGCATTCTCATCGCTGTCGGAGCCATGAACGGCATTTTGGGTTTTGCTGGTGGCAAACATCTGGCGCAGCGTTCCTTCCAACGCCTCCGCAGGGTCGGTAGCGCCTATCAATTGCCGGAAATCTTCCACCGCATTCTCCTTTTCCAACAGCGCCGCCACCAACGGGCCCGACGACATAAAAGCAACCAACTCGCCAAAGAAGGGGCGCTCCCGGTGGATGTTGTAAAATTGCTCTGCCCGTGCCTTTGACATCAATACCATCTTTAATGCCTTAATCTTAAAGCCGGCATTTTCGATGCGGGAGAGAATGTCTCCGGTATGATGATCTTTTACCGCTTTGGGTTTGATCATGGTAAGGGTTATGTTTCCTTTGATCATGGCTGTTTTTTTTTATATGATTTACCCGCTAAAAGTAAGGAATTTCCGGGAAATAACGGGGATCAACCTTCCTGGCCACCCTCAACAAATCCTTGTTTTTTTTGTTAAAGGTAAGGTAAATGGTTATCAACTTTTATTTGCCATGAGAAAACACATCATCTTGTCGGCCTCCTACCTCATGCTTCTACTTTTTGTTTCGTGTGGAAATGATAAGCCCGGTCAAAACCGCCCTCAAAACCAATTTGTATTGCCCTATCCCGTTATCGATGTTCCCGTTAAAACGGTAACGGCCTACACCACTTACCCCGCAAGTATTGAGGGTATTGTAAACAGCGAGGTGCGGGCAAAGATTCCGGGGTACATTACCGAAGTATTGGTAGATGAGGGTGAAAAAGTACGCAGGGGGCAAACTCTTTTTAAGCTGGAAACCCGGTCGATGGATCAGGATGCAGCCGCGGCAAAAGCCAATATCCTGGCGGCTCAGGTGGAAGTAGATAAATTAAGGCCTTTGGTTGAAAAGGAGATTATCAGCAGTGTGCTGATGGAGACAGCCAAAGCCAATTTAGAACAGGCCAAAAGCAGGTACAACAGCATCATTGCCAATATTGATTATGCCACCATTAAAAGCCCGGTGAATGGTTATGTGGGCGAAATACGGTTGCGCAAAGGAGCTCTGGTAAGTCCCAACAACCAAACTCCGTTAACTACCGTTTCGGATATAAGCGCTGTGTATGCTTATTTTTCAATGAATGAAAAGGAATATCTGGATTTCCTGCAAAATGCCAAAGGAGATACCCGGCGCGATAAAATAAAGAACCTGCCCCCGGTCACCTTAATCCTTGCCAATGGCATGGAATATCCCAAAAAGGGAAAAATAGAGACCATCAATTCTCAAATAAATTCAAATTCTGGCACAGTATCGTTTAGAGCCGAATTCGATAATTCCGCCGAATTGCTTACCAATGGCAGCAGTGGAATTATAAAAGTGCCCTCCGTTTACGAAAATGTGCTGGTAGTGCCACAGGAATCTACCTTTGAGCAACAGGAAAAAACCTTCGTGTACAAGGTGTCTAAAGACACCACCGCTGTACCGCAAGCCATTACCGTTAAAGCGGCAGCTGGTAACCTGTACATAGTCAGTTCCGGTTTAACCGAAGGTGAGAGAATTGTGGCAAAGGGTGTTGGTAAGCTACAAAAAAACATGCCCATAAAACCGGAACAAGCCATCTTCGACAGCATCGTTCAACCCATCAAAACGGAGTTTCGGTAGTCTTCCTTGAAAAATCAAGATTATGCTTAAAACATTTATAACCCGTCCGGTACTCTCCACGGTGATTTCAATTATCGTAGTAATGCTGGGAGTGTTGGGGATCACATCATTACCGGTTACGCAATATCCCGATATTGCCCCTCCAACCATACAGGTTTCTGCTTTTTATCAGGGCGCGACCGCCCAAACAGTGCTTGAAAGTGTTATTGTGCCCATCGAAGAACAAATAAACGGGGTGGAGGGTATGACTTACATTACATCCACCGCTTCCAATAACGGATCGGCAAATATTACCGTATTTTTCGACCAGGCCATGGACCCTGACATTGCCGCGGTAAATGTACAAAACAGGGTGGCAAGGGCCATCCCGCTCCTACCGCAGGCTGTGATACAGACAGGGGTGCTTACCCAAAAACAACAGACCAGTGCATTGATGTTTATAAGCTTTTTTAGTACTTCCGAAGACTATGATGCTACTTTTTTGCAAAACTACCTGAATATAAATGTTCTTCCGGCTTTTCAACGGGTCAATGGTGTGGGAAATGTAAGCGTATTAGGTGGCAGGACCTATGCCATGCGCATCTGGCTGCAGCCCGACAAAATGGCTGTTTACGGTTTATCGCCAGCCGATGTAACGGCAGCTATAAAGGAACAAAGCCAGGAGGCTGCTGCCGGCACCCTGGGCGACAATAACGCTGAAACTTTTTCCTATGTTATTACCTACGACGGCCGCTATAAAACCGAAGAAGAATACAGCAATATAATTGTAAAAGCCCTGGGCGATGGTAAATATTTAAGGTTAAAAGATGTGGCTACCATCGAACTGGGTGCGCAATCGTATAGCTCCGGCTCAACCAGTAACGGATATCCCAGTGTGTCGATGGGGATTTACCAAACCAAAGGTTCAGATGCCCGGGAAATCATAAGGAACATCAGAGCTGAATTGAATGAACTGAAAAAAGATTTTCCACGCGGTATCGATGTATTCATCCCTTATGACACCAATGAGTTTCTTTCTGCTTCGATAAATAAAGTGGCCCGCACCCTGTTTGAAGCCTTTGCATTGGTTTTTATCGTGGTATTTATTTTCCTGCAGGATTTTAGATCTACCCTGATACCGGCCATCGCGGTACCCGTATCTATTATTGGTACCTTTTTCTTTCTCAACCTCTTTGGATATTCCATCAATCTGCTTACTTTATTTGCCCTTATCCTGGCTATTGGCATTGTGGTGGATGATGCCATTGTGGTGGTGGAGGTGGTACATGCAAAATTAGATCAAGGCGCCAAAGACGTGCAAAAAGCAACTTTGGATGCCATGCACGAGATTGCCGGGGCCATCGTTTCCATAACCCTGGTTATGGCTGCGGTATTTATACCTGTAACCTTTATAACGGGGCCTACCGGTGTGTTTTACAAACAATTCGGGCTCACCTTGATGGTTGCCATCCTCATTTCGGCCGTTAACGCTCTAACCTTAAGTCCGGCATTGTGTGCGCTTTTTTTAAAGCCCCACAGCGTGGAGGAACAGAATAAGAATTTTTTACAACGCTTTCATGCCGCCTTCAACAGGGGTTACAGCGCTATGGTGAGAAAATATGGCCAGGGACTGGGCTTTTTATATAATAATAGGTGGGTAACCGCTGCCCTGCTCATTGCTGCGGTGGGGGCAATCTGGTGGGCATGGAGCACCACACCCACAGGTTTTGTGCCCGATGAAGACCGGGGCGTTGTGTTTGTAAATGTGGAGTTACCTCCGGGTGCATCCATTGACCGTACGGCCGAAGTAAACCGGAAACTCTATGCAAAGATTAAGAATCTGCCGGGTGTGGAAGGGGTGACCCTGGTAAACGGTTTCAGTTTGATTGGCGGTGCAGGCAGTAACTATGGGCTGGGATTTGTAAGATTAAGCGATTGGAGCGAGCGTGAATCCGATGATCAATCCCTTCAGGCTATGACCGGTAAATTATTTGGAATTGCCGCCACCATACCCGAAGCCGGCATCATTTTTTTCACGCCCCCAAGTGTCCCGGGTTTTGGAAGTTCTTCCGGTGTGGAAGTCAATCTTCTGGACAGGTCGGGTGGTGATTTCAGCAACCTCGAACAGGTGAATCAGGATTTTATCTCAAAATTAAATCAGCGTCCCGAATTTCAATATACCCAATCCTCCTTTAGCACAAAATATCCGCAATATAAACTGGATATAAATGTGCCATTGGCAAAGGAGCACGGAGTGAACATCAACAGCATATTTAGCACATTGCAGGGATACATAGGGGGCATTTATGCCGCCGATTTTTCCCGGTTCGGAAAACAATACCGGGTGTACATCCAGGCCTTGCCCGAGGATCGTTCCGACAAGCAGGACCTGGGCAGCATGTATGTAAAGACTCAAAATGGCCAAATGGCGCCCATCACTCAGTTTGTGACCTTGCAGCGGGTGCTGGGGCCACAGTCGGTCACACGCTTTAACCTTTATAATTCAACCAGGGTCATTGGAGCCACCAACCCCGGATACAGCACCGGAGACGCCATTGCAGCGGTAGAGGAGGTTTCACAAACATTGCCCGGTAATTTCAGCACCGCTTATTCGGGCCTGACCCGTGAGGAGGTAAGCGCCGGAACCCAAACCGCTACCATATTGATACTGGTAATCCTTTTCGTCTACTTCCTGCTCAGTGCCCAGTATGAAAGTTACTTGCTGCCACTCGCGGTATTGCTGTCGTTACCATTGGGCATATTTGGTGCCTTTATCACTACAAAACTGGCGGGGCTGGAGAACAATATTTACTTCCAGATAGCCCTGATTATGCTGATTGGGCTGTTGGCAAAAAATGGCATTTTGATTGTTGAATTTGCCATTCAACGGAGAAAGGGGGGTGAATCTATTTTTGACTCGGCCGTAGATGGTGCCAAAGCCCGTTTGCGCCCTATACTTATGACCTCGCTTGCCCTTATATCGGGATTAACGCCCCTGGTGTTCGCAAGTGGAATTGGAGCAGCCGGGAACCGGGCTCTGGGTACCGGGGCCGCCGGAGGCATGCTTATAGGGACGGTTTTGGGCGTATTTGTTATACCCATCCTCTATATGTTGTTTCAGTGGTTACAGGAAAAGGCAGGGAAGAAGCCAGGTGCCGTTATCGAAGAGGAGAAATAGTGCCTTATCAGTTGATGTTTAAGAAGATGCAAGAGTCCAAACGATTTAAAACAACAAAGATTCCGGTGGTTTTATTGCTGGCCGTAGGCTTGCAGTCGTGTTTTGTGGCAAAAGAGTACAGCCTGCCGGAAAATATGATAGAAACCAACCGGTATCGCACCGACTATTGGCCACAGGATAGTGTCTCAATGGCCACCGTGTCATGGAAAGAAATGTTTCCCGATCCTCAACTTCAGGAATATATCTCAGAAGGATTGCAAAACAATATCGACATCCGCGTGGCAGTTCAGCAAATCTATGCCGCCGAAGCCTATTTTAAACAAGGTAAGGCAGGCTATTTGCCAGCTATAAATGGCCAGGCATCGGCGGCTCTTCACTACTTATCGGAAAACGGCCCGCAGGGAGCTGCTTTAAATTCCCAGGAAAAGGACTACATAACTCAATATGAAATGAGTGGTACTCTTTCGTGGGAAGCGGACCTGTGGGGGAAGATACGCAGTAATAAAAGGGCCCTTCAGGCCTCCTTTCTTCAAACGGTGGCGGCCCACAAGGCTGTTAAAACACGTCTTATAGCCAATATAGCATCTCTCTATTTTCAATTACTCGCTTTAGATGAGCAGGTGGCCATAACCGAGAGCACTATTGCCACAAGAGAAAAAAGCCTGGAAACAATCAGAGCATTAAAAGAGGCAGGGAATGTGACCGAAGTGGGCGTTCAACAAACCGAAGCACAACTATATGCGGCTCTGGGCATTCTATTGGATTTAAACAACAGGGTACGGCTCATGGAGAATACTTTGTCTATACTATTGGGCCGCATGCCCGGGGATATGAAGCGTACCTTGTTGGAGAATCAAATTATCGAAACAAAACTTGCAACCGGGGTACCCCTTCAGTTACTGCGTAACCGGCCGGATGTTGTCGCTGCGGAACTTCAGTTTCGTAACGCTTTTGAACTGACCAACATGGCCCGGAGCAACTTTTATCCCTCGTTGACTCTTTCGGGCAGCGGAGGGCTGCAAAGTTTAGAGCTGGATAAGTTGTTTAATGGGGCCTCACTGTTTGCATCGGTAGCGGGCAACGTGGCGCAGCCTGTTTTTAACCGCCGGAAGATACGTACCGGATTCGAAGTATCTCAGGCCCGGCTGGAGCAGGCGCTCCTTAATTTTAAGCAATCTCTTTTAACAGCGAGCAGAGAAGTATCCGATGCCATGTATTCTTACGAAACCGCAACCGAAAAAATCAAAATAAAAGAGAGAGAATACGAAGCCTACAACCTTGCCGCTACCTATTCCGAAGAACTCCTCAACAGCGGGTTGGCCAATTATCTGGAAGTGCTGAGAGCCCGGGAAAATGCGCTCAACGCCCGATTGGATGTCATTAACGCCAAAAACAGCCGGCTGCAGGCTATTATTTCGCTGTATGAAGCTTTGGGAGGCGGCTGGCAATGAAAAATATTCCTTCTTTTTTTAACGGGTGGTGTATGGTTAGTTACTACCTGGTAGGTGAGAAGACCCGGAAATTTTAGCCAGTGGTAAACTTACAGTGAAAGTAGAACCGATATTTAGCTTACTTTGAACCTGTATATTTCCATTATGCAAATCCACAATGAGCCTGCAAATAGCAAGTCCTAAACCACTACCCCTGGTTTTCAGGGAACGGCCTCTGTTAACACGGTAAAATCTGTTAAAGATTAAAGGCAAATCAGATGATGGTATTCCAATACCATTGTCTTTCACTGATATTATTACTCTATCTTCCGATTTTTCTATGGAAAGCCCTATTTCACCTCCCTTTGGAGTATATTTTATCGCGTTTTCAATCAGATTGAAAAAAAGTTGAAACAATAATGCCGGATCGCCTAAAACAGTACTTGATTTTAAATTTTCGGCAAATAGCTTCTGTGATTTTTGTTTTGTAAGGATTTTACAGTCACTAATGACATCCTCTATAATCCCGACCACATCCACAATGGCAAATCGTGACCGGGTTTCCTCTGCTTCGGCTTCAGTTTGGGACAAAAACAAAAGTTTTTCAATGACATGGTTCAAGCGTATTAAGGCTTCAATGTCTTTGAGCAATTTAATTCTTACTGCTGTCGGTAAATTTTCATCATTAAATTCATCTTCCCAACTGGTTCTTAAAACGGTCAAAGGGGTTTTTAATTCATGAGCGGCAGCCATTAAAAAATGTTGCTGGCTTTCAAATGATTTTTGTAACCGGTCAAGCATGTTATTTAAAACTACAGAGAGCTCGGCAAGTTCATCATTTTTTGTGGCTACAGTTATACGCTTATCCAAATTGCTATAACTTAATTTGTGAGCAGTGGCTGTGATCAGTTTAATGGGCGATAAAACCTTCTGAGTAAGGAAATAGCTTCCAAGTGCAACCCCAAGAGTAAATATTAAACTGATGGCAAATAAGATTTTCATGAGGTTCGCCATGGCAATTTCTATACTCTCAACGGGTAATGCCACAGTCATCCATCCTGTATGTTTCTTATTATGGTAGAGTTTACGTGAAAAACCTTTAAATGTAATATGATCTTTGTGATTGCCGGGAAAGATACCGGGAATTAGTTCACGGGGTATGTGGATAATATGGTCAACGTGTTCATCTTTTTTGGAAACAGGTATCTTAAATGTCAGTTCTTTTGCAAAAGAAGACGAGTAAACAGGAAATTTCAATTCATCATAAATTACTAAATAGATTGGGTGTAAGCTTTGGTTCATATCGATCCCCAATTGATCTATGTTGCTAAATGTACCTGAGGTTGAAATATTACTCTCATCTACCAGATTAAAAATAAGCTCCATCTCACTATCGAGGGTATCATATAATATGCGTCGCATGCTGAGATAGGTAATAATGCTAAAAAACAGCAACACCATCATGCTTGCTCCAAAGTACCACAAAGTCAATCGATATCCAATTTTCATGCCTGGTCTTTTATTGTATAACCCAATCCATGTACCGTTTGTATCAGTTGTTTATTGATGTTATCGCCTAATTTTTTACGGAGATTCTTGGTATGCACATCCACAAAGTTTGTCATTGTGAACAAATCAAAGTTATCCCCCCAAACGTGCTCGGCAATAGAAAGTCTTGACAATACCCGGTTTTTGTTGTACAGTAAATATTCCAAAATGGCAAATTCCTTTACTGTAAGACTGATGTTTTTATCCCCCTTGAATACCTGGCGTGTTTGGGTATTAACTTCAAGGTCGCCAACCTTTAATACACATGTGGTTGCATCATTCCTTCGGCGCAAAAGCGTTCGCACACGAGCAAGAAATTCAGGTATGGCAAATGGTTTGGTCAGGTAATCATCTGCACCTGCATCCAGACCGGTGACTTTATCTTCTATTCTGTTCTTTACAGTTAGTAAAAGCACCGGCGTTTGCACCTTTTCATGTCTCACTTGTTTTAAAACGTCAATGCCACTTTTGCCGGGAAGTAAAATATCCAGTACCAATAAATCGTACTCTTCGGTGAGTACCATTTCCAATCCTTTTTCTCCATCACTGGCCGTTTCCACATGATAGTTCTCTTTCGTTAAAATGTTTCTAATTCGCTCGGCCAGGATTTCTTCATCTTCAACAATCAAGATTCTCATAATAATATGAAATTTGTTAAAAGGTGGTGAACCTTTTATGTTTCCATGAGTGCTTAATATTCCGGCACTTTATTTTTGAACCAACGCATAAGATATCCAACCTTTAATCATTCCTGATCCCAGGAAAAACAAAAAGAGGACGTCTCTTTAATTCCTACGAAACGTCCTCCTGAGGGTTGAATTAGAGCTTCACTCTATTTCCTGCTAAAGCTCCTTGAAAAAGAATACTTCGCCGTGACCATTAACCTGCAGAACAATTTTCTCGGTACCCTTTGTCAATTCCACAAAATAATTGTCTTCATCCGCAAATTGCATCCCATACAAGAGCATGTCGGTTTCATTTACCTCATTATCATCAAAGAAGACAACAGGCCCTATTTCATAGTCTTCGTATTCCTTTTTGATTTCCTGCTGTCCACTCTCAGGTACCTCAGCGAAAGTCACATAATGGGTTGTTCCAACCAGGTTTGAATCAAAGTCATAAAAGGCTTTCAAAATTTTCCCATCCTTGGTAAATTCGGCCACATCATACAGTCCATCTTTTTTCCATATGACATCAGGAACGTCACCAAAGTCTGCATAGAAGTTATCTTTTGAAAGAACACTCACATCGGTTCCTTCAAGTTTTCTCAGAGCCTCCTTTTCGGTTTTTAGCTCTCTTTTGGTCTCTTTAATCTCTTCTTTAACCTTTTTTTCGGTCTGTCCAAAAACTATGGTGACAGAAAAAAGGAATACCGTTGATAAAATTGCTAACTTTTTCATACTTAAGTTTTTAATCTTGAAGTGAAACATATAAATAACAAAACAGGTGGTTTTTGGTTCATTCCAATTTGCATGTACTTCTTTGAACCAAAGTGCACCATTTAAAAGGTCATAATCTCAGCCGTGATTATGTAAACTTATTTCATTCATCCACATATCCACATAATCCGGCTGTAGGTTCTCAATGATATGGTTTTTGCATCTTTCTTTAAGTGTTTGCCATTGGTTTTCCTCCTTTCTTTTAATATTTGTTTGTCCCTCGCCCGAGGTAAATTCCTCGCTGCCCGGCACATTGGTATAAATAATATTTGATCTCAGATAGTCCTGGTCATCCTCTTTCCTGGTTTTTGTTGACTATTTTCTGTTCAAGAGATAAAATATCTTTATGTAATTCATCCACTTTATGCTTGACTTTTTTGTCTCCGGTTTGAATTATTGCTGATAATTCAGATTGAGCATTTTTTATATCCTTCTCGGCTTCTTTAAACTCACCCTTTGCCCAGGCTTCTTTTGCTTTCCAATAGTTGTATTTTGCGTTTGCATAGGGAGAGAAATAACCGACAGAAACAACCTGTAGGGCATTTTCAACCTTTACCAATGCCGAGTCTGCTTTGTCCGGATTATTGTCGGCCAACATGGATAGTGCTAACCGGGTCTGTTGCGTTGTTAAATCAAGCGGTAAATCAACCTCTGAGTAAATAAGGGCCGCTTCTGCTTCTTCCAGTTTTTCGTTTGCCGTTGGGATATCGCCTTTATTCAGGTTGCTTTCTGCCTCATTAACATGCTGTTTGACTTTTTCCACGGGTACGAATTCGTCAATTTCGTCCAATGCTGAATAAATGGGTATCATATCTGCCTCAACCTTTGAGGTATCTTCAAAAGAGAGATGTTCTTTTGCCAACCATATATGATTCTTAATCATCACGTATGGACGGGATTCATCTATTATTTTCAATAATTTTGTCGCTTTTTTTAGTTCAATCTTAGCCTGATTCAGGTTTTTCCCCGAGATGTCCTGTCTGGCCTCCTCGATATACCGGAGCACTAATGACGCTGATGATGACAATACAGATGCCCGGTTTGCATTTACATTGTGGGGTGTAATGGTAATCTCCTGTTTCAACCCTCTGTCTTTTATGAGTAAGAAGATGAAAAATACAAGTAATACACCCACAACTGCAGTACTTACAATAACTGTCTTTTTCATGATGAAAATATTTAAGTTAATTATCGTGATTTATTGACTTATTCAATCATTAATAATTATTGGCAAGCTATTTCATGAAAATGAAGATTTCATGAAGAAAAAACCGGCACAGAAAAAATGGGAGCCAAAGAAAAAAATCTTAACTTTCCTCTCTGTAAAAGCAGCTTGAGATTCTGCTACTTCCTCTAAAGTCATTATTGCTTGTTTCGAATAGTAGAAATCACATCAATAGGGATTTAAGATGGAACAAATAAAAGAACGTTTTGACAAGGAGGGTATTGAAATTCCTTTCCCTATCCAAAATGTTGTTTTCAGGCACAATAAAGAAACGGACTGATGATTTCAACGGTTTTTCACAAGATAAAATCACACACCCGGCTCATCTTCCAGTGGGTATTGGGCCTGCTTTCCATCTTGGCCGGTGTTTATTTCATCAAACATGAACAAACTGAACTCATGCAGGTCAAATTGGTGCTTTCCGGTGCCAATGGCTGGCTTGTCGGTTTAGGTCTGCTGTCTGTTTTGCTCTTTGTATTGGTGCAGGGCTGGATGTATCAATATAGTTTTAAGGCTGTTCAAAAAAGGATTCCGCTTAAAACTGTCATACTGCTTTTCCTGAAGCGCAACTTTATAGGTGTGTTTATTCCGGCCAGTACCATAACCAGTATATTCTTTTTCAATAAGGATATAGAAAAAAAACAGGGTATAAAGAAAACCTATATCTATTATGCCTCCACCATTTTTTTGGCAGGCTCCATAGCATCCGCTATTCTTATCGCCATACCCGCTTTAATACTCTTGTTTTTTAAGGATGGCCTGAGAGGGAATTTCATTTCCGGCATTGCCATTGCAGTTCTATGCCTGGCGGGTCTGATTTGCGGACTCATGAGCGTTGTTCGCAAAGGATTTGTCTATAAAGTGCTACACAAAAGTTCCCCTCAACTGATTTTATCCCTCGAAGAGTTGCTTACTCATCCCCTTGATAAGATAGCATTGTACAAAGTATTGGGTTTGTCATGTATTATCGAAATCATAGGCGTAACACAACTGTATATCTCTATGATGGCTCTGAACATTTCACCTTCCATAACAGTGGCAGTGATTGGTTACTCACTGGTGTTGGTGATTTTGATGACCTCTCCGTTTTTAAAGGGCATTGGAGCCATTGAGCTTGCCCTCACCTATGTTTTAACCTTGTTCGGATTCAGTGCGGTTGGGGCCTTGTCTGTGGCTCTCTTATTCCGGCTTTTTGAATTTTGGAGTGTTTGGGTGCTGGGTATTTTTGCGCTTTTGCTTAAAAGGGATGGGCTCTTTTTACAGCTTTTAGCCCCTGTTCTCTTGTTCTTCCTGGGTGTGGTCAACATTCTTTCTGCTATTACTCCTGCTTTAGTGGAACGCATGAAGTTTTTGGCCGATTTTATTCCTCACAACATTATTGAAGTGTCTAATACAATGATTGTTGTAATTGGCATTGTTTTGATGTTTACCGCCGTAACCCTGGTGCAGGGGTATCGCAACTCTTTTTATCTGGCGTTGGGCCTCACCATTTTTTCGTTTATTGGTCATCTGTTTAAAGGCATCGACTTTGAAGAAGCCTCTCTGTCGTTAATAACAGCAAGCGTATTAGTTTATCAGCGGAAGGATTACTTTATCCGGTCCGTACCTTTGAAATTCCCAAAACTGGAACTCGCCATCGCAGTTGTCATCGGCGTCTTGATTTATGGCATTGGTGGGTTTTATCTCCTGGACTTCAGGCATTTCAATGCAAATTTTAACCTCTGGGATTCCGTAATGGCCACATTCCGGTCTATAGCATTGTTGAATATCCACCTGAATACGGTTACCCCCTTTGCCCGATACTTTTTGTTAAGCCTCAACATGCTGGGCATATCCAGTTTGATGTACCTGTTTTTGGTAGGATTCAAAGCTATTAGAAGCAAGGATGCAACCAATGAAGAGCAGTTGGAAAAAGCCAAACAAATGGTGTTGGATTTTGGAAAATCTTCGATGGATTATTTCAAAACCTACCCCGATAAACAGTTGTATTTCCTTGATAACCACGAAGGATTTATTTCTTATAAAACCACCAAAAAATATGCTGTGGTATTGGAAAATCCGGTTTGCATGGATGCTTCACCTGAAAATGTCATCCAACATATCAAAAAGTTTGAAGCATTTGCGTTTTCGAACAACCGCAATGTAATTTATTACAGAGTGCCCGAAGCATCCCGGGCCATTTATGAAAGTATGGGCAAAAAATTGTTGCTGTTGGGTGAGGATGCAAGGGTCAATTTAAATTCCTTTACTCTGGAGGGGGGCGATGCCAAACCTTTAAGAAATGCCCTCAATAAAATGCTAAAAAGTGGTTATATCTTTAAGATAAATCACCCGCCCCAATCCGATGGTTTCCTGCAGCAATTGGCTTTTGTTTCAAATGATTGGTTAAAAGATATGAAACGTGGCGAGTTTTGTTTTTCACAGGGCTTTTTCAGCACTTTGGAATTGAAAAAACAAACCATTCTCACCGTGGAGAACGGGGAGGGGAAGATCATTGCTTTTTTAAATGTGATACCGGACATAAAAGGGGGGTTGAATTTTGACCTGATGCGCAAAACAGCCGACGCCCCAAATGGAGCGATGGACTTTATGTTCATCTCGATGATGCAGCATTACAAAAAAGAGGGCTTCGAAACTGTCAATTTTGGGATGGTCCCCCTTTCGGGTATCGATGAACCACATAATTTTCCCGAACATGCCATGAAACTGGCTTATGAAAATTTAAAACAGTTCGGTCATTACAAAAGCCTTCGCTCTTTTAAGGAAAAATTTAAACCCAACTGGATTAAAATATATGTTGTTTATGGCAATGACATGGATTTGGTTAACCTGCCAGCGGTGTTGAAAAAGGTGATGACAGAGTGTTAAGGCCCTAAGACACAAAAAATTAACGAATCATAGATTGCTGATTTTCAATTTCTATGTAATTCCTGGTGTCTTTGTGTGGCATGTTTTCTTTTTTAGCCTTTTCGGGGTGATCTCAGATTTTTTGCTTTTAAAAATTGTAAAAATGTTTGGACATCAAAGAACAGGTTTTTTTTAATTAACTTTGCGCCACTCAAAAATTAGAAAATGAGATTTAGCGTTCAACAGGTTTTGCAGTTCAAAAGTTTGATAGAAAGTGCCTCTTCGGTGGTGTTAATCCCCCATCGCAACCCCGATGGCGATGCTATCGGCTCTACGCTGGGCTGGTGCAATGTGCTTCGGAACAGGGGCCTGGAAGCAAATGTGGTGGTGCCCGATGATGTGCCGGCCAACCTGATGTGGATGAAAGCAAGCAGTGACATCGTGGTTTATTCCCGGCAAAAAAAGAGGGCACTGGAATTGTTGAACCGCTCGAAGCTTCTGATATTTGCCGATTTTAACGAATTGGAGCGTTGTGGAGATGTGGCCACACCGGTAAAAAAGCTCAATGTACCGCGCGTAGTCATTGACCACCATCCCTATCCCGATCCGCAATTGGGGGAGGTGTTGTTTTCCGATACTTCCGTTTCATCTACCTGCGAACTCTCCTGGCACATCATCAATGCGCTGGGTTGGCAACAAATGGTGGATGCAGATGCTGCCGCCTGTTTGTATGCGGGCATCATTACCGATACGGGCTCGTTGAGCTACAACTCGACCCATCCCGACACCTACCGGGTGGTGGCCCAATTGGTAGAACTGGGGATCGATAAAGACCGGATTCATAAGGAACTCTATCAGAGTAATTCACTGAGCCGAACCCAACTGCTTGGGCACGTTCTTTGTAATAAGCTGGAGCTGTTGAACGGTTATGGGGCTGCTTACATAAGTCTTTCAAAAGATGAGCTGGATGCACATAATTATGTGGTTGGCGACACCGAAGGCTTTGTGAACTATCCCCTCTCCATCGAAGGGATAAATATTTCGGCTCTCTTTACCGAAAAGGAGAAGGAAAAGTATGTGCGAATCTCTTTCCGCTCCAGGGGTGAAGTGCCGGTGAATCATTTTGCCGAGAAGTATTTTGCGGGTGGCGGACACCCCAATGCAGCCGGTGGGGAGTGGCATGGCACCCTTGATGAGGCTGTGGGGCGTTTTAAAGAGATGTTGCCACGATATTTGAAACATGAAAAAGCCTCCTCTAACCCCTCCAAAGATGGGGAAACGGCAAAAGGAAGGTTGTGAGGATGAAATCGAAGGACCAGGGCATGCCTGGTCTCTAAAATGCAGAAATCTAACACCTAAACACAGAATGATGCGTCAACAACTTGAGTATAATCCTTTTGTTTCATTGATATTGATCCTGGGGATGCTGGTGATTTTTCCGGGTTGTTCGGGTTCGCAAAATCACCCGGAGCGGAAAAAAGCCCGGCGCAAAGAGATACCCCTGGAAACCCTGATCCGCGTTAACCGCACGTTGGTAGAGCAGGAGCAAACCCTGATTAAAGCATACATTAAGGATAACCATCTCGATATGGCGCAAACCGGTACGGGTCTGTGGTACAGCATCCAAAACCAGGGAGAGGGCCCTTTGGTAAAGAAGGGCCAGATTGTAAAACTCGGTTATACCATCAACCTTTTAAACGGTACCCATTGTTACAGCAGCGACAGCCTGGGGGTAAAGGAATTCAGGGTGGGACAGGGTGGCGTGGAGAGCGGACTGGAGGAGGGGATTTTGCTTCTTAAAAATGGCTCTAAGGCCTCTTTTATTATGGCGCCTCACCTGGCACACGGGCTCATGGGCGATGATGATAAAATACCTGCCAGGGCCATATTGTGGTACGAAGTGGAGGTATTGGATGTGACCGGGAATTAATTTAATAGTAATCAAATCAGTATCTGTTGCGAATCTAAAAAAATTGAACACCATGAATCATAAAAAACTCTATCCCTTTCTGTTTACGGTAATGGCGGCCCTATTTCTGTTTTTTAGCGCTTGCGAAGACAATGTCTATCGCATCAACTCTAAAAAGTTGCTCCAGGAAGAACAGGACCTGCTGTCCGAGTATCTGGAATTGCACGAGGACAGCCTCGCGGAGGCCGCCGTGGGTATCATCGACAAGAGACTGGAGAGTGGATTGATTTTATTCAGGATGGAGGAGGGAACCGGTGATTCGGTAACCATAGGTAAACAGGTGGGGTTCAGGTTTACCCTTTACCGCCTGGCGCGCGATACGATGGAGGTGCCCGCGCTTTTTCTCAGCGGCTCAAATCTTGGTGATCTTGAGCCTGTTATTTACCAGGCAGGGTCGGTTACTCCCCTCTCCGGCGGCGGGGGCCTCGACGAGGGTATTCGCTTCATGCGCCGGGGTGAGAAAGCCAAAATGATACTGCCCTCCACCATTTGGAACGGGAGCCGCAATGATTTTGCTACACGTGTTATCGATGTGGAAGTGACCTACCTGGAACGATAAAATGGCTCCTTTGCTGTTTTGTGGCTCATTCTTGTGGGCTGAATTTCAACCGCATTAAAAAATTACCGCCATTGCCGCGGTAATTTTTTTTTCTACTCCACGCAACCTTTTCCTCATCTTATCATCTAATGGGTAAAGATTATTATTAAACCATTAAATTTTAGATTGATTATGAGACGATTGATTATGGCTGCCCTGGTGGGTGCCTTGTTAGTTGGATTTTCCGGTTGCCTTGACGACAACGACAACGATGTGTATTACCTGGAGATGGGTGTGGTGGAAGGTGAGGAAGCCAATGATTTTTTAATTGTAACCGACTCCGACCTTAAACTCAAACTCCTCAATTATCCCGACAACTTTGAGATTGAAGATGGGAAACGTGTGCTCATCAAGTACGTCATTAGAGAGACCGGCCGCCGCGACAGCGATTACGACTATCTGGTAAATGTCTACAGTTTGCAGGATGTGATTGCCAAAGACATCATCGAATTGAACGATGAGAATCGCGACACCCTGGGAACCGACCCCATTTTTGTGAACAGCATCTGGATTGAAGGTGGCTTCCTGAATGTGGATTTTACCTTTAGAGGTGGGAGCAAGGTGCACTTCATTAACGTGGTGAAAGACCCCGATGAGCAGGGCAGCGACAACGACCGAATTTTGCTGCAGGTGAGGCATAAGGCCAACAACGATGCTACCTATCAGCGCTACCGGGGTGTGATGAGCTTCTTCCTGGAACCACTCCGGGTGGAAGGAAAAAACAAAGTAACCCTGGTCTTTGAACCTAAAAACTACTATTCGGTACCCTACAACACCTTTGAACTGGAGTATGAGTATTAATAAGTAGTGCTTCGTGCTTGTTTTACAAGTAGTTAAAAATTAATAGCCCGGCCGGGTCGCATTAAAATATCCTGACTCAGGATCATAAAAAGTGCCGCCCGGCCGGGCTTTTTTCGTTTTTTCTTATTATCTTTCCACTGATATTAATTAATGCCATCTTCCAGGTTTTGAAAAAGATTGATGAGAGACGGAAGATGCCTGCCTGCCGACCGCCGGGAAGACAGAAGACGGATTCCGATAGCTATCGGAACGGAAGACAAAAGATTGAAAAAGATTGAGAGGATTGATGAAAGATTGAAATGAAAAAGATTGATGTTTTTACCGTTAACCGTTTACCCGCCGGGTTAGGGAACGGTTTTGATTTTCCGGAACGGTTCTGTATAGGAAAGCTGTCAATCAGAACCGTTCCGTAATTTCTTGCCAGGTATTTAAGGAACGGTTCTGATTCGCAAAATGGCTATACAGAACCGTTCCGTACCTGCCTGACAACCTTTTTCCTTTTACCGTTTACCTTTTACCGTTTACCTTTCACCTTTCACCGATCACCTTTCACCCTTCACCGATCACCGTTCACCGTTCACCGTTCACCTTTCACCTTAACCTCTAACCTCTAACCGTTCTCATGAAAATCGCCCTGCTCACCCAATACTATAAACCCGAGATGGGAGCTCCTCAGAATCGTCTTTATGAGATGGTTACGGGGCTGGCCGAAAATGGGTGTGACCTGCGGGTAGTGACGGCCATGCCCAATTACCCCACTGGCAAAATTTTTGAGCCCTACAGGCACCGGTTTTCGATCACTGAAAAATTGGATGGGATAGAGGTGAGGCGTTACTGGCTCTATCCTTCCAACTCGAAACGTGCCTTGCCGCGTATTTTCAGCATGCTCTCCTTCGCCTTTTCCTCACTCTTTGCCTGGCGCTCTTTAAGAGGGCAAAAAATTGACTTCTTAATCGTGGAGAGTCCGCCATTGCTTGTGGCTCTCTCGGGATATATTTTGGCCAAGCTGTCAGGTGCCCGTCTCATCAGCAACATATCCGATGTGTGGCCTTTGTCGGCCAAAGAGATGGGGGCCATCTCCGATGGGTTGTTATACCGTTTTTTAGAACGTATTGAGCGGTTTGTTTACAAAAAATCGCTCTTTTGTATGGGGCAGTCATCTGAAATTGTGGAACATCTTAAAAAATCGGGTTGCAGGGAGACCTATCTCTTTCGCAATGGCGTAAATCCCGCCCGGTTTGCCGAGGATAATAGCCCTAAACCTCTCCCTCACGATCAACCCTTAACCATTGTGTATGCCGGATTGTTGGGATTTGCGCAGGGCATTTATGACTTGTGTAAAGCCATAGATTTTAATCAGTTGGGAGTTGAGTTTCACATTTATGGTGCAGGTGGTGAGCAAGAGGCACTGAGCGGGTTTGTAGAGGAACATCCCCATAGAGGCATCTTTTTTCATGGGGCGGTGAGCGCCGACGAAATACCCGCGGTTTTAAGCCGGGCCCATGTCACCCTCATACCCCTGGCGCTAAATATTTTTGGTGCGGTGCCTTCCAAGATATATGAGTCCATGGCCGCCGGTGTGCCCATTCTGTTTTCGGGCGATGGTGAAGGAGGGCGTATTGTCAACCACGAAAAGGTGGGCTGGGTCTCTCCGCCGGCCGATTACGAAGCCCTGAAGCGCAACATTGCTTACATCCGGGAGAACCCTCATGAAGTTTTGGAAAAAAGGGAGCACTGCCGCCAGGTGGCGCAAAATAAGTATAACCGACCCCGGCAAATTAAGGATTTGACCCGGTTTATAGAGTCCTTCCTATAGCTCGGTGTAATCATTGGTTTTTGAAAACATGACAAAAATCACAAAAAACAGGTGAATTGTTTTTTGTCTCACAGATATTTTGCTACTTTCGCACTTTTTCGGGATGTTAATATGCCAGTTATCTGATGATTCTTCTTCCATTCTTCCATCTAATCTAGGAACCTTTTTAAATGAAATATATAGTAGTGCTGGCCGATGGCATGGCCGACCTTCCGATGACTGAAAGGGGCAACCTCACGCCATTGATGGCAGCCCAAAAGCCGGTGCTCGACGGGATGTGCCAGTTGGCCGTTACCGGTGAACTTAAAACCGTACCCGAAGGGTTTCACCCCGGCAGCGAAATTGCCAATATGAGTATTTTAGGGTATGCGCCTTCCCTCTATTTTTCGGGGCGGGGGGTGCTCGAGGCAGCTGCGCTCAACATTCCTGTAAACAGCAGCGAACTGGTTTTCAGGTGTAACCTGGTGACACAGGAGGAGGGGCGCCTGTTGAATCATTCGGCCGGGCACATTACCAGCGGCGAAGCAGCTACACTCATGCGTTATTTAGACGAGAACCTGGGCCACTTTAATGTGCGTTTTCACCCTGGGGTAAGTTACCGTAACCTGTTGGTGCTTAAAGATGGGGATGTCGGTGTGCAATGTACACCACCGCACGATCATCCGGGAGTGCCGGTGTCTCAAATTTTGCCGATAGGCGAGGGGCAGGCGGCCGCAACGGCCCAAATACTCCGGGAGATGATGTGGCAGGCGCAAAAGCTGTTAGAGGCTCATCCGGTGAACAAAGATCGACGGGACAAAGGGTTGCCACCGGCCAATGGCATCTGGCCCTGGTCGCCCGGCACTCCCCGGGTGTTCCCCTCCTTTGAGGAGCGGTGGGGCATCAAACGGGGAGCCATCATTTCTGCCGTAGACCTGCTGCACGGCATTGGCCGGATGGTGGGACTGACAAGTATTCATGTAGAGGGAGCCACCGGGTTGTTCGATACCAACTATGAGGGAAAGGCCGCGGCTGCTTTGGAGGCCCTGAAAACCAACGATTTTGTGTTTTTACATGTAGAGGCCGCCGATGAAGCCGGGCATGAAGGCGACTGGCCACTGAAAAAGCGGGTGGTGGAGGATTTCGACAGCCGGCTGCTTAAACCTCTGTGGGAGGGACTGCAACACCTGAAAGAGCCTTTCTCGCTGGCTCTGCTGCCCGATCATCCCACGCCTTGTGAACTGCGGACCCACACCGCCGATCCGGTACCTTTTTTGCTCATTAAACCCACACTGCCCCCCGATGAGGTTGAAAGATTCGACGAGTTTTCGGTGAAACAGGGTCGTATGGGACTGCTCCACAACGATGAGTTGCTGGGGTTGCTGTTTAAAAAGTCCACTCCATGAATTATCAAAACATAGGCTCCGAAAAAGAGAGTGTGAGCCTCTCCCAGGCCATCTTTAAAGGATTGGCCGACGATGGCACTTTGTATATGCCCCAATCCATTCCCCGTCTCAATTCCCATTTCTTTGAGGATATGCCTCAAATGGCGCTTCACGATATGGCTTTTGAGGTCTTAAAGCCCTTTGTAGGGGACGAGGTTGAGGATGCCGCTCTGCGCCGAATGGTGGAACAGACCTTTTCGTTTCCCATCCCGCTCCATGCTGTGCAGGAGAAGGTATGGGCATTGGAACTTTTTCACGGCCCCACCCACGCATTTAAAGATGTAGGAGCGCGCTTTCTGTCGCGGTTGATGAGTTTCCTTCGTCCCCAATCGGCGGATAAACTGGTGGTGCTCACGGCCACTTCGGGCGATACGGGCGGCGCCGTAGCCAATGGTTTTCACAAGGTGCCGGGCATCGAAGTGGTGGTGCTCTTTCCCAGAGGCAAAATCAGCCCCTATCAGCAACACCAGATAACAAGCCCGGGCGAAAACATACACGCCATAGCCGTGGAGGGCTCCTTCGACGACTGCCAGCGCATGGTGAAACAGGCTTTTAACGATGCTGCCCTTCGGGAAAAGGTGACGGTTACATCGGCCAATTCCATTAATATTGGGCGGTTGCTGCCCCAAATGGTTTACTATTTCCAGGGGGTGGCCGCCGTGCAAAGAGTTTCGCCGGGCCGGGCCCCGGTTATTTGTGTGCCCAGTGGTAACTTTGGCAACCTCACGGCAGCGGTTATGGCTCACCGGATGGGCTTGCCGGTTAAACGATTTATTGCAGCCACCAATGCCAACGACGTGGTGCCGCGTTTTTTAAGTACGGGTATCTATACCCCGCTTTCCACCATCGTTACCATTGCAAACGCCATGGATGTGGGCGACCCCAGCAACTTTAGCCGGTTGTATGCGCTATTAAACAACAATACGGAGCAACTCCGGGAGATTTTGTCTGCCGGGTCTGTCTCCGATGACACCATTGGGCTCACCATTCAAGAGGTGTACAAAAAAACGGGTTACCTGCTCGACCCTCATTCAGCCGCAGCCTGCGCCTTACTGAAACAGTCGCTGGGCAACGATGAGCAGGGATTTTTTGTGGCTACCGCCCATCCCCGTAAATTTGCAGAGGTGATAGAGGGGCTGTTGCCGGAGGTTTCACGAAGCATAAATGAGCAGAATGGCCCGAATTTTGTAAATAAAAAAAGCATTAAAACAATGTCCGGTTCTTATAACCTATTGAAAGACTACCTGTTAAAGCTATAATTATCAGACAGTCATTTATGAATCATTAAGGTTTACCCGTTGATTGTTTTCTTTTTTTAAAAAAAGGGCTATTTTTACCGGCACTATTGAAGAGAATATTAGTAATCAACCGTTTAATTTTTTAGAATTATGAAATTTAAGTATTTGTTATCAGCGAGTTTATTGTGCCTTGTGTTTGCAGGTGGCATTTTTGCCCAGGAGCAGACTTCGGTAGAACTTAAAAACGAAGGAAATGATGCCTTGAGAAATAAGGATTACAGCAAGGCGTTTGAGTTGTACGAGAAAGCCATTGCCAATTGGGAAGAGGGAACGCCCATGGAAGAGTCGTTGGTGTATAACACAGCTACCTGTGCCCGCCGTATCGACAAGTACGAAAAGGCCATCGAGTATTACAAAAAATCGGTGGAGTTGGGATTCAACGAAGATATCTCATCCTACTACATCGCCTATTCGTTGAATAAACTGGACCGGGATGAGGAGATGGAAGCCTTTTTGACCAAAGCGGTGGATAAATACAAGGATAGTAAGTATGTGGGTCACATGAAAAAAATGTTGGTGACCTATTACCTCAAGCAGGGTGCCGAACCGTATAATCGTGCTTCGCAGATTTTGGCTTCGGCAGCCAATGCCGATCCCGAGCAATACGACGAAATTAAGGAGAATGCCAATAAGGCTTTTGCCGAGGCAAAACCCTGGTTCGAGAAGGTTCTCCAATACGACCCCAACAACGAAAGCGCAATAGCTTCTTTGAAAGAGATTAACAGCCGGCTGGCCGGATAATAAAGAGGTTTAAAAGTTTGTTTCACAATAAAGGCCTGTTCCAAAATTTTGGAACAGGCCTTTTTTGTGAAACAAACTGCTGTTTTCGGGGAGCCAATACCTAATTGCTGCTCTCTTCCCTTGTGGTATGTGGCGAGGCAGGCAACGGATGGTTCTCGCTTTTGCCATTGGTCTTTATGGCTGCTTTTTCATTATTCTCATTGCCCTTCTCAATATGGGTGGTGATTTTCTCCGCCTCTTTGTCAAAGTCGACTTCTATCGTGTCTCCTTCGCTTACCGAAGCCTGAATAATCACTTCCGCCATCTCGTCTTCCAGGTATTTTTGGAGAGCCCGCTTCAGAGGGCGTGCTCCGTATTGCACATCGTATCCCTTGGAAGCAATAAAGTCTTTGGCTTCCTTGGAGAGGTGCATCCGGTAACCCAGGGCCTCCACGCGCTTATACAAACCGTCCAGTTCAATATCTATCACTTTGTGGATGTCCTCCTTGGTAAGACTGTTGAAGATAACCACGTCGTCGATGCGGTTTAGGAACTCGGGGGCAAAAGCCTTTTTAAGTGCTTTTTCAATCACACCCCGGGCGTAGCTGTCGTCGTCGCCCGGCTGACGAATACCGGCGGCAAAACCAATACCACGGCCAAAATCCTTCAACTCACGAGTACCTATGTTGGAGGTCATAATCACGATGGTGTTCTTAAAATCAACCCGGCGGCCCAAACTGTCGGTGATGTGTCCCTCGTCTAACACCTGCAGCAGCAGGTTGAATACATCGGGATGGGCTTTCTCAATCTCATCCAGAAGCACCACTGCATAGGGCTTGCGTCGCACCTTTTCGGTGAGCTGGCCGCCCTCCTCGTAACCCACATAGCCCGGAGGTGCTCCAATCAATCGGGAAACACTGAATTTCTCCATATATTCGCTCATGTCGATGCGGATAAGGGCGTCGGTGGTGTCGAACAGGTATTGCGCCAGCACCTTGGCCAGATGGGTTTTACCAACACCCGTAGGACCCAGGAACACAAATGAGCCAATGGGCCGGTTGGGGTCCTTAAGGCCTGCCCGGTTGCGGTGTATGGCCTTCACAATCTTTACTACGGCGTCTTCCTGGCCAATCACTCTCTCTTTGAGCTTTTCACCCATCTGCTGCAGTCTGAAACCTTCGGCCTGGGCGATGCGCTGGGTGGGTATGCCCGTCATCATGGCTACCACCTCGGCCACACGCTCGGCATCCACCGGCTCACGGTGCTTTTGAAGTTCATCCTCCCACCGACTCTTGGAGTGTTCCAGCTTGTCCAGCAGGTTTTTCTCCTGATCGCGAAAGCTGGCCGCCAGCTCAAAGTTTTGTGCTTTAACGGCTTTTATTTTGTTCTCCTTGGTCTCTTCTATATTTTTTTCCAGCTCGAGGATGGTTTCAGGCACCACTATGTTGGAGATGTGCACCCGCGAACCGGCTTCATCCAGGGCGTCAATAGCCTTGTCGGGCAGGTGACGGTCGGTGATGTACCGTTCGGTGAGTTTTACACAGGCATCAATCGCCTCGGGTGTGTAGGTCACATTGTGATGGTCTTCGTACTTCTCCTTAATATTATTGAGTATCTCAATGGTCTCATCTACCGTGGTGGGCTCAATCATCACTTTTTGAAACCGCCGCTCCAGGGCCCCGTCTTTTTCGATGTGCTGACGGTATTCGTCTAAGGTGGTGGCGCCAATGCATTGTATCTCGCCCCTCGACAGTGCCGGCTTTAACATATTGGCGGCATCCAGCGAGCCGGTGGCACCACCGGCCCCCACGATGGTATGAATCTCGTCGATAAAGAGAATCACGTTGGGGTTCTTGGAGAGCTCATTCAAGATGGCTTTCATCCGCTCCTCAAACTGTCCGCGGTACTTGGTGCCGGCCACTATGGAGGCCAGATCCAGTGTCACCACCCGTTTGTCGAAGAGCACCCGCGACACTTTTTTGGAGATGATGCGCAGGGCAAGTCCCTCGGCGATGGCCGATTTGCCCACGCCGGGATCACCAATCAATATGGGATTGTTCTTCTTACGGCGACTCAGAATTTGAGCCAGGCGCTCTATCTCACGCTCACGTCCTACAATGGGGTCGAGACGCCCCTCTTCGGCGGCACGGGTAATGTCGATGCCAAAATTGTCGAGCACAGGTGTATCCGAGCCGGGTTTGCCGGCTCCTGCACTGCTGCTGCCTTCACGAGAGCCACCTCCACTGCCACGGGGAGAGAAGGGGCTGTCGGCATCATCGTCGTCGGGCAAGTCCGCCTTGGCCTGCAGGCCCGGATGAACCAGCATGGAACGCAGCTGATCGTATTTTACATTGTATTCTTTCATAATTTCAGGTATTGTGCTGTTGCTCTCTTTCAGCAAGGCCAGTAAAAGATGGAGTGTAGTTACCTTTTTACTCTTCAGGGCTTTGGCTTCCAGATGCACCAGCTTTAAAATTTGTTCGGTTGATTTTAAAAGAGGCAAATGGTCGGTTTTGTTCAAAGGCGTTTTCTCTTTTATCTTCTCCTCAAGGGTGTCTCTCACCTGTTCAAAATCTACATTCAGATGAGTGAGCATCCGTGAAGCCCCATTACCGGGGTTGCTAAAGATGCCGAGCATCAAGTGCTCGGGGGCAATAAAAGGGTTGCCCAACCGCATTGCTTCCTGCTTGCTCACCGATAAAACATCGCGTATCCTGGATGAAAAATTTAAATCCATACTATTCCTTTCTGCTTTTCAGCTTTATTAATGTGTTGTTTAATCAAAAACCATGCAACAGTGTGCGGCCTGACAATTTAACAGAGCAGCGTTCAAAATTAGCATAAATTGAATAAATCTCCTAAATGTAGCATCTATTAATAAATTCGCGGCGTTGGGTTTTTAAATTGTGCCGGAAATGATTAATTTAGAGCGCTGAAAAAACAGGCCGATAACGGCCTTTTTATATTCAGAACTACCCAAAAAAATAGTGTTTAAATGAATGATGGAGAAAGAATCATAAAGATTAACATCGAGGAGGAGATGAAGACCGCTTACATCGATTACTCGATGTCGGTAATAGTTTCGCGTGCCCTGCCCGACGTACGCGACGGTCTGAAACCTGTTCACAGGCGGGTGCTTTACGGCATGTACGACCTGGGAATGGCCTCCAACAAGCCTTACAAGAAGTCGGCCAGAATAGTGGGAGAGGTGCTGGGTAAGTATCATCCCCACGGCGACTCCTCTGTTTACCACGCCATGGTGCGCATGGCACAACCCTGGTCGATGCGCTATATGCTGGTTGACGGGCAGGGTAACTTTGGCTCGGTAGATGGCGACAGCCCCGCGGCCATGCGTTACACCGAAGCCCGCATGAACCGTCTCTCGGAAGAGATACTGCGCGACATCGATAAAAATACCGTGGACTTCCAGCTTAACTTCGACGACTCACTAAAGGAGCCTTCGGTGATGCCAACCCGCATCCCTACGCTTCTGGTAAATGGCACCTCCGGCATTGCCGTGGGGATGGCTACCAATATGCCGCCCCACAACATGGGCAATGCCATTGATGCCATCGTGGCATACATCGACGACCCCGAGGTGGAGATGGATGTGCTGGTGAAGACCATTCAGGCACCCGACTTTCCCACAGGGGCCATCATCTATGGTTATGCAGGGGTAAAGGAGGCTTACGAGACCGGCCGGGGCAGGGTGATGATGCGATCCCGCACCGAAATCGAAACCGACAGCCGCGGGCGTGAGCGCATCATTGTAACGGAGATCCCCTATCTGGTAAACAAGGCGGAACTGATTATAAAAATTGCCGATTTAGTAAACGAGAAGAAGATCGAGGGCATCTTTAATGTCAACGACGAATCCGACCGCCAGGGCATGCGCATTGTCATCGACCTTAAAAAGGATGCCATTGCCAACGTGGTGCTCAACAACTTGTATAAATACACCGCCCTGCAGTCTTCATTCAGTGTCAACAGCATTTCGCTGGTGAAGGGGCGTCCCCGGCTTTTAAATCTGAAAGAGATCATTCACTATTTTGTGGAGCACCGCCTTGATGTGGTAACACGTCGCACGCAGTTTGAACTCGACCAGGCCGAAAAGCGGGCCCACATCCTCGAAGGACTCATCATAGCCAGTGACAACATCGACGAGGTGATTCGCATCATACGGGCGGCTCAGAGTCCCGATGAGGCCCGGGAGAATCTTATCAAACGCTTCGACCTCTCCGATATTCAGTCGAGGGCCATTGTGGATATGCGTCTGCGCCAGCTCACCGGACTGGAGCAGGACAAGCTGCGGGATGAATATGAGAATCTGATAAAAGAGATTGAGCGGCTTAAAGAGATACTCGCCCGGGTTGACCTGCGTATGCAGATTATAAAGGATGAGCTTCTGGAGGTGAAAAGTAAATTTAACGACCCGCGCCGCACCGAGATTGTTTATTCATCGGAGGAGTTCAACCCCGAAGATTTTTATGCCGATGAAGAGATGGTCATCACCATTTCGCACCTGGGTTACATGAAACGTACACCCCTGGTGGAATTTAAAACCCAGCACCGCGGAGGCGTAGGCTCCAAGGGGAGTACCATCCGAGATGAGGATTTTATTGAGCACATCTATCCGGCTTCTATGCACAATACCATGCTCTTCTTTACCAAAAAAGGGCGCTGTTTCTGGCTTAAGGTTTATGAAATTCCCGAGGGGGCTAAAAATACCAAGGGGCGGGCCATTCAAAACCTGCTCAACATCGAACCCGACGATATGGTGAAGGCCTTCATACGGGTGAAGCAGCTCAATGATGAAGAGTTTATTAACTCGCATTATATTTTGATGGCTACCCGTAAGGGGATGATTAAGAAGTCGTTGCTGGCCGACTACTCGCGGGTGCGACAGTCGGGCGTCAATGCCATTACCATCCGCGAGGGCGATGAGCTTATTCGGGCCCGGCTCACCAACGGACATAACGAAATATTGCTGGCTACACGCTCGGGGCGGGCCATTCGTTTTAACGAAAGCCGCGTTCGCAGCATCGGCCGTACGGGCCAGGGGGTGAGGGGTGTAACGCTGGATTCTCCGTCGGATGAGGTGGTTGGCATGATTTGTGTGAAAGATAAGTCGGATGACATTCTGGTGGTCTCTGAAAAAGGGTATGGAAAGCGTTCCAGCCTCGACGATTATCGCATTACCAACCGGGGAGGCAAAGGGGTTAAAACCATGCGCATATCTAAAAAAACCGGTGATTTAATCACCATTAAAAACGTGAACAACGACAACGACCTGATGATCATCAACCGGTCGGGGGTGGCCATTCGTCTGGCCGTTGAAGATATTCGTGTAACCGGAAGGGCTACCATGGGGGTACGCCTTATTAATCTGGATAAAAAACAGGATGAGATTGCATCTATTGCCAAAGTGTTGTCCGACTCCAAAATAGATGAGGAGAGCATCGAAAGCGGCATTCTTGAAAAACAAGCCGATGATGATGTCCCGGAGGGTGACAATGAATAATGTTTTTTGTATCTTTAAAGTAATTATTTCACACAAAAACCAAACACAATGAAACGAATAACAGTTATGATGGTGGCGCTTTTTGCGGTAACCATGTTATACGCACAAAAAGGAAAAGTGAGTGCGGCACAGGCCTACATCCAAAATGGAGATTTGGAATCGGCCGAGACCCGCTTGAATGATGCTTTTGAGCATAAAAAGTCGGCCGACTGGCCCAAAACCTATATCGTGGCTGCCGAACTGGCAAATGCCCGGTACAAGGCCAAAAAAGACCCGGCCCAAATCGAAAAGGCTTATGATTATTACATGAAAGCGTTGGAGCTGGACCGGGCACAAAACAACCGCTTTGAGAAAGAGATTAAAGTGGCGCTTACCTTTTTTGTGAATGAAATGACCAATGCCGGTATTGAAGCTTTTAATGCTGAAAAATTTGGCGCTGCGGCCAATTTGTTCGAGAAGGTGTTAATGATTAATAGTCTTCCTATGTTTGCTGCCGACTCGGAGAGCGTGGATACAGCCATTGTTTACAATACGGCACTGGCTGCCTACAATGCCAAGGACTGGGAGAGGGCTGCCAAATATCTGAAAAATTCCATCAGTCTGAACTATGGAGGTGGAGATGCCGTTTTATTGCTCGACCAGGTGTATGCCAATTCAAACGATTCGGCACTGATGGCCATTAATCTTCAGCAGGGCTTTACCAAATATCCCGAGGACGACCGCATCCTGACGCAGTTGATCAACTATTACCTGGAAACCAGGCAAAACGACCGGGCTCTGGAGTACCTCGATCAGGCTGTTGAGAAGGACCCGGACAACGCCACCTTTTATTACGCGCGAGGGGTGCTGAACGATCAAAGTAAAAATTACGAAAGAGCCATTGCCGACTATAAAAAGGCCGCTGAGTTAAATCCCGACTATTTTGATGCGCTCTACAATTTGGGAGTCATCTACTTTAACCAGGGTGTGGAGCAGATGAACGTGGCCAACGATAAGACCGATTTTAAAGAGTTTGAACAAGAGAAAAAGAAAGCCGATGAACTCTTTAAGAAATCGTTGCCCTATATGGAACGGGCCAATGAGATTAAACCCGAAGATACCGGTGTTTTAGAGAGCCTTAAAGGTTTGTATTATCGCTTCGAGATGAACGACAAATACGACCAGGTGAAGGATAAGCTGGATGCAATAGAGGGTAAATAAATTTTTAAGGAATATTGAAAAGGAGAGTCCGGGGCTTAACGCCCCGGATTTTTTTATCCGTAAAAATAACATAATGTCAATTATAAGACAGGCATGAAAAAAAACCCCGTAGAGACAATTCACGAATTATCTGCTGTCACCGTTTCATATAACAAATTGATGTGGATGAAACGCTCTAAAAAACAATCTCTTCGCGTCGGGGCATTTTTTGCCACGCCGAGGCGAGCTCAAACAGGTCGTAACCGGGCCATTGGGTGGTTTTGGACAAGGCCTGCTCCATCATCTGGCGGATATCGCCCGAAAGCATGGGCCCCTTCCAGGAGCTGCTATTGAACAAAACAACATACGAAGTACCCTCTTCCTTACGCACCATCAGTGCGGAGGTGCCGGCAAGCGTGCCGGTACGGTACCAGTAGTGGTAGCCTATGCCCCGCCAGCCCAGCGGGTCGAGATAGGGGCGCATGGGTTTAACCATTTGCTCGATGGATTCGGCACTTAGAATGTCCGCCGGGAAGTCAAAACCATCGATCACCAGCATCAGTTTAAGCAAGTCGGTGGCCGATGCCAGCCATCCTCCGGCAGGTCCCAGTGTGCGGATGTCGTTGCCGCCATAGCTGCGGGGTACCCTCTCTTCCGCTCCCCGGTAGTCTTCCACCAGATAACTGTCCCGGGGCTCGTAATACTTCACCTCGAGCTCGGCGCGTTCACTCAGGTAGCTTCCGCCCAGGCGCATATCGAAGATACCCAGTGGGTACAAAAGGTTGGTTTTGATGTACGATTCGTAATCCTGCCCGCTGGCGGCCTCTATCACCTTGCCCAGGATGGCATAGCCCAGGTTGGAATAGGACGACATGGTGCCCGGTTTGAAATGAAGACGTTTGCCCAGCATAAAGCAGATGATGTCGGTGCCATCCACGGGCAGCTCCTTGCCCAATCCACGGGCTACTGCCTGGGGAATAAACATGGGGTCGCCCCAGCGGTTGGTCCAGCCGCCCGAATGGTTGAGCAGATGCACCACTTTAATCTGTTCCACCCGCTTGTCCAGATATTGGTCATAGGGCGCCTGGCTGAGGATGCCATCGGGCCCAAACACCTGGTCGTCGAGCGAGAGCCGCCCGGTTTCTACGAGCTTAAAGATGCCCACGGCGGTGATGAGTTTGGAGACGCTGGCTACCCTGAAGAGATGATACGGCTCGGTGTGCACCCGGTTTTCCTTGTCGGCCCACCCGTAACCTTTCGAGAACACCATCCTGCCCTCCCGGGCGATGGCCACCGAAGCTCCCGCCATTTGGTTGCGCGAGAGGAAACGTTCCACCCGTTGGTCGATGGCCTCAAAGGCCACACCCTCGGAGAAAAAACCCGAAACGCGCAAAGAGGCCGCTACCGGTGCCGGGGGCGTAAAATCGGTACCAAACGACTCAATAGAGGGACCTGTGATATAGGTGGCGGCCACACCAGTGAGGAGTCCCGCTAAAATTAAGAGCGCTTTTATCTTTCCTTTCATCCGTTAAATCGTTCTCCTGACACCAAAGAGATGGTGAGATATTTTATATTCATCGACAAAAATAGTGCTTTTATCCAAGAAATGGATACCAACACACTACTTTTATACCTGTTACATCAATAAAAGTTACCTTTTTGCCGAATATTTTAGTTAACATAACGAAACGGCGCCACACGCCACTAAAGCAGATGGTTGATGAGCGCTGCAAAAGGGACCCATTCACGAGGCTCTATTTTCTCAACAGCCACAGAGCCAGCCGGGCTGAAAGCAGAAGCCACACAGGAATTAATTCCAAAGGCAATTGTTGCGGCAAACTCCAAAAGAAGAGCAGCAGGAAGAGCATCCCCCCCAGCAAACCCCACCCCAACAAACGCTTCCACCATCTGTTCACATTTGTAACAAGCAGAAGCCAAAGCGGATTGGCCCACAGGAAATTCCAGTTGTGACCCGTGGCCACGTGTTGCGATACAAAGCTCAGGTAACCAATCAGCACCCCCAATAGGCCCACCGTCACAAAGAGCAACGGGTTAAGCCAGAGCGCACGCCACACCCCATAGTACCCCGCCAGGGTGACAAAAAGCAACACCACAGCCAGCAGCCACAGAGTGAGCATCGGGGAGAGTCCCTCTCCCGAAGGTGCCGACTGGTTAAACTCCAGCAGCTGAGTGGTCTCTCCCACCAGTGGCCGGGTCTCCCCGGCGCTATGCAGCTCCAGGGTGGCAAAGCCACTCATCAGGTAGTCGGGCAAAAACATCAGCGACCACAAATCCGTTTCCGCATCCGCCGGGGTGCCCAGCACCAGGTCGATGCCCAGGCGAATCCAGGGTTTTTGAGCGAGATAGGGGCGAATGGCCCGCCGGAAAGTGGCGGGAGCCGGAGGAGTTTGGCCAGGCACCACCAAGGCCTCCTCGACGGGCTCCAGCACCACATCGCGCACGCGGGTGGCACAGTTGTCGTAAAAGAAGTCGTACCGGTAGGCGCGGTTTTGTGGCTGCGCATTTTCGAGCAGGGCGCTAAAAAGCCAGTTTTTATCCCCCGCAGGCAACTCCAGAATTTGCTCCCACACCGAGCGGCCGGTGATAAAATACTCCTGCATGAACTGCCTGAAGGTGGTCACCGACAAGATATAATCCAGCGTACCATGCCCAAATTTAAGGTAGAAGAAAGGCGTCCCGAAATCGAAGGTGCCATAGTTAAAGACCAGATCGATCTCCTGCACCGGGTCGGTCACCCGGATGGCGGTATGTCCAAACACCGAGTAGAGCTCATCTCCCGGGGCGCACGTGAGGATAGAGACCGACGCCCGGGGGGAAAGCGATTCGGGTGAGGAAGGCGTTTGCGCAGCAGCAGTGGCTGAACGGCTCATGATAATTATAAAGAGCAAAAGAAGATAGTTGTTGGGCATAGCTGCGTTTAAATTTATCAATCAATTGGGGAGACCATTTCTATACAACTGTAAACAAGCCGGTGTAAACAAGCCGGTCATCCTGCCTGTTTACAGTTGTGTGCAACAGCGGGACCGGGTCGGTTTCCATTTGTAACAACCACAGAGTAGAACCGTTATTGGTGATCATTCATTCAGGACTCAACAGTCAGATCCAGCGCCCCGGTGAGTTGCGAAACCTGTTTGAGTCCATGCCGGCGGAGATAATCTTCGATGCCCTCCACAATTTTAACCGGCAACTGCGGCTCCCTGAAGTTGGCCGTCCCAATTTGAACGGCCGAGGCCCCGGCCAGCAGAAATTCAATGGCATCGGAAGCCGAAGCAATCCCCCCCAGTCCCACCACGGGAATCTTCACCGCCCGGGCCACCTGCCACACCATGCGCAGGGCAACGGGTTTCACGCAAGGTCCTGAGAGTCCGCCTGTTACCGTGGAGAGCAACGGGCGGCGGGTTTCGGCATCGATGGCCATCCCCAGCAGGGTATTGATGAGCGAGAGGGAGTCCGCCCCCGCCTCCTCCACGCCCCGGGCTATTTCGGTCACATCGGTCACATTGGGCGACAGCTTCACCATCAAATGGCGCGGCCATACGCGGCGTACCGCCCGGGTAACAGCCACGGCCGAGGGACAACTGGTACCGAAGGCCATGCCCCCCTCCTTCACATTGGGACAGGAGATATTGAGCTCGATGCCCGGCAGACCCTCCAAAGGGGCCAGCCGCCGGGCCGTTTCCTCATACTCCTCCACGGTAGAACCCGACACATTGACCAGCACCGCGGTCTCAAACCCACTGATACGGGGATAGATATCCGATACAAAAAAGTCGACCCCTTTGTTTTGAAGTCCCACGGCATTGAGCATGCCCATGGGCGTCTCGGCCATGCGGGGATAGGGGTTTCCCTGGCGGGCCTCAAGGGTGGTACCCTTCACCACCATCCCCCCCAACCGGTTTATATCCATAAAATCGGCGTACTCCAGGCCATACCCGAAGGTGCCCGAGGCGGTCATCACCGGGTTTTTTAGCACCAGGTTGCCCAATTGTACCTTTAAATCTACCATTGTAAATAATTTGAATCAAACACAGGTCCATCCACGCAGGTGCACTTATTCCCCTCCACCGTGGAGGTGACACAGCACAGGCAGGCACCGAAACCACACGCCATGCTGTTTTCCAGCGACACCTGGCAACGCAGGTGGTGGTGCCGCGCATATTTGGCCAGCACCCGCATCATGGCATCGGGACCGCACGTGTAAATCCAGTCGAAGTCGGGCTCAAAGGTTTTCATCACCGGATGGTGAATCACGAACCCCTTATGGCCCTGCGATCCATCCTCGGTGGTGACATAAACCTCACCCAGCTGCCGGTAAGCCTCCAGCTCCACCAGACCGCCCGCGTGGCGTGCGCCCATCAAAAAGCGGGGCGTAATGTCATGCTCCTTTAAGTAACGACCCAAAAAAAGCAGCGGCGCCACCCCGCATCCACCCCCCACCACCAGCACCCGCGGGGAGTCGGGCAGCGTGTACCCCCGGCCCAAAGGATAAACCAGATTAAGCAGTTCGCCAGGTTGCATGCGTGCCAGACGGCGGGTACCATCACCCACCTCCTGAATCAGCAGCTTCATCCGGTTGAGGCGGTAATCCACATCGTGCACCGACAAAGGGCGGCGCAGGAAAGTGGCGGGCGACCCGTCCACCCGGGCCTCCACAAACTGTCCCGGCACCATCACCGGCAGTGTGCCCGGGTGCTGGAGGGTAAGCACCACAAATTCGTGGGTGTGGCGGCGATTCTCCACCACCAGAAAGTCGTCTATAAATTTTTTTGCCATTTTTTTCATGCCTGATTAATCGCCTGCGATGCCCATCCCGGCGATGCAATGTCCAATCGCCTTTTAAAGAAGGCACTTTTGTTTACAATTGTAACCAACCCCATAGAACACCACAAAGATAACACAAAAGATTAAAACCAACCACCCCCGGGAGGCTCAAACACCACACCGCCTTTGGTCATGCCCCATCACCAGGCAGGTAGACCTCGAAGGTACGATCGGCATAGAAAAAGACCATCTTCACCACCCTTTTTCCCCCATCAGGGTCCGCACGGGGGGTGTCGGGATTTAACCCACTTTTGGTTTCAGTATCCGGGGAAGAATCCCTCTGAGCAGAGGAACCCGCCCGGGGCAGCTCCTCAAAGAGTGCCCGTTGGCCATAGGGAGCACGCGCCTCTTCCCGGGCAGGATGGGCAATCACCTCTTCAGGGGTGTTTGGTGCCGAAACATCACCTGCCGGTGGCGCCGGTTCCTTTTGCCCTTCACGCTCCTTCACGGGCGAGTGCAATGCCGCCGCAGGGGCGCGTTTATAGTCCCCCTGGCCCAAGATAAGCCAATCGGGACTCACATGGGGAAAAGCGCTCAAAATTTTAGCCATAAAGTCAAGGCTGGGTTTGTTGCGTCCCGAAAGCACATGGCTCACACTGGAGCGCTGCACATCCACCAGTTCGGAAAACCGGATGGCCGTGAGCCTTTCACGGGTCAGTAACTCTTGTAAACGCTCGTTCATGGTTGTACTAAATTTTTGGTAATATGGTTCGCACAGTGGTGGATTAATAAACCCGTTTTCTCATAAAAACCACAGATGTAACGGCAAGGGTTTACAAATATAAAACTAATTTTTCGCATCTGCAATTCACATTTGTATACAACCCGTCGTCTTCTTTTGAGACAGGCAATCTCTCCGCCTCTATTGACAAATGTAACTCCAGGTTTGGATTCAGTTGGTCAAAGCAGTTTGCTGGTTATGAGTTTATTAAATCTATTTGATGCAGCCCGCTTCACCGCTTTTTGCGGCCATTTTTCATCGAGTTTGCGCAGCTGCCCGGTGCATACGGAAATAGTTGCTCATTCATCTTCAGCATTTTACCTTGGATATCCGGAGACCATCCAACTTTTAGTTGAAATCAAATTTGTAAATACCAGGTTATAAGAGCTTTAAAAGATTACAGGTGAATGTTTTCATCCATTGTGAATAAATATACCATTTTAGCCCGGCTTTGATTAAAGCAAAACTTGTATTGATATAGTTAAATAACTGGTATACTGAATTTTAATATAGTATTCATCTGCCTTCTAAGGATGTAACACCACAAAAAACCCTCTCTTTATTGGTTTACACATGTAACCCAATGGGTGTTTTTCATGGACCCCCCTCCCTCCCATTGCTCTTTGAGCTTCCTGGTGAGGATGTTTTCCGGAACCTTTAAGAGGGATTTTTTCTGAGGTTGATGAAATGGAAGTGGGAGATTCTCATTTTATTGAAACAGGCTCATATACCCATTTGATGTATGAAGTCCGGGTAAAAAAGTCACAGAGAACGGGTTTGTTATGTTAATGATGGCGCGCACCTGTTGTGCCTGGAAGCCATGAAATTTGAGAATTAAAAAAAAAACCGGCGGCAAAGAACATCTTTGCCGCCGGTCCTGGCCTGTTAGCCGGACGGAATGGTGTCCGGCAGAGTCTCATTTTATTTTGTATTGGAAAACGCCTTTTCCACCGATTTGATCCACCCTTCGATGCGTTCGCCCGTAAGCGCCGCCTGGTTTTCGATGTCCAGGGCCAGTCCCACAAACTGGTCGCCCCGTTGTGCACGGGAGCGCTCAAAGGTGTATCCCCGGGTAGAAGTATGCCCCACGATGGTACCCTCGCGCGCCTCGAGGTAGTCGGCCATGATGCCCAGGCCGTCCACAAAATTCTCGGGATACCCCTTTTGATCCCCACCACCAAATAGCGCGAACTTTTTGCCCTTGAGCGAATCCTCCTCAATGGTGGGTAAAAACTCATCCCAGTAGGTGGGCAGCTCCCCATCGAACCAGGTAGGCACGGCCAGAATATAGTGATCGAACCTGTCAAAATCCTTGTGATCGGCCTCGTCCACATCCACCTCCACTATCTTGTCGGCACCCAGGTACTTCTTCATTTTTTGTACCTGTTGTCTGGTTTTGTGTGATTTAAAACTGTAGAATATTCCTATCTTCTTCATAATAATGGTTTAGTATGCTATAATACCCCGTTAAAAAGCCACCACTTCGCGGGCAGCTATCAGAATCTTTTCGGTATTGGGCAAGGTAGCCGCCTCCAGAATCCGGTTAAAACCAACCGGCGTAAACTCCGAGCCTACCCGTTTAACCGGCGCATCGAGCCACTGAAAAGCCTCGTCGGCAATAATTGCAGCCACCTCCCCGCCAAAACCGCCAAACACCTTATCCTCGTGCACCACCAGCACCCGCGAAGTCTTTTTAACCGAGTTAAAAATGGTCTCTTTATCCAGGGGAATGAGCGATCGCAGATCAATCACCTCCACCTCCACGCCCTCACCAGCCAGTTTTTCGGCCACCTCCAGCGACATGTGGGTGGTATTGCCATAGGTAACGATGGTTAAATGGGTTCCCTGGCGACGAACCCGTGCCTTGCCAAAGGGCACCTCAAAATCGGGAGGCACCACCGTAGCTGCTCTGGGAGCATTGTAAAGCGACTTAGGCTCCAAAAAGAGCGTCATCCCCTCCGAGCGCATGGAAGTACGCAGCAACCCGGCGGCATCATCGGCAAAGGAAGGATAAACCACCCGCACCCCCGGAAAAGTGGTAAGCGCCCCTTCAATGGTTTGAGAATGGTACAACCCCCCGCCAATATACCCCCCCGAAGCCAGGCGGACGGTTATGTTGGGCGAAAACTGACCCCTGGTGCGCCAATATTCATGGGTGGTCTCCACAAACTGCTCCATAGCCGGCCAAAAATAGTCGGCAAACTCGGCCCCCTCCACCACGATGCGTATCTTCGAATCGTAGCGCGACATGCCATTGGCCGTGCCCATGATGTAATCCTCGGCGATGGGCGCATTAAACACACGCCGCTTACCAAACTCCTGCTGCATCCCTTTGGTGACGTTAAAGATGCCCCCTTTGTCCTTGTGGGCGATGTCCTGCCCCCAGATGAAGGTATCGGGGTTGTGCCTGAATTCGGCCTTGAGCGTTTCATTGACCGCCTCAATAAGCTTAATCGGCTTGCCCTCCTGAGAGTGAAGACCATCGGGATACTTTTCGGCCATATAAGCCGGCGGCAGCACAAAGTCATGAATCGACTGCGGCGTTGGGTCGGGTGCCTTCAGCGCCTTTCTATGGGCCTCCTTTACCTCCAGGGTCACCTTCTCCTCAACGGCCTTCAGCTCCTCTTCGGTGGCGCGCTTATAACGCACCAGCATGCGGCGGAATTTAAAGAGCGGGTCGTACTCGCGCACGTAAGCCAGCTCATTCTCATCGCGATAGAGCTCATGGCGGTCGGAGTTGGAGTGCGTACCGATGCGCACCACGTTGGCATGCACAATCACCGGTTTTTGCTCCTTAATGGCCCAGTCCACCGCCTCCTTCATGGCATTCATCGAGTCAAACACATCCTTGCCATTGCAATAGATAATACGCAGATGTTTAAATCCCTCGAAGTTACGCGCCACGCGGCGGTTGGCCGTCTGGTCTTTTTTAGGCACCGATATGCCATACCCATTGTCCTGAAATACAAAGACCACCGGCAGCTGCTCATTGGAAGCCCCGTTGATGGCCTCATACACATACCCCTCGGAGACCGAACTCTCACCCTGGGAGGAGATCACCACGGCATCCTTTTCGCCATAGGCCTTAAGCGCCCTTCCCAGGCCCGAGGCATGCAGGGTATGGTTGCCGGTGCTGGAGCTCACGTTGTGAATATTCCAGGCCGGTTTGGCAAAGTGGTTCGACATGTGCCGGCCACCGCCGGCCACATCGGTATCTTTGGAAATACCGTTGTAGATGATCTCCTCGGCGGTGAGACCGGCCGACACAACGGTTTGTAAATCACGATAATAGGGAAAAAGATGGTCTTTATTCTTCCTGAAATGCTGTCCGATAGCCAGTTGAATGCCATCGTGACCGGCCGCCGGCGCATGGTACGACCAGCCAATGGCCTGCTTAAGATAGTTGGGCGCCCGCTCGTCGAGGGTACGCCCCAAAAACAGGAGATAATACCAGTGGAGAAGCGTCTCTTTCTCTGTTTTTCTTACCGTGTATAATTCAGGTACTCTGCTTTTCATAGTTATAGTGTGCGTTAAGTTATATTCCCCAGATTAGGTTTATTATATTTCACGATCGAGAGCCGCATGCTCCAGATAATCGGCTATCCGTTTGAGGAACATGCCACCCAGAGCCCCGTCCACTGCCCGGTGGTCGTACGAGAGGGAGAGGTACATCTTATGGCGGATGGCAATCACATCGCCCGTGGGCGTTTCCAGCACCGCCGGCTTTTTCTCGATGGTTCCCGTGGCCAGGATGGCAACCTGCGGCTGATTGATGATGGGCGTGCCGATGATGTTCTGGAACGAGCCAAAGTTGGTGATGGTAAAGGTACCGCCCTGTATCTCGTCGGGCGAGAGCTTGTTGTTGCGCGCCGCCACCGCCAGCCGGTTGATATCGGCGGCCAGACCGGCGAGGTTCTTCTGGTCGGCCTGTTTAACCACCGGCACAATGAGATTACCCGAAGGCAGCGCCACGGCCATCCCGATATTTACATTTCTGCGGAGGATGATTTGCTGGCCGTTCACCGAGGCATTCACCCCCGGATAATCGCGCAGAGCCCTGGCTACCGCTTCGGCAAAGAGGGGCATGAAGGTGAGTTTTTCGCCAAATTTTTTCTGAAATTCATCCTTCACCCGGTTGCGCCAGATCACCAGGTTGGTCACGTCGGCTTCTACCACCGAGGTAACATGCGGGGAGACCTGCTTCGACATCACCATGTGGTCGGCAATGAGCTTGCGCATGCGGTCCATCTCCACCACCTGGTCGGCTTCACCGGCACTCACCTCCACCTTAGGAGCTTCTCTTTGCACCGGTGCCGGTGGTGCCTCCGCTTTAGGTGCAGCCACAGCAGAGGGAGCGCTTGAACGGCTTTCGAGGTAACTCAGAATGTCGTCTTTGGTCACCCTTCCCTCCTTTCCCGAACCGGTAAGAGCGTTGAGCTCTTTCATGGAGACATTCTCCTTTTTGGCAATGCTGCGCACCAGGGGAGAGTAAAACCGGCCTTCAGCCGGTGCCGAATCCTCTGTTTCCACGGCAGGAACAGGAGCTTCCCGGGGTACCTCACCACCTTTTGGCTTTTCAGATGAATCGGGGGCCTTGGCCTCTTCTGCCACTTTGGAGGTAGCTGCAGCAGCCTTAGAATCAGCTGGTTCGTCTTTGCCGGATGAGCCACCCTCTTCACCTTCCAGAGAGATAATGGCCACGGGTTTACCCACCGCCACCACATCGTCCACTGCAAAGAAAATCTCCTTCACCGTTCCCGCCACCGGTGAGGGTATTTCCGAATCCACCTTGTCGGTGGCAATTTCGAGCAAGACATCGTCTTCCTCAATCACGTCGCCCACCTTGACAAACCATTTGGTAATGGTGGCCTCTTCCACGCTTTCGCCCATCTTGGGCATAATTATTTCAAATGTTGACATATTGTTGAATTTATTTTGTTCAGTTATTCCCAACAGAGCGGCAAAAGTATAACAAACAATAATTTTAAACAAGTCTAAATTAAAACACCCCTCATTTCTCTTAATGAGGGTGGTTATGAAAAAAAAAGCGCAAGCAGTCATAAACCGATGCAAATGCTCCTATTTTGAAACCATCCAAACCATTAAAAGTTCAACCCTCCCGATTGATTTTCCAAAAAGCAGGAAGGCGCATCAATTTTGAGTTGGAAAAAAGAGAAGATGCCAATAAATTTTATAAATTTGCAGGCCACCAACGCGGAAGTAGCTCAGTTGGTAGAGCATCAGCTTCCCAAGCTGAGGGTCGCGGGTTCGAGTCCCGTTTTCCGCTCAAAAAACGGGTTCCCCATTCCTGGCGGAGTCCCCCTGCCTGCAGGCAGGTTTTCCGCTCTACACATTGGCCACCTTAATGATGTCGGCAAAAACACCCGCCGCCGTCACTTCGGCCCCGGCTCCATAGCCTTTTATCTGCATGGGATGCCGGTCGTAGTTCTCCGACCATATCAGTACAATATTGTTGCTGCCCTCCAGGTCGTAAAACGGGTGGCTCTTCTCCACCTCAATCAGCCCCACTTTTAACCTGCCTTGTATAAGCGTGGCCGCATAGCGCAAACGCCGGCCCTGCGAAACAACCTGTTGCCGGCGCTCCTCAAAAGCTCCATCCAGCGCCTTCACCTTTTCCATGAAGATGTCAAGCGAAGGAAGTTCCAGATAGGATTGGGGCACAAAGGGTTCCACCTCCACCTCCTCCTGCTCCACCACATACCCCGATTCGCGGGCCAAAATAAGCAGCTTGCGCACCACATCGATTCCACTTAAGTCGACCCGTGGGTCGGGCTCACTGAACCCTTTCTCCCTGGCCTCCACAATCACCTCCGACAGCGGTTTTTCGCGGGAGAGGTTGTTGACAATATAATTTAACGTACCCGACAAAACAGCCTCCAGGCGCACAATTTTATCACCACTCTTAACCAGGTTATTGATGGGGGCGATAATAGGCAGCCCCGCTCCCACGTTGGTTTCAAAAAAGAACTTCACCCCTTTTTCGCGGGCAGTGTTTTTTAGCTGCCGGTAGGTGGCATAAGTGGATGAGCCGGCAATTTTATTGGCCGTTACCACCGACACATTGGCCTGTAAAAGCGCATGGTAAATGCCGGCCACCTCTTCACTGGCGGAGCAATCGACAAATACGCTGTTGGCCAGATTCATGGCAATTATCTGATCCCTGAATTGAGTCACCGGTCCCGGCGTGCCCTTAGCTGCAAGATTGTCGGCCGCGCCCAGCGGGTCCATGCCTTCGCTGTCGAATATCATGGCTTTGCTTGAGGCCAGTCCTACCAATCTTATTTTCAGGTTGTTGTCGCGCATGAGCCGGTCGCGCTGCTGGCCCATCATCTGAAGCAGCTTGCTTCCCACCGTGCCCTTCCCTGCCAAAAACAGGTTGATACGAGAATAGTCGGAGAGAAAAAACGACTCGTGAATCACGTTTAGCGCTTTCTTAATATCCCGCTCCTTAATCACGAATGAGATGTTCAGTTCCGAACCGCCCTGGGCAATGGCATATACATTAACGCCGTTTTTTCCCACACTGTTGAAGAGAAGGCCGGCCACACCGGTGGTGCGCTTCATATTTTCACCCACGATGGCCACCACCGCCATCTCGTTGTCCACAATGATGTTGTTGATGCGCTTATCGGCCATCTCGCGTTTAAACTCTCTTTCGACGGCTTTAATGGCCCTTGCCGTTTGCCGGCTCTCGACAACGAGGCTGATGCTGTTTTCGGAGGAAGCCTGCGAGATGAGCACCACATTGATGTCGCGGGCAGCCAGCGAGGCAAACAGACGCATGGAGATACCCGTTACCCCCACCATGCCAATGCCCTGAAGGGTGAGCAGCGACACCTCTTTGATGGAGGAGATGCCTTTGATCTGCTGATGACCCGGCAGGAACTTCTCCCGGTCGATGAGGGTGCCCGGTGCGGCAGGATCGAAGGTGTTTTTGATGGCCACCGGGATATTGGATTGGTAGACAGGCAGAATGGTGGGCGGATAGAGCACTTTGGCCCCAAAATGGGAGAGCTCCATGGCTTCGATGTAACTCAGATGCTCAATGCAATAGGCCCGGCTTATCACCTTAGGATCGGCAGTCATAAAACCGTTCACATCGCTCCATATTTCCAGTTTTTGGGCGTCAAAGGCGGCTGCCAGAATGGCAGCGGTATAATCGGAGCCGCCGCGTCCCAGCACGGTATTTTCGTTTTTGCGGTTGCTGCTGATGTACCCGGGAAAGAGTGAAACCCGGCTTAGCTGCGGCTGAAGATTACGCAATAAGGAATTGGTAAGTTCAAAATCTACCAGGTTGCGATCGAATCCATAGCTGGTTTTGATGTAGTGGCGACTGTCGAACCATTGGGCCCCTTCTATACAGGCCGCAATAACCTTTGAAGAGAGCCGCTCTCCTATTCCTGAAATACTCTCCAGACTCTTACGACTCAGCTCTTTAATAAGGAAGACCCCCTTACAAATTGAGCGAAGCTCATCCAGTTCAGGCTCAATGAGTTGACGTATGTTTTCCTGGGTCGCCACCTCGAACAGCCCTTCAATGACCCGGTAATGGGCATTTACAATCTCGTGAAGTTCCTTGTTGTAGAGCGCATTACCCTCACCGGCCAGATGGGCCACACGAATGAGCCGGTCGGTTATGCCCCCAAAGGCCGAAACCACTACAACCACCTGTTGATCAACGGAGTGGATGATGTTTTTTACACGAATAATATTTTCAGCCGACCCGACCGAGGTGCCTCCAAATTTAAGAACCTTCATACATAAATGACTTTTGTGTTGCTGTAATTGAGTAAGTAAAGTGCCAAAAATAGTAAAATTACCTCCAAAGCATGGCAAAAGTCATCTCAAATATCGAACGTTCTGGAACTATTGTTTTCAAAGGTATAGACCTTTCCATTCACCCCTATTTGCACAGGGGGTGCCCACCCCTTTTCAAAGTCGATTTTTATCTTGTGGTTGTTGATGTAAAGATTAAACCAGTGGCTGCGGAACCGGATGCTCATATTCACATGCCGGATATTCTTAGGCAGGCGTGGCTTGATCCATAAAACCCCGTTGTTTATCTCCATGCCGGTATAGCATCGCTGGACAAGGTCAACCGTGCCGGCCATGGCACCCAGGTGAATCCCTTCGGGGGTGGTGCCTCCCTGCACATCTTTAATGTCACTTTTGAGGGCCTGCTGCAGATTTTCCCACGATTTATGACGCTTTAGCGTTGCATAAACCCATGAAGCCACCACCTTACTAAGAGTAGAGCCGTGTGAGTTTCGCTTTTGATAATAGCGGATGTTTTTTTCCACATCCGATGAATTGTTAAAATGGTAACCCAATTTATCGAAGATGCTTTTAATAGTCGAGCCGGTGAGCAGGTAAAAAATCATGAGCACGTCGGCCTGCTTACTGGCTTTGTATTTGTTGGGACTGTCGCCCTCCTTTTCGAGAATCCGGTCGAGCCGCATCGTTTCGCCATGCTGCTCACGATATTTTTCCCATGGGAACTCCTGCAATTTTTCATAGCCCTCGAACTGACTGATAATGCCATCGTCGTGAAAAGGGATGAACATTTTTTGCGTCATATCGTGCCAGATGGCAATGTCTTTCGCCACAACACCTACTTTTTTCATGAGCTGACCCGCCTGCCGGTCATTGAGCATTTTCAGCACATCCAAGGCTCGCTGCAACACCCATACAGTCATAAAGTTGGTGTAGGCATTGTTATTGAGGCCCGGCTCCTTCGCGTCGGGATATGCGGTATGATATTCATCGGGCCCCATTACACCATGAATCTCATAGCGTCCGCGCTCCTGGTTAAAGTGAGCAATGGACGACCAGAAGAGAGCCACCGACAACAGCAGTTCGGCCCCATAATAGGTAAAAAACTCCATATCGTTGGTGGCCTGGTAATAGTGCCACACGTTGTAGGCGATGGCGATGTTGATATGCCTTTGCTGACTGCTGTTATCTGTCATCCAGTTACCCGACTCGGGATTTAGGTGTACTTTTTGGCTCTCTTCGCGCCCATCGCTCCCACTTTGCCAGGGAAACATAGAACCTCTGTACCCTTTTTGCTGTGCGGCTATTCGGGCTTCGCCCAGCCGCCGGTAACGATACATCAACAAGTGGCGGGCTACATGTGGCCTGTGTAAAATGAGGAAAGGCATGATGTAGAGCTCGTCCCAAAAAATGTGACCCCGGTAAGCCTCACCATGCCACCCGCGGGAGGGCACGCCAAGGTCGATATCCACCGAATGATTGGAGGCCGTTTGAAGGATGTGAAAGGTGTGAAGACGAAGAATGGTTTGAACATCGCTCTCCTTCTTTAAGCGAATCTCGGTGTCGCACCGGTTCCAAATCTCCTCCCATACCGACTGATGTTCAACGACCAGAGCATCGAAACGGGGCAGGCGCCGGAGGCTTTTTAACCCCTGGTAACCCGGCTCGCTGATGGCTACATCTTTAGAAGTGTAGATGGTGATCAGCTTTTCGATGCACACCAGTTGCGATTGCGCCACTTCAAATTCAAATTTTGCCAAAGCCCGGTTGTTGTCCGATTTAAAATCGGGCTTCAGAATTTGCTTTTGTTCATCCACAAAAATTTCGGTACGTACCGAGAGTGCCATTTTAATTTCCGACTGATTGGTTTGGGCACCTAACCAGATGATATTTTCCGAAGGATTACCAGAGGTAATGCTGGTAAGATGGCGGTTGTTAAAATCGTTGTAGCGCGCTACATTGTTATTTATTACCGAACCATCAATGCCCGAGTGAAGGGTTATTTTACCCGACCAGTTTAAAGGAACCAGGTGCCATTTTATCCCGGCTACATGGGCATCGTGCATGCTCACCAACCGCGTTGACACAAGAGACGTCAAATGACCCCGGGCATCGGCAAACTCCATTTTTCGCACCAGCAGGCCCGATTTGATATCCAGATGGTTTTCAAACTCGTGCATCTTTACACGGTCGATATGGAAAGGCTCCCCGCCATTGATGCTAAAGGTGAGCGGTAAAGGATTGGGCCAGTTCACAAAATCTTCGTTTTCAATTTCCCGGCCTGAAATCTCTGTTTTTAGTCGGTTATAGCCCCCTGCCAGATAGGTGCCTGGATAGTGTGTACCATCGTCGTTGGCTTCTTCCATGGCACCTCTTAAAGCGATGTAGCCATTGCCCAATGTAAGAAGAGCTTCGCGTCGGGCTTGTTCCTTAGGGGCGTAATTGTTATAAGATAATCTCCAGTCAGTCATAGAGTTATGTGTTTAGTTATGGGAAGTGTGGAAGCGGGAAGCGGGAAGCACGAAGCACGAAGTGGGAAGACACCTGCCTGAGGGCAGGCAGGTGTCTTCTGTCTCCCGTCTCCGGTCTTCTGTCTCCGGTCTCCGGTCTTCGGTCTTCGGTTCCGATAGCTATCGGAATCCGTCTCCGGTCTTCCCACTTCGTGCTTCGTGCTTCCCGCTTCCCGCTTCCCGCGTCC